>Ga0157373_10003742_pt1 | contig 11510 bp, 6 predicted proteins | sample C65metaG_FD_113460 | JGI IMG/M metagenome (GOLD analysis project Ga0157373, IMG submission 113460) | Corn rhizosphere microbial communities from Kellogg Biological Station, Michigan, USA - C6-5 metaG | ecosystem: Host-associated > Plants > Roots > Rhizosphere > Soil | place: USA: Michigan...
CCCTCGGTACTACCTGGGCAATGTGCTGCGCAGGCTCGATGCCCTGGATGAAGCCGCTTCCCGCGTGAGGATCAAGCTCGACCACAATTATCAGACCGGCGAGGACGAGAAGCTTTACAGCCTCGTCGGCGGAGCCAGCCTGGTGTTCAAACAGGATGTTGTGGGAGATGCCCATATCTTCCGCCAGGATCGCATGGGAGCACCGCCCATCTGCGACCGCGCGATGTTTGATGCTTTGAGTGCGGCCAACTTCTCCGGCGTACGGCTGCGCGATGTAGCCGATATTTAAGACGAGCTCTTTCAAACGGATTCTTGAATGAGGTGGTGCGCATGGCCGACACACCGGTTTTTCAGGGACACCATCTGATCGAACAGATTGCGTTCGAACAGAGCCAGCTGCTGAAGTCGCTTGCCAGGAGTGGTCATTTCGCGCTCCACGGACCCGACAACATTCTCAACCTGCCCGCGAACCCCACGCTGGCGACGAGGTTGAGTATTTCGCCACACTCAGGCGGCCCGTTGAGTGCGTACTCGGATCAACTGAAGTTCGTTCTCGACGACCTCGCGGAAACATCCGATGGCCGCGCTCTGCTGTCGAAGGAGACGCCGCCGGATGTGCGGGCCGCCGCGGCCGAGCGTATGGGTGCCCGCATCCAGAACCTCGAACATACCCTTCGCGCCGGCATCCTCAACGGCGACCTGGTCACCAACACGCCCGAGAACATGACCCCGGCGGAGGCCAACGCCAAGGTCCGCACCTTCTTCGCCGATCTGGACGGCTACCAACGTACCCACGCCGCACAGATTGCGGAACTGAAGACCCTCAACCCCTCCGAGCTGCGCTGGCGCGGTGTCACCCAGTCCGAAGCCAACGTGAAGTTGGCACTGGATGCCATCGACGAACCCGGCAACTCCACCCTGAGCGAGCGCTGGGGTGGCCGCGCATCGTTGGGCACCGCCATTCAAGAGGCCAACCAGGGCGGCCGCCTGCCGCTGAGCGAACACACCGCCGTCCGCGTGCGCACTGCGTTCAACCCGGAAATGCCGCTGGCCATCGCGCGCCCTGGCCCAGCAACCACGGCCCCGGAACTGGCTGGCACTGCAGGGCGAGCGGGCGCTGCGGAAGGCGCCGCCGAAGCTGCTGTCGCCACACGCGGGCAGATTACCGGCGCACGCGTACTCGGTGCCGCGGGCGTCGCGGCACTGGCCGTGGACTTCGCCATCACCGGCCACCGCGTGGCCGAGTTGCGCAGCGAGGGCAACAACGCCGGCGCAGAATCTGCAGCCACCCACTTCGTCGGGCGTACCGCGGGCGGCTTTGGCGGCGGCTTCCTGTTGGGCGCAGGGTACGGAGTCGTTACCGGCTCGTGGACCGGACCAGGTGCGCTGGCTACCGGGCTGTTGGGCGGCGTGGCCGGTGGCTTTGCCGGTGAGTACTGGGCCCAGTACCAGGACAAGAAAGCGGTCTACACCCAGGTGGACCGCAGCGGCAACGAATGGAGCCGCGACCCGGAGGATGCAAATGGCACCTGGAGCCGCAGCGTGCGCACGCCGCAGCCTGACGGAAGCTACCGCGATACCACGGTGGCCGCCGGTGGCCGGCTGGTGGATGAGCTGAACTACAAGGCCGCCAACGACTCCTATTCGCTGGGCATGGCCAACCTGCCCAAGCCGCAGAACCCGTTCAAGCTCGATGCCGGCGGCGAGAACACGCCACCGCGCGAACCGTTTGAAACCAACCGCCACTACGTGCGCAACCCGCACAACGGCGAATGGAACCTCTCCATCCACTCAATGATTGATGGGCGCGTCCCTTTCGACCACAGCGTGTCAGTCAGCCCGGAAAAGGCTGGCCAGCTGGAACTGGAATCGCAGCGCATCATTGCCCAGAACGCCGCCAACACGCCGGAGGCACTCGCCGCCCGTTACCAGGTGGCGTTCAACCAGTACAACTGGCACGAGTTCGCCACCATCGAGCCTGTACCGGAGGTGATCGCCAACGCGCAGACCCAGACCCAGCCCTTGCGCGCTTCCAACGGCGAGAAGTACACACAGGATGCCAACGGGCAGTGGCACACCCCGGGCTGGGTGTATGGCACCAACCCGGCCGAGGGCAGCATCATCGAGGAGCTCAATCGCACGCGTCAGAGCCAGCAGGCAGGTGTGCAGGAGCTGACTTCCATGGCCGACATTGCCCGGGCCAATCCCACGCCAACCGAGTACGGCTTGCGCCGCCAGGTGGTGGACGCCTACCGAAGCGCCGGCATTGAGCGAAGCGCAGTAGAGATTGATGACGCTGTAGCCGCGGTTGCCCAGGATCACGCACGCACTGTGCCCAGCTTTGGCACCTTCATGCTGCAGGTACAGAAGGATGGCTCGCTGGCCACACTGGCTGGAAAAGATGACGAGCGCATGCAGATCGTTGCCGTTACCACGCCGGCGGAGATTGCACAGGCACACCTGCAGCGCACGACTGCACCGCAGGAACAGCCACCCACGGTCGCTCCGCCGAGCGCACCACCGCCACACACCACCACGCCGCCTGTACCTGCCACACAGCACAAAACTGAAGTCGGCCAACATCACAGCACAGCCCCACGCCCGGAGGACGCCGGGCTGCTGGGGCAGTTGCGCTCGTCGGTGGCCATGCTGGATGAAAAGCACAACAAGCCGTGGGACCAGAGCAGCGACCGCCTGCTGGCCAGCGCCTACAGGCTTGCGGCAGAAGCCGGGTTCAAGCCCAGCGACACAGTAGACATGGATCTGAGTGGGGCCACCGAGGCCCGTGCTGCGGGTACCACATTGTTCGTGACGCGCTCGGGGCCGGGCGCGTCATCGGACCCCGCCGCCAACCGGGCACAGATGCCGACCCAGGACGCGCTGGCGGCGGCACCGGAGCAGCAGTATGCCGCGGCCAACCGGAGCCTCGGCGCTCAGGACCAGGAGCGGGTACAGCAACTGGCGCCGGAGCAGGAGCAGAGCCGGCAGGGGCCGCGGATGGGCTGATGGCAGCCCTTCGCCGCTGAGCAGGTACGACGCTACGGATCAGCTGCCGTTGGGGTGTTGGTCAACGCGCACAAACACCGGGTTGGAGTAGAACCACAGATCCTGCCAAGGGTCTTCGCCGGGTGCGTCCAACACCGCCTCAACAGCCCCGGTGCTGTTACCCCGCACCCGCACGAACCCGCCATGCGAGGGCACCGGCAGAGACCAGCGCGCTACGGTCCACTCGCGGTCGCGCGACCACGTGGTGGCATCAAACCCGCGTCGCTGCATCTGCACGCTGCCGTCGTCCCCCTTTCCCCCCACAATCAGCTCGATGCGCTTCAACGCCGGGTGCTGCCCGTTGGCGTTGGCATGCGTCGGCTGCCGTACCCGTACCTCCACCTGCATGGTCTGCGTGGCGGCAAGCGTTACCGTATCGCCCGGGCGGCCGCTGGTATCGCCAGCGGTTACCCGCAGCGACAGCGCGTCGATCAGGTCGCCGGTCACGGTGAACATGCGGCCGTGGCGCAACGCATCGAGGATGTCTTCCGCCTCCGGCCGCGCCCAGGTGTAGGTCTTGCTGTACTCCCCCGGGTCATAGTCGCGCCCACCGTCGCGCAGGTTCACGTGCGAATCGGAATTGGCGGTGATCCAGAAGCGCATGCCCTCGGCCAGCACCTGGTCCCAGATGCCTCCCACCTGCGTGGTCATCTGGTCGTAGCCCCCCATCGTGGGTGCGTCTGCGTTGCGGTACAGCCCGCGCTCGGTGCGGATGGCCTGGTGGCCCGGCGCCCCTTCCATGCCCACCAACACGTTCGGTGCGGCCGCGTGCCAGCCGCGCAGTTCGTCGGGCGTCACCTCACCCCATTCGCCCACGCCGGTTGCGGTGCGCGAAGGGTGGTTGATGAACATCAGCGGTGCGGGGCTCAGCCCGCGCAGATAGGCCAGCGCCGCCTGCATCTGCGCTTCGGTATCGCGGCTGCCTTGCAGCGGCTCGCTACGGCTGAAGTCGCGCTCTGCGGCCACCAGCTGGTCCCGCTCTGCCGGGCCGGGCGCGATGATCAGCGAGGCGTGCTCGCCGGCCGGAACATCGAATTCCATGCCATTGAACTGGATCACCTCGGGAACATCGGCGCGTGCCAGCACCAGCGCGGGATAGGCGTGGTCGCGGGTGACCGCAGCGTGGCCGGGGCCGCCGTGGTCGGTGTGCACCATCCAGCGCAGGCCGAAGGCTTTGGCCTGTGCGGCGTTGTGGCTGCGGCTGTAGGGCGAGTCGCCACCGCGCACCGGGGTGGGCGGCATGGTGCTGTGGTCCCAGTCCACGCTCCATTCGCTGTGTACGTGGTGGTCGCCGGCCAGCCATTGGCGGCCGGTATCGGCCGTGGACGCAGATGCATGCGCCGACACGGCAAGCACTGCCAGCATCAGATGATTCTTCATGATGTACTTCCTGAAATGCGCGCGGGCGGCCTGCGGACCTTTGCTGTCCGCACACCGCGCGCGCGTCAACCCACGTTTAGAAGTCTGCGCGCAGGCCCAGGCTGATGCGGCGGCCAGAGGTTTCATCCATGGTCGGGAAGGCCGGGTCCATGGTGTAGCCGCTGGTGCGTTCGTTGGTGAGGTTGATGCCCTTCAGGCTGATCTTGATGTTGTCGGTGATGCGGTAGCCGATCGACACGTCCATCTGGCCATAGGCATCGCGCCAGATCGGGTACAGGTTGTAACCGATCGATTCGACGTAGGCATCCTTGTGGTTGTAGGACACACGGGCATCGAAGCGCGAATTTTCGTAGTAGGCGGTGAAGTTCCAGGTCTTCTCCGAAAGCCCCGGCATCGGCGTGCGGATGCCCAGGTCCGATTCGCCGGCCAGCGAGCTGTCCAGCAACGTGTAGTTGGCGTTGATGCCGAACCCCTCCAGCCAGGGCGCGAACATGTTCAGCGGCAGCTGCGCCACCAGCTCCACGCCGTCTACCTGGTAGGCACCCTTGGCATTCACCGGCTGGTACACGTCGAAGTCGTAGATCCCGTTGAGGCTGCCGTTGGCGTTGTAGACCGCCACGTCTTCCACCACGCCGGTAAGCGAGTTGATGACCACGCCGTCGATGTTCTTGCGGAAGTAGCTGGCGGCAAACAGCGCGCCGTTGTCCAGGTACTTTTCCAGGCCGATTTCCCACTGCTTGGCGTAGGTCGGCTTCAGTGCCGGGTTGCCGTCGGTGAAGCGGTAGGAACTCCAGCTGGCGGTACGCTTGTAGGCGATGTCGGTCAGCGCCGGGCGCATCATCACCTTGGATGCAGCCGCACGCAGCAGCAGGCCGGGGGAGAGTTCAGCGGTCATGTTGAAGCTGGGCAGCAGGTCGTCGTAGCTGCCGTCCTTCGACACCGGGGTATCGGTGTAACCGGTGCTGCCGTTGGCCAGCTGGATGGGGTGATAGCCGAACGAATCGACCTTGGTATCCACATACCGCGCGCCGGCGTTGATGGTGAGCGGCACGCTGCCGATATCGAAGGCGAAATCGGTCATGGCGTAGAAACTCATCACCTTCTCGTCCACCTGGTAGTACTGACCCGGGTCGAAGGGAGTGTGGAACCCGTCGTAGCGGAAGGCGCTGCGGGCGTAGTCGTTGGAAATCTGCTGCCAGTTCAGCCCTTTGTTGGAATAGCTTCCGCCCGGCACGATGTCGCTGATGTTTTCCAGCGGGCTGTCGGCCATGGTGCGGGTATTGACCCAGGCGGCGCTGCCGGCAGTCGGCCCGGTGATCTTCAGCTCACCATACTGGCGCTGCTTGGAACGGTCGGTGTAGCGCGCACCGAACCTGACGGTATGCAGCGCCGGCAGGAAGGCCATGTCCAGCAGACGGGCCACGTTTACCTGGGAGGCGTACTTGTCGTCCTTCACTTTTTCCAGAGTGGTTTCATAGGCTTCGAACAGGTAGCGACGCGGGTCGTTGTACATGTCGAAGCTGCCGGCGGCGGCCGTGGGAAGGGTTTCACCACCGCTGCCGGTCCAGCGGGTGCGCGAGGGCGCATAGGCCACATGCTTCAGGTTGGAGAAGTCCGAGGTCTTCTCTGCACCGGAATAGCCCACCAGCGCATCCACCTGCCAGTTGTCGTTCTTCCAGTCCATCGCCAGGCTGTACTGGCTGTAGTCGGTCTTGTTGATGCGTTCCTTGCTGAGCATCTCGTGCTGGGTGGCGGTGTAGGACACATCGCGCAGCACCACCATGCCGTACTCGGACAGCGTGGTGTTGTCGTAGCCGTGGATGGTGTCGAATGTGCTGCGGCTGGAAGCGGAATAGGCCGCCGCATCGTACTCGTCTTCGGTGCTGTCGTAGCCACCCACCATGGCATCGAAGGTCAGGCTGAAGTTGCTGCTGGGCTTGTACTGCAGCGAACCGGTTGCGCCCCACTTGTCCTGTTCGTTGAGGTAGACGCGGTCGCCCACCTTGTCCTGGAACACCACGCGGTTGGTCTGGTCGGCATCATTGCGGTTGGTGATGCTCACGCCTGCATCGCGTCGCAGCACGGCCTGCGCCTGGGTACCACGGGTGCCAGAGGCGGTAAGAAAGCGCGAGGACGGGCGGAAGTTGATGCCCGAGGTGGAGGCGGTGCGGTTGGTACGCTTGGACTGCGAGTAGGACACCAGCGCGCCCCAGTCGCCCCAGGTATCGGCAGCGAGGAAGGCAAAGCGCGGGTCCACTTCTTCGGAAATGCCGTTGTGCGCGCCCTCGGCAGAGACCACCAGCTTGCGTTCGTTGTAGTCGAACGGGCGTGCGGTGGAAATCTTCACCGAACCGGCAATACCGCCCTCTTCATCGGCAGCGGTAGGCGATTTCTGCACGGTCACCTGCTGGATGATCTCCGAGGCGAACATGTCAAATTCCACATCGCACCCACCACTGCCCGAAGCGGTTGCCAGGTCGTTGATGGAAACGTGGGTGTATTCCGAAGGCAGGCCACGCACGTTGACCTTGGTGCCCAGGCCCTTGCTGCGCTCGATGGTGACGCCCGGCACGCGCTGCAGGGCTTCGGCGAGGTTCTGTTCGGGAAAGTCGGCTACGTCGGTGGCCACGATCGAGTCGGAAAAACCAACGGTGGCGCGCTTGATGTCCACGGCCTGTTCCAGGCTGCGGCTGTAGCTGCCGGTCACCTGGATCGTTTCCAGGTTGGCGGCTTCGGCAACGGGGGCACCCACGCTGCCGTGGGGCGAAGCGGTGCCCGCCACCAGCGCCGTACCCGTGGCAGCCCGTGCGGAGGTCTGCGCCGGTGCGGCCGTGGCCTGCGCTTCGATGGTGACGGTGGTGGCGTTGAGGTAGCGGTAGCGCAGCCCGGTGCCAGCCAGCAGGCCGTTGAGCGCCGCATCTGCACTGAGCCCGGCAGGTACGCCCGGCGTGCGCGGGTTGCCTGCACTCTGGGCGTTGTAGACGAACTGCAGGCCGGTCTGGCGCGACAAGGCGTTGAGCGCCATGTCCAGCGGCTGCGAGGCGATGGCCTGGCTGGCCACGCGGGCCGGTTCTGCGGCGTGGGCAGCGGCGGCGGTGACCTGCAGTGCCAGAGCGATGGAAAGGAACAGTGTGCGGCGCATCGTGGGATCCAGTGAGGAAATGGTGGTGGTCGCGGAACGGGTGTGTTCCTGCCTTCCCCAACTACGAGGGCGCAGCGCGCCGATCGGGCACCGCTGTTTCGATGAATTTTTTCTTACAACGGAGGCGCGGCACGCCGTTGCACGTGGATACCGTCGGCGCTGCGCTGGGTGACCAGCGTCGGCTGCTGGTCAAGAAACGCGCGCAGCGATGCCACGTCATCCGCACGCAGGTTGCCGGTCAGACGCAGCGCGCCGGCGTCGTCGCTCACGTGCAGGCGCAGGGTATTGCGCCGGTTGAAGCGGTCGGCCACGTCGCGCAGCGGTTCGTCGCGGAACACCATACGACCGTTCCACCAGGCGGTCATGCTGGCGGCGTCCTCCTGGCTGATCCGCACCTGCTGGTCGCGGTAGTCGACCTGCGCCGCCTGCCCTGCGCCCAGATCGGCCAGCATGCGGCCGCGCCCGCCATCGCCGCGCACATGCACACGCCCTTCGCTGACGCCGATGCGCGCCTGCTCGCGCAGCAGCGAAACATCGAACGTGGTTCCGATGTCGATGACCTGCAGGCCGGCCGCGTGCACCGCGAAGGGTCGACGGTCCTTGCCGACCACGAAACTGGCCTGGCCGCGTTCAAGTTCGACGCGCCGCCCCAGCAGGGACATGCGTACCGACATCTCGCTTTCCGCGTCCAGGTGCACCACGGTGCTGTCGGCCAGGGTGATCTGTCGCGGCGCACCGTGCGCGGCCACATAGTGCGCGGTGCGCGGCCAGGCCGCGGCGGTGGCCACACCCACGGCCAGCATCAGCGCTGCGGCCACCGCAAGGCGGGGCAACCCGCGCGCAGGGTGCTTGGCCCGCGTTGCCGGCGCAGCGGCCGGACGCGGTGAAAGGCGCACCACGTTATGGACATTGCCGGCTGGCGCGGGGGCCTGCAGCAGCGCATCCACATCAACCGGCAGGGTGCGCAGCGCATCCCCGAGCGCACTGGCTACCTCGCTGATGGCCATGTATTCGCGCAGGTGGTCGGGCGAAACCAGCAGCCACTGCATGAAGGCGCGCTGCTGCGAAGGACTGAGGTCGCCCTCACGCTGCAGGGCATGCCAGTGCGCGGCGGCCTGGGTGAGCGCCGTGGGATGTTCAACGCGCATGCTTACGGCCTCCCTGCCGGTTCGGCCATTGCCCGGCGGCACACCGACAGCCCGCGCACCACGTGCTTCTTCACCATGTGCGGGGATACGCCCATGCGCTCGGCAATCTGCTTGTAGCTCATTCCATCGCGGTACTGCATGACCAGCACCGCGCGGGTGTGTTCGGGCAGGGTGGCCAGCAATGTCTGCAGGTGCTGGCGGCGCTGTTCGCGTTCGGCGGCATCTTCCACGCATTCCCCGCTGGCCAGACTCTGGCCCAGGTGTTCGATGTCTTCGATGGGCAGCGTGGACCAGCGCCGACGCGCGGCCTGCTCGCGCGCCAGGTTCTGCGCAACGGTGAACAGGTACGCCTCTGGATTGGCGATCGGCTCGCCATTGCCCTCATGCGCACGCAGCAGGCGCAGATAGGTTTCCTGCACCAGGTCTTCGGCATCCTGGCGCGCGCCACGGCGCACGAAGAAGCCGCGCAGCAACGGCGCGTGGTCTTCGAACATGCGCGCCAGGCGCCGTCTTGCCTGCTCGGCCACCGGTGTCGCCTTTACCCCCTGAAGTGCGCCGCAAGGTAGGCGTCGGAGATGACGAGCGAATGACGGTTGTGGTTCGGGTGGGGCATTTCCGGGTCAAGCGCTTGCCCCAGTGTCGCTTCCTGCGGTGGCAGGGCTTCCCCGTGCGCCCCTTACACTCGCGCTGAAGCGGCGTAGCCAAACGCGCGCGCCGCGTTCTTCTCAGGCACAACTGACGTCTTGAAGCGAAGCTTCACACCATATACGCGCTGCAGCCTGGCGAGAATGTCCTGATACTTTCGCGCGTCCCGTGCATCCCCACGGATCCTGACTTCGGCCTCGTTTTCACCCACATGGCCGGTCAACCCGACGAAGCCCGGGATGGCTGCCTGTACTTCGCGGCGGATGTCTTCCAAGCGGTTGGAAAATTCTTCGCTGGTGAAGGGATGCCCCGGGGAAAATTCCACGCGCACGCTCCCTGCCGCGGCCGCCCATTGCCGGGGCGCAACGGCGCCCTCACCTTTCAGCCTCACCAGCACATGAAAGTCTGGCAACTGCTCGATGCTGATCCCGGCCAATCGCGCGGCGTACTCCTGCTGGATGTCCTGAATGAGCGGCGCCATCGCAGTCTCCAACTGGATCCGTCGGATTGCTTCATCGACCGATAGAGAACTGACTCTGGAAAGAAGATTCCTGACCGCAACGGCCGTCTCCTCGTCCAGCTCCCTCTGCTCCTTCTCTGAAACATGCTGTTGAGCGAATGCAGTGCTGAAGGCCATGCCGCCGAGTAGAAGCGCCAGTGCACTCTTGAGAACCCTGCTTCCCTTCATTTGGCTTTCCCCAATGAATACCCATCGCATGATGACTGCTGCGCAGCCTCTTGCAGCCCAGATCAGCGACCTTCGCAAGCTGGGCACGCGTCAGATCAAGCCGCTGCAGCAGCCCCAGCAAGCTTACATGCCCAGATCGGACAGCCCCGGGTGATCATCCGGGCGATGCCCCGGCGGCCGGTGGAACTTGCGCTCGCTTTCCTTGATGGGCATGTCGTTGATGTAGGAGAAGCGGCGCCTGATCGGGCCAGAAAGAACTGAAGTAGTCCTAGGAGGATCACCTGACTTCCCTGATGGTCGCCACCATTGGTGCGCTGACACCATCGGGAACCCGTCCCATCAGGAAACCACACATGAGCCTGGCGCTGGTCCACAGCCGTGCCCGCGCCGGGGTCGATGCCCCGCTGGTGCGGATCGAGGTGCATCTCTCCGGAGGCCTGCCGGTGACCCAGATTGTCGGCCTGGCCGAGACCAGCGTGCGCGAATCACGCGAGCGCGTGCGTGCCGCCATGCTCTGCGCGCGCTTCGACTTCCCGCAGCGACGTATCACCTTGAACCTTGCGCCCGCCGACCTGCCCAAGGAAGGCGGACGCTATGACCTGGCGATTGCCTTGGGCATCCTCGCTGCCAGTGGTCAGGTCGATCCGCAGTCCTTGCTGCAGTACGAGTTCCTCGGCGAGCTGGGCCTGACCGGTGAGCTGCGCCCGGTATCCGGCGCGCTGCCCGCCGCCATTGCCGCCGCCGAAGCCGGGCGCATCCTGATAGTGCCACCCGGCAACGCTGCCGAAGCCGCGCTGGCCCAGCACGCCGATGTGCGCGTGGCGCGTACTCTGTTGGAATGCTGCGCCGGGCTGGGCAATCCGCGCTTGCTGCCGCAGGTGGAACGCCTTGACACCACACCGTTGCCACTGCCCGATCTGGCCGACGTGCGCGGGCAGGCGCTCGCCCGCCGGGCGTTGGAAGTGGCGGCGGCCGGTGGCCATCATCTGTTGCTGATCGGCAGCCCCGGCTGCGGCAAGACCCTGCTGGCATCGCGCCTGCCCAGCCTGTTGCCGGATAGCGAAGAGATCGATGCCCTGCAGCTCGCGGCCATTACCTCGGTCAGCGGCGAGGGGCTGGACCCGAAGCGCTGGCGGCAGCGGCCGTTCCGGGCGCCGCACCACAGCGCGAGCGCGGCGGCGTTGGTGGGTGGTGGCAATCCGCCCTGCCCCGGCGAGATTTCGCTGGCCCATCACGGCGTGCTTTTCCTGGATGAACTGCCGGAGTGGAACCGCAGCGCGCTGGAAACTCTGCGCGAGCCGCTGGAATCAGGCCACATCCGCATCTCGCGCGCGGCACGCAGCGTGGTCTACCCGGCACGCTTCCAACTGGTGGCGGCGATGAACCCGTGTCCCTGTGGCTGGGCCGGCGACCGCAGCAACCGTTGCCTGTGCAGCGACGAGCGCATCACCCGCTACCGCGC
>Ga0157373_10003743_pt1 | contig 11510 bp, 7 predicted proteins | sample C65metaG_FD_113460 | JGI IMG/M metagenome (GOLD analysis project Ga0157373, IMG submission 113460) | Corn rhizosphere microbial communities from Kellogg Biological Station, Michigan, USA - C6-5 metaG | ecosystem: Host-associated > Plants > Roots > Rhizosphere > Soil | place: USA: Michigan...
CAACACCGCCGTGCAGCCGTGCAGCAGCCGCGCCCAGCGATTCAGGTAGGGCCACAGGGCCAGCAGAAAGACGCACAGCACCCCGGCATAGTTGGCCAGCGACACTTGCTCCAGAAACAGTGATGAAGTCCGCGCCCCGGAAAACAGCCCAAAGGAAAAGCGCCCTTCGAAGCCCAGGGCATTGCGGAAAATACCGGAGTCATCGAGGTCGAATTCGGCGCTGCCCCGGGTGCTGAAAAAGTATTGAGCGGGTTTGAAGATCGAGGCATAGAGAGGCAGTGACGTCAGCTCAACCAACAGGAACGCCAGCACCAACGCGCTGCACACCAGGAAGGTGCGGTTCAGGGTGGCGAAGCTGATCTGCCGACCCAGGCAGCAGAAGATCACGATGATCAGCGCGTTGCGAAAGGCATCGACAAAGACCTTCTCGTTCAGCAGGCTGATCACCAACGCCAGGCCCAGCGAAGCGCCGCAGAACAGCAGGATGTTCACGCTGTCGGCCTTGATTCCCTGCTTCAACAACAGCATGACGCAGGTAGCCAGCACAAGGATTTCGGTGGCTGCCACTGCGCCGAAGCCGACTGCGCCGACGTGGGAATTGAACACTGCGAGCAAAGCGTTGTAGCCCATGGCGAGCAGGGTCAGCAGTACAACGCGATGGTCGATCGGGTCGGCAGACGCGACCCGTCGGGCAGCACGATAGCCCTGCGACGAGAATGGTAAAGACCGGTACATGGCGGCAATCCCCAGGCTGTCTGCTCAGCTGAATTCGCGTCTCGGCGTTTTCTTGCTGCTGTACTGGTAGTAGTCGTAGAGCCCGTCGTAGCGATAGCCGCTGCGGCTGGCGCGCTGGATGTCGACCCGGTTCAGCACCACACCTCGTACCGTGGCGTTGCCCTGGGTAAGCCGGGCCAGGGCTTTTTCGACCCGCGACTGGGCCGTGGTATGGGACTGAATGACGTAGATCACCGAGTCGGCCAGATGGGCCAGCACCAGCGCATCGCTGACCGCGTGCAGGGGCGGCGAGTCGACGATGATCCGGTCATAACGGCCCCTGAGCATCTGCATGGTTTCGCGCATGCGCGCCGACGACAGCACTTCGAGCGGCCTGCCGGACGCCCTGCCGGTGCACAGCACATCGACGCCCTTGATGCGCTGCACGCATTGCTCGAGCGTTGTCGAGCCCTTGACCAGATCGATCAGGCCCAGGGTGTCGGCGGGCAGCCCGAGGGTGGCGGTCAGGGTCGAGCGGCGCAGATCCGCATCGATCACCAGCACCCGCTCCAGTTGTCCGAGCGCTGTGGCGAGGTTGATCGAGAGGCTGGATTTGCCTTCGCCGGGCACGGTGGACGTCACCACCATGACCCGCTCCTTGCCCGAAGAGGCAGGAATCAACAGCCCGGTGCGGATGGTGCGGATGGCTTCACTGAACGAGCGTGAGCGCTCTTCGCTGTACATTTGCGCCAGGTTTCGGCGCTGGTTGCGCGCCACCTTCGGCACGATGCCCAGCACCGGCAGAGCCAGAAGGTCTTCCACCTGCTCGATGCTGCGGAACGTGCCGTCCAGTGCCTCACGCCCCCACGCGATCAGGCTGCCCACCAGCAAACCGATCAGCGCGGCCAGTGCCACGACAATGCTCTTGCGCGGCTTGACCGGCGCGGTCGGAGCAACGGCGGGGTCAATGATGCGGATGTCGGCGGCATTGAGGTCAGAGGTCGCGCCGGTCTCCCGCAGGCGGGTCATGAAAGTGTCGTAGAGCGCGCGGTTGCCATCCACCTCGCGCTGCAGTTCGCGTAGCTGGAATTCCTTGCGGGAAATGTCCTGAATCTGCGACTTGTTGGCGTTGAACGAATCCTGCAGTGAGCCTTCGTTGGCCGAGGCCAATTGATAGGCCCGCTCGATGCCGGCGACCACTTGCTCGACCTGCGCCCGCAGGCTGGTGGTGGCGGCGACGAGGTCCGAGCGTGCGGCTTCCATGGCCGGGTGGCGAGGGCCGTAACGCCCGGCCAGTTCGTCGACTTTGGCCTGGGCCTTGGCCTGTTGCGCCTTGAAGCGCTGTACCAACGGGTCGGCAAGCACCGCCGGGATGCTCGCAAGCTTGGTCCAGCCGCCGGCGCCCATCTTCTGCACCTGACGGAACTGGCTCTCGGCCTCGGCGCGCTGACGCCGGGCATCAATCATGCGCTCGCCGGTCAGGGACAGCTCGCTGGCGCTGATGGTGCTGACACCCTGAATGTCCACCAGATGTTCAGCTTCCTTGTAGGCCTGCAAGCGGTCTTCGGATTCTTTCAGGGTCTGGCCCAGTTCGCCGAGGCGGCCGTTGATCCACGCTGTCGCGGTGCTGGACTGGCCGAGGGTGGCCTGGATCTGATGCTCGATGTAGGCATCGGCAACGGCGTTGGCCGCAGCGGCGGCCATGGCCGCATCGGCCATGTCGACCTGGATTTTCACCAGTTGCGTCTTGCCCAATTGCTCGATGTCGAGCTGCCCCAGAAAGCGCGCCGACACTTGATCCATGATCTGCGCCTCGCTCAGCGGTGCAGTGCTGTCGGCCAGGTCGCTGTGGCCGATTCCCCACTGTGCGAGCTTGCGCCGGATCTTCGCCATCAGGCCCTGGTCGGCGCGGGGATCGAACTCGGGATGGCTGACCAGATTCAACTTCTGCACCACTTGCGAGATCACAGCGCGGGACCTGAGCAACTCCAGTTGCGTGTCCATGTATTGGCTGGTGCTGTTGTTGTCGGCCGTCGATTTGCTCTCGTCGAAGGTCACGACTTTCGCGCTTTTATCATTGATCTGCAGGGTCGAGGCCGCCCGGTAGATGGGCGTTATCGCGAAGGCGTACAGTAAGGCGGCGACAGTTGCCACCGTAGTCACGCCAATAATTGCAAACTTGTTACGCCACAACGTGTGCAGCAGGGCAAGTAAGTCAATGGCGCCACTGTTGGAAGACCCGCGCGCTGAACCGGGCGCTGGACGTAGTACAAAGGCGTTCGTGGACATAAACCATTCTCAATAAGGCGGCGCGAGCCCGCAGGCCCTGCGTCAAGGACTTTAGAGTGCATATGGTGTGTGTTTCCACGGCCAAGCCCGGACTGTCCGTTGTCCAGCTACAGCAGGTCGCTATCGTTAAATAGTCCACAGGCAAGGGCAGAGCCCTGAAGAAGAGGTGATGCAGTAACGGTCGCGGCGATCACAGGAAGTGCATGAGGCTTGTAATGCTTACTGCGGCGACAGTGATGATGGCATTGTTGTTATAACAACTTCGACTCAGCAGCCTGATGCCGCTCGAGTGGATTCGACTATAGGTCCAGTTTTTTGGAATAGCCAGAGATAAATAATTAAAAAACGACCAGCTGAACTTTTAATCTCTAACACGAGACGCAAGTTTCAGTGAGTTGTAACTCAGGTGAATCAGGTGTCAGTAATTGATCGCGAATCAGCAGACATTATTCTGGCATGGTGGCAATGAGTAACTACCGATTGACAGGTGTTGCTTCATCGCTTGAAGGGGCTGTCTGGGCTGCCTCGTCGAGAAACATGGTTTGCGCCACGGCATCCCAGCTCAGCACTGTGGTGGGGTCGATCAGATCGCGGTCGTAGCTCACAGCCTTATGGAACGCCTCAATCAGCGAGTCTGCGCTGGTGGTATCGAACCCCAGCACGTGGCTACGCCCGGCCGCTGCGAACGTGGGCGCGACAACCGGTAGCTGGCAATAGGTGTACTGCACGAGTTTAAGGCTGGACTGGCTGATGTATTCGACACGAGGCGCCTGCTTATAGGGCGCAATGCCGATGTCGGCATGTTTGAGATAGGGGATCAGTTCGGCGAACGGTTTCTCGCCATGTTCAATGACATTGGCCTTTGGGTTGTTGAGCGTCGCTTTTTTTCCAAATAAATGGAACGTCCATTCAGGAAAGTTGTCCGCCAGTGTTTCCAGTACTTGGGCGTCAAATAACATGTCACCAATACTGATGGCATTGTGCGGGTATTTATAAGGTGTTTCGACGGGTTGGTCGAAATCGGCCTTGTTCAAGCCCGGCGGAATGTAGTGAATAGGGATGTGTTGTGGAAAGGACTCTTTCATCACCATGGCGGGCACGCGGATCATATCGAAGCATTCAATCGCTTCACGTTCGGCTTTGAACACCAACGGATGAAACGTCAATGTTTCAAGCAAGTCGCTCACGGAATAAACCAGCCTGGCCCGAGGCGCCTGTTCTTTCATGGCTTTGATCAGCGTCAAACCGACGCCGCTCTCCACCACAATCACGTCAGCGCGCTCGACCCGTTCCTTCACCGAGCGCGGAAGCAGTAACGGATAGAACTGGAACAGCCATCCGGTGAGGCTGTCCAGCGAGCGGCTATTAAGGGTGAAGGGATGAAACAGTGGCTTCCAGACAAACTTGTCGACGTGGGATGAAAGCGTGACCCACTGATTGAACGGCGCCGAGAATAGCCGACCGTTCTTTTTGAACGCCGTGGCGTCGCTCAGGCCCACGGTCATGAAATCGACACGAATCCCGCGTCGCTCCAGACTTTGCGCCCAAAAATGAAAGTCCACTTTGCGCGGGGCCGCAGCATCGTGCCCGGTGACGAAAAACACATTCATGATCATGACCTCTGTGAGCAGGACGGGGTACCGCGTCAGGACTTCACGGCACGTTCACCGGGGTCTGACGCGGTTGCAACAGTCGTGAACCGGTTCGGCGCAGCAGCGCGCTGCCGGTCAGTTCAACCATCCGGTACATGGCCCAGGCCGCTGTCAGAATCACCAGGGTGATCAGCGCCGCAACCATTGGCGTGGGTGGCTGACCTGCAAGCAGACGCAGGCCGCCGTTGATCAAGGGAGGGTTCAAGAGGTACAGCGAGAAGCTGCATTCGCCGCACATCATGATCGCCCGGTTGCTGAACAGCAGCCGTGAGGGCAGGGCGTCGAAGGAGAACAGAAAGACGAAAATACCGGCGAACAGCGCCGACTCCAGCCGATGGTAAAGGTCCGGGCCACTGGTGAGCTGCAAGTCGACCTTGCCCACCAGCACCACGCCGATCAGGCCTAATATCACCAGCTGCAGGATGCCGAGCAGTCCATCCCCCTGAGCGTTCCCGACCCTGGACCTCAAGATGCCGAACGCCGCGCCGCAACAGAAATACTGCAACGTCGCGCCGACAAAAGTCCCCGGCATGCGGGCGCGATAGGCCATCACCAAGAACAGGCCGATCAGCAGTACAGCCAGCAAGCCGGGGTTGCGCTGGCTGTGAAGCTTCCACAGGGCAAACCAGATCGCCACGAACACCATGTAGAACTGCACCTCGGGCGGGATGCTCCACAGCGCCGAAACATTGCCGGAAAACAGCAGGTGACGCAGCAGGTTCTGGTGGGCGATGGCGTAGATGAACTGGCTGTCGATGAGGCTGTAGATCAGGTAGGAAGCGACCACCACCGTCAGGTACGCAGGGGCGATGCGCGAACATCGGGCGATGGCATAGCGGGTCACCGACTCCTGGCTGAACGGCTTGCCTGCGTAGAGAAAAGCCATCAGAAAACCGCTCAGGGTGAAAAACACAATCACCCCGGTCGCCCCCGGATACAGGGCATTGGTCGGCAGAAAACCACTGTCGCAAAAGTGTGAATACACCACCAGCAGCGCCGCCGCGCCACGGATGCCCGTCAGTGAATCGATACGTTGCTCTGAACCCATTTGCAGGACGCTCCAACGGTGTGTCCGGCGCAGCCTCAAGCAGGCTGGTGCCCGACGTGACGTGGGGTCAACGCAATCGTCTGCTGCACCCGCTGCCGGTCAGGGGCAAAAAGGGCACAGGCATACGGCCGCAGAACGGTCGTGGGGATTGCGTTGAAACGAGGCAGGAAACAGCAAAGGGAGGTCAGGGGCGCACTGCTTTTTGACGCCGATTCACGGGTGCACAATCGACAGCGGGAACAGCCTCGACCGCAAAGGGCGGTCGACGGACAGGGCTGAGCTTAGGTGCACAACGCCAATGGGGCAAGGGGGCAATCTGCCCCTATCCTCTGGTCAGCCACACAGCCTCGCTGCTGCCCAGTGCAGGCGTCGTGCCTGACCAGACGCACGGCGTCTCGGACATCTTGAGCACAGGGCCCAGCGTCTTCAGATCGCCATACGCGGTGCCGTTATCCAGCACGGCCAACGGTTCGAATTCCTCCGGGCTGAGCCGGTTGGGCGCGCCCTGGAAGTTGTCGATCAACCCCTGACGCTGCAGAAACATCGCCGACTGACACAACGAGACCTGTACGCGATAACTGCCGCCTTCACGCGCGCGCCTCGCCAAAGCCACCATCGCGCCGAAGGCGGCGAGAAACCCGGTGAGAAAGTCGCACATGAACACCGGCGTGAGTTTCGGTTCAGCGGCGCTCAGCGCCTCGCCCTGGGTGTGGCAGATGCCGGTTACTGCCTGAGCTACTTGATCCCAACCCGCGCGGGAGGCGAAAGGCCCGCCCGAGCCGAAACAATTGACCGTGACATGTACCAGCCCAGGCCTGAGGGCAATCAGCTCGTTGGCGCCAAAGCCTGCGGCGGCCAGCCGGTTGGGCCTGTAGCCGTCGATAAACACATCGCTGTCCTTGACCAGTTCGTACAGCCGCTCAGCCTCGTCGGCCTTGCCGATGTCCAGGTAGCAGCTGCGTTTTCCGTGGCTGGTGTCGCGCACGAAGGAGGGCACCTGTGGCAGGTGTGGCGCGGTGACCATCAACACGTCAGCCCCGTGCTCGGCCATGCCCAGCCCGGCGGTGGGGCCGGCGAGGATGCGTGTCAGGTCCAGCACGCGAACGCCTGACAGCGGTTTTGCGGCTGGTGGCATCGGCTCTGGGGCTGTGTCGTTGATCCGGGTGATTTCCACCACCGGACGGCTGGCGAGATAGGCGCCATGGGGATGCTCGAGCCATTCTTTAGGCGTGCGCACCAGCCCGCCACAGGCGAAGGCCTCGGCGATGGCGTCTTCCAGCTCGGCAGCGTCACGCATGCCGATGCCGTCGCGAATCGAGGCGACGCTGCTCTCGCAGTCGATCACGTCCAGAATCCGCCGCTCCAGATGCGCAAGGTTGGTGTGGGGCAGCAGCCAGCGACCGTCCCTGGCGCGCCAGGGCTGGGTCATCGACACCATGTGTTTCATGGCGTCGGAGTAAGGGATGGGTTGATACACGCCCTGTTCATCGCGGCGTTGGGTCATGTCGCCGCCGTACAGAGAGGTGGCGGCGGCTGCCTTGACGTCGACGCTGACGGTCTGCCGATAGCCGTTGCGCAGCTCCCACAAATCGTTCGCCGCTACGCCCCGTGCAGCCAGTGCGGCGGCAGCGGTTTCGCCGATGCGAAACGGCGAGGTGTACAACGGGTCGGCTCCGGTGATCGTCACCTCATCATCGGAGAGGTCGGGGCCGTTGCGGATGTCCATCAGCTCTTTGAAGCCGACGCTGGAAAGTACGCTGTGCAGATCGTGTGTGCTCATCGAGATCAACCTGTGCTTTTCAACCGAATGTTTTTTGCAGGGCCGGGGCTTGCTGCTTGCTCAACAGCGAAGCCACGATGCAGAGCACGAATGCCAGAGGCACCGTGATCAATGCCGGCGGATCGAGGGTGATGACGGGGCTCGCAAAACCCAGCGCCTTGACCCAGACCGATGGGCCGAGAACGGTAAGCACCAGAGAGGACACCAAACCGACACTGCCGCCCCACACCGCGCCGCGCGCCGTCAGGCGATCCCAGTACATGGCCAGGATCAGCACCGGAAAGGTCGATGAACAGGAAATCGAAAACGCCAGGCTGATCATGTAGGCGATGTTCTGGTTCTTGAACACCAGCCCCAGCACGATGGCGATGGCGCCCAGGGTCAGGACCGCGACCTTCATGATGCGCATTTCATGCTTTTCGCTGTCGCGATGCTTCGGTGCCAGCGCGCCGTACACGTCGTGACTGATGGCCGAAGCGCCGGAAATGGTCAGGCCGGCAACCACCGCGAGAATCGTTGCGAAGGCGACGGCCGACAGGAAGCCAAACAGCGGCTCGCCACCCAGCACCTGGGCCAGGTGCAATGCCGCCGTGTTGCCGCCACCGACCAGATTGCCAGCCGCATCGAGGAAGCTGCCATCCTGTCGCAGCAGGTACAGGGCGCCAAACCCGAGAATGAAGATCATGGCGTAGAACGCGTTCATGACCACCGTCGCCCACAGCACCGACGTGCGTGCCGCTCTGGCATCACGGACCGTGAAGAAGCGCATCAGGACGTGGGGCAGACCGGCCGTCCCGAGCATCAGAGCGATGCCGAGGGAAATCCCCGATGCAGGGTTGCTGGGCAGGCTGTTCGGCGCGAGTATGCCGAGGCCCTTGGGGTGCACGCCCACAGCGTCCACCAGCAATTGATGGAAGCTGAAGCCCACGCTGCGCAGTACCAGAAAACTCATGAGCAGGCAGGTCGAAATCATCAACACGGCTTTGATGATTTGCACCCAAGTGGTCGCCATCATGCCGCCGAATGCGACATAGAACACCATCAATATCCCGACCAGAACAATCGCATAAAGATAATCAATGCCGAACAGCAACTGGATTAACTGGCCTGCGCCGACCATCTGCGCAACTAAATAGAACAACACAATACTTAATGACGCGGACGCAGAGAATACGCGGATGGACTTTCCTTCCAGTCGCGAACACACCACGTCGACAAATGTATATTTACCCAGTCGACGCATCTTGCCCGCCATTAGAAAGACCACGACCGGTAAACCGGTTGTATAACCGATCGCATAGACCAATCCGTCAAACCCGGAATTGAACACCAGCGCAGTCAAACCCAATAGAGCGCCTGCGGACATGGCATCGCCAGCGATGGCCAGGCCATTCTGGAAGCCGGAAATCTGGCCGCCTGCGTTGTAGAAGTCGCTGGCGCTCTTGGTGCGTCTCGCGGCCCAGTAGGTAATACCGAGAGTCAGCGCGATGACCGCCAGAAAGCAGGTGATCGAAATGCTCGACACGCCCGTGTTGCCAGGCGCTTGGGCCAGCGCGGGCAGTGGCAATGCTGCGATCAGCAGATGAAGGCGTTTGTTAAGCATCGCGGTTCTCCTGGCGATTGGTGAGTTGCACATACAGGATCGTGAGCGCGGTGCCGCAGCCAATCACCAACAGCCCGAACAGGAGGGGCGCCGGGATGCCGTTGTCCAGCGTCAACGGGGTGGGATAGGTGTGAAACGCACAATAAAGAACGAACGTGAAAAACACCGATATCTGAATACCTGCCAGGCAAATACCCAACTTCAGGTTTTCAGTGTCTGGCGTGTGAGTTACAGCGTGTTTTGACATTGCCGCCTCCGCAAATGAAATGGTCTCTGGTGTCAGAAGACTGTTTTACATGAGGGAACAAGTGCAGGTGTTGCGCCAAAGAGGCCAGCGCGCTGTGCTGGCGATAGCAGGTATCGGTGGTTGTGATAACGGCGTCTGGAATCAACTTGAAGTGCAAGTTTATTGCGGGGTGCAACTATAAACGAGTCTCTTCGCTCGTGTTGTGCAAGTCTTGTGTTCGCACCAATAGATGGCAACTTGCACCAAAATAATCCGCCCTTGATGTTTTATCGCTCAGGCACTCCCGTAACGAGGGGGTCACGGGTTGGCGTAGCCGTTGCATAAGGATGAGTTACCACTAGAGGACTTCACGATGGATTCTGCCGACCTTCAGTTTTTTGCAACCGTTGCCAGGGTGGGCAGTATTTCCAAAGCGGCCGTTCGGCTGGACACGGTGCAGTCCAACGTCACGCAGCGCATCCGGCGCCTCGAAGCCGAGCTGGGTATTCCACTGTTCCATCGCCACGGCAGAGGCGTGACCCTGACGCCCGCCGGTGTGCAGTTGCTACCTTACGCCAATCAGATCGATCAGATGCTCGACGAGGCGCGCCGGGTCATCCTCGATGACGCCACGCCTACCGGGCAACTGCGCATTGGCTCGATGGAGACGACTGCGGCGTTCCGCTTGCCACCGTTGCTGGTGGATTACAGCGGGCATTTCCCGGCGGTGGACCTTTCTCTTGATACAGGAACGACCCGCAGTCTGATCGACGATGTGCTTGAGCGGCGTATGGACGTGGCTTTTGTCGCGGGCCCCGTGGAGCACGAAGAGCTGATCGCTGAAGCGGTGCTGACCGAAGAACTGGTAATCGTTACCGCGCCGTGGGTACGCCGTGTAGAGGACCGGCCTGCGTGGCTGCCGAGCACCGCCACCGTCAAGATCGCCATCTTGCGCAACGGCTGTGCGTATCGGGAGCGGCTCGAAGCGCAATTGATCCAGAACGGCGTCCATGCCATTCAACGCATGGAGCTGGGCACCCTCGATGGCATCCTGGGGTGTGTGCAGGCGGGGCTGGCGATCACCCTGCTTCCGGTGGCCATCGTCGAAACCCTGGTTCAGGCGGGGAAGGTGGCGGTACACCGGCTAAAGAGCAATCAGGGGCTGGTCGATACCGTGCTGATTCGACGACGAGACGCGTATGTCACCACTGCGCTATCCAGCTTCATGGCAAAAGCCAGGGAGCATTCAGCGCCTGTCGCGACCGCGTCTCGTCCTCTGCACTGAGCCGCTCAGACCTTGACAGATCAGGCCTGCTCGATCGCTTCGGCCACGCCCTGATCCTCACCCAGGAAGCCACCGCTCTGGTGTTGCCAGAGTCGTGCGTAGGTGCCGTTCTTTTCCAGCAACTCGCTGTGGGTGCCCTGTTCGATGATGCGGCCGTTGTCCATGACGATCAGCCGATCCATGGCTGCAATCGTGGACAGCCGGTGGGCAATGGCGATGACGGTCTTGCCCTGCATCATGTCATCGAGGCTTTCCTGGATCGCCACTTCAACTTCCGAATCCAGCGCGCTGGTGGCTTCGTCCAGCAGCAGGATCGGCGCGTTCTTCAGCATCACTCGGGCAATCGCCACCCGTTGACGCTGGCCACCTGACAACTTGATGCCGCGCTCGCCGACCAGGGCGTCGTAGCCAATGTGGCCTTGCTTGTCGCTGAGTTGACGAATGAAGTCATCGGCCTGGGCGCTGACGGCGGCGCTGCGGATTTGCTCATCGGTTGCGTCGGGGCGCCCATAGGCAATGTTTTCGCGAATCGAGCGGTGCAGCAGCGAGGTGTCCTGCGTGACCATGCCGATGGCGCTGCGCAGACTGTCTTGGGTGACCTTGGCGATGTTCTGTCCGTCGATGCGGATCTCGCCGCTGTCGACATCATAGAAACGCAGCAGCAGATTGATGAGCGTGGATTTACCTGCGCCGGAACGACCAACCAGGCCGATCTTCTCGCCAGCGCGGATAGACAGGCTCAAGCTGTCGAGCACCTGACGCTCGCCCCCGTAATTGAAGTTCACGTTGTCGAAGGTCACCGCGCCGCCGGAAGTCACCAGCACGCCGGCGTCCGGGGCATCCTGCACCTTGGCGCCCTTGGTCAACGTTTCCATGCCGTCCTGCACGGTGCCGATGTTCTCGAACAGCGAGG
>Ga0157373_10003745_pt1 | contig 11503 bp, 10 predicted proteins | sample C65metaG_FD_113460 | JGI IMG/M metagenome (GOLD analysis project Ga0157373, IMG submission 113460) | Corn rhizosphere microbial communities from Kellogg Biological Station, Michigan, USA - C6-5 metaG | ecosystem: Host-associated > Plants > Roots > Rhizosphere > Soil | place: USA: Michigan...
CACGATCGTGCCCGCAGGTGCTTCGCTGCGGGGCCGGATCGTCGCGAAGCAGGGTGGTGTTGTCGCAGGGCTCTACATTGCGAAGCAAGTGATGCTTGCGTTGAGTGAGAGAGTCACATTCGAATCGAAAGTGGAAGACGGTTCGAGAGTCACACGACGTACAGTGCTGGCTGACGTCGATGGCCCAGCGCGCGCACTCCTGACGGGCGAACGCGTTGCACTGAATTTCCTGGGCCGAATGTCAGGAATCGCCACGTTGACGCGCATGTTTGTAGACGCCGTTTCATCCACAAATGCGGTCATTCTCGACACGCGTAAAACCGCGCCCGGCCTGCGAACGACAGACAAACTCGCCGTTCGACTCGGTGGCGGGCAGAACCACCGGACCGGCCTTTTCGACATGGTATTAATAAAGGACAACCACATCGACTTTGCGGGTTCAATAACTTCTGCTGTCGAACGCGTTCGCGCGTCCGGAACCCAGCTCGAGATCGAGGTTGAAACTCGCACGCTCGACAACGTGCGAGAGGCGCTCGCGCTCGGAGTTGAGCGGATTTTGCTGGATAATATGTCCATCGAAACGATGCGCCAGGCCGTCAGCATTGGCGACGGGCGGGCGAAGCTCGAGGCCTCTGGCAACGTTACGCTCGATAACGTTCTCGAAGTTGCTGGCACTGGCGTCGATTACATTTCGGTGGGCGCTTTGACGCATTCGGCGCGCGTGTTTGATGTGAGTCTCGAGTTTGTAGAAGGAAGCGATGAGTAACGATCAAGCGGTCCAGGAAATGTATGAAAAGCTGCACCGGCTGTTGGCTGACACGGCGCCGGATTTTGAATTGCGTCTGAAAGCCGAGCTCGCAGTTGAGATCAATCGACTCAAAGCCGAAAAGAACGCCGTCATACTCGGCCACAACTACATGGAGCCCGCGCTCTTTCACTCGATTCCGGATTTCGTCGGCGATTCGCTCGAACTGAGTCGCAAAGCTGCGGAGACTGACAAAGACATCATTGTTTTCTGCGGCGTGAAGTTCATGGCCGAGACGGCGAAGATTCTCAATCCGACGAAGAAGGTGCTCATACCTTCTGAGAGAGCTGGGTGTTCGCTTGCAGCCAGCATCACTGCGGAAGACGTGCGTGGGTTGAAACGAAGATTTCCGGGCGTGCCGGTCGTCACTTACATCAACACTTACGCCGATGTGAAAGCGGAGTCTGACATTTGCTGCACGTCGTCGAACGCGGTGGCGGTTGTTAACTCGCTGAAGAGTGACAAGGTCATATTTATTCCGGATGAATATCTCGCGGGGAACGTCGCGCGAGAAACCGGGAAGCAGATCATTTATCCGACTCGTGAGCCGAGGATGCGTTTTCCCGGCGAACTGAACTACGAAATGATCGGGTGGCCCGGTCGGTGTGAGGTGCACGAGAAGTTCAGTGTCGAAGATATTCAAAATGTCAGGAAGCAATTTCCCGACGTTGTGATTCTTGCGCATCCTGAGTGCAGTCCTGAAGTCGTTGCGGCTTCGGATTATTCGGGAAGCACGACGGCGATGATCAGGTATGTGGAGAAGACAAATGCACCGCGTTACCTGTTGCTGACCGAATGCTCGATGGGCGACAACATAGCTGCTGCGAATCCCGAGAAGGAGATGCTGCGGCTATGCAGTGTGCGATGTCCGCACATGAATCAGATCACGTTGGAAGACACGCTCGAGTCGTTGCAGAAGGAGCAGTTTGAGATCGTGATCGATGAAGACGTTCGGAAGCGCGCGTTGCGGTCGGTCGAGCGGATGCTTCAGATTGGGAAGGAAGATTGAGGTTGGTGCTTTGTGCTTGGTGCTTGGTGCTTGGTCTTTGGATTTAGGTCTTTGGTCTTGGGTCTTTGGCCTTAGGTCTTGGCTTTAGGTCTTAGTCTTTATAGTTGAGGCTAAACGATCTCAAAGACCCAAGACCCAAGACCCAAGCACAAAGTACCAAGCACAAAGCACCAAGCACAAAGCACCAAGCACAAAGCACCAAGCACCAATCCCATCACCCATAATGACAAACACACAAGTCCTGATCATCGGTTGCGGAATTGCCGGTGCAACTGCTGCTCTACGTCTCGCTCGAAATCCTGAGCGTCAAATCACCATCATCACGCGCGCGGGTGACGTTCATGAATCAAACACTCGTTACGCGCAGGGCGGAATAATCGGTCGCGGTCCTGACGACACTTCAGAACTATTATTCGAAGACATTATCGCCGCCGGCGCCGGCGTCGCATCGCCTGAAGCCGCACGTATTCTCGCGGACGAAGGTCCACCACTGCTCAACGAAGTGCTCGAACGCACGGCCGGTGTTGTCTTCGATCATACCCATGAAGGCGCGCCCATCTGGGGACAGGAAGCAGCTCACTCCCGCCGCCGTATCCTTCACGTCGGCGATTCAACCGGTCTGGCGATCATCAACGGTCTCGTTCGTGCACTCAAAGAATATCCAAACATCAAGATCAAAACCGAAGCGACAGCAGTCGACCTCATCACGTTTCCACACCACTCGCGTAATCCGTTAGACAACTACCGCGAAATCTCCTGTCACGGATGCTACGTGTTCGATCGCACTGAAAAGACGGTCCATCGGTATCTCGCAAACGCGACGATTCTTGCTACGGGCGGACTGGGCCGCATCTATCGCAACACCACAAATCCGATTGGCGCACGCGGCGACGGCCTTGCGATGGCCCATCGCGCCGGAGCGCGAATCGCAAATGCTGAATACGTTCAGTTTCACCCGACAGCGCTGGCTGTTCCCGGAGCCGAAGGTTTGCTCATCAGCGAAGCTGTTCGCGGGGAAGGCGGCGTGCTGCTGACGCCTGATTTGCACCCGTTCATGGAGCGGTACTCGCCTGAGTGGAAAGATCTTGCACCGCGTGACGTCGTCGCTCGAGCAATACATCACGAGATGGAAGCACACAACTATTCTCACGTCCTGCTCGATATTGCTTCGCACATGCCAGCACAGGCGATTCGGGAAAGATTTCCATTCATTTACGAGCAATGTTTGAAAGTTGGTGTCGACGTCTCGCGCGAGCCGGTACCGGTGGTTCCTGCGGCGCATTATTTTTGTGGTGGTGTGTTGGTGGATGAATGGGCGCAGTCGACGATCCGGAACTTGTATGCGGTCGGCGAGATCAGTTGCACTGGCGTGCACGGCGCAAATCGTCTGGCGTCAACTTCACTTCTCGAAGGATTAGTCTGGGGAAATCGCGCCGGGCTCAAGATCGAAGGAGCGTTAACCGAGGAAACGGCCGGATCAAGGCCGAAGTTTGAGGACGTGCCTTCCTGGGATGAAAGTGGCTTGCGTGATGAACCGGATCCGGCGTTGATCCAGGGCGACATGCAGACGATTCAAAACATCATGTGGCACTACGTCGGTTTAGTTCGCAGCGGCGATCGACTGTCACGCGCGATACGTGAATTGCGTCATCTGTGGAACGAGATCGAGACGTTTTACCGGACGACGAAGTTGTCGGATGGATTGATCGGCTTGCGCAATGCGGTCGAGGTGGCGCTGATTGTCGCGCAGGCAGCGCAGCACAACCGGCAGAGTCGGGGGTGTCATTATCGACAGGACTCGGTGAGTGTGAGCGGGGATCGGTTGATCTGACAGGATTCTCATCCTGTAAATCCAGTTAAATCCTGAAATCCTGTCTAACGAGTCTTTAGGAATTCGACCATCTCAGGGTGATTACGTTCCTGCGCGTAGTCGAGCGGCGTCTTTCCATCCGTGCTTGTTGCGTTGATATCTGCGCCGTGGTCCAGGAGTAATTTCGCTGCTTCAAGATTGCCTCGGGCGGCGGCTGTGTGAAGAGCCGTGAGATCGTTTACCGCCTTTCCATTCACGTTTGCGCCGTGCTCGATCAGTGTACGTGCGATGTCATTTCTTTGTACTGCCATCGCAGATCCCAGCGGCGGCATCTTCATCGATTCGCGCGAGGGAAGGTTGGCATTAGCGCCCGCCGCTAACAGAGCCTCGACGGCCTCTGCATGACCGAAGAATGCGGCGAGCCCGAGCGGCGTAAAACCCTCTGGCGAATATGCATTGATAAGCGCCGGATCTTTTTCTACCAACGATCGGAGCTCATCAGTCTTGCCTTTAGCAGCCGCTGCAAAAACTCCAACCTGCGCGTCGATGAATTCCTGACTCATTCCTTTATCTCCTGCTCAAAATTCAACCCAACTGCCGGCGTTTTCCGCCTGTGCTTTTCGGTACAGATACTCAGCGCACGCTACGTCTTCGATCGCGAGACCGAGAGACTTGAAGAGTGTAATCTCACTTGACGAAGTGCGGCCGGTTTTCGTTCCAATCAATAACTCGCCGATCTCGCCGAGAATGCTTTCCGGAGTGACAACTCCTTCGTTCGCCGCGAGGATGTAGTCCCCGGATTCATTCAACGCCGACTCGCGCCGATCTACGAAGATTAGTGACGCGGCCATGGTGCCGCTGTCGACCTCTCTCGAGCTCGGCGAGTGCGTGCCAATCGCGTTGATGTGCGCGCCGGCAGAGATCCAGTCCTTATTAATTACGGGCTCGAGTGAAGATGTCGCGGTAACAATCAAGTCAGCGCCACGAACGGCGTCTTCATTTTTTCGCACGGCTTCGATCGGAAACGGAAACTGCGGCTGCATCTCGCCGGCAAGTTGCTGCGCATGGTCGAAGTTTCGCGCCACCACTCGCGCTCGTTTGATTAACCGAACACACGCAAGCGCCGCGAGATGCGACCGCGCCTGCACGCCAGCGCCGATAATCGCCAACTCACCTGCGTCCTCTCGGGCAAGTAAACGCGTTGCGACGGCCGACACGGCGGCAGTGCGAATCGCTGTGATCGCAGACGCATTCATCAGCGCCAGCAGTTCACCGGTTTCACGGCTGAACAGTGTCACGGCGCCCTGGTGCGCGTCTTTACCTTGCGAAGGATTGCCGGGGAAGACGCAGATTGCCTTCAAGCCGAATGCGCCACGTTCACCTCCGCGATACGCAGACATTAGTCCGAGCAGTCCACGCGCATTCGGCGGCCGAATGATCGTGCGGAGCGGCTGATATACCTCATCACGCGCGAGCGCCGACAACGCATCCGCCATCAACTCGATGCAATCTGCTACCGAGAGCAGTTTCCTGATCTGACTGCTGTCGAGAATCAGAACTTTCATTGTTGATCTCAATCGCCGTGTAGCTTTACCCCAAAAGGTGAATCAGCTGACGCAATGCGCACGGAATGGTTAACGCCGTGCGCCACATATTTAGCCCAACTTCAAGAAAACTGCAAAAAACGAGCGTGATTGAAGCGTTCAGGCATTGGCACACTCATTGCCAAAAGGATGGCGACAGATCGGTCACACATTGGAAGATGAGTGGCCTTGTAAGGGCCCGGATGTGAAGGGGAGAGCACGTCCGGGTCCTAACATTTTAAACTCACCTTCTGGCCTTTGTGGCTACCCTCATTAGCCGCGCTCAGCGGTTTCTGCTATATAGATAGGTCCGCACTTACCAGGCTTGTCGGAGACTCAGATGGAATTCCAGGAAAACATTCTCGGGCTGATCGGAAATACGCCTTTGGTTAAGCTGAACCGGCTCGCGCGCGACGTGAAGGCACAAGTATTCGCGAAGATGGAGAACCTCAACCCGGGTTTCTCAGTCAAAGATCGAATCGGGGTCGCAATGATCGAAGCCGCCGAACGCGAAGGAACGTTGAAGCCGGGCGGCACTGTTATCGAAGCAACATCAGGAAACACCGGAATCGGTTTGGCGCTCGCGGCCGCCGTCAAAGGTTACAAATGCATTTTCGTCATGACTGACAAAGCGTCAGTCGAGAAGTCGCGTTATCTGAAAGCGCTCGGCGCTGACGTCGTCATCACACCCGTATCCGCCAAACCGGGAACTCCGGATCATTACGTTTCCACAGCCAAGCGGATCGCATCTGAAACTCCAAACTCATTCTATCCCGACCAGTATTCGAACCCGGCCAATCCGGACGCACATTACCGCACCACAGGCCCGGAATTGTGGCGGCAAACCGAGGGCAAGATCACGCACTTCGTCGCCGGACTCGGCACCGGCGGCACGATCTCCGGAACAGGTCGATATCTGAAAGAGAAGAACCCTGCGATCAGGATCATCGGCGCCGATCCTTACGGTTCGATCTTCAAGACGTACAAGGAAACCGGAAAGATAGTGGAGGCGACTCCGTACCTCGTCGAGGGAATTGGTCAGGAGATTGTTCCTGCCAACGTTCACATCAAGTACGTCGACGAAGTGATCAACGTCACTGACCGCGAATCGTTCGAGTTGTCACGGTTACTGGGACGAGTGGAGGGAATCTTCTGCGGCGGATCGACAGGCACCAACCTATCGGCAGCACTGCGGGTCGCGAAGACTCTCGACGAGAATGCAATAGTTGTGTTCATTGTTTGTGACACTGGCGAACATTATCTGACGAAGCATCACTCCGACGAGTGGTTGAAAGAGAAACGATTGCTGGAGCCGCAGAAGATCACAGCGGGCTTGATCAGTGGAACCAAGAAACCGCAATCGCCGAAGTCGCTGGTGTGGGTCAAACCGTCGGACATTGTCGGAGACGCGCTGCAACAGATGGACGAGCTCGGACTGAGTCAAATACCTGTTTTGGACGAAGGTCGCGCTGTCGGTTCTTTGCGGGAGAATCGTTGTCTGGCAAAAGTGGTTCGGAACAGAGATCTGTTGAACTCGCCTGTGAGCGAAGTGATGGAGAACAGCTTTCCTACAGTCGACGTGGATGTGAGCTCAAACGAAGTGACGCGGCGTTTACAGACGAGTCCCGCGGTGCTGGTGGAAGAGTACGGCCGGATCATCGGCATCATTACTCGTCACGACGTGCTTGAACTGAAAAACGCGTGAGTGTGAATGGCGAAAGAAGAAAAAGTGCTGGCGGCCAATCGTGCGGCCTTTCACAATTACCATATTTCGGATAAATACGAAGCCGGCATCGTATTGACAGGCACTGAAGTGAAGAGTGCCATGGGTGGTCGCGTACAGTTGAAGGAAGCTTACGTTTCTGTGCGCGAGGGCGAGGCGTGGTTGTTCAATGCACACATTTCGCCGTATTCTCATGGCAACCGCGAGAACCACGAACCGCTGAGAACTCGCAAGCTGCTGCTTCACAAACGTGAAATATCTCGACTGGACGAAGCTACAGCCAAACAGGGAATGACCCTCGTTCCCACACAGCTCTACCTAAAAAACGGCCGGATAAAAATCGAGGTGGGGATCGCACGCGGTAAGAAGTTGTTCGATAAGCGAGAAGCCGATCTGAAGCGAACAGTTGAAAGAGAAACGCGCGCCCAGTTAAAAGAGCGCAATCGATGAAATCACAGGAGACCTAACTCACCATGCAAGTTGAAGCCAGCAGGGGACCAATTGAAGAACTTGACGTGCAAGCTTTGGCCGTTGCCGTTTTCAAGAATGAGAAAGCCGATGAAGGTTTTGTGAAGAACCTTGACGAGCTTTCCGGCGGGCTAGTGCGCTCCGCGCTCGACGCTGAAGAGTTCGCGGGTAAAGAGGGCGAGACCGCGTATTTTCATCTCGTCGGCAATAACAAACTGAAGGCACGCCGCTTACTTCTGATAGGTGTTGGCGAAGCGAGCGACTACAAGGGTGCACAGGTTTCACAAATGGCTGGCACTGCGGTGCGTTCGTTGCGCAGCAAGAACGTCAAGTCGATCGCTGTGCTGCCCCGGGCTTCTGTTGATGCCTCGACCGCTGCCAGGAGTGCTGTCGAAGGCGCATACATCGCATCGTTCGATCCCGATAAATACCGCACTGTTGAGAAAGAAGATAAGAAGATCGAGCATTTAGTGATTGCGATCGAGGGCGCTGACGAAAGTGCTCTTCAACAAGGTGTGCAGACGGGAGTAATCGTCGGTGAGTCGATCAACTTCACGCGCGATCTCGCGAACGAGCCCGGCGCTTACATGACGCCAACCGATATGGCTGAACGAGCGCGAGAGATTGCCGGCCAGTTTGGGTTGAGTATCGACGTACTCGACGAGGCGCGCATGGAGCAGGAAGGCATGGGATCGCTGTTGAGTGTCGCGCGCGGTTCCGATCAGCCGGCAAAACTGATCATTCTGAAGTACACGCCAACGAACCCGCCTGCCGACAGCAAAGAGTTGTTGGCGTTCGTCGGTAAGGGAGTGACGTTCGACTCGGGTGGTATCTCGCTCAAGCCGGGCGAGAACATGGAATTGATGAAATACGATATGACTGGCGGCGCGACGGTCATGGGCGCGATGCGAGCGATCGCGCAGTTGAAGCCTCCGATTCCGATCCTTGGAGTCGCGCCTTGCACTGAAAACCTTCCGTCGGGAAAAGCAACAAAGCCGGGTGACGTCGTGAAAGCGATGACGGGAAAGACAATCGAGATCATCAATACCGATGCTGAAGGACGTCTGATCCTGGCGGACGCGATTGCGTACGCGAAAAAACTCGGAGCAACGAAAGTGATTGATATGGCGACTTTGACTGGCGCCGTCTCGATCGCGCTCGGCGACGTGAATGCGGCGGTATTGGGAACCGATCAGGAACTGATTGACGAGATCATCGCTGCGGGCAGGGAAGTCGGTGAAAAGTTCTGGCAGTTGCCGCTCGACAAGGAATACTCAAAACAGATCAAGTCAGATATCGCCGATATCAAGAACGTGGGCGGGCGCAAGGCTGGGACGATCACGGCGGCTTGTTTCCTCAAAGAATTTGCGGACGGTATCTCCTGGGCGCATCTCGACATTGCCGGAACCGCCTGGGGTGATGACGCGAAGCCGTACCGATCCAAAGGACCAACCGGCATTGCTGTCAGAACTCTCCTTCGCATCGTGGAGCGAGCCAGTCAAAGATAATTAATCCGTCTTCATCCGTGCGGATCCGTGGCCACAGATCTGCGCGGATAGAGACGGATGACCACCTTTGTGTGCTCGTCCGTACACAGTTGACCCCGGCTGCTGTCTACAGTTGTTGACACGGTCCATATGCGATCTTTCAATTTCCGAGCATTTTTCAAAAACGACGAATGGCATGGAGGTTGTACTAGGAAGTGCAACTGGCCAAAGGGTGCGAGCCGCCTTATTTATATGTCCTCGCCCCCTCGAATGCCGCTCGAGGTATTTCCCCGGCGCCCCTTTGGCACCCCCCTTCAAACATTCGCCATCTCAGTCAACACGAAGGACGGATGATTTACTTGCGTATGGTGTTATACTTTTCGGGCGAGTGACGCGGTGTCCTCAGGCACGCCAGGCTGCATCGCTGGCTTTGGACTTTAGAGAAGCACAGTGATCGACTACTACAAAATCTTGGGCGTTAAGCCGAATTCGTCTCTGGCCGAGATCAAATCGGCCTACCGGAAGCTCGCGCGCAAAAGCCACCCCGATGTGAATCCGAATTCCGAAGCTGGACGCCAGTTCGCACTTCTCTCCAAGGCTTACCACACGCTCATCGATCCTCAGGAACGTGCCTATTACGACGACCAGCTGACGGCAGAGAAGAATCGCAGCTATTCGATTCTCGATTCGAATAATCCCCACGCCAAACGTGCGCGCAACTTAGCGGTCCAGGCAAAATGGGATCGCGTGGTTGACGAGGTCCTCGAACGCGACCGTCAGGAGAATCGTGAGCGTCAGAGAGCAGTGTTCACTACTGTGTCGCTGTTTCTCTCAACTTTCTTTCTCGCGATGATGCGGCCGCAGTTGTGGCAAGCGTTTTCTACCCTGGGCCGGGTGGTTGTCTTGACCTTGTTCGTGATGGCTGTCTGGCATCTCGCCAATCGTTTGCGTGAATACTTCGCACACTACACTTACAAGCCAAATCCGATTCAGAGATCCATCATGATTGCAGAGGAACTTCCGGAGCAGCCGTTTACGCGGTTCTCAGCATATACGTTCCTGCTTGTTGGATATGCGCTCAGTCTTGGAATTGGGCTGTACATCGGATCACATATGGAGGATTTCTTTGGTTACCTCCGGCTCCTCTTTAACCACAGCGCGCATACGGTGCCCGCGACTGTGTTGGCTTTCGACCTGATCATTTACCCACCTATCGCCGTTCTTATCATTGACACTGTTCAGGGAATCGTTGCCCGCATCGATTAACGACAGACCAGGATAAATCCGGTAATTTCTGGCAAATCGTGTGACTTTCGGTGTATAGTTTTCTCCCGCAAAACAGCAAAAGGAGCACGAAAATGGCCGACACCGTAAATCAACGCCAGTTTCTTGCTTTGAAACTCGAGGCGCTGACTGAGTCCGAAGTGCGCGAAGTTTTGGATTACATCTCAGTTATCGAGTCGATGCGACGATCGCGACCAGCGCCATTCGCTTTCGACGACGACGTGTTAACTGCCCTGGCTGATGCGCCCGAGAATCGTCGCGCTCGCCAGGCATTTGAATGGGAAGTCGTTAGACGAAAGGCTGAGAGGCGAGCGGCTTACATCTGAATGGGTCACAAAAAGGCACAAGAAGCACATAGATTGATTTGCGCTTTTTGTGCCTTTTTGTGGCTATTCTCGTTAGTTGCGCTTGCGCAGGACAGCCGTAATCTCACTCCTACTCAACTCGAAATCGAAAAGCAGCAGCAGCGTTTGAGTTCATCCGATCAGGAGGAACGACGCGACGCTCTGATGCGTCTCGGCACGATGCGACGCGAAGCTGCCTCGAGAGCCGCGCTGCCCGCGTTGAATGATCCATCACCAAGCGTTCGCGCCGCCGCTGCTAAAGCGATCCTTTCGATCGGACCTGAAGAAAGCGTCAATGCGCTGATTCCGCTTCTCAGCGACAAAGACGAATTTGTCCGTCGCGAAGCAGCTTACGCTCTTGGCCTGACGCGCAGCCGCAATGCAACAGCGGCGTTGAGTGAGCGATTGTTGAATGACAAGGAAGACGGCGTGCGAGGCGCCGCGGCAGTCGCGCTCGGACACATTGCGGACGAATCGGCGGTGGTGGCTTTGGTAGGAACGCTTGCGCCGGAACTCTCAGCGCCGGCGAAGTCGAAAAGAAAACGCGAGCAGAATGTTTTTGTGCTCCGCGCAGCGGCGACTTCCCTCGGACAGATCGGAAGTCGAGCAGCAACCGCAGCTTTAGTCTCGGCTTTGTCTAATGAAAAATTTCCGGATGACGTGCGTCGTGAGGCGGCGAAAAGTTTAGGCCTGATCGGCGACCCTGCGGCTGAACCAGCATTGAGAGCTGCAGCAATCTCATCAGATCCTTATCTCTCCGAGATTGCATATAAAGCAATCCACAGATTACGCAGATAGTCCATGTAATCTGTGGATCGTTGGTTGGTGGATTAACTCTCTGCTTTGTCGCCGCGGCTGCCTTTCTTCGCGGCTTTCGACGCCGCCGGTATCGGCAACCCAACTCCGCCCGACAACGTTTCGCTCGAATCTTCCGACGCACTCGCGCCCTGCGCCATCTCGTGAATCAAAGCGCCGCCGGAACTCTTCGAG
>Ga0157373_10003751_pt1 | contig 11493 bp, 6 predicted proteins | sample C65metaG_FD_113460 | JGI IMG/M metagenome (GOLD analysis project Ga0157373, IMG submission 113460) | Corn rhizosphere microbial communities from Kellogg Biological Station, Michigan, USA - C6-5 metaG | ecosystem: Host-associated > Plants > Roots > Rhizosphere > Soil | place: USA: Michigan...
GATGCAACGGATGATAAAGTAACCGTTGAAGCAGCGAATGCCATCAAAAAATATGGAGTAGGAATTAAATGCGCCACGATCACACCCGACGAAGCAAGAGTAAAGGAATTTGGTTTGAAACACATGTGGAAAAGCCCCAACGGAACAATCAGAAATATTTTGGATGGAACCGTTTTTCGGGAGCCGATCGTGATACAAAATATCCCAAGGTTGGTTCCAAACTGGACAGCCCCGATCATCATTGGACGTCATGCTTTTGGCGATCAGTACCGGGCTACAGACACAGTAATAAAAGGAAAAGGAAAACTAACGATGACCTTTACTCCGGAGGATGGCAGTGAAGCAACAATTTATGATGTTTATGATTTTAAAGGAGACGGTGTTGCCCTTTGTATGTATAATGTGGATGAAAGTATTGAAGGTTTTGCGAGAAGCTGTTTTAATATGGCATTAAATAAAAAATGGCCTTTATATCTTTCTACAAAAAATACAATTCTGAAAAAATATGATGGCCGTTTTAAAGATATTTTTCAAACAATTTATGAAAATGAATTTAAAACGCAATTCGAAGAAGCAAAGATTACTTACGAACATCGGTTGATAGATGATATGGTTGCGAGCGCTTTAAAATGGCATGGTAATTTTATCTGGGCTTGTAAAAATTATGACGGCGATGTTCAAAGCGATACTCTCGCTCAGGGGTTTGGTTCACTTGGTTTGATGACCTCTGTTTTGATCACTCCTGATGGGAAAACTCTGGAAGCAGAAGCGGCTCACGGAACGGTAACGAGACATTTTCGCGAGCATGAGAAGGGAAATCCTACCTCAACAAACCCCATTGCTTCCATTTTTGCATGGACACGCGGGCTGGCTTTCAGAGGCAAACTTGATAATAATCAACAATTAATTGATTTTGCCAATGCTTTGGAAGAAGTGTGTATTGAAACAGTTGAAAGTGGAAAAATGACAAAGGATCTTGCTGTGTGTATCAGTGGTAATAAGGTTTCCCACGGAAAAGACTACTTATATACTGATGAATTTTTGCAGGCAATCAATGATAATCTTCAGAAAAAGTTGAAAGAAATTAGCCGGTAGTTTAGAATTTCACAATTTATTTTTAATTTTCGGAACAAAGTTTGAGGCGCAGAAACGACGAAATTGCATTGAACAGCTTCTTACAAACACTTCTTTTTTAAGCGGTTCAGTGCTTTATAATTTTTTATTGATGAAAATTGAACTTTTAGAAAAAGAAGGAATATCCATATTTTTCTTCAATCACGGTTGTTGATAACGCTTTCGCAAAATTTGCTATGCATCGATAACCGGCTCTTTTTTTAAAAATCAAACTGTAGATTTCGGGAAGCTGAATCATCATTAAAAAATTCTGAGACAAAGATGAGAGCCAGCAATGGAGATTTTGAAATCATTCAATGAAATCTTCGCGAGCTTTATAGAATGATTATTGATATGTAGAATGTTTTCTGTATCGTACTTATGTATCGTACTTAAATGTAAACTAATAAGCAAGGAAAGTTTAAATTAAATTGATTAAAAAACAAACAAAATTCACTGTTCAAACTCCTGTTTTTAAAAATCAGGTTAAACGTAAATAATGTCCAAAATTCTAGTCGTTGATGATGATATAGATATTTTATCCGTAATGGAAATTTTATTATCTATGAAAGGCTTTGATGTAGAGGTTACATCCAAAGGTGAAAATACTTTTTCTAAAATAGAAACGTTTAAACCCGACCTTATTTTGTTAGATGTGCTCATTTCCGGCCACGATGGAAGAGCTATTTGCAAACAATTAAAAGCCAATCCTGACACAAGTAATATTCCTGTAATTATGTTCTCTGCACATCCGGGAGCGGCAGCTACCATTGCAGATTATGGTGCTGATGATTTTATTGCCAAGCCTTTTGACGTGAATAATTTAATGAAAAAAATAAATACACAACTCGGCATTACGACAACATAATTCTTCCGGAAAATTTTTCCTCTTTTCCGGTGAATAAAGGAATAATGTCAATTTTTTATTTTCTTTTCTTAGATATTTTTCCTTTTAAATATTTTCGTGTATACGTGTCTGTTATCTTGAAAAATCCATTTCAAAATATTACAGCAACCTTTCTTTTGATTTGTTCTTACCTTTAATTTCATTATTCATTTTCTAAATTCTTTTTATGAAAATTGCTTTTCATGGTGCAGCGCGCACGGTTACCGGTTCGAAACATCTTCTAACACTTTCTAATGGAAAAAAATATTTGCTGGATTGCGGCATGTACCAGGGAATGGGAAAAGAAACAGATGAACTCAATCGCGACTTTGGTTTTAATCCTGCAGATGTTGATTATATGATCCTCTCTCATGCTCATATTGATCATTGCGGATTGATTCCAAAACTGATTAAAGACGGATATAACGGAAAAGTTTATGCAACTCCTGCAACAAAAGAACTTGCAACAATCTTGATGGCTGATAGCGCAGGAATCCAGGAAAATGATTTGAAATTTGTAAATAAAACCCGCGCTGCGCAGGGAAAGCCTTACATTTCTCCTTTGTATGTGATGGAAGATGCACAGCGAGCCGCAGAGCATTTTGTAACCGTTGATTATGGACAATGGTTTACGATAGATGAAAATGTGCAGTTCATGTATCTTGATGCAGGACACATCATCGGAAGCGCAACAGTTCATTTAAAGATCAATGAAAACGGCAAAGAAACTCATCTTACTTTTTCAGGAGATGTTGGAAGATACAGAGATATGATTTTAAAATCGCCGCAGGAATTCCCACAGGCAGATTATATTATAATGGAATCTACTTATGGAAATAAATTGCATGAAGAAATTACGGGCACTGCGGATAAATTGCTCGATTGGATTACCAGAACGTGTTTACAGAAAAAAGGAAAATTAATTATTCCCGCTTTCAGTGTTGGTCGTACACAGGAATTACTTTACATGTTGAACCAATTGGAAAATGAAAATCGTTTGCCGGATCTTCCTTATTATGTTGACAGTCCTTTGAGTTTGGAAGCAACTGAAGTGGTCGAACATTTTCCTGAAGACTTTAACAGCCGTGTACAAAAATTACTTCAAACTGATCAGGATCCTTTTCAATTCAAAGGATTGAAATTTGTAAGATCTGTGGAAGAAAGTAAATCATTGAATTATAGAAACGATCCGATGGTGATCATTTCTGCAAGTGGAATGGCAGAGGCCGGAAGAGTAAAACATCATATCAGTAATAATATTGAAAACAGTCGCAACTCAATTTTGATGACAGGATATTGCGAACCGAATTCCCTTGGGGGAAGATTAAAAATGCATCCGAAAGAAGTAGGAATTTTTGGCCAGGTTCACGAAGTGCATGCAGAAATTGGAGAAATACAAAGCATGAGCGCTCACGGTGATTACAATGATCTTTGTCAATGGCTGGCTTGCCAAAATCCAAAGGAAGTAAAGAAATTATTTTTGGTTCATGGAGATTACGATGTTCAACTGGATTTTAAAAACCGGTTGATCAGCAAAGGGTTCTCGGATGTAGAAATTCCTGCAAGACATACTGAAGTGGGATTAGGATAAATGGCCGAAACAGTAAACCAATAAATAATTACGATTTTGTTTCCAGGTTTTTAAAAACATCATCAACAATATTCACAGGTTGTTTTCTTTTATCCAATGCTTCCTGAATTTCGCTGGCAAGCAATCCTGTAGACTCTCCTACATGTTTGATAAAAATTACCTCAGGATTATTAAAAGAAAAAAGCGAACGTAATTTTTTGTCAGATTCACCTTCGATCTGATCTACGAACAAAACGATATCATATTTTCTTTGATGAAAAAGTTCTATCGCTGTTTCATCGTCTACTGTTGCTGTGCTTTCCCATTTTGGATTTTCATTCATGAAAGAAGAAAGTTTTTGTAACAAAAGCGCGTCGCGCCCGATGGCTAAAATCTGAATTTTTTCCATTGTAATTATTTTTAAAGAGAAAGAAATACGTTTTTCAGAATACAAATATCATTCTAAAAAATCCGTCTATCATAATTTTAAATCGCGACAATCTTTTTTCCTTATTTTTATTTTTACCATTTTAATCTTTCTGAATTTATTATGAAAAAAACTTTATTGCTACTGCTTGCGATCATTTGTTTGCAAAAACTAAACGCACAGGATTCAAGCCCATATTTTACATCTTATCCTACGCTTACTCCGGACGGACAAACCCTTTTTTTTAGTTATGACGGCGATCTTTGGAAAGCATCTGCCAATGGCGGTACATCGATGCGGATAACTTCTATGGATGGCATTGCTACCAATCCACGTGTGTCGCCTGATCGCAAATGGCTGGCATTCAGCAGTTCTCAATTTGGCAACTATGATGTTTATATTATGCCGATCAATGGCGGCGCTATCAAACGTTTGACCTTTCATAGCGGCAATGATAATGTTGAATCGTGGTCGTGGGATAGTAAGTATATTTATTTCACTTCTAACCGATACGACAGGATGTCAACTTATAAAGTGAACATCAATGGTGGTACGCCTTTGCGTGTTTTCAGCAATGATAATTTTGATTATACCCACAACGCTTTTGAAGATCCCATTACAGGTGAAATATTTTTTGATGACACATTTGAAAGCTCTTTTTTTGCCAATCGTCTAGGATATAAAGGGCCATTTAATCCGGATATTCAATCATACGATCCGGCAACAAAAAAATACAAACGATATACAGATTGGAAAGGCAAAGACATGTGGGCAAGCGTTGATAAAAAAGGAAATATTTATTTTGTTTCTGACGAAGCCAACGGGCAATATAATTTGTACACTTTTGTAAATGGTAAGAAAACCCAACTTACTAATTTTCCGACTTCTGTCATGCATCCATTTGTAGATGCGGCAGGAGACAAGGTTGTATTTGAAAAAGACTTTCAATTATTTACTTATGACGTTGCTTCCAAACAGACTGAGAAAATTCCTTTAGAGGTTTTTAAAAACAATACTTTGTCCACTTTGCAAAATTTAAATGTTAGTGGAAACATTTCTGATTTTGATCTTTCCGGCGATGGCAAAAAACTCGCTTTTATTTCAAGAGGAAAATTATTTGTATCGGATAGTAAGGGAAAATTCGTTCGTGAAATAAAAACAATGAACCAGGAAAGGGTAAAAGAAGTTCATTGGTTAAAAGACAATACATCTTTATTGTATGGTCAAACTTATAAAGGTTTTGAGAATCTCTTTACCAAAAATGTGGAAGGAGATGAACCGGAAAAACAAATCACCGATGAAGCGAAAAACAGTCGCAGCCTGACTTTCAACAGAGATAAAACGAAGGCTGTTTATTTATGTGGAACCGATGAAGTCAGGATTCTTGATCTAAAAAATATGAAAAGCAGATCAATCGTAAAAGATGAAATCTGGGGACTCGAAAATTCAACTCCTTATTTTTCTCCTGATGATCAATATGTGATGTACACTTCTCATCGCAATTTTGAGCAGGATATTTTTCTTTATAGAATTGATGACAAACAGATTTACAACATCACTAACACGGGCGTTTCTGAAACCAATCCTTTCTGGTCGCCTGACGGGAAATATATTTATTTTATTTCCGACAGAACTCATCCTTCCTATCCATATGGCGCACAAAATGAAAAAATTTACCGGGTGCCATTGGAAAAAATTACCAAGCCTTATCGCTCTGATATGTTTGATTCTTTGTTTGTAAAAAAGAAGGAAGAACCAAAAATTGATACGACAAAAAAAGAAACCAAAAAGAAAAACCTGGAGAAGCTGAAAGAAAAAAAAGAAGCTGAAACAGCTTCCACCACTGCATCTCCCAAACCTGTTATTAAAATTGATTTCAATAATTTAATGGATCGTATTGAAAGAGTAGGGCCAGACTTTGGTGATCAATCCAATTTGTTTGTGATTAAAAACGACGAAAAAACTTTCGTGTTTTTTATTTCTAATCATGAGAATGGGAAGCAATCTTTATGGAAATTAACTTTTGAACCTTTTGAAAAAACAAAGACGGAAAAAATCAAAGATGGCACCGGAAGTGATCTTGAGATCAAAGGTTATAAAGATCATTATTATTCGTTGAACAATGGAAATATCAACAAGCTTTCTATTGATAATAATTCACTGGACAAAGTAGATATGGATTTTCCATTTACCATTAATCTGAATGATGAATTTAATCAAATGTTTTATGAAGCGTGGGCTGATCTGCAGGAAAATTATTACAATGAAAATTTTAATGGCATTGATTGGAAATTGATCAGAGATCGTTACGCATCTTATTTGCCTCAGCTACAAACAAGAAATGATTTTCGCGTCTTATTAAACGATATGATGGGCGAACTAAATTCTTCTCATTATGGATTTTCGACCTATGGCTCTGATGAAAGAACTTTTTATAAAACGGTAACAGCTGCGCCCGGATTGCTTTTCAGCAATACCGATCCTTACATTGTGAATCATGTTATCAAAGATGGTTGTGCTGATGTTTCTGATGTTGATATCAAAAAAGGCGATGTACTCATTACTGTAGATGGAGTAAAAGTTGATACTTCACAGAATCGCAATTTTTATTTTATGCGCTCTCAAATGCCTGATGAAATGACACTTGGTTTGAAACGGGGATCGAAAAATTTTGATGTAAAGATTCATCCTTCTACACCAAATGAAATGCAGCGTCATTTGTATGATGAATGGATCGAAGCTAACAGAAAACGCGTTGATGAATTAAGCAATAAGCAAATTGGTTATGTTTATATGAAAGACATGAGCGATGATGCACTTCATGAATTTGAATTAAAAATGGTTTCCGATTCGATTGATCAAAGAAAAGCGTTGATATTGGATTTGAGATACAATACCGGCGGAAATGTGCATGATAAAGTGTTGCAATTTTTATCGCAACGTCCGTACCTGCAATGGAAATACAGAGATGGAAAAATGAGTCCGCAGCCTGATTTTGCTCCCGCTGCAAAGCCAATTATTTTGCTGGTGAATGAACAAACTTTAAGCGATGGAGAAATGACTGCTGCCGGATTTAAGCAATTGAAACTCGGAAAAATTATTGGAACAGACACCTATCATTGGATCATATTTACCAGTGCAATGTCATTGGTAGATGGCTCTACTGTAAGATTGCCTTCATGGGGATGTTATACTTTGAACGGGAAAAACCTCGAACAAAATGGAGTCTCGCCGGACATCTATGTAAAGAATACTTTTGAAGACAGGATGAATGACAAAGATCCGCAAATAGAAAAAGCAGTGGAAGAAATTATGAAAGAATTGAAGTAAGTAAAACACAAAAAATGCCATTCATAATTGAGTGGCATTTTTCAATATAAAAAGTAGCTTAGCTTTCTTAAAATATTTCCATGAAAAAGGAATACAAGTTCTTATACCTTTTTGCGCTCATAAAATTTATTCTTCCTTTTATTTTGCAAAATAGTTATTACCAGCCGCAGCGTGATGAATTTTTATATTTAGCCGAAGCGCATCATCTTGCCTGGGGTTATATGGAAGTGCCGCCGTTGCTTTCTGTTTTTGCATGGTTTACCAATTTGTTCGGCACAAGCATGTTCTGGTTAAAATTCTGGCCTTCATTATTTGGTGCGCTTACTTATCTTGTTGCTGGCAGAATCATTCTTTCTTTCGGAGGAAAGGTTTTCGCATTATTTCTTGGTTTACTGCCGTTCATTTTTGGTGCTTACCTGAGAGTACATTTTTTGTTTCAACCTAATTTCCTGGAGATATTTTTCTGGACAATGATTGCCTTCAGTGTGCTCCGCTGTATACAAACACAAAAAAATATTTATCTCTATTTATTCGGAATCAGCGCGGGTTTGGGAATGCTCAGCAAATATTCTGTAGCATTTTTTATTATCAGTATTTTAATTGCATTATTAATTACAAAAAACCGGAAAATATTTTTAAAAAAGCATTTATATGTCGCCTCACTTATTGGATTTTTAATTTTTCTTCCCAATCTTTTATGGCAAATCCGATATGGTTTTCCGGTAATTGAACACATGCACGAATTGCACCAGTTTCAGTTACAATATGTGAGTCCGGTTGGTTTTTTGGTTGACCAACTCTTAATGAATTTGCCGGTTGTTTTTATCTGGATTGCTGGTTTGTATTTTGTTGTTTTTAAAGAACAGGGAACGTACCGGGTTTTTGCATGGGCATATTTATTAGTGATCCTGATCTTACTTTATTTCCAAGGGAAAAATTATTATTCATTGGGAGTTTATCCTGTCTTATTTGCCTTTGGTGCCATTCACCTCGAACGCTTTGCTGTGAAGCATTCCATGGTTTGGAAGTTTGTGTTTATTGTAATTCCATTTGCACTTGGGATTCCTTTGATTCCTTTGTATTTGCCGGTTTATAAACCCGAAAAACTAGCAGCTTATTATAAAGCAAAACACATTGAAAAAACCGGTTTTTTAAAATGGGAAGATTTGAAAGATCATCCGTTACCACAGGATTTTGGCGATATGCTTGGTTGGAAAGAAATGACCGAAAAAACCGCCAAAGCTTATTCAACATTGAGCGAAGAAGAAAAGAAGAACACCTTCATTTTTGCCGATAATTATGGCCAGGCAGGAGCCATCAATTATTATGGAAAAAAATACCATCTTCCAACGGTTTACAGTGATAACGCGAGTTTTTTATACTGGCTTCCTGATAGTGTTCATATTGATAACCTGTTGCTGATTACAGATGATCAACATGAGATGGAACATCCTTTTATAAAAGATTTTCAATCTGCTGCTGTGTATGACAGCATCACCAATCCTTATGCAAGAGAACATGGATCCCTCATCATCATTATGAAAGGAGCGAATGAAAAAATTGATCCGATGTTTAAAGAAAAAATAAAGAAGGATAAGATGAGGTTTAACAGGTAAAATAACGGTGATGCTTATACGAAAACTAATTCTTTAAACCACACTCTCTTACAGCACTTCATTTTACAGAAATTACCTTAACCTGTTACTTTCTTTTATCAATTTAGAATCGTGATAAATTCCTCTTGCCGCCAGAATTAAAAACACGATAATGAAAATGTGAAGTATTGACCAGATGTTGAAATTTCCCTGGGAATATTTTTGTGTTTCACGGATGTATAAAAAAACGATCAGGCATTCAACTATGATGGCGGCGATGATAATTCTTATTTGAATGCTGCGGCGTTTAAATAAAAAAATGTTGATGATAATTCCTGTTCCAAGAGCGCTGGTAAGAATTAAAATTAAAAAATTATCTGTAGCCCTTACCATGTGATAACCGGTATCGTTAACTAATCCTGAAACTCCGCCAGCAGTGTTTTCAAGAGCAAGAGTTCCACCATAAAAAGAAAATTTTATAGTAAGAAAAACTGCAATCGCTGCCAGGATCATCCATAATGTTTGTACACGCTGTATCATGAGAGAATTTTATTGTACGAAAATAATTTGTCTGGCTTAAAAAGCTGTTATTTTTATAAAAAAACTTCAATTACTGAATTTTAAAACCGTTTTCTCTCCATTGCTTCTCAAAATATGAATATAACCAACTTGTCGCGAAATATTTTTCAATTCGAAAGTTTTCAAACTATTTCCTCCATCATGAAAAATCTCTTTCGCTGATAAAACCTGGCCCAGATTGTTCAGTATTTTTATAAAATATTTTCCTGCTGTTTGATTAATAAACTGAAGCGTTACTGTTTTATTTTGAAACTGATTTTTAAAGATATGAATACCTTTAGAAAGCGCTGGCATCAGCACTTTCACAATCTCACTGTATTCTGTTTTGCCTTCAGTGTTCACTTTTGAGAGCCGGTAATAATTATCTCCATCCAATGGTTGCTTATGAAGATAACTGGTTTCAAAATTTAGGCTTGCATCTACCATTTTTATTACCTCAAAATGAATTCCATCAGAAGAATGTTCGATCGTAAATTCTCTCACCTTGTCATCATCAATTTGCCATTCTAAAAAAACATTTGCATCCTGTTGATATGCATTTAAAGAAAACACAACAGGTACTGCAGCCTTTTCCATTCTTTTAAAAATGAGAAAAAATCTATCTGCTCTTGCAGAAGCTGCGTCCGTTACTGAAAACCCAATGCTGCAAGTATCATTAAGCCTGATCTGTGTTTGAAGATTTAAATACTGATCAATTAAAAATGCCTCGACATCTTCTTCAAAATTTTCTGCCATTAAATGAAGTTGATATTCCTGCCTCGATAAATTATTCAGTTGATAAAAAATAGTATCAGTTAATTTTATGTTTCCCCTTGCTTCAACAGAAAGATTTTTTTCAGAATTTTTTATAGAGAAATTTTCACCGCCATTACTTATTTTTAAAACATCATCTCCATCGATTTTGTTGGTAAACTGCTGATGAAAAACGACTGCATTTCCATCCGCTATTGTTCCGTTTTTTAAAAATAAATGTGCAAACAACATTTGCTTTTCCGGCACTATTTCTTTGTTTACTAAATGATTCCCATCCTCAACCAGGCAATCTTCGCTAAAAGAGACGGAGCCTTCAACAGAAGTGGAATTGTAAACAAAAATCGCTTGTCCTGATTGAATATTCCTATAATCGGAAGTTGCGTTGTAATTAGTTGTATTGCCGGGAACAGCCCGATAATTTGTAACTTCAGAAATGGTTTGATAACCTCCAAATCCATAAGTTCCATACAAAGTTGGATCCCATGCGATGTAAGCAGATCCTGCGTTCACACGATTAAGTTTTGAAAAATCAATTGCTGATGGATATGGATTTCCAATCGATTGAAATTTTCCGGCAGCAACAATACTTTTTGGAGGAACATAATCGCCCACATAAAGTTTTCCTCTTGTTCTTAAAATAGTTGGAGTTGCGGGTGAATTTACGCCTCTTGAAAGTCGGTCGCCACGCACAAAAATCATATAACCTTTTTCATTTTCAAGATTCGTGTTGGTGCTATTTATGCCAATCCAATTATTGCTTTGATTGTCGTAAAATTTCATTGAAGGCAAAACAGAAATTTCATCAAAACTGTTATCAGTATTTGAAACCCCAGTGATCCATGTTCCATATCCGGCAATTGTTTTATTTCCTTTTTCCTGCCATGTATTGAAAATGCTTTCTCCGAATGCAGGAGTTGAAATGAATTGCCATGACTTTTGATGACCGCCGTTAGTCGTGTTTGTATTGATGTATCGCTCAACGATAAATCTTCCGTTGTTGTAATTGATTTTAGCGTTCGTTCCCAATGTTGAAAGATAAGCCGTTTGATTTCTGTTGCTTAATAAACTGATATCTGCATTGAGATTTAGCATGGAATTATTATTCAACAAGAGGCGTTTATAAACCGCAAGACTGTCATTTACAATTAAACCAAAACTATTTTGGTTGGTGAGATTATTAAAAATAATTTGTGGAGAAACACAGGAATAATTTTGAACTGCATTTCCATTAAACAAAACA
>Ga0157373_10003754_pt1 | contig 11487 bp, 6 predicted proteins | sample C65metaG_FD_113460 | JGI IMG/M metagenome (GOLD analysis project Ga0157373, IMG submission 113460) | Corn rhizosphere microbial communities from Kellogg Biological Station, Michigan, USA - C6-5 metaG | ecosystem: Host-associated > Plants > Roots > Rhizosphere > Soil | place: USA: Michigan...
ATCCCTGCTTTCTCAAGATCGCAGCGCACCTGAGAATCGGAGAATCGCGCTACCGCGATGACACGCTTTTTAACTCCGGATTTTTCGATCGACCGCCGCACCAGTTTGGCCAGACTGGGCCCCATTTTCCCAGCTGCGCCCAGAATCAAGGCGTCGCCTTGAAGAACGGACACGGCCGCGACATCTTCAGTTGACGGCAAGGACAGCCGCTCCTCGAGTTCTTCAAGGGTGTTGATCAACATCGCAGAGCCTTTGCCTCTATAACAGCAAAAAATTGATGCACGCAGAAGTGACGTGATAGTCTATCGCGTCGATGCTTTCGTTTGCTTGTTAATTTTTGCGTTTGTTGACTGTGTTTGACATTGCGAGGCAGTGAACCTTTGAGATTGTGAGGCTGAATCTCCATGAAGATCGAAGTGTTCCAGGACAAGAAATCGCTCGCCCAGTCCGCCGCCACCGACGCCGCCGAGGCACTACGCGAGTCCATTCAGAAACGCGGTTCTGCGCGCCTCATTGCGGCCACGGGAGCCGCGCAGTTTGATTTTTTAGAACTGCTAACGCAATCTCCCGAAATAGATTGGTCGAAAGTCGAGATGTTTCATCTCGACGAGTACATTGGGATATCGGCTGACCATCCCGCCAGCTTCCGCAAATTCTTGCTGGAGCGGCTAATCAATAAGACAGGAATCAATCGTTATCACCTGCTTGAGGGAGACCGGGACCCGCTGGCAGTAATCGCCTCGGTCACCTCGGAAATCCGGAAGGCTCCAATTGACATCGCATTCGTCGGCATCGGAGAGAACGGGCATTTAGCATTCAACGATCCTCCCGCGGATTTCGAAACCGAAGAAGCTTATATAGTCGTCGAACTTGACGACGCTTGCCGCCGTCAGCAGCTAGGCGAAGGCTGGTTCAAGAGCATGGACGAGGTTCCGCGCCGCGCCATTTCGATGACCGTGCGGCAAGTCCTGAAAGCCGGACGGATTTTCGCGATCGTTCCTGACACCCGCAAAGCCCCGGCTATTGCAAAATGTTTCGGAGGGGAAATCAGCCCGATGGCACCTGCGTCGATTTTACGAACCCATGCAAACACGGTGCTTTATCTCGACAAAAACTCGGCGGCATTGCTGAACCCTGAGACCATCACTACACTGAGCGCCTAAAGCGGATGCACCAGCCCTTGCCTGGTGGCCTTGGTGTTCCTGACCAGCAGCAGGACCAGAATCATCCCCAAGAAAGGAATCAGCCCCGCGACAACGACTATGGGGTCGAAAACATGCGTCGTCATTCCCTGACGTAGATCGGAGTAGTGTCCTACTAACAGGAATGCAATGATCGTGCCTATTCCCGATCCGGTGCCGCCCAAACCACTGACGGTGGCCACCGATTGGCTGTTGTAAAGATCCGCAGGAAGGACGTTTGCTATTGTGCTGAACGCCGCGTAAGAAAATGTCGCCAACGCAAAAAGCGAAGTGATGACGAAAAGACTGTTGCTGAAGATCGTCGGGATCAGGAGCGTGACGCCGAGTCCGCCAAAAATCACTACCGCTTTCCTTGCTGCACCTAAAGACCAGCCATGCTTGATCAACCAACCGGAAGCGATTCCGCCAGAAAAATTTCCGAGATCGGCCGCGACAAACGGCACCCAAACAGCGACCACGCTGCTCCTCAATTCAAAACCCTTGGCCACAAGATAGATCGGAAACCAGTCGGTCACAAAAAACCAGACCGGATCGGTGAGAGTGCGAGCGATGATTGCACCCCAGGTTTGCGGCAATCTCAAGAGCTCCTGCAGTCGGGGCCGGGTTAAATCCCTGGTCTGCTGTTCATGTTTATCTTCTGTGATGAGGTTGCGCTCGGATTCGGAAATTAGAGGATGCGAGTCTGGCGGTTGATAGACCTTTCGCCACAATAGAATCCAGAGCAGACCAAGCAGTCCTGGAACCACGACCGCCGGCCGCCATCCCCAACGGAAATAGATTGAGAGCACGATCACCGGTGCTATGGCTCCGCCGACTGATGATCCACTGTCGAAGAATGCTGTGGCCAGGCCGCGCTCCTGTTTTGGAAACCATTCAGAAACCGCCTTAGTAGCCGCCGGCCAGTTTGCAGATTCAGCCGCGCCCAGAAGGAAGCGAAATAAGGCAAAGCTGTAGAGTCCTCGAGCAAGAGGAGTGAGCATCGACACCAATGAATACAACGCGACAGTCAGGGTCAGGCCGCGCCGAGTGCCGATCCTATCCATTAAGCGGCCGAACAGGGTCTGGCCGATCGCATACGCGGCGCGAAACGCTATCGCGATATAGGCATAGTCAGTGTTAGTCCAGTGATATTGAACTTTGAGAAATGGTGACAGCACAGAGAGCGTCTGCCGATCGAGATAATTGATAATCGTAGAAAGGAACAGCACTGCTGCGATCCACCAGCGTAGGTTGGAAATGGTCCGCCGCAAAGTAGTGGAAGGCGCCGTGAATTTCATGACACGCGCTGGGCCCGAGTGCAGGCAGCGGAGTCAGTCAAAAAATGCAATCCAGGCTCCTTTCCGTCAGTCGAGAGTTCTGAAGTGAGAAGTGTACGATTCGTGCGTCGAATCCTGCCCAGCCCTGTGCGACAAATTCTCAATTGACAAATCCGAACCGGTTGTCGCAAAGTGTGAACGAAAGATATCGAAAGTAAACGAAAGAATCAAATGGTCAAGATCGCAACCCTCATCCTTATTTTGGCATTCACAACCACCAGCTTCGGTAACGAACGCCCCGGCGGATTCACTGTTATCGGCCCAGGTGGGGGCGGCGCCATGTTTCATCCGACCGTCAGTCCACACGACGAAAATACGGTCTTGGTCGCTTGCGATATGACCGGCGCCTATATTACGCACGATGGCGGCCGCAGCTGGCGAATGTTCAATTTGCGCGACGTGGTGCATTTCTTCGTATTCGATCCCTTAGACCCGAAAACGATCTACGCCGGCACTAGAAATCTTTGGCGCAGCACGGATTCCGGTGAAACCTGGAAACTGGTTTATCCCAAGCCTGCAACTATTGAAGGCGTCCGAATGAACTCTGACCATTCTGATGAAACCATCATAGCCAAGCCCGATCCGCTCGGGGCGATTTACACATTGGCGATTGATCCTGCAAACAATCGGTCGCTCTTCGTCGCGACTGGAGACGGCAAGACAGTAAGTCTGTTTTCTTCGCAGGACAAGGGCGACACTTGGCGACAGCTCAGCAGCCTTCCTGAGGAGCCGCGTCATCTTTGGATCGATCCCAACTCGCCGCGGGAATCCCGAACGATATTTGCTGCAGGTCCGCATTTCATTGTCATCAGAAATTCTTCCGGTTTGCAAAACAAGTCCACGCCCGCCGAGTTCATCGATGTTTCGCTCGGGTTCGGCGATCAAAGCAAAACTGTAATTTATGGCGTCTCAAAGCAAGGACTGTTCACCTCCACCGATTCGGCGGCGACCTGGCAAAAAGCTGACTTCCCTGGCAACCGTGCGCAATTCAGGGCGGTGGCTACGAGTCTGCATCATCCGCAGATTGCTTATGTCTCGTATAGCTATCTTGAAGGAAGTCAGTGGCTGAATAGCCTTCGAAAGAATAAAGACGCATGGTCGGGGGTGGCGAAGACAACTGATGGCGGAAAGACCTGGCAACTCCTGTGGAAAGAGGGGAACACGGTTGCTGCTAACATTCACGACGCTTGGATCAGCGAGCGCTTTGGTCCGCGCTGGGGTGAAAATCCTTTGCAACTAGGAGTCGCCGATCAGGATCCCAATCTCGCCTACGGCACAGATTTCGGGCGAAATATGAAAACCAGTGACGGAGGGGCAAACTGGACAGCGGTTTATTCCCGCAAAGTTCCAGGCGGTGAATGGACGTCAACTGGACTCGACGTTACTACCAACTATGGTGTTTTTTGGGACCCATTTGATTCGAAACGGCAGTTCATCGCTTACACCGACATCGGACTTTTCCGAAGCGAAGATGGTGGAAACTCGTGGCAAAGTTCTACCGCGGGAGTACCGCAAGAATGGTTGAATACGACTTATTGGATGGTGTTTGATCCCAAAGTTCGCGGGCGCGTATGGAGCGTGAATAGTTGGACACACGATTTGCCGCGTCCGAAAATGTGGCGCAAGCGCGCAGTACTGGACTATAGAGGTGGCGTCTGCCGTAGCGACGATGGAGGAAAGACCTGGACTAAGTCGAATAGCGGAATGGACGATACCGCTCCTACTCATATCTTGCTGGATGAATCCAGTCCACCCGACGCACGCATTCTCTATGTAGCCGCGATGGGAACGGGCGTTTACAAAAGCGCGGACGGAGGAAAAACCTGGGCTTTGAAAAATAAAGGGATAACCCAGTCCCAGCCTTTCGCGTGGAGATTGGCGATGGATTCGGCGAAGACCCTGTATCTCGTGGTCGCCCGGCGGTCAGAAGATGGCAGTATCGGTAACGATGGTGACGGGGCGCTCTACCGTTCGCGGGACGGCGCTGAAACGTGGGAAAGGGTTTCGCTTCCAGCCGGCGTGAACGGGCCGAACGGGCTGGCGATCGCTCCTGAGTCTCCGAACCGCCTTTATCTTGCCGCCTGGGCAAGAGCAACAGGCATGCACGGGGAGGGCGGCGGAATTTTTATTTCCGACAATGCCGGCAACAGTTGGCGGCAGGTGCTCGATCGCGACCAGCATGTTTACGATGTAACCATTGATTCGCGAAATCCAAAGATTCTCTATGCTTCGGGATTTGAGTCCTCGGCATGGCGCTCCGCCGACCGCGGGGAGCATTGGACGCGTATCCCTGGCTTCAATTTCAAATGGGGGCACCGCGTCATTCCCGATCCTGCAGATCCAAACTCTATTTATGTGACTACTTTTGGCGGTAGCGTCTGGCACGGGAAGGTTAATGGAAAACCAGCGGTTTTGGACATCGCGACCCCGGCAATGGAGCCCGGACACTAACCTTGAGCCTAAAGAAAAATGTTTCTGTTTATTTCTTTTTCTTGCTATAGTTTGTGTTTAGTTCTGATCCGACTTTCTTTTGCGAAAGGTCTTGGAGTCTAGGATGTTGGCTACGCTGCTAGCTGATCAGAGCTGGCTGGAACAGCTCGCGATTTCCCACCCCGGGGCCGCTGAGATTCTCTCCAAGTCTCCCGAAGAACAGCGCAGCGCGGGATATTTCCACACGCTTCGTGAAATCTGCCAGCAACCCGCCACGTGGATAAAAACTGCCGAACAGATGATCAACTCTGAAGCAGAACTGCGAGACTGCGTTGAGGGAATTCAAGCGCTCGTGCTCACCGGTTCCGGCAGTTCTGAGTTCGCGGGCGACTGTGTCTTGCCTGCGATCAAGCGCGAACGGCGGACTGTGGCAGAAGTGATCGGAGGGGGCACCCTGCTGACCTATGGCGCCGATTCATTGCCCCCGGGCCGTCCAGCGCTCGTCGTCTCTCTGGCGCGGTCGGGCGATAGTCCGGAAAGTGTGGGCGCGGTTTCACGCCTTATGGATGAAAACCGCAACATCCGCCATCTAGTCCTGACCTGCAACCGCGACGGCCGGTTAGCGGATGTTTATCGCGATGAGACGGGCGTTCATGTCATTGCCCTTGATGATGCCACCAACGACCGCAGTCTGGTCATGACCAGCAGCTTTACGAATCTGGTTTTGGCGGCGCGTTCTTTAGGACTAATTGGTTTAGCGTCGGAGTACCGATCTACTTGTGCGGCCTTGAGCGCAATTGCATCTCAACTATTGAGACTGCACTTCGGAACTATTGCGTCTCTGGGCGCGGCAAATTTCAGGAGAGCCGTGTATCTGGGGACAGGCCCGGGCATGGGTGCAGCCCGCGAATCTGCCCTTAAGATGCTGGAGATGACTGCTGGTTCGGTCGCAACGCTTTGCGATTCCTATCTTGGATTTCGCCACGGCCCGATGAGTTTCGCCCATCAGGACACTTTGATAGTTTGTTTTCTTTCTTCTGATCCTCTGTTGCGGGCATACGAGGCAGATTTGTTGCAGGAATTGAACGACAAGGAACTCGGGTTGCTCAAAGTGATGGTTGGCGAAAATGTTCCTCGGGATCTTGTACGAAGCAGCGATGTAGTCATTGAGTGCCCAGGATTGTCTGCTGTCGGTGATTACGATTCTTCCGTGATCCACGTGATGGTCGGACAGTTGCTTGCCTTTTTTCGCTGTCTGGAAGAGGGACTCCACCCGGACTCTCCGTCAGAAGACGGTGTAATAAACCGCGTCGTTCAGAGCTTTAAATTGCACGTGCGCGCGAACGCCGGCGATAATACATTATTCGGCAATGGGAGGAAGAGTGATTAATCGGCGTCAATGGCTCTACAGCGCAGGGTTGGTTTCTGCCGCAGCAAGATTGGCGAACGCTGAGGCGGCAAGCCCGATGCCGGCCCAGGGTGAAAGCGCAAACGGTTCGCCTAAGCCGGAACCGCTGCCGCTCTCTCAATACGAACCCAAGAGCATGCTCCACGTTCGCGAAACTCACGTCGCACGTTCACATTTTCCTTGCATCGATATACATACCCACATCACCGTGGCAAAAAAGTCAGAGAACGGGGTTGAGCTCTCTGCAGAGCGTCAATACCTGGGCTCGCCACAGGAACTGCTTGCGGTGATGGATCGCAAAAACATTCGCGCAATGGTCAATCTGACCGGGGGTTACGATGCTGGCCTGGCCGAGACGGTAGCGAAATACGATAAAGCTTATCCCGGGCGCTTTTACACTTTCACCGAGCCGATTTACGAGAAGTTCAAGGAAGCAAACTATCCGCAGATTCAAGCCGATGCCATCGTGCGCGCACACCGCGACGGTGCGCGCGGCCTAAAAATCCTGAAGACCCTTGGACTTTATTTGCGTGAGAACATTACCTCAGGACCCCTCGTCAAAATTGATGACCGCCGCTTCGATCCCATGTGGGATGCCTGCGGTCAGTTGAATATCCCCGTCGCGATCCATATATCCGATCCGATTGCGTTTTTCACGCCGACGAACCGCTTCAACGAACGTTACGAAGAATTGAGTAATCATCCAGACTGGTCTTTCAACGACCATGATTTTCCAAGCAATGCCGAACTGATTGAAGCGCGCAACCGCATGTTTGCCCGTCATCCGAAGACGCAGTTCATCACTTTGCATGTGGGAAACTTTTCCGAGGATCTTGCCAACGTATCGGAAAATCTCGATCGTTTTCCGAACATGACGGTCGACATTGCCGCGAGAATCGGAGAGTTGGGCCGGCAGCCGCGTACCGCTCGAAAGTTCTTTGATAAGTATCAGGACAGGATTTTGTTCGGGACTGACGCGACTCCGCACGGCGACGAATTTCCGCAGCAGGTGTTTAACGATAAGCTCTACGAAATCTACTATCGCTTTCTCGAAACCGATGACGAGTACTTCGATTACGCGCCTGCGAAAATTCCCCCGCAGGGGCGATGGAAGATCTACGGCATCGAACTGCCCGAATCAATTTTGAAGAAAGTTTATTTCGAGAATGCGGCCCGTCAGCTGCATCTCTCCGCCTGATGAAAAAGTTGGTGCGACATTTCCTGGTGCTGGCACTCATAGTCGGTGCCGCGATATCCGGCATCGCGCAAGTACGGGTGTGGCAGGGGACTCTGATGCTGCCCACATATGAGGAAGGCCAGCCAGATCCCAACCCACCCTTCGATCAGCTCACTACCAGTCGTTTCAACTATCCCTATACGTTGCGAACTAATCTTACCGACCAACGCACAGAACACAAATGGCGCGCGCTTTTTCTGGAAAACGAATATCTGAAGTGTTCCGTTCTGCCCGACTTGGGCGGCCACCTATATACCTGCTTTGACAAGATCAATGGCAAGCCGATGTTCTATGCCAATCCTTCGATAAAGAAAGCGAACATCGGATACCGGGGCGCCTGGGCAGCGTTTGGAGACGAATTCAATTTTCCGGTTTCGCACAATTGGATGTCGCTTTCGCCAATAAATTTTTCATTTTCGCAAAATGGGGATGGCAGCGCGTCGGTGACCGTCGGCAACGTCGATCGGGTATACGGAATGGAGTGGAGCGTTGAAATGGTGTTGCGGCCGAAATCCACCGTTCTCGAACAACGTGTGACTTTGTACAACAGGAGTAATGTCCGCCATCGTTTCTATTGGTGGAACAATGCCGGCGTCGAGGTTTGGGATGATTCGCATATCGAGTACCCGATGCGATTCACTGCGAGTCACGGATTCACAGAGGTCCAGCCTTGGCCTGTGGATTCTGCCGGACGCGATTTGAGTATCATTCGCAACCAAACCGATGGCCCGGTGTCGCTCTTTGTTCACGGCAGCCGCGAGCCGTTCATGGGAGTCTGGAATCCACACACAAATTCCGGCACGGTCCATTTTGCCAATTATGATGCTCTCCCGGGGAAGAAAACCTGGTCATGGGGAGTGGACGCCGATGGCTTGGACTGGCGCAAAGCGCTTTCCGACAACGACAGTGCTTACGTTGAGGTGCAAGGGGGCCTCTTTCGCAATCAAGAAACGTATGCTTTTCTGGAACCGCGGCAAACGATCCGATTTTCTGAGTACTGGATGCCGGTACGCGACATTGGCGGAATTACACGCGCAAATCTGAACGGGGTTCTGGCGCTCAACAGAGATGGAAGCAACTTGATCATTGGGCTCAACTCAAATCAGCAGGTTCCAGCCGCAAGTATTTCAGTTCTCGCGGATCAGAAACAGGTTTGGGCCGGCCGCGCGGATCTGATTCCCGAACGGACATTCACTCAGCATGTACCGATCACGGATACTCAACCGAAATACACTGTTGAGGTCAAAGATCGCACAGGCGGCGTTCTGATCCGGCAGACGGAAGATCAGTACGATTGGACTCCTGCGAGCGAAATCAAAGTAGGACCGCAAAAGTCATACAAAATTCCGCCGGTTGAAAATCGTACAGAAGACGGTTGGCTTGAGCTCGGCGAGAGGCAGGAATTGAATGGGGAACTGTTGCTTGCATGGCAAACCTATTCTGATCTGCTCAAGAGGAACCCCGAAAGCTACAACGGCCTGAAGTTTGCGGGGCGTCTCGCGGTCACGTTGCTGCATTACGACGATGCCGTCCAATATCTAAAGCAGGTCCGCAGCCGGAACACGACCGACGGTGAAGCTGCCTACTACCTGGGCCTGGCTTATGAAGGTCTAGGGCAGAACCGCGAGGAGCAAAGTGCTCTGGAGGCGGCCTATCGTCTGCCGCAGTGGCGGGCCGCCGCCGCTCTGCGCCTGGGGGAATTCTCAGCGCGTGCAAAAGATCTGCTGCAGGCTGAACGATATCTAAACGAGTCAGTGAAATCAGATCCGAATGATGCGCGCGCGGCAGAGGAATTGGTCGCAGTCGAAATTGCTTTACAGAAGCGCGATGCGGGCTCTCTCGCAAAGAACATGCTGCAGCAGTTTCCGCTTAGCTACGTTCTGCGGGAAGAGACTGGTAATCCTGATTTGCAGCAGCTTGCGAATGACAGCAGCCGAATCTTAAATGTCGCCGCAACGTACATGCGTTTGGGCCTCAATCGCAAGGCGCTGGATTTACTTTCGCGACCCTATCCGCAGCCACTTGTCGATCAAAGCGAACCCGGTACACCGGCTGCCGCAAGTAATCCGATGCTCGGGTATTACCGCGCTTACTGTCGAGAAAGACTCGGCGAAAATTCGACTGCCGATTACAAGCACGCATCATTACTTCCGACGGACTATATTTTTCCGAGCAGCGCGCAAGATCTCGTGGTGTTGCGTGCGGCTGTGGAGCAAAATCCGGCAGATGCTCATGCTCACTACCTTCTCGGTACGCTCTATTTTTCTAAAGGGTTTACGGATGAGGCGCTATCCGAGTGGAAGGCGGCGCAGAACACTGATGTGAACATCCCGGTACTCGATGCGAGTATGGGAATCGCGCTATTGCACGTGAAGGATGATCCTGAGGCTGCACTCGCCGCATTTGTGCGCGGAATCCGTACGGATTCGCGAAACGAAGCGGTCTATTCCGGCGCCGATCAAGCCCTCAGCATTCTGAAAAAACCCAGCACTGAGCGCGTCCACGCGCTTGAACAGTACCCCGACCAGGCGAAGATGCCTTCGAGCATGGTGTTCGAGCTTGCATTGAATCTGGCGGAGTCCGGCGATTACGAGCGTTCGGCCGCGTTGTTTCATGATCGCTTTTTTCCTCGCGAAGAAGGTGGCACCAATGTCCGGCAGGTTTGGGTTGAAGTGCATTTGCTGAGCGCGCTCGATAACGCGCGGCAAGGGAAATGCGATCAGGCAAGCACGATCGCGCGTGAGCTCGGATCGCAAGTCCCGGGAGTCTCCTTCACCTCGGACGGCATGGAACCCTTCATCAATTCGGCTCGAACGAACTACTTGTTGGGCGAAATAGCGATGCAGTGCAAAATGCCGGATCAGGCCAAACAACATTTCACGATTGCAGCAGGGAAGACAGGTTCTGGTGAAATCGTATGGGCCTGGCTCGCGGCCAAGCAGCTTCCCGGGTTCGATTCATCGACGTGGGCAGGACGTCTGGAATCAGCTTTGCAGCAGGCCAGCGGGATGACTGAGACCAGTTCATTTGCTGGATGGTGGCTTTACGACCAGGGCATGCTCGATCGGGCACTGGGCCGCGAACAACAAGCGCAGCGAGGCTTTCGAAGGGCTTTTCTCCTGCCCGACCGATTGCTTTCCTATCACCTGGCGCGCGAAGCAATGGCTACGCAATAAACGCTACGCGATAAGAACTTCGACGCCCTTGTTGCGAAGCGCGTTAGTGAATTCCGCAGGAGCCCGGTTGTCGGTAATCAAGCGATTTATCTTTTCGAGCGGGCCAATTCGAGAAACGCTGCGGCGGCCGAGCTTGCTCGAGTCCGCGACGATGTTTACTTCTTTCGAAACCTGCATCATCGTCCCGTTGAGTTGCGCCTCGAATACGTCGGGAGTTGATGCGCCGATGGTCAAATCAAAACCGTCAACCGCAAGAAAGAGTCTGTCGGCATGAAATTCTTTCAGCATCATTTCCGACTGCGGCCCGACAAATGAACAAGAAACCGGTCTGAGCAGACCGCCGATCACAATCACCGACACCCCGGGCGCATCCATCAACTCAGACGCAATATTGAGCGCATTTGTGATGATGGTGACTGGCTGGATCTTGCGGCCTTTTAACTGCCGGGCAACTTCCGCCGTGGTGGTCCCTGAATCGAGGATGATGACTTCGTGCGGGCGGATTAACTCAGCAGCCGCTCGTCCGATCTTGATCTTCTCGGCGCGATTGAGAGTTTCCTTAAACCGTAGTGGATAGTCCTGACTAGCCTCGAGTCGCCGGACTGCTCCCCCATGTGATCGCACGGCCGAGCCGGTCGAAGCCAAGGCGTCCAAATCCCCGCGCGCAGTGACCGCACTTACTCCGAAGCGGTCAACCAGATCGCGAACAGTGACTTGC
>Ga0157373_10003755_pt1 | contig 11484 bp, 6 predicted proteins | sample C65metaG_FD_113460 | JGI IMG/M metagenome (GOLD analysis project Ga0157373, IMG submission 113460) | Corn rhizosphere microbial communities from Kellogg Biological Station, Michigan, USA - C6-5 metaG | ecosystem: Host-associated > Plants > Roots > Rhizosphere > Soil | place: USA: Michigan...
AAAGCTTTTTCGTACGGCAGCGGCAGTTTCGAGGTGGCCAATATGCTGCAATTTAACAAGGTTGATTACCTGGCTGTGGCTTATGTTGACGAAGGCGTGGCCCTGCGTAAGGCCGGTATTACGCTGCCGGTAGTAGTGCTCAATCCCGAGGTATCGGCTTTTGATAAACTGGTAGAGTTTAAGCTTGAGCCCGAGATATACAGCTTTACCTTGCTCGACGAACTGGTGAAGTTCGCGCAAGCCAAAAAAGTGCTTAATTACCCCATTCATATCAAGATTGATACCGGCATGCACCGCCTCGGCTTTGAGGATTTTGAAATAGAAATGCTATGCGATTTAATGCAGGATAACCGTTATGTTCATATACAATCGGTATTTTCGCATTTGGTTGCCAGCGATGCCGAGATACATGATGCTTTTACGGTAAAACAACTGTCGCGATTTGAAAAAGCATACCGGCAGATTGAAAAAGCGGTAGGATATAAGTTTGATAAACACATTGCCAATACCTCGGCCATCAGCCGCTGGCCGGTAGCGCAACTGGATATGGTGCGATTAGGCATCGGCTTATACGGCATCGATAGCGCGATAAAGGATGAGGTGTATCCTTTGCAATCCGTGGCCACTTTAAAAACCAGCGTATCGCAAATAAAAAAAGTTTTGGCCGGCGAAACCATCGGCTACAACCGCAATGGCAGCCTGACTAAGGACGGTAAGATAGCCACCATACGCATCGGCTATGCCGATGGGTATTTACGCGCGTTTGGCAACGGTGTTGGTAAAATGCTCGTAAAAGGAGTGCTGGCGCCAACGGTGGGTAACATATCAATGGATATGACGATGATCGACATAACCGAAATCGACGTAAAAGAAGGAGATGAAGTGATCGTATTTAACGAGGAATACAAGATTGAAGAACTGGCCAGGCAAATTAACACCATCCCTTACGAAATACTTACCAATGTTTCGCAAAGGGTAAAAAGGGTGTATTTTTACGAATAAAAACATATCGAAGCTGATCAGATGAATAGAATTTTCCGTGCCCTGTTTAATTATTTTATCAAAGGTTTACTCATTGTGGTGCCTCTGGGTGTGGCGCTTTTTCTTATCTTTTGGGCGGTATCATCTGTAGATAGCGCTTTGAATATCAGTAACGAAATCATTGTCGATCCTAAAACAGGTAAGCATACTTATATCCCGGGGCTGGGTATTTTACTGGTGGTAGTTGTGGTACTTTTGGCAGGTGTGCTGGTAACTACTATCATTACACAGCCTATTAAAAATTGGGTTAACCGCTGGATAAACCGCTTACCTTTCTTTAATTTCCTATATTCATCTATTAAAGATCTCACCGAAGCTTTTGTTGGCGACGAAAAGAAGTTTAACGAAGCCGTTATTGTTGATGTAAATGAGTTTGGTTTAAAGAAAATTGGCTTTCTTACACAAAAAGACCTGGCCCGGATTGACTTGCCGGGTTATGTGGCCGTGTATTTTCCGTACTCATACTCGTTTGCCGGGCAGGTGGTTATCGTCTCGTCCGATAAGGTGAAACCCATCAACAAAACCGGTGCCGATATGATGAAATTTGTAATATCGGGCGGCGTAAGCGGCCTGGATTAGAGGATTTTTTGTAATTCAATGTTTTGTATTGGGCGTTGCCTGCGGCCGCGTTTTCCGCTCATACTGCACGGGCCTTAGCCACAAGGCCGGTATCAGCTTCAATCGCTAACGCGTTCCACTCAAACGGCCTCTGCTAAAGCTTTTGCTTTGTTCTGTTTATACTGTTTTGCCAGGTTGATGATCAGCACGCTGCCTAAAATGATGATCAGCCCGCCAATCTGTAGCAGCGAAATATCCTCGTGCCCGAAAAATACACCCAGCATTACCGCTATAACCGGGTTTACATAAGCATAAGTACTTACCTGTGTTGCCGGCCTAACCTGCAAAAGCCATACATAAGCGCTAAATGCCGCCAGCGAACCGAACACGATCAAATAACCCATCGCTAACCATGCCTTTTGTGGGATAGCCGCCCAATTGATGTGTTGTACTTCGCCATGTATAAAGCTGGCTATGGTAAACAACAGGCCTGCTGCCAGCATTTGCCAGGTAGAGTTTACCATGCCCGAAACACCAGAAGCCTTGTATTTGCCATACAACGATCCGCCCGACCAGCACATCGAGCCCAAAATCAACACAGCCATGCCCCATATATTGGTTTGCACACCGGCTACGTTAAAAGCTTTCAATATCTGCTCGCCAAACAATAAAATCACGCCGGCAAAACCAATCAGCAGGCCAGTAATAGTCCATTTGCTTCTCATGTTTTCGCCCCACTTCGGGTAATCCAGTAATACAAACCATATCGGCGCGGCCGATACCAAAATGGCCACCATGGCGCTGGGTAAAGTTTGCTCGCTCCATATTACGGTGCCCATCGCTACAAACAGCAACAGTACACCACTTACCGAAGCGTTAAGAATCGTTTTCAGTTCAAAAGCCTTTTCACCTCTGATTACGCACCACAACAATGATAAAGCTCCCGCGCTTAAAAAACGTAAAGCTCCCAGTAACATGGGCGGGAAGCCCGTCAGCGCAACCCGTAAAAAGAAATAGGTAGATCCCCAAACAATATAAACGACAGCGAAAGCGATAATAACCATCAGCGTCGAGGCTGATTTAGCAGGAGTAGTTTGCATAAATAAAAAGGTCAAAATATCGATAAGGCTTGGCAAAGCCTCGTCGGGTTAACAAACAAAAATATCAGAAAATTAACAGATTACCGACTACCATCAAATGGCGTCAGATTAATGGACGGGAAATAAAGAACCGGGAAAATATCAGGCTTTATTGTAACCGCCTCCGCCGTTGTTGCGGTTAAAGCCTCCCGGCTTTCGGACGGGTGCAGGGCGAGGTTCGGCTTCCTTTACAACAATATTGCGCCCATAGATCTCGGCGGCGTTCAGATCCTCCATCGCCTTCAATGCCGACTCACGATCAGGCATCTCGGCGAAGGCAAAACCTTTGCTTTTACCGGTCTCACGGTCGATAATAATTTTTAAGGACGTCAATTCACCATAGTCCTCAAAGAGTTCTCTTAATTCCGACTCCTGAATCTTATACGGCAAATTTCCAATAAAAATATTCATACAATAATGTTATCTGTTTCAAAAATAGCTAATTAAAAGATGATTAGCTCAAATTATTTTCAAATTTTCATATTAATTATTAAATTAATTTTAACAATAGGTAATTTGTTTATTTGCATCACATTAAAATAACATGATTGCAGCCTTCGAAGCCAACCTTAACCAGGTTTCAATACACCGTGTTGGTAATAAATTATTAGATGAGTTTTACGTTCTGTCTGACGCACCTTTGGGTATTCAAGACGAGTTGTTGAATAAATTATTAATGCAATACTTTTTAACGCCGTTTGAAAAAGTAAACGAAGTTTACCGCTTTATGCACTCGACCGATGACCTTAACCTGAACGAGGTTTATCATTTTTGCGACGAGGCCTTTGCCGATCCCGCCAATTTTCATCAGATCAGCCAGCAACTTACTAAGTTTCTTTTCGATAATACCAATCACCCTAAAATAAAAGCTGGCGAACTGTACGTAGCTTTTTTCAATAACATCCAGTTAGAGGGCGAACTGCTGGACGCGGTAGGCATCTTTAAGTCGGAAAATAAAGAAACTTATTTAAAAGTTTATCCGGATACCGGCGGCTTTAACCTGGAGTACGATCAGGACGGCATCAATATTCATAAACTGGATAAAGGCTGTTTGATAGTCAATAGCGAAAAAGTAGAAGGCTATAAAGTACTGGTGATCGACCAAACTAACCGCAATAACGAAGCTGTTTATTGGAAGGATGACTTTTTAAAGGTAAAGATCCGCAACGATAGCTTTAACCAAACCAGCAATACGTTAAGCATCTACAAAAATTTCGTGGCCGAAAAGCTGGATGATCAATTCGAGCTAACCAAAGCTGATAAAATCGATCTGCTGAACCGATCGATGAAGTATTTTAAAGAGAAGGAAACTTTTGATCTGAACGAGTTTGGCGACGAAGTTTTGGGTAACCCACAGGCTATAGAATCCTTTAAGAGCTATAAAACGCAATACGAACAAGATCACGAAACCGAGATCGGCTCGTCATTCGATATCTCGAACGCGGCCGTTAAAAAGCAAAGCCGGGTTTACAAAAGCGTACTCAAACTCGACCGTAATTTCCATATCTACATCCACGGCGATAAAGAACTGATAGAAAAAGGTTTTGACGATGATAAAGCCATGAATTATTACAAGGTTTATTTTAGAGAGGAAGCGTAACAGAGCTTTTGAGCCAGAAGCAGGAAGCTCAAAGCAAGAAAAAACTTCCGGCTTCAACCTTTTACGCTTCCGGCTTAGGAAAGCGTTTTCGGCAACATAATTACGATAGTAGTGCCTTTGCCCGGTTGCGATTTTACGTCGATGGCACCATGGTGTTTTTCGATAATGCCGAACACAATGGAAAGCCCTAAACCAGTGCCTGAGCCGACATCCTTGGTTGTAAAAAAAGGATCGAACATTTTTTGCCGGGTAACTTCGTCCATACCAATGCCGGTGTCGGTAATCTCTATCGAGATATTTTCAGGATAATCCCGTGTTACAATCAGGATGCTTTCGCGGCCATGTTCTTTCTTTTCGGTAATGGCCTGTATACTGTTCTGTATCAGGTTCATAAAAACCTGGTTGAGCTTACCGGGGTAGCAGTTAATTGGCTCGATCTTATCAAAAACGGGTGTAATTTCGATATAATAAGGTATGGTGTTGCGCAACAGCACCAGCGTGCTTAAAATGCTTTTATTAATATCAGCAAGTTTAAGTTCCACCTCGTCGGTACGGCTAAAGGTGCGCAAACTTTGGATGATCTCGGCTGTACGTGTAGCGCCTTCCTCAATACCATCTAGCAGATCGCCAATCTCAGTACGTATAAAATCCAGGTCAATACTTTGTTTCAGATCGATGGCCGGTTTAAACAGTTCCTCGCCGGTGTTCTCTTTTTCTATCGAAGCATACAAATCGAGCAACTGAAAAACATCCACAAAATCCAGTTTTAATGGTTTTACGTTCGATTTCACAAAGTTTATCGGATTGTTTATCTCGTGAGCGATACCGGCTGTTAATTGGCCCAGCGAAGCCATTTTTTCAGTCTCAACCAAATGTTTCTGCGCCTCCTGGAGGTTTTTGATCAGGCCAGTGAGGTTTTTATTACTTTCCAATAATTCTTTGGTGCGTTCCAGTACTTTGCTCTCCAAACTAATGTTTTGTTCCGTAATCAGGCGTTCATTCTCGCGGGCTATTTTTAAAGCCAAGAACTGCGATTGGTTGGTTTGATCGCGGTAAAAGTTGATCTTATCGGCTAAAGCCAGCGAAAACATTACAATTTCGATAACTGAACTGTACAACAAAAGGTTGCTCGTAAAATCATTATAAGGTACAATGCCTTTGTTACGAGCTATCGAAAACAGTACCGATATCAGGAACAACCCCCAACCGAACATAAAGAACTTGGCAGGCCTGAAGCCCTGAGAATAGAGAATAATGCCTATAGCAAGCAAAGCGATGCTCGCGATCATGGCGCAGGCTGATAGCAGGGTATAAGCAAGAGTGAAATCGCCCAACAGAACCAGAACAAAAGGAACGGCGAACACAAAGTATAGCAGCAGAAAATATTTGTAAATATCCTTATTCTGTTGCCGCAATTGCAAAAACTCACTCACGAACAAAATAACCGATACCCAGAATAGTATACGGCATATAGGGGTAAAATAGGTATTTAGAAAGCCATGGTCGATAAGTGTATGGCCATACCCACGTAGTGTTGACTGGGTAATGCCTAAAAAAAAGATATAGCTAACATAATACAGGTAGCTTTTATCGCCCACAATAAAATACAAAGCCAGGTTATATACTAGCATAATGCCCACGATGCCCATAAACAAACCAAAAATGATGTTTTTGGTAAAAAAGTTCTGTAAAAAAGTATTGGCGCCATGAAACTCGACAGGCAAAACGTCAGGTACTTTACTCTCAATGCGCAGGTAAACGGTACGGGCTGAGTCGGGCAAAATGGTGCAATTGATCAGGTTGATGGCAGGCAGAATATTATTGTCAGTTTTTGGTGTTTCTGAACTGATGTGTATCACCTTGTTAATGTTCTGGTTAATCGAGTACAGATCAAAATGATCGATAACACCGGCGCTGATACTAATAGGTACAAAAGGCTCGTTGGTTTTATTCAACAGTACGAGTTTTAACCAAATGACGGAGCTCGACAGCTTGAGACGAGGCAAGGCAGTAGGGCAATCGGTAAAAACACCGTTATTTATAACATTATTGATACTTAGGTTAGCTCGCGGATTTTCTAATTGCGTAAAATATTTTTTATTAATTAATTTGGTGTCATTTTCGTGGATGATCAGTGTATCCGTTCCGGCAAATGAAACAATGCTTTTTATTAACAGTAAAAACAAAAACACGTTTTTTTTCATTATTTATGCCGATGGGATTAATAAGTGCAATTTTAGCTATAAATGTGCGCAGAAATTTAAACATTTGGCCTAAGTTTCGTTAAAATTCATCTGATTTGCAGACATTCCCGTATGGTTTTGGGTGGCGCACACACTAATAAATATTTAGCATGACGCAGTTTGGAGTATTATATGTTGACGATGAAATTCATAATCTGAATAGTTTTAAAGCTTCATTCAGGCGTGATTTTGATATCTATGTAGCACAGTCAGCACGTGAGGGCCGTAAGATTTTGGATCAGAACGAAATTGCCGTCATTGTAACCGATCAGCGTATGCCAGGTATGACCGGTATCGAATTCCTCGAGTCGATTATACCTGTTTATCCTGATACCATTCGCATTTTATTAACAGGGTTCTCTGATATCAACGCCGTGATGGATGCCATTAACCGCGGGCAGGTGTACAAATATCTGGTAAAACCCTGGGCCGATGAAGAGCTGAGAATGTATATTCAAAACGCGATGGAGATATATAACCTGCGCCGCGAAAACCGCGACCTGGCGCAAAAGCTTGAGCAGGCCAATAAGCAGTTGGAAGCCTTGACCAAAGGTCTGTCTTCCTCTTAATAGGATATTTTATTATCTTATATTTAAGTAATTTTTTATCTGTACATTAGTCGTCATTAAACTATTACTGAACTTTACAGTTTAATAGTACAACCAGTATAGTACCTGATTGATTAAAGTTGAAACTCCTGATTAAGGCATGCTTCGGGCTTGCCCTATTTTTATTATATGCGATTAGCGATAGCTACGCGCAATCCGGTTCTTCAAACATAGGCACCGAATTTTGGACAGGCTATATGGATCATATCAGCGGCGCCGGTACCAATGGCTCGCAAATGATCCTGTATATCGCGTCGGATGTTTCTACTTCAGGTACGGTATCCATAGCCGATAACAGTTTCTCAGCCATCAATTTTACCGTTGTACCCAATGTGGCCACGTTGGTGAGTATACCTGCTGCAGCTTTTTTAGGTAATACCAACGGCATACAAAACAAGGGCATACACATCACCAGTTTAAATCCCATAGCCGTTTACGGGCATATTTATGCCAGTTCGGTTTCGGGTGCCACGCTTTTGCTGCCGGTAAACACCATGGCTAACGATTATTACTCTATCAATTATACTCAACAAAGTAATTCATCACCATCTTACTCCTTGTTTATGGTTATCGCTACTGAAGATAATACTTCGGTACAAATTACTCCATCGGCGACATTAATTAGCGGCCCTGCGGCTGGTACGCCTTTTACCATTACCCTAAATAAGGGGCAGGTTTACCAGGGGATATCCAATACCGATTTGACAGGTACACGTATTCAGTCTGTAAGCAATGGGAGCAGTGGATGCAAAAAAATCGCCGTTTTTTCGGGTAGTAACAAAATCTACATAGGTAAACCCAATAACAGTTCTGATAATTTGTTCGATCAGGTTTATCCTACGGCTTCCTGGGGTAAAAACTATATTACTGTACCTTCAAAATCCCGTAATTACGATGTATACCGCATAGTGCTGAGTGACCCAACAACTACCGTAACTCTTAACGGTACAATTATCCCGATTTCAAGTTTTACCAATAGCCTTTATTACGAATTTAAAAGCCAGGCTACTAACGTAGTAACAGCCGATAAACCCATACAGGTAGTACAATATGCGGTTACACAAGGCAATGGTATTAACGACAAATCAGTTTCGGGAGATATTGGCGACCCGGAGATGATCTACCTCAACCCGCTCGAACAAAATATTGATCATGTTACGCTGTACAGTACAGATAAATATAAAATCCTCAACGGCTTTATCAATGTGGTGATACCTACCACCGCGGCTTCCTCATTCACGCTTGATGGGGTTTCGCAGGCCAGTTCGTTCGCTCCGGTGCCGGGCAATACCGCGTATTCATACGCGCAGCTTTCGGTTTCGGTACCAAATACACATACCATTGCGGCCAGCCAGGGCTTTAATGCCATTGCTTACGGTTTTGGTGGTACCGAATCCTATGGCTACGCGGCCGGCACTAATGTTAAAAACCTGAACGAGTATGTTCAGTATGTAAATCCCAATAATAGCTCCATCGCTTTAACATCGGGTTGTACGGGCATCGCCTTTGAGCCGCAAGTGGTAATCCCTTATGTTACACCCAGCATAACCTGGGATTTAGGACAGGGCGCGAGCCCGGTAACACAACTCGCTCCCACTTATAAAGGCTCATTCAATAAAAATGGCACTCAACTGTACATTTACGGATATGGCCAGGCGGTAGCTTATAATACAGCAGGCACCTATCCGGTAAAAGTTACAGTTGTCGACCCGATTACCACAGTCTGCGGTTCGAACGAAGAGATCGACCTTAACTATGTAGTTAACGATCCGGCACAGGCTAAGTTCGCCTCGCGCGATTCAGTTTGCATGAGCGATACTATTGGCTTTAAAGATCAAACGAGCGTTTTGGGCGGGACGATTAAATCATGGCATTGGGATTTTGGTAATGGCGACACCTCTACCGTTCAAAATCCGATATATAAATACCCGCAATCGGGCAATTATGCGGTTACATTAACGGTTACAACTTCAACCGGGTGCGCTAATATAGGTACAAAAACTATACACGTACGTGCTTTGCCTGCTCCGGCATTCAGTTTTTCATCCCCCGATTGCGAAGCCCAGGCCATAACCTTTACCGATGCCTCAATAAGTACCGAAGGGAATATAACCCAATGGCTATGGGATTATGGGGATGGAACCACGCCCGAAACCAAAACAACCAACGCGTCGTTCCTGCATACGTTCGCCAAAGCAGGAAGCTATACCGTAAAGTTACAAGTTTCAACCAACCAGGGTTGCTCAAGTAGCGCGATAAGCCATTCGGTAACGGTGCATGCCAGCCCTACTGCCGATTTTACTTTACCCGATGTTTGCCTGGCGAATGCTGTTGCGCAGTTTACCAATAAAAGTACCTCAACCGATACGTCGAACATCATATTGTTTAAATATCTGTGGGATTTTGGCGATGCCAATTCAACAACGGCCAATCCCAATAATTCATTTCTTAAAAATCCTGTACACCAGTTTACCAAAGCTGGCACATATCATATCAGCCTTACTGTAAAATCAAAAGATACCTGCATCGTTAGTACCGCTAAAGACTTTACGGTTAGCGGCCAGGCTAATTTTACGGCACAGGCTTCGGCGTGTCCGGGCGATACGGTTTTGTTTACCGATAAAACCGATGGTACCAACAAAATAGTCTCAGCCTGGCATTGGGACTTTGGCGATGGCGATACTTCGGCAGTACAAAATCCAAAATATGCTTACACAAATCCGGGCGATTATACAGTGAAACTTACAGTTTCCGGCCATAACGGTTGTTCGATAACCAGTTTTAGCCAGGCTATCCACATCAATAAAAAGCCGGTAGCCGATTTTACCTACTCAACCCCCGATTGCGATAGCCAAAGCATAACTTTTACAGATAAGTCAACCACTGCCGAAGGAACTGTCACCTCGTGGTTGTGGGATTTTGGTGATGGTTCAGCAACTTCTGCCTTGCAAAATCCAACGCACACTTTCAGTCCTTACAAAACTTATGCGGTTACCTTAGTAGTAACCACTAATCTTGGTTGTAGCAGTGTGGCAATAAGTAAGTCGATTGTTGTAAACCAATTACCCGTTGCCGACTTTGTGTTGCCTGATGTTTGTGCCAATGATGGAGTAGCTATTTTTACCGCCATCCCCGATAAAAATGGTTTAGTTTACACATGGAACTTCGGCGATATAAAAGCAACAACAGCGAATCCGAACATCGCCACCGGCTTAACAGTAACGCATTCATATCCCGGTATAGGTACCTATAACGCCAGGCTTACAGTTACTACTAAAGATGGCTGTTCAAAAGACACTACTAAACAATTCAATGTAAACGGTTCGTCGCCTACTGCTGATTTTACGGTTTTAAACAGCTCAACACTTTGCAGCAGCCGTGAAGTGTTTTTTGTGGATAATGCCACTGTGCCAGGTTTTGGCAATGGCGACGTAACCAGTGTGGATATGTATTATGATTTTGCCAATAATCCAACAATAAAAACGCATTATGAGCGCCCTACGGTCGGTCAGTTGTTCCGCTACACATATCCTGTTAATAATACTACAACCGGCAAAAATTATACAGTACACATGGTGGCATATTCGGGTGTGTATCCAACAACTACCTGTGTAGCCACACTCGATAAAACAATTACCTTGCTGCCTGTTCCAACGGTCACTTTTAAAACAGATTCGCAGGTTTGCATCAATGGCAATCCTATACAATTGGCATCGGCGGTAACTTTACAAAGCGGGCCATCGGGAACGCCGGTATTTACTATCGATGGCGTTGCCTCATCAACCGGCATATTTAATCCCGCTGTGGAAGGTTTAGGCAAGCACGTTATAAACTGTATCTATACCTCGCCAAATACCTGCGCCGATACGCTTTCGCAAAATATTACCGTTGAACCGGCGCCTGCAGTAACCGCTACTAATACAGTGTTGATACTAGCTGGAGGCCAAGCCAAACTGCAGGCCACAGCCACGGGTAGTAATCTTACTTACTTATGGACACCGGCTATCGGACTAAATAATAATAAAATTCTTAACCCTATAGCTTCGCCCTCGGTTGATACCCACTACATATTAACCGTGACCGCAACCACCAATGGCACAAGCTGCCCGGTAACTGATTCGGTTTTTGTTAAAGTATTACTGGCTCCCATAGTTCCTACTGCGTTTACGCCTAACGGCGATGGGGTGAACGATACCTGGCAGATTCAGTACCTGGATTCGTACCCCGGTTGTACGATTGACGTGTTTAACCGCAACGGCGAAAAGGTTTTTTCTTCGGTTGGATACGCTGTGCCC
>Ga0157373_10003763_pt1 | contig 11475 bp, 10 predicted proteins | sample C65metaG_FD_113460 | JGI IMG/M metagenome (GOLD analysis project Ga0157373, IMG submission 113460) | Corn rhizosphere microbial communities from Kellogg Biological Station, Michigan, USA - C6-5 metaG | ecosystem: Host-associated > Plants > Roots > Rhizosphere > Soil | place: USA: Michigan...
CCATCTGTTCACTCACAAACCATTTAGAATGTGCATAGAAGGCATCCGTAAGATTAAATATATCCTTCATATAGCTTGCGAAACTCTTTGTCAGGCCAACTACGCCTGAATTATGACTATAATCATCACCATTAAATACCATCGACCGGCCCCGGATCAAAAATTCTCTGCCGGATATATAGTTGATAAAGGCTTCAGGATATTGTCCCTGCCCAAACGACCGGAAAAGCTCAAGACCTTCGTTTAATTTATACTCCCTTTTATGCATCAGACTTTGTCCCTCCTGAATCGGAAGAAAGAGGAGATCTGGTTCATTCGTAAAAAATGTATCCGAATCTATAAATACCAGATCTTCATCAGGGTAATTTTTGAAAGTCAGATCGATCACTGCTACCTTTCTCCTGTGTACAAACCCAGTTGAGGCAAGCATATCCATTAACATTTCCGGACTCAGAGTTACATATATTACTGTAAAACCACTCAAATAAGTTCTAAAAAATCCGGGTTGATCAGTATAAATGATCAAACGGAAGTTTTCGATTTTCTGTTCTGCCCAGGCTGAAAGACTTAAGACACAATAAATTGCTCTAAAATACTCGGAGGAACTACCGTACGATAGAAAGACTAAATTTTTATTGATCACTTTGTCGATTATTTGGTAGTTATCTTAAAAAAGTTGATTTTGTACAAGTATTTTAACCATACATATATAACGCCTAAGGTATTAGGAATTTTTTGAAAGAAACAGTACCTTCGGAAAGTAAATTATAAAATCCACACTAATTTCATCTTCCTCGACAAAGTATGCGCATTGCCCACATTATTCTTACGCATAAAAACCACAACCAGCTGTTAAGGTTAATTAAAACGTTACAGCATCCACAATTTGATTTTTACGTACATCTTGACGGCAAAGTTGACTTATCAGAATTGGAAGGTTTGAAGGAGTTTCCGAATGTTAAGCTGATAAAGAATAGAATTGCCTGTAATTGGGGCGGCTTTACCATATTACAGGCTGTTTTCAATTCGATAAAAGAGGTTCTGGATTCAGGTGTAAAATACGATTTCATTAATTTACTCAGCGGTCAGGATTATCCGGTCACAAGTCCTGCACAGATTTTTGAATTCCTTCAGCAAAACAAGGGTAAAAATTTCATTTCCTTTGATGCGGAACACAATTCAGAATGGTGGCAAACTGCATCGGACAGGTATGAAAAATATCACTTTACCGATTTTAATTTCAAGGGCCGTTTCTTTGTGGAAAAAGTGCTCAATATGGTCGCCCCGGTGAGGAAGTTTCCGGAGTACACAAAATTATATGGTGGCAATAAGTCGACATGGTGGACTATATCTACGGATTGCGCCGCATTTCTAACCGAAAAATTTAATGATAGTCCGAAAATGCTGCGTTTCCTGAAATACTGCTGGGGAACAGATGAATTTGTGATCCCAACAATGATTATGAATTCGCCATTCAGGGAACAGGTTGTTAATGATAACCTACGATATATTGACTGGTCTGAGGGGAACGCGAATCCTAAACTCTTTGGCCTGTCTGATTTTGAGGATATCCAAAGTTCGAATATGCTATTCGCAAGGAAGTTTGATGAATACCACGACAAGGATATCTTAAATAAGATTGACCAGACTATAGAAACCAGTAACAAATAGAACATTGGAATTTATTAAATCGATCTTCAGACAACAAGTGTTCAAATTCATCCTCGTTGGGGGATTCTGTGCAAGCATTGAGTTTATCACCTTCAATATCCTCATTAAATTCACGCAAATTGAATATCTTGTAGCTAATGTGATTTCAATTATCATTGCAATCATTATCAACTATGTGCTGTCCAGAGCCTTTGTCTTTGAAAAAAGTAAGCACACCAAGAGGAACGAATTTTTATCCTTTATTCTTTTTTCGGTTCTGGCTATTGCCCTCAATCAACTAATTTTATGGTTATTTTTTGAAGTGATCAGACTTGACATTCAACTTTGTAAAGCTTTGGCAATAATCATTGTAGCATTCTTCAACTATCTCACAAAAAAACATATTGTTTTTAAAGCCTGATTTCCGGTCTGGAAATATAATGTTACGACATTATTAAATCTTACACAAAGCCGTTTTGACAGCATTGTTTGAAACGGCCTAAAATGCTAGTTCAGCGACGAACAGCGACTTTAAAGCGACAAACACCTATTTTTTGCATCTGATTTATTACACTGATAAATGGTTTTAGAGTATTAATAAAGCACAGGACTTTCCAGGAAATAATTATATTTGTTTATAAATTAATCTAATCCTAATGGAAAAACTGCGCTCTTGCCTAAAACTCATAAGAATCCCGCAATGGACTAAAAATCTATTCATCTTCCTTCCGGCCTTCTTTGACCTTAAACTTGGTGAGCTAAGCGTAGCATATAACCTTGGGCTTACATTTCTGGGGTTTTCTTTTCTGGCGAGTGCAGTATATGTCTTTAATGACATGCTGGATATTGAAAGTGACAAAATTCACCTCACCAAAAGAAACAGGCCACTGGCAAGTGGTAAAGTAACCAAAAAAGAAGGCGTCTTTCTGATTATCCTTTTGCTGATTCTGGCAACAATAGTTTTTGTTTTGCTGCAGAACACAGTGGCAATGATTATAGCTGGTGTTTATCTTGTTCAGAACATCCTTTACACCATCAAGTTGAAACACATTTCCCTGCTGGACATCATGCTGATCGCTACAGGTTTTGTACTGAGAATTATGATTGGAGGAGAGGCATCAGATACGCATCTGTCCCATTGGATTATTGTAATGACATTGGTACTGGCACTGTTCCTTGCCCTGGCCAAACGCCGCGATGATGTGGCCAATTATGTAGAAACGGGTCAGAAAGCGAGAAAGAATATACAGGGATACAATCTCGAGTTTCTAAATGTTGCCATAACTATGATGGCCACCGCGGTAGTGGTATGTTACGTGATGTACTGTACTTCTCCTGAGATCGTTGCCACATTCGGTGACCATACCTATCTCACTTCATTTTTTGTTATCCTGGGCGTGTTAAGGTACCTGCAATTAACCTTTGTATGGCGGATCAGTGGGAGTCCAACCACTGTATTGCTTGAAAACAGGTTTTTACAAATTATTCTTGTTGGCTGGATTGTTTCCTTTTTCCTAATTATCTATTTAAAAGTCTGATATGAAAGAGGCAGAGAATAAAGTGAAGATTCTATTTTCCATTGGAGGTATTCTGGTCATGACTATCGCTATGACGCTTCTGATTGTAACAATAGGCTTCTTCATCGGTTTAACTGTCTCCAAATGGCAATTTCCGGCGGGATTCGTCCTTTCTGCGACCTTATACTACTTCTTTTGCAGGACATACTACAGAAATCCGGGTACTTACATCAAAGGGGTTGGTATAAGTCTCGCGATCATTCTCAGTTCGATAGTTATTGCAATTAACTTTTATGATGTCTCCTATGACGGGCAATCCTATCACATGGAGGAAATTTACCAGTTAAAAAACGGATGGAATCCCACTGAAGGAGAATTGTCTTCATCCATCAATATGGCTTTATATATTGATCATTATTCCAAAGGTGTAGAGATTCCACAAAGTGCATTATATAGCATCACAGATCGGATTGAGGCTGGAAAAGCCACGAACTTCATGTTATTGTCTGCCTCCTTCTGCCTGACGCTTGGTCTTCTGCTGAGTGGCAAAAGATTATCTGCAATTAAGTGCATCTTCATTAGTTTGTTTGCTACTTTAAATCCTATTGCCGTCAATCAGCTACTAACTACATACGTTGACGGACAACTGGCAATCATGCTATTATGCTTTCTGATTACAGCCACATGGGCCGTGAGAGAAGGAGACAAATTCAGTTTCCTGGTACTCGCCTCGATAATTATCATCACATCAAATATCAAGTTTACCGGTCTTGTATATATTGTGCTGTTCTCATTTGCCTTTCTTGCCTGGCTGGCACTGGTTAATTATCAGAAGGCATTCTTCCAGAAGGCATTTCTGATTACTCTTGTTGCAGGTTTGATCGGTGTATTCATTGTAGGGTACAGCACCTATGTAGAAAACACGATCGTTCATCATCATCCATTCTATCCGCTCATGGGTAAAAACAAGGTAGATATCATGCAGCATAATCTACCGCCCGGCTTTGAGCATTATAGTGCCTCCCACAAATTTTTCCTCTCCTTTTTTGGTCATACGGATAATGTAATGATCGGAAACACAAAAGAGATCCGTCTGAAAATTCCATTTGCCATCAACAAAGATGACATCGTGAACTCATATGCTATCGATACCCGTATTGCTGGTTTTGGTGGACTCTTTTCCGGATTGATGTTGCTTTCAGTCATTTTGCTGACCATCTTACTGACTAAATTTTCCGGACAATGGAGATACAGAAAAAACTGGTTGTACCTGGTCGTTTTAATTATCACATCCGTAATTATCATGCCGGAGTCGTGGTGGGCAAGATATGTCCCCCAGTTTTGGTATATTCCGATTATCATCCTGCTCATTGCTGAATTATATATGGATAATTTCAAAATCTTAAAATTATTTATGTATATATGTCTTACGATAAATATTGGTTTCACCCTACTATCTTTCAGGTTCAACATACTCATGACTCAGATGATCAATGCGCAGCTGAAGGAGATGAAAGATTCAGAACGAACGATATATGTTCAGTTTGACAGTTCGGAATCCAACAGGATACGATTTCAGGAGAAGGGAATTCCATATATTGAACGATACATTGAAAAAAATCCGGCAGCTAAAGCGATCGTCAGCTCAGATGCGATGTATATGATACCTGTAAACCCTGTGGAGTCTGCACAGCCAACTAAATTATAATAGATTTTATGAACGATAAACGAGTAATCGCAGTATTTGACTTTGATGGAACGATAACTACCAGAGATACTCTGCCAGTTTTTATTCGCTTTGCAGTTAGTTTCTCGCATTTATTGAGAGGCAGCCTTTATATGGCTCCTTTTGTGTTACTTTTCAAATTGAAAATCATCCCAAACTACACTGCAAAAGAAAGGCTCTTTAAAACTTTTTTCAAAGGCCTCAGCATAGAGAAGTTTAACGAGCTTTCTGAGAAATTCATTGTGAATATTGAAAAGATCGTAAATCCGGTTGCCTTAGAAAAAATAAGATGGCATCAGCAAATGGGACATGAAGTCATCATCATTAGTGCTTCTGTAGAGAACTGGATTCGTCCCTGGGCAAACAAGTATGGCATAGAAACTGTGCTGGCTACAGGATTACAATTGGATCATCAGATCATTACAGGAAATTTTCTGACTAAAAACTGCCATGGCCCCGAAAAAGTAATCCGCCTTCTGGCAGCATATGCTGATCGGGACAGCTATACATTATACGCCTACGGAGACAGCAATGGCGATCGGGAGCTGTTAGCTGCTGCAGATCATCCTTTCTATCGCAAGTTCTCATAATAAGGCTGACAAAATCACAGATTACCTTTCTTCAGTTCTTCAACTGCGAAGTCCACTGCACGTGCGGTTAAAGCCATATAGGTAAGAGAAGGATTCTGGCTGGCGGACGAAGTCATGCAACTCCCGTCAGTTATAAATACGTTTTTAGCCGCGTGCATTTGATTGTGCCTATTTAAAACGGAAGTTTTGGGATCATGTCCCATTCTGGCCGTTCCCATTTCATGAACTGTGGAGCCACCCGATTTATGATAGTTAAAAACATCAATATCTCTGAAACCTGCCTTTTCCAGCATCTCCGCCGAAGTGTTTTGAATGTCCTTCATCATTTCATGTTCATTATCATTAAATGAGAAATCTATTTTGATCACCGGCAGTCCCCATTTGTCCTTACTGGTCTGGTCGAGACTAATTTTATTATTGTAGTCGGGAAGACACTCGCCCCAGCCTGCCATCCACACCGTCCAGGGTCCGGGAGTAGTTAGCTGCGCTTTAAAGTCGGCACCAAATCCGTTGAGACCATAGACCTTATCGCTCCATTCCTGCCGCTCACCGTGTCCCTGGATGTTATATCCCCTTTTGAATTTCAGATTCTCTCCGTCGCGCAGATTGCGAAATCGTGGTATCAAAAAGCCACTGGGTCTTCTTCCTTTATAATAGAGACCAGTAAAACCATCATGCGCACCACCGGCACCTGCAGTAGAATGATGATCCATCAGGTTATGGCCAACCTGCCCGCTATCATTACCAAAACCATTCGGAAACCTGGAGGAGGTAGAATTTAACAGGATTCCGGCTGTTGCTATTGTCGAAGCATTGACAAAGACTATGTTGGAATAAAATTCATGCATTTCATTGGTCACAGCATCAATAATCCTTACACCCTTCGCACGCTGTTTCTGTTCATCATATAATATTTCTGACACGATAGAAAATGGCCTTAACGTAAGGTTTCCTGTAGCCATTGCTGCAGGAATTGTTGAGCTGTTGCTGCTGAAATATCCGCCAAAGGGACAACCCCGGCTGCAGAGGTTGCGGTACTGACATGGACCACGATTATCCCAGCCCCGGGTGAGGTTGGCAACACGTGCAATAGTAAGTAACCTATCGTGATTATTTTTCCTAATCGACTCCCCAAGATGCTTCTCAATGCAGTTCAATTCCATAGGGGAAAGAAATTCCCCATCCGGTAATTGCGGTAAACCCTCCTTGTTGCCACTGACACCAATAAAAGATTCTACATAGCTGTACCATGGGGCAATATCCTTGTAGCGGATTGGCCAGTCTACCGCTATCCCCTCTTTAGCGTTGGCATCAAAATCGAGATCGCTCAAACGATAGCACTGTCTTCCCCATGTGAGTGACCGGCCTCCTACCTGATACCCTCTAATCCAGGTAAAAGGTTTCTCCTGGATATATGGATGATTGATATCGTCAGCAAAAAAATGTTTATTGGAAGGATCAGAAGAGCTGCTTTGAATTGGATTACGTGTCTGCTCTTCCATAGTATGATTTGGACCATATTTGAAGTCCCAGGGGCTCAGGTTTGCAGTAGGGTAATCCACAATATGTTTTACATCTCTTCCCCGTTCCAGCAGCAGGGTTTTCAATCCTTTCCTGCAAAGTTCCATTGCAGCCCAGCCGCCACTGATGCCAGAACCGATGACAATGGCGTCATAGGTGGAAGATTCTTTGATTTTGTCAGTTATATATATCATTATTTGGTGGCCCAGGATTTTTGATGTAATTGGAGGGGAACACAAGCCTCGAATGAGCCCGGGATATAGTCATAGGCTAAAGCCTTTGTAGCCCCTACCCTTGAGAGACAATATCCTTCAACGGTGAGGCTTTTGATCTTCGAAAAAAAGGATTGTCCCAGAAACTTATTATTGATCTTGTTCAGGATTCTATTGGAGTAAGCGGCATGGTCTGCGAAATGCTGAAGGACAGCATGCTTTTGTTCAAGACTGCAAAACATAAACTCTTTATCATACTTACTGAGCGCGTAGTCTTCCAGATCTTCGAGGCCTTCATAGAATTTGTGCTGCTGCCTTACCGGGTTACAATTTATTAATACATCAATAATATAATGGTCGACACCGGCACTTCTGGCTCCAGGAGTATTCGTTTCCGGAATAATAAGCTCAGCTATCTCGGCGATAATTGCCCGTTTATCCCATATTTTCCCCGGATCTACACGTTTGTTAAGATCGAACCATTTAAATAATGAAAACGACGTGACGCTGATCACACCAAAAGATACTACAGTTTTTAAATATCCTCTTCTATCCACCGCTGCATTGTATTAATTTACCATAAATATATAGCAATATGTGTGAAAAAAAGACTGATCGTGGATTTTTTAACGATTATACCCACGTGAACGGGGATTATCTTTCACATTCATTAATATTTCATATTGCTCAATAAAATTTAGCGCCGAGCTTATGTAATTTTTGTAATACAAATGTCTCAAAATATGGATCACATGCGGCTTTAAGTGCTAATCAGAGAAACTTATGTCATTTTAATGTCATAACTAAAAATACATTGAAACAGCTTTGTGACACAAAGTGCGTGAAAAACATTCCCCAGAACGGGGAAACGTACTTTTTGGGGAATTTTTACTCTTTTCGGGGAATTCCACACATTTCCATGGTACTGATAATCAAGAATATTTGTCTATCCTTGCACTGTAGACACTTAGAAAACGCTTCAAGAACTTAAAATTATGGTAAAGAATAAAGCAATTTACGCAGTACTAATCGGGTCAGTGATGTTGATGTCAGCTTGTAAAAAAGATGGATTCAGAAGAAGAGGCCAGTGGAACCAAACTCCGGAAACTACTACACCGGTTACAACTGAGCCAGTAACTCCAACACCGGCACCAGCTTCAAGTTATGCTGTTCCATCAGATGCTACAGTACTTGACCTGGGTACAGGATCGGGATATCTTGTAATTGATGGAAACACATTGAATATTGCCAGCAATACTTTTATCAGAATCAAAGCAGGAAGCTACAAAGGGATCACTATTAAAAACATCCTGGCTACTACGGCAAAACCAGTATATATTAAAAACGTAGGTCAGGTAAACATCTCCGAGTATATGTCCACTGAGAATATCACTAATGTGATCATCGATGGCGACTATACTGCCGGATTAACTTACGGATTCCAGTTTGCTAACATCTCTTACAGAGCGATCACTATGAGTGGCAAAATGTCTGGAGTTGTTTTAAAAAGCATGAGTTTTACAAATGTTGCTGATTACACAATATCAGGTAACAACAATAACGGTTCAGGCTTGGCTTACAGAGGTACTGCTGAAACCAGAACTGATGGATTCAAAATTTTAAATTGCTCTTTCACCAATGCAGGAAGCATTATCTTTGGTGGATCGTTAAATAAAGACAACGGAGAAGACAGCGGATTCTTTAAAGATGTTGAAATTGCAAACAACCTTTTCCAGAACAGTGCTTATGTAGGTTCGGTTTGTTCATTCTCAAATGTACAGGATTACAATATTCACCACAACGTAGTTAATAACGTAAACACCTCAGCTACCAACCACAACGGTGTATTCATGATGCAGGGCAATGGCTTATTCCATGAGAACAAATTGACTAACTATCAGGGAAATGCAATCAGGATGTGGTTATACTCAAGAGGAACAAGCCCTGCAGTAAGTCAGATCTATAATAATATCTGCTACAACACAAAAAAATACAGCGGATTTGAGCTTCAAGGTTTCGAAAGATACATCATCTCTGGTAAAACAACCTATTCAAATGCTAAAGTTTACAATAATACTGTAGGAAAAATGAATACCAATAAAGACTGGGAAGGTCAGCTTCTGGATCTTTACAATACAGGTGGAACACTTGAGTATTATAACAACCTTGGTTATGAATTGAACACAAACAAATCGGGTATCACCAACATGATCAACAATATGAGTGATGTTAAAATCACTGAATCTAACAATAAATACAGTTCTCTTTACCAGAATGCAGTTGCTAACTTAAGTGCCTTTACCTCACTGTTAGCCGGAATTGGTTCAAGCTTACAATAAGATCTATACAAGACCCTAATCATATACAAAAAAGGCTGCATCATGTGATGCAGCCTTTTTTTTGGCCTGGCCAGGTTGCCTCAGATAAACAGTTTGAATCGCGACTGTATACATCGCATCTGTACTTATAGAAATAGCACAGCAACCGGTTAGTCCAGAGCACAAGGCCAACGCAGGAAAGAGTAGTATGGGGAGTATATCGGATGATCGCTATACAGTAGCTAACCAGTGTGGTTAATCTATTCGATTCCAGGTCTAGCGCTTATCTCTTGAATAGAGTAACCCTCATCTGCCTGATGAAAAGAATGACTTCTTTATAACCAATGACATACATGCTCCAGAAGCTAAACTTCTGATACTTATTCAATGGAGCATATGTAATAAGCACAGCAACAATAGTTGGGAATATACCTGCAATGGCAATGGAATAAACAGAAGGGTAAATCCACACCCCTATTACTATAGCAACTACGTTGACAATCAGCATCACCAGGATTTTGTAAAAGTTAATTTTGGGCAGATGTATCACGTCGAGTGCCAGGGCAAAGAATCGATCTGCAGGATATAATAACCCAAAGATCATAAACAAACGAAACAAATTGGGAGCTTCATTCTGAGAATGTGCAGTTCCGCCCAGAATACTGATGACAGGTTCAGCAAAGATGAGCGCCAGAATTGTAAATGGCAGGAGAACGATCGTCATCATACCTATCAACTTTTTCAGCGTATACATCATTTCACCGTGTTCACCTTTGTTATAGTGATTAGACAAAATGGGCATACCTGTAGATGCGAAACTTAACATCGGAATCTCAATTACCTGCATAAATTTACTACCCAGGTTAAAAATAGCCAAAGCAGCAGGACCGATGAAAAAGTTAATGGCAAAGGTATTTGTTACACTAAACAAATTAGAACCTATATTGGTCCCCATGCTATATTTTCCGAAATGGAAAAGTTCCCAAATCGTCTCACGGTCTGCATATTTTAATGAAAAAATCATGGTCCATTTAAGCAATAGCGTAATCACGCTGGACAGTAAGTTAGAAATACCAAACGCCAGAAGCACCGAAGTGAGGGTGATCCTATCAAAAAAAGCAAGAAGAAAGATCATCAGTGCGAAAGATCCCTGTGTCATGATTTTAAACCATAATAACCTGCCAAACTGTTTTTCTGCCTGAACGATGCAGTTTGCCATAAAACATGGTAGAGTGACCACAGACACTAATGAAAAGTATTTAAGAAATAGGGACAAGCCCCTGTCAGACACATAGCCGGCAATAAAATAAGTTGGAATATTTATCAATACAGATGCCGCAGTAATGAAAAGCCCGATAAACCATGCGGATCCGGCTACCTGCCGAGCCCTCTCCATGGTTGTACCTGAATAAAATTTTACGATAGTAATGCTGAGAAACCCTGATCTCAATACATCAATCAAGCCCCAGATAGCCATAAAGAAAATATAAACTCCCATTTCAACCACTGGCAGGGTTCTGTACAGTATTGCCAGTGTGACCATTCCAAAAACTGACATCAGTCCATTACCCAGAAGTGACAGGAAATGCAGGTTGTTAATGATTAGAAGAGCTTTCTTTTTGATATTAAACATGAAGAGATAGGGAAAGTAATTGGCTCGGGTTTGTATTAGTTACGCGTAATGAAATTGTATTTAAATCGTTTGAGATCTTCTTTGATTCTGGAGGCAACAATATTGAAGAATGAACCATTTTGAGTCAGCGTTCTTACACCTGTCCAAACCCGGCCCTTTCTGGATTTCATTTGTTTGATTTTACCGTACTTCATCAGATCCATGGCAAGCTGACCATCTTCTCCCCTCCTGTTAATGGTGATAAATCCGATTTTCAGTCCATACTCCCTGATGTAACCCATGCTAATTCCAAAGGTATTAAAATAAGG
>Ga0157373_10003764_pt1 | contig 11473 bp, 8 predicted proteins | sample C65metaG_FD_113460 | JGI IMG/M metagenome (GOLD analysis project Ga0157373, IMG submission 113460) | Corn rhizosphere microbial communities from Kellogg Biological Station, Michigan, USA - C6-5 metaG | ecosystem: Host-associated > Plants > Roots > Rhizosphere > Soil | place: USA: Michigan...
CATATCCCACTAATTTTCACGGGTGGTGCATTAAAAATGAAAGGAACGGTTACAACAATAGGATCGCAAACGGATATTGTGTCAACGGTTTTAGATCAACTTAATATTCCCCGCAACAAATTCAAGTGGAGCAAAGACCTGTTAGATTCATCGGCACGGCCATTCGCTTTTTATAATTTCAACAATGGGTTTGGGTTTGTTACACCGGCAGGCATCGTAACGATGGATAACGTTTCAAAAAAAGTCATTTATGAAAAGGGCAACGTTGATTCTGTTGATATTAATAACGGAAAGGCATACATGCAATTCTCTTACCAGGGTTTTTTAAACCGATAAAATACGGGCGGGCTGCAACCGCCGGTAGAAAATAGCCAGCAAGAAACAAATAAAACCAATAACAAACCAAAGGGTTTGGTATCCTGAATGCTCCGCAATTAAGGAGCCGGCATACGGTCCCACCGTTTGAGCACACGCCCACGCCACGCTATATAATGCTGCATATTGCCCGCGGTTACTTTGTTCGGTTCTGGCGATCCAGAAGGCGTTCATAAAGGGCATGGCCAGTATTTCTCCAAAAGTCAAAATCAACATTGAAAGAACGGCAATCATTCCATAATTTACCTTGGGTAAATTCAGTAATAAAAAAGCTACAGATACCAGAAAGACGCCTCCCGATATAAAATGGAGCGAAGGGCGTTTCCCTTCCAGTGAAAAGATGGTAATCATTTCAAAAACAGCAATAATCAATCCATTGAGCGCCATAATCAGCCCGATAAACAAAACACTCAAATGAAAATTTTCTTTAAAAAAGACCGGGATGGTAGTAAAGAGCTGGAAAAAACACAATGCAAATAGAAACACTAAAAACACAAAAGAAATATACGTACGATCTTTATAGGCTGAATTTTTTATTAAAGTCTTCTCCCGGCTTTTTACTTCAGTAGCCGAATTACGTTTAGGCGACAGCGTTATATATAAAAGGCATGCTGCCATCAGGTTGGTAATTCCGTCAACCCAAAACAATAAGTTGTAATTAAAACTGGCGATAATTCCTCCTAAAGCGCCACCTGCCGCCCATCCAAGATTAACAGCCAGCCTGTTAAGCGAAAAAGACCGTGTTCTGTTTACTTCCTTACTATAATGAGCAATAGCCACCGTATTTGCCGGCCGGAAAGACTCATTTAAGATAGCAAGAATGAAAGTACAAAAACAGATACCAGGATAGGAATGAACTTGTCCAAGGATTATAAACATGGTCCCCCCGAGCACCAAAGCAAACAATTGTACATAATAGTACCCGATCCTGTCCACCAACTTACCACCAGTTAGCGAACCAACAATAGCTCCCAATCCAAAGAGGCTCATAACAAAACCGGCTTTGCCAATAGTAACTCCATAATGTTGGGTAAGATACATCGTCATAAACGGTATCACCATCGTTCCGCTCCTGTTTACAAGCATTACAAGCGAAAGCCACCAGGTACCTGGTGAAAGACCGCCGTAAGCTTTTTTGTAAAGCGAAAGTGTTTTGCCAATCATAACGTTGACAAATATAGATTAGTTACTAATGTAATTGCTGTTGCATTAATGGCGCTAAAAGTGCGCTCCATTTTTGATATTGAAATGCGGAAGGATGCAAACCATCGGCTGCTACCAGTTGAAGATTATATTTAGCTTCCCTGGAGATAGGGGTTATATCAAGGTATTGTACTCCCGCTGCTAAAGTTATGGTTTTGTTGGCAGCGTTAAATTCGTCAATTTCTCTTGCTATCTGCGCAGTGTCAGCACCCGCTGCATAAGGTGTAACGCTGTAATCCGGAATCGACAGGACAATTACATGTGCTTTGTTATTATTTGCATAAATGATAGCCCTGTTCAACAGTTCGGTAAACTCTACTTTATACTCGTCAATATTTAGGTGCTGATATTGATTATTAACACCGATAAGAAGGGTTACAGTTGAATAATTGGTCTTCGGTGGATTATTGTTTAAAGTGTTTATCAGGTTGGTGGTCGTCCAGCCCGTTACTGCAATAATATCGGGTTCTTTTATTTGAATACCTTTTTGTCTTAACAAGTTAACGGTCTGTACCGGGTATCTTTCAGTTGTATCAACCGATTGGCCAATCGTATAAGAATCGCCGAGAGCTAAGTAGGTTTTTGAGGTATCTGCCGAAGGTGCCTGGTTCATAACTACATTGTTACTTTTTTTAGCACACGATATTATGGATAAAAACGCAATTGACAGGGAAACTAACTTCTTCATAACGCATTTTTAAGTATCAAAATCCCATATACGAAAAAAACATGAGCAGGTATCAACATAATTAAAAAAGGCGAATGATATCAATCAAACGCCTTCTATTCTCATTAGCTTTACGTAAAATCTATTTATACAATATTTCATAGTATTCATTCGCCATTCGGTTACTATCAAACTGGACCTGAACATCCCTCATCCCATTTTTTACGATTTGTCTCCACGTATCAAAATCGTTATAATAGATAGGCAGTATTTCATTTTCAAGAATTTCGTATAACTTATTCAAATCATACTCATCCTGTTCTTCAACATGCATATTCATATAATCGGCCGGTGGTACCACAAATCCATTATTGCCATTGTTGATGAATTCGCATATCCATCCATCGTTAGTACTAAGATTAACAGCCCCGTTCATAGCCGCTGTCATACCACTCGTTCCACTCGCTTCCCTGGGCACACGAGGATTATTTAACCACACATCAGCCGATTGCTTTAATCTTTTGCTCAATGTAAGTTCATAGCCCGTACATACGGCAACATTTTTATATTGCTTACTCAAATTTACCAGGTGGTTGAAATCGGCTATTGCCGGAAAGTCAAGCGGGTAAGGTTTCCCCGCCCATATTATTTGTATTGGATATTTTGGATTATTTAGCAACGCTTCAAAGCGTTTATGGTCTCTCGTTATTAATTCTGCTCTTTTATAACCTGCAAATCTTCGTGCCCACACGATGGTCAGCACCTCGGGTTTCATTAATTTACCGGTTTGATCTGCAACAATTTCAAACCCTCTTTTTTTAAGATACTTTTTTCGATCATCAAATACAACATCGTTTCCCTCTTCCTTTGCCCTATATAATTGTTTATCGGCCCAATAACGCCAGTTCTGAGCGTTGGTGATGGATTTTATTTCACAAATACCTTCATACTTTTTCCACATTTGCCTGCTTACCTCTCCATGAAGCTGCGATACTCCATTTGCCAGGTGAGCGAAACGCAATGCGGCGAGTGAATGATTAAAAAGATTGTCTGTCATGCCTGTGAGTTCCCTCACCTCTGCCAACGGCATTCCATAGAAATAACTCATTTTCTCGCAAAGAAACATATCATGTTTTTCGTTTCCGGCTTCTTCGGGGGTATGTGTTGTAAAAACCAATCGCTTTTTTACTTCTTCTTTATTACCGAATTTTTTAAACAGGTAAAATACGGAACTTACAGCATGCGCTTCATTCAGGTGATACAGATCGGGGTTGAAATTTAATTGGTCAATTAATTTAGCGCCGCCAATTCCCAGTAAAATAAACTGGGCAATTTTGGTAGCAGCATTTCCGTCGTATAACCTGTTGGTAATTGTCTGGGATACATAATCATTTTCCGGCACATCGGTACTCAGCAAGAACAGCGGGGCGGTATTAAATGTTTCAGGATTTAAATACCAAACTTTAACCCAGACCGGATGGTCGTGAATTGGTATCTGGTACATGATTCCGGTATCTTCAAGGAAATTATAAATCTTATCGATCCAAACCACGTTCAAAGTCTGGTCCTGGTTTCTTGCCTGGTCATAATAACCTTCTTTCCAAAGAATACCGATCCCGATTAAATTTTGTTTAAGTTCATAAGCACTTCGTAAATGAGAACCCGATAAAAAACCTAAACCACCGCTATAGATCTTTAGTGGCTGGTGAATAGCAAATTCCATGGAAAAGTAAGCAACCTTTTTTGAGTATCGTGCTTCGGTTTCATAGGGTACCCTGTAATTTTCAAAACTCATAATATAATCAGATCGAATTTAATGAGGGCGCAAGATAAAAGGAAAATTCAACATATTGAACGTTTCCATTCACGATTGTATGTTGTGTCGCTCACATATAGTAACGTCAAACATTCATAAATGTTTTGTTTTCAATTTAATTTTTGCCGCCAATTAAAGAACCAATCAAACATTCTTAATTTTTCTGTTGCTGTTATAGAATTTCTTTTTCAAATCACCCAGGCACCGCCGGGTTTCGTATAAAAGTAAAAGTTACGTTGCTATTTGATTTTTTTAAGATTGAGTTATCAAATTTAATTTTTAGATTTGTCTAAATTTTTTTTTAAATAACATGAAATTATCTCAAAGCGAAGAAAATTACATAAAAAGCATTTATAACCTCCAGTCTAAAACGGAGAAGGTGAATACGAATTCCCTTGCGGCTTTTCTTGATACAAGTGCGGCATCCATAACTGACATGCTGAAGAAACTAAAATCAAAAAACCTGCTGGAATATAAGAAGTATTATGGATTCAGGTTAAATAGCGCCGGCAATAAGCAAGCGCTTAAGATAATAAGAAGGCATCGGCTATGGGAATTTTTTTTGGTATCGAAGCTTGATATGGAATGGGAAAAAGTTCATGATATTGCTGAAGAACTGGAACATGTAAGCAGTACAGAACTGATAGAAAAACTGGATCACTTTCTCGGTAATCCTAAAATAGATCCTCATGGAGATCCTATTCCCGATGAAAAAGGCGTTATGCCTGTTCTTCAGCAAATCGCCCTAAAAGATTTATCCATTAAAAAAAATGCAGTCGTAAGTTCTGTCAGCAACCAATCGCCGCAAATGATGGAAATGTTGAATCATTATGGATTAAAAATAGGCTCCCCGATAAAAGTTCTGAAGTCTTTTGTATTCGACGGATCGCTCCAGGTTAAGATTGCCAAACAACCAGAGTGCGTTATCAGCGGTCTGGCCGCTCAAAATATTTTTGTATATGATAGTTGAGAAGAGACTATACGACAATTCCCTGAGTGAAGTACACGGAAGCATCGAAACGAAGAGATTGGGTTGGAAAAGAATATTTTCTTTCCTGGGGCCAGCCTATCTTATCAGTGTTGGCTACATGGACCCGGGAAACTGGGCTACAGACCTGCAGGGAGGAAGCAAATTTGGCTACGCACTTATTTGGGTGCTCCTGATGAGCAATCTTATGGCTTTACTTCTGCAGGGGCTGTCGGCAAGGCTCGGTATTGTGAGAGGGCGTGATCTTGCGCAGGCTAACCGGGAGGCATACCCGAGACTGGTCAACTTCACATTATACATTCTTGCGGAAATCGCCATTGCTGCATGCGACCTTGCCGAGGTGTTAGGAATGGCTATAGGTATTCAGTTACTGACAGGATTACCTCTTATCTGGGGAGTTAGCCTCACGGTACTTGATACCTTTTTACTACTCTATCTTCAAAGGCTTGGTATGCGAAAGATGGAAATATTCATCATTACACTTGTTGGAATCATAGCCGGCGCCTTTTTAATTCAAATGATAATGGCATCGCCGGACTTAGGCAAAATTTCTACCGGTTTTGTACCACGCATACCGAATGATGAAGCATTATATATTGCCATCGGAATTATTGGCGCTACGGTAATGCCTCACAATCTTTATTTACATTCCGCACTTGTGCAAACAAGAAAAATTGAGCGCACAGAAAATGGAATAAAACAAGCCATCAAATACAATAGAATTGATAGCACCGTTGCATTGAACCTGGCTTTCTTTGTTAATGCCGCGATCCTTATTGTTGCAGCGGCAGTTTTTTTTAAAACCGGTAATTCACAGGTCGCAGAAATACATGAAGCATATCGTTTGCTTCCCAATTTTTTAGGTAACATTGCTCCAAAGTTGTTTGCAATAGCACTTATTGCGGCGGGCCAAAGCTCAACGATTACAGGAACACTTGCAGGGCAAATTGTTATGGAAGGATATCTGAGCCTGCGTATTAATCCATGGTTACGAAGACTTATTACAAGGTTGCTTGCAATTATTCCTGCGTTAATCGTAATAATAATTTATGGCGATGAAAAGGTAGATTATTTGTTGATACTAAGCCAGGTTATCCTTAGCCTGCAACTTGGTTTTGCCATCATACCACTAATACATTTTGTAAGTGATAAATCGAAAATGGGAAATTTTGTAATAAAGCCTCCCACGAAGATTTTGGCATGGCTTATTGCGTCTGTACTTATATGGTTAAATGTTCAAATGCTGGTAAGCCAGTCTGTGCCTGTATTTGAGGCAAATGCGCTTATGCCAAAAATAATAATTATTACAAGTGGCCTGTTTTTTAGTGCCTTACTTTTATATATTCTTTTTGAACCGGCAATAACAAGACGAAAAATGGCAGCCTCTATTAAAATACATCCTGAAATGGAAAACATTATACTTGATATTCCTTTATATAACCGAATTGCAATTGCGTTGGATTTTTCTGAAAATGATAAAAAATTAATCAGCTATGCAATAGGTCAGGGAAATGAACGCACGCAATACATACTCCTGCATATTGTTGAAAGTGCATCGGCAAAATTATGGGGTAGCCAAAGTGATGACTATGAAACAAGAAAAGATCACGCTCAATTGGATGGCTATGTTAACCAATTAAAAGAAAAAGGATTTAACGCAACAAGCCTCCTCGGATTTAGAAACCGTGCAAAAGAAATTGTAAGACTTGTAAAAGAAAGTAAAGCAGAAATGTTAGTTGTGGGAGCTCACGGCCACACGGGTCTAAAGGATCTAATATATGGAGAAACTGTTAACTCTGTCAGGCATGAACTTCGGATTCCAATTTTGATGGTGAGTTTGAAAGATGAAACTATTTGATGAGGCTCAGGGATGAAACAGGCTGTTATTTTATCACGACACTTTCCCTGATCTTTTCAATTGCAGCAGCTATTTTACTATTCCATTCTAATTGCTTTTGAACGTTGATGCTATGATTAGTTTCCTGGTCATATAAATGCTGTAACTCCGAATTTTCTTTATATACATTATCAAAAATAGAGGTAAGCAATGTCACATAATTTCCTTTCGTAAATTTTGCCTTTTGAATTTCAGCAATAAATTTTTCTGCACCAAGTCTTGTAATATCAAAATGATGCTGCTCATGCAATAAATGATATTCGGAATTTATATGGGGCTTTCTCCATGAATCGCTTTTAGTGAAAAAAGTATACACACCAATGTTTAGGTAAATATTCCTTCCATCAAATTTTACTTGAGAATCGAAGGCGAAACCTGACGCAGTTACTGCGCCGGCAAAGTTGTTTTCATTTGGCTTGCCTTTAAAATCGCCCCACTGCAGGTTCCTGTTAAAATCATAGTAAATAGTATCACTTTTTATAGAAGCCTTTCTATTCTCCGCAAATGCATGTACAATCACTTTCTGAGCCATACAACGATGCATTATTGGTATGGACATAATGATCAGAAGAACAGATTTATATTGCATCATTTTGAATGTAAATATGTTACAAAAATTTTACGAAGGCCTGAAATAAAAAGTTAAATCCGAACCACAATTATCAGGTGTATGTTAATTGGTTTGTGGAATAAATCAAATGAAATGAAACCTAAATCGCTTCCAATAAAATGCGGCTATGTTTCGTTATAATACATTGTCTTGATGAGAAATAAAATAAAATGCCTAAATTGTTCCCTTAAATTCTTATACCAATTCTGAAAAACTGACATGGATTCCTTCCTGATGGACATATCACATCTCAACAACTCTTCAGAGTTCTTATGTGGCTGCACAGATACCGACTTCCGGTTCTTACACACGAACCGATTATTTCAGAAATATTTTGGATTGGAAAATGAAGAATGGAAAGGACGCCCATTTACTGAAGTGGCCGAAACTTTCCAAATGGAAAAATTTCTAAAAGCCAATAATGAATGTATCAATAATCCAGGTAAAATTATTTGTATCGAAATACAAACTACAACGGCTGACACTGTAAGTTGGTTCAAATGGGAAGTAAGTGCCATTCTTAACCGACAAAACAAAGTGCAGGGAATTCGCTTTTTGGGCACAGATATTACCAAACACAAAAAGGCCGAGCAAACACTATTACAGCAAGCTATTTTACTCGATAATATTTCGGATGCCATTATTTCAAGCGATGAAAATTTTTGCATCAAAAGTTGGAATCGCAAAGCGGAAATAATGTTTGATTTGAAATATGAAAAAAAATCACTTGGTTCTTCACATGGGATTGCCAAAATAGATTTTGTAAACGATTCGGAAAGCAATCTTAAAAAAAGTATTCTGGCAAATGGATTTTGGAACGGAGATGTTTTAATCGAAAAAAAAGATGGGATAAAATTCCATTTGCAAACAAGAATAAACTCAATAAAAGACGAAGCAGGGGAAACAACTGGTTTTGTATCTGTCATCAGGGATGTTACAACACAAGAACAAACGGAAAACAACTTTGATGTTGAACAGAAAAAATCCCGGTTTGATATGGTGAAAGAGCAACAGCAATTCCAGGCTTTTATGGAGTATGCCCCTGCACTTGGATGGATAAATGATGAAGATGGCATATTGCACTATATGAACACTCTGTTTCAAAATTCTTTTGCTCTTCCCACCCACGCCTTAGGGAAAAATATTTTTGATTATTATCCCGTTTCAATGAAGCCAAATTGCAAAGCGAGCGATCTTGAAGTGCTGGAAAAAAATACAGGTATCGAAACTTTTGAAGATAGCATTGACGGGAACGGTGAAAAACTTTGTTACCAGGTGTATAAATTCCCCGTAGGTCATCACAATCAAAAAAGGCTCATTGGAGGCCTGGCTTTTAATATCACAGGACAGGTAAATAACAAGATGGAAATTATAAAAGAAAGAAACCAGTTTCAATCTTTTATGGAAAATGCACCATTATTAGCATGGATAACAGATGCGCAAGGTGTACTGCAATACATGAACACGCGTTTTAAAAATTCATTTAATTATACCGATGATCGTTTGAACAAAAAGATCGGGGATTATCAGCCAATTTCAGAAAGAGAAAAAGTTCTATTGCCGCAAGAAGATGTTCTTATAAAAAAGAAAAGCATTGAACTATTTCACGAGTGGACGGATGCAGAAAATAAAGTGCATTCTTACCGAACTTTTAAATTTCCGATACAGGATGTGGAAGGTAATTATCTTGAAGGAGGACAGTCGATTGATATTACAGCTGAATTACTCACACAACGTGCGTTAAAAAGAAGTAATGAACTTTTTGAATATGCAGGTAAAGCTACCCGTGATGTTATTTGGGACTGGAATCTAAAAGAAAATACAATAAGGAGAACAGGTGGTTATAAAAATCTTTATGGTTATGAATTGACCGACTTATATGAGCCGCACAATTATGAAAAGATACACAAAGATGATATTGCCAACGTTCTAAAAACTGTTGAAGACTCACTTAGAAGTGATGCTTCACGCTGGCTGCTTGAATATAAATATCTCTGCGCTGATGGTTCTTATAAAATCGTAATTGACCAGGCATACATCATTCGAAATAAAACCGGTAAAGCAGTACGGGTAATAGGATCGATGCAGGACGTGACGGAAGAACGTGATTTGCAGGAAGAGGTCTTGATAACTGAAAAGCAAAAAAAGAGAGATGTTGTGAATGCTGTAATTGACGCCCAGGAAAAAGAAAGAAATGAACTTTCGGCGGAATTACACGACAACGTAAACCAGTTGCTGGCCGCAGCGATTTTGTATTTAAAGACAGCGCAAAAGCAGGAAGTCATTAAAGAATCTCTTGTATCGCAGAGCCTCGATTATGTTCAAAAAGCGATTGAAGAACTCCGCAATATAAGCCGCAACCTTACTCCTTCAGAATTAAAAATGAATGGCCTTCGTGCCGCATTAAAAGTCTTTGCCGAAAAATTACACATACCTAAAAGTTTTGAAGTCAACCTTACAGTTGGTCAATTGTCTGAAAGCAAAATAACGCAGCCACTTAGATTAGCAGTATATCGTATTATACAGGAAGTAATCAATAATATTCTCAAACATGCCAACGCAAGCCAGGTAAACATTAACCTGTCTGATAAAGATGATATTCTCAATCTAACGGTGACGGATAACGGAAAAGGATTTGACTTAGTGTCCTTCAAAAAAGGATTGGGAATAACCAATATTTATAATCGGGCCGAAAATTTTGGCGGCTTTGCGGAAATAATTTCTTCGCCGGGAAAGGGTTGTACGTGGCATGTCAATATTCCGTTGAGTGAAACGAATCAGCAGTCTGCAATAAAAAATCAATATGTTTAAATAGTCTCAATGTTTTTGGCTGAGAAATTCTTGTGCGCTACGCACAATCTCGTCTGTTTCAATTTTATTCATACATTTAAAATGACCCAGGGGACATTTCTCAAAACCTATTTTACTACATGGCCTGCACCACAATTTATTCACCTGGAAAATTTCATATTTTGTTTGATAGGGAAACATGCCGAAAGAAGGAACGGTATTTCCCCAAACTGAAAGTGTATTTTTTTTAAAAGCCGCGGCGATGTGCATCAGGCCGGTATCATGGCTGATGACAAGATTTGAATTTCTTACAATGTCGGCAGATTCATTCAAAGAAAATTTGCCACACGCATTGTATATTTTTACATTATCTACTTCAGCTATTTTTTCGCTATTTAAAAAGTCTTCCTTTCCACCCAATAAAACAATCGGGAAATTAATTTTTGCTACCAGCTCACAAAGTTTTTCTACAGGTAATTTTTTTGTATTGTGCGCGGCGCCAATTGCGATTGCAACAAATCCGTGCGTATGTGAAAAAGGAATATCACCTTCCTTAATTTTATCTTTTTCAGGAATAAAATAATCAAGCCCGAGTCCGTCATTGGTAACGCCTAATTTTTCAACCGTTGCCATATACCTGTCAACAATATGTTTTTGAGGCAGTAGATTTATTTTAAAATTCGTGTAAATCCATTTTTCAATATTCAGTTTGTTGAAAGAATGAAATGGAACAGAAGGCAAAGCGCTCTTAATTCTCATGGTGCGCAGGTTGTGATGCAGATCGATGATTTGATCATACGCTTCAGATTTTATTTCTTCAATTGTTGTATTTAAATCGTCTTTTAGTAAAATGACTTTATCGACATAAGGATTAGATTCAACAATGGTTGCAAATTTTTCTTTGGTTAAATAATGAATGGTGGCGCCCGGAAATTTTTTTCTCAAATTGCGTATAACCGGTGTCGTTAGTACGATATCGCCAATAGAAGAAAACCGAATGATAAGAAATTTGCCGGTTTTATTTTCCTTAACCGGCTTATGCAAAATTTTATTATAAAAAGTTTTAAAACTCAACGGAGATCTTTTTGGTAAGATTTATAAAACAATTAAATAGTTATGAAATGAAA
>Ga0157373_10003772_pt1 | contig 11467 bp, 2 predicted proteins | sample C65metaG_FD_113460 | JGI IMG/M metagenome (GOLD analysis project Ga0157373, IMG submission 113460) | Corn rhizosphere microbial communities from Kellogg Biological Station, Michigan, USA - C6-5 metaG | ecosystem: Host-associated > Plants > Roots > Rhizosphere > Soil | place: USA: Michigan...
AGGAAGTAAATTATGCGTCCATAAGTAAACAGCGCCCAGATTATTATTAAAAATTAAATCTTCTGCATCAATTGCAGACGGATAAGGGTTGCCGATAAAATTCCACTTGTTTGCTGTAACAGCGATATTTATATTTCCGTTATTCGGCACACCTGTAAAAACACCCGTAAAAGTACTCGGCGTAGTGGTGTCAAAACTCTGCGGGCCTCTTATGCTGTATCCTTTTCCGACTTCCATATCCATGTTTCCATAAAGACTCGTCTGCCATTTAGCATTGACGGCATCCCAGTAAAAAAACTTATCGTACAATGTCCCCGCTGAAAACTGATTCATTTTAAATCCTGTTTTTGTAACCGGCATTGACCAGTATGTTAAGTCATATCGTCGTATTGATGTTTCTCTTTTGTAAACAATATCTCCTGTATTTTGAATATTTGTCTTTTGTATTAAACTTGCTCCAGATTCAAAAACCAGTTTCCCATTAGAGATCACTTCATTGGTAATTGTTAAAGTTATCCCTTTTGGAACTGTAACAAATGGGTCTGCTGCTCCATTAGGAACACTTATCGTTAACGAACAAGCTATAATATCTGTTGGAAAAGGATTTCCAGAAGCAGAAGCAATTATTACGCTTTTATTCCCATCTGGAGTTCCATTAGACCATCCTGAACCGTTCCAAGTTGTTGTAGACGTTTGATTTATTATATTAACTGCTGCTACTGGACTGGATGTACAGTTTGAAGCATTTGTAACAGTAAAATTATAATTACCTGCTGCTAATCCAGTAATGTTGTGAGAACTTCCAGTCCCAGTAATCGTTTGTGATGCTGTTCCTGTTTGGTTAATTGTCCAATTTCCTGATGGGAGATTTGTTAGTGTAACACTTCCTGAACTACCACAAGTAAAATCACTATTTTTTGTAATTGTCGGTGCAGTTGGAGCTGGATTTACTGTTATTGTTGTAGAGCTACTAGTAGCCGCAGAACAAACTCCACTAGTCAAAACTGCACGATAAGATGTTGTAGCTGTTAAATTTGTAGCTGTATAAGTGGTAGTAGTATTAGCAATAGGTGTACCTGCTGTAGCAAAATTATTCAATGATGATTCCCAGCGTGTTACTGATCCTGTATGCCCGCTTAGAGTTAGTAAGGTACTATTAGTCCCTGTACAAACTGCTGTTCCTCCTGTGACACTGCCTCCAACAGAGGTTGGATTTACTGTAATCACTGCATTTCCGTTCATGTTTAAAGCACAGCCATTGGGAGAAGGATTTGTAGCAACTACCGTATAGATACCCGCTGCCGTTTTAGTACCAAAATTAATTGCACCGCCAGTTCCTAAAACTGCAGCCCCATTATCAATCCCACCTAACTTCAGTTGGTAGCTCACACCTAAAGTCGAATTAGCCAAACCAACAGCAAGTCCGGTACCGCCAAAACAGTACGAGCCTCCTCCAGTAACATTATAAACTGTCGGTGCAGCATTTAAATTAACATATGTAGTTGAAGGAGTTCCAGCACAACCACCTGTTGAAGTTACTACTACTGTTGCTTCTTGAGGTCCTGTTGCTGTTGCTGAAAAGGTTATAATAGGGTTTTTAATTGTAGTTGATGAAAATACTGCTCCTGGAGATGTACTTGACCATGAATAAGTTACACCCGAAGCAGGAACATTTTCCACGTCTAATTGAACAGGTACGCCTGCACATGCAGTTAAGGTTTTAAAAGGACCTTTTGGTACTGTTGTAGCCATTGGAATCACTTGAACGCTTGGAACTAAAACAATATTATCTATAATAGAACCAAGGGTTGTTGTTCCTAGTGAGTTGTAAAATTCAACATATATAGTAGATGTTGTTGGTGTGAATGTAAGAGTCCCAAGAAAAGGAGTACTACTAGTATTACTGGTAGTATAGTTTATTGATGGGGTTGCGGCTCCATCTAGTATTCTAGCATCAACCGCAACAGATGCTGGAGACCCTGGTCTTCGAGCGTATAGAAAATTTAAGGTATAAGAAACCCCTGGTACAACTGTTACTTGTTGTCTTAGTGATGCTTCTGAATCTAATTCTGCTGTATTATCACTACCACCGTTACTAAAATATACACCTTCAGTTAGAACTTCAGTTTTCCATCCTTTTGCGGTCGCTATTGACCAATCTGCAGATCCATTTTTAAAATCACCATTTTTTATTAAATTGCTTACACAATTCGCAACAAGGGAAACCTGATCTGTAGATGTTCCACAGCTATTATTTATTGTCCAGTTTAATACATATGTTCCTGTTCCAAAAGGAGTAAATGTGGCGGTTGGACTTGAAGTACTGCTAAACTGACTTAATGAAGTGCTTGGCCCGCTCGCTATTGTCCATACTCCAGTACCAACTGTCGGGGTATTTGCTGCCAATGTAAATGTAGTATTACCATTTTGATCTGGGCCTGCATTTGAGACTGTTGGGAGTGGATTTACAGTTATTGTAGAAGTTCCCGTCATTTGCACTGAGTTTCCACAAGATGCTGCTAACACATTAAAAGTTGTTGTTGCAGTTAAATTTCCTGTTGGCAAACTAATGTTTGCCCCTGTTCCAACAACTGGAGTTCCTATATTAACATTACTTGAATTTCTTAGTTGATAACTAACACCAAGCTCCGATGCAGCAACAGTAATATTTGTACCTGTGCCTGAACAAATAGTTGAACCTGTCGTAGAAATTGTTTGATTTGTTGCAGGTGAACCTAATATTGTTTGATTTGGAGTAGTGTAAACAGAGTTCCCTGTACCGACTCCATTATTATTATTTCCATACCACGCAACAGCTTCATAAACAACGTCAAATGTTAGGTTGTTAGTTCCTGCAGTTAAAGGAGTTCCATATGATCCTGCATTATTAGAGGCTGTAATTGAAAAATTATATGTCTTAGTATCACCAGGAGCCAAATTTTCAGCGTCTACTCGCACATTATAATCAGTCCAACTTGTTCCATTGGTGTTCCATTTAATGCCAATATTAAAATCTCTTGATTGTCCATCTGACCAAGTAGCAGTTCCTGTGTTTTTTATTGTCACACTAACATTTCTTGTTTCTCCAGGACACCAATTTGCAGACCCGGTATTAACTCCGATAATTTGACTTTTATATGTGTAAGGCTTTAAAGCCACTAAAACACCTCCATTTCTTTGAGAAGAACTCAAAGTTGCTCTACCCGCTCCTGTAGATCCAGTATTAGTTTTAATAGCCCAAGCTGCACCAACGGACACATTTCCTCCAGCTGTTTTTTGATCATCATACAATTCACTCAATGTTCCTGGTGAGTTAGCCGTTTGCCAAGCATTGTTATTCCAAGCAGGAGATGAATTTGCTACTTGTCCAAACATAATTATTGCTGTATTATTTGTTACAGTCGTAATTTGTGTAGCATTCACAGTAGTACTGTTATTAGTAGCCTGAATTGTTGGCGAAGTAACATCGAATGGATTCGGTCCAGAAACATCAACTCCCGTAAATGCTACAATAGAACCTACTCCTCCAGTAATATTGGAATTTAATGTAAAAGTATATGATGCTGGTTCACTTGCTGTTGCTATTTTGTATAATACTGCTCCCCATCTATCATTGGTACCTAGATTGGCACCAGCAATCAAAGTCCAACCTGCTGAAGTTGGATTAGACAAATTACCACTACCAATTTGAGCAATGTTAACTAACATTACATCTCCTATCACTACACCAGCTGGTTTATTAATCGTTAATGATGTATTCGAAGTTTGATTTGTACTTGAATTACCACGTTGTGTAATATATGCACTTTGAGAAAACCCAGGACTAAATACAAAAAACATCCCAACACAAAGCAATCCTAAACTTGGCGAGAATGTTCTCTTGGAAGAAAATTTAGAAAAAATAAATAATAAAAACGAGTAAAGTAGTTTTCTCATCATATAACAGTAGGTATTTGTTTTAAATTTGTTTTTGGTTTGCTTAAAGCAAAAAGGGCATTCTTTTCAAAAAAAGTAAATGTCTTTTGGTATTTTACTGAAATCTAAAATGTTAAAATCCTGACTTTTATCAGAAATCAAAATGTTAAAATTTCCGTACAAAAATATTTAAATTAGCCTAATCCACAAGGTTATAATTTATTTCTTTTCAGAATATATTAACAAATTTTAGAATTATTTTATAACTAATTGACAATTATTACATTTAAACGTTAAAAAGAATGAAAAACCCGACGAAGTGTACTTTTACTATCAAAGAAGCTTTACAAAAACTAGAGCATTTTTGTGCTTATCAAGAACGTTGTCATGATGAAGTTGTTGCTAAATTGTACAGCTTAAAAATGACTTCTGATGAAGTTAACAGTATTGTCGTACAATTAATTGAAGGAGACTTTCTTAATGAAACTCGTTTTGCCTGCAGCTTTGCTCGTGGTAAGCACCGTATTAAACATTGGGGAAAGATTAGAATTACAAACGAATTGAAAGCAAGACATATTTCGTCAACAAATATCACATTGGCTTTGAAGGAAATTTCTCCAGAAGAATATTTTGAAACTTTTGAAAATCTAGCCGAAAGATCTTGGAATAATATATCAGAAGGTAATCTTTTAAAAAAACGCAAAAAATTTTGTGATTATATGCTTCGAAGAGGATATGAAAGTAATTTAGTTTACGAAAAAGTAAAAGAATTGGAAGAAAATTAGAATAGTCTTCCTTCTAACAAATGATCTTTTCAACTATTTCAAAATCACTTCTCTTGTACAAAAATTGTATTAAATTCCTTATTTAACACAAAATAACTTTTGGTTGTAAAATATTCCGTTTTTGCGGATTTTATGCCAAACCTGACGTTTTTCAGTCTAAAATCTCAAAAAACGACCTCAAAAAACGTTAAATTTTACGATTATTCTTATGTTTTTTTTTACTGTTTTATAAGAAATCCCGCCAGTTGTTATTTTTTAATATGTATTTCGTCGACTTTTTTAACAATTCATCGAATATATATAGGTTATCAAAACCGTCCTGATTTGCAGCACGTAGATGTATATATCTTTGCGACGCATAAAACTCCTATGCCAGCATAACAAACTGATAGAAAACATTTAACATGAAAAAAACTTTACTTTTATTTTTATTGTTGCCTTTTTTAGGGTTTGCTCAATTAAGCGGTGATTATATTATCAGCTCAACAAATAGTAATCCCAACTTTAGAACACTTGCGCTTGCGGTTGCTCAGATTAATTCTGTTGGAGTTTCTGGTCCTGTTAGATTTTTAGTAGATGAGGATCAAACCTTAACCTCATTACTTTCAATTAATCAGTTTAATACAACTGCCACTAATACATTAACAATTAAACCAAACGCAGGAAAGACTATAACTATTAATGCTAATATGCCTAATTCCTCAACTGGTGTACCAGCGGTTTTTAGATTTAATGGAGCCAGCAACATAATAATTGATGGTAGTAATTCGACCTTAAATACAAAAAATTTAACTTTAATAAATAACGACAATCTAAGTTATACTGCAAGAGCGATAATTTGGATTGCTAGTAATGGTGCTACAGGTTCTACTAATATTACAATTAAAAACAGCAATTTTAGATTTTCTACTCGTAATCAGCAATTAAACCTTTTGAGCGGAGTTTATTCGGGAAGTAACGCGATTGGTGGCAATAATACTATTGATGTCCAGACAAATAATGGGGCTAATTCAAATATTTCCATTGTAAACAATGACATGTTTAATGTGAAAGATGGAATTAACGTTAATGGAAGCAGTACTGCCGCAAATTCTCCTTCAGGGTGGAAAATACAAGGAAACAAAATTGGAAGTACAGTTACTGCCGAAAAACCAGTTAGAGCTATCTATTTGTCTTATGCTTTAAATTATGAAATTTCCGGCAATACAATATCTGGAATTAGAAACACTGAAAATCAAGGTAATGACGGGGCTGCAGTTATTCTTTTAGGTACAAGCTCAGGGACAATTTCTGGAAATATAATTAATAACATAATTAATGAAGTACATAATAATTCTTATTTTACAGCAGGAATTTTAAGTAGATCAAGCGGAGTCAATAGCATTATAAACAACATAATAAGTAATGTTTACAACACTACTGCAGATTCAAATAATGGAAATTTCTATAACAAAGGAAACAGTATTCATATTGCAAGTGGAAGTTCTACAAATATTTACTACAATACCATTATAGGAAGTGGTGCTCCAACTGGCACTGCATATGCTTCATGTTTATATATATCAGGTGGATCAGGCATAAACATTAAGAGCAATATTTTTGTTAATACTCAGTCTAATAAACAATATGCCATTTTCAATAATGGAGGAACTTTGGGGCAAATTAATAATAATGATTACTATGTTACAAATGCAACAAATAAATTTCTAAATAGAATAAACGGAACTGAATATCCAGGAACAGGAACAACTGTACCTACTAACTGGAATACAGCAGTTTCAGACTCTAATTCTAAAATAATTTTACCAACGTTTGTTTCAAGTACCGATTATCACTTACAAGATGTTACTGTTAATAACGATCTTACTGGGATTGCAATTTCAGGAGTTACAACTGACATTGATGGTGACGCAAGGGTAAAACCTTATATGGGTGCTGATGAAATTTTAAAGTGTATACCAACTGGCGACCAAACAACTTTTGGCAATGAGTCTTGGATTGGATATGTTTACAAATGGACAGGAAATACTGCTCCAAATCCAGCAACTCCAACTACTACACCAGACACAAGCATAGCAACTTACATTGGAACAGTAACAGAAAATAAAAATTTTGATAGAAATGTTGCAGAAGGGGCCGTTAGTGGTGTTACAACTAATATCCCTTGTGAAACAGCACCAGCTGACAGGTTTTTTGTTCGATACAAAATGACTGCAAATATAACTGAAGCTGGTAGTTATAACTTCATGCTTGGAAGTGATGACGGTATTAGACTTTATATAGATGGAACAAAAGTTTTGGAACGATGGAATCAGCATAGTTACACTGTAGATTCTGTTTTACAAAATTTGACTGCTGGCACACATCAATTTGTTCTTGAATATTTTGAATTTGATGGTTCATCTAGAGCTGCTATATCATTTGGTTTAATAAAAGGAGACCCAACAGTTTATGGAGATAAAGTTTGGAATGTTTACGGTTACGTTAAAAATGATCTAAACCTTGCAAATACAGTGTATGCAGGAAATTATGTAGATCCAAACTTAAACGTTGACTCAAAAACTTACTGGGGTGTTACAAAATCGCCTTCTGCAGCAACAATTTGGCAGGGAGCACCAATGCCAGATGATAATTTTACAGTTTCATTTAAACGCCGCGGTTTTCCTTGTGGTCAATATCAAATACAACTTGTAAATTCAGATGATGCGACTCAAATATATATTGATGGTAATTTAGTATTTACTCAGTCTGGATATACCAATACGGCTACTATAATTAACAATCCAACAACCTATTCTTTAAACAGTAATTCACGAGTAGAAATTCGTTTAAGAGAAGATGGAGGAAATGCAAATGTTGCTGTTAATTTCTTAAGAGTTTCTACTGCCTACAACGGGACAGGAACTCCAGCAGCAAATAGTTCAATACTAATTAATTCAAACACAACATTAAGCTCAGATCTTACTGTTTGTTCTTGTACAATCAACCCAAATTATACTTTAACAGTTCCTAAAGATGTTACGCTAACTGTTGATGAAGATATAACAGTAGGGACAGGAGCAAAATTACTAATACTTAGCGGCGGATCGTTAATTCAAACATCTAATAGTAAAACTATGTTTAGTGGAAATTCAACTGCTTTTGAAATGCAGAGAACTACCAAAGTACGTCGTTACGATTTGACTTACTGGTCAATGCCTGTTACCAATTCTAGTTTTACAATGCATGATTTGTCACCAGACACTTTATATGATAAATATTTTTACTGGAATCCTGATACTGCAAAATGGCAGACCAGTCTTTACGGAGCTATGCCTATGGAAGTTGGAAAAGGATACAGTATAAGAGCACCACAAACTTTTGACACCGTTAATCCTTCGGATTATACAGCAAAATTTATTGGTACCCCAAATAACGGAGATATAAATGTTGCTGTTACAGCAAACAAGTGGAATTTTATCGGTAACCCTTATCCGTCTGCAATTGATGCCGAAGAATTAATTTTTAATAATAACCTGGGCGCTGTTTATTTATGGACGCATAATTTACTTCCAGCTCAGACTGTAGCAGGAAGCTCGACATATTATTATGCAAGTGATGATTATGCAGTAATTAACGGAACAGGACAGGTTGAAGGACCTCAAGTTGGCGGACCGTTTAAAGGTTATATCGCAGCGGGCCAATCATTCATTGCAAAACCGACCACATCGACGGTAAATTTCAAAAACAATCTGCGTGTAGGAGGTAATAATACACAGTTCTATAAAACTGCCAAAACAAACGGAATAGAAAAAAACCGCTTATGGCTGACATTAACTAATACGCAGGGAGCTTATAAACAAGCATTGCTTGGATATGTTGAGGGAGCAACAAATGGTATTGACTACAACTTTGATGCAACAACAATCTCGGGCAACAGTTTTGTAGATTTTTATACTGTTAACGGAACCAGTAAATTGTCAATTCAGGGACGTGCACTTCCATTTGAGAACAGCGATATAGTCCCATTGGGATATAAATCTACAATCGAAGGTGATTTTACTATTGCAATTGACCGTGCCGACGGTTTTTTTGAAACGCAGAATGTTTATTTAGAGGACAAAACAACAGGAAAAATGACAGATCTACGCAAAGAAAACTATACTTTTAAAACTGCAATAGGAACATTTACAGATCGTTTTGTCCTTCGTTATACTTCTAAAACTTTAGGAACAGATGATTTTGAAAATTCAGAAAGCGGGGTTTTAGTTTCTGTACAATCAAAAGTTATAAAAGTAAATTCTACTACTGAAAATATAAAAGAAGTACAGATTTATAATATTGGAGGTCAATTAATTTATACTAAAAACAAAATTGATTTGAATGAATTCCAGATATCAAATTTACAGTCTGGCAATCAAGTTTTATTAGCTAAAGTTATTTTAGATAATGACCATACAGTCACGAAAAAGATAATTTTTAATTAATGAGATTATACTCATAACAAAATCCGACACCTAATCAATGTCGGATTTTTGCGTGTTAGAAAATTTATATAAAATATTTAAAAGCATACCCAAAAAGCCCATTATCAACCAATCTTAACCACAAATTTCATGAGCACAAAAAAGCAATTGAATTTCCGTTCTTTATCATTAAAAAAAACAATTATTTTCTTTTTTCTGATATCATTAAAAATTACAGGCCAAAGTAATACAATAACCAGAATTCATACTGACTGGAATAAAACAGGAACTGGTTACTGGACATCAAATGCAGCCACAGGCGTAGGAAATCGTCCTGACAATGTCAATAATTTATTAGCATTTGAATGGAGAGGCCAAACTTTCTCGACAGGTGTAGAGGATAATAAATTAAACACAAATTCTGTTTCTTATAATGCGCAAAACTTTAGAGCTTTAAAAATTCAAACTTTAGGAGCAAACACAAGCACCTATTTTTTACAAGGATCGATGATAGATGGCTCAGCAACGGGAACCACCTTAATTCCACCATTAGCAGGAGCTGTATCAACTGGAAGCGAAAGGGCTTCAAGACTTACAGATGGCAAGAATGGATTAAGCTTAGGAACTGGAATCGCCAACATTCCAAATGGTACTGCGGAATTTAAAATCGGAACAAACAATTTAAATTTACTAGGCATAAATGACAATATTCCAGATTTACTCGTTACCCAAGTTGCTGAACCAGGAGGAACAGGAACTGAAGATATATTTAAATTTGTTGATGCTGCAGGAAACACTGTAGGTAATCAAATATCCGTTAGTTTTAATTCTGTTTCGGTTATTGGAACTTACAGTTTAGATTTATTTAGAGCGACAGATGGCGTAACGGCTTTTACACCAGCAGCTACAAGAGACATTAGAATGCTGGGAATCGAGACTAGTTCTTTTGGCATCACTTCTGCAAATGCGGCTCAGGTTGATCGTTTTGTAGTAGTTTTTTCAGGAAGCTCAGATTGTGCTTTTATAGCTTTCAATACAAAATCTTTAAAAATTGCAGATTTGAGTATGATTAAAAAAGCAACATTATCATCATGTGGTAAAGCAGGCGACGTCATCACTTACAATTTTGATATAAAAAACACAGGACAAGTTCCAATTACAAATATCAGTGTTTCTGACCCAATGCCCGGAATGGTGTTTTCAAGTAATCTAATTTCTTCTTTAGCTGTCGATCAAACAGCAACAATAACGGCAACTTACACAGTTACACCAGCAGATGTTGCTGCAGGAAGAATTGTTAATTCTGCTACAGTTACAGGAACTGATCCATCTTTAAATACTGTCACAGATATTTCTGGAGATGATTATAACAATAATAATGCAACAATTACCATCCTGCTTGCACCTCCAACAATTAGTGCGGTACATCCTGTTACCTGTGCAAGCTTAGGAAGTATTGATTTAACAAATTTACCTGCTTCAGGAACTTGGCAGATTACACAGACAGGAACTGCTTCTGCTACTTATAGTGGCACTGGATCTACGTTTACTGTACCAAATTTAGCTGTAGGTTCTTATTTTTTCAGGGTAAGTATCGGAGGCTGTAATTCACCATTAACATCAAGCACGGCTATTGGCGAAGATTCTTCAACTACTTGGAATGGATCTAGTTGGTCCAGTGGTCTTCCGACTATAACTCGAAGAGCAATTATTAGCTCCACAAATCCAAATCAGCCGTTTACAGCCAATACAACTATTTGTTCTTTGCTTGTTAATTCTGGAGCTTCTGTTGTAATACCTAGTGGAGTGACTTTAACCGTTACTAACAGCATTACAACAAACGGTCAGTTAACTTTTGAAAGCGGCTCAAGCTTATTACAAACAACAAATGCAATAAACACAGGAGATATTATTTACAAAAGAGAAACGTCAGTACGACGATATGATTTAACATACTGGTCAATGCCGGTTACGAAAACAGGATTTAAAATGAATCAGTTTTCAGCGGGGACATTGTACGATAAGTTTTTTTACTGGGATGCCGTCAATGCTAAATGGCAGACGAGTCTTTACGGAAACATGGATATGGAAGTCGGAAAAGGATACAGCATAAGAGGCCCGCAGAGTTTTGACACCACTACGCCGAGTACTTTTACAGGTATTTTTACAGGTGTGCCGAATAACGGAGATATAAATGTAGCTGTTACAGCAAACAAGTGGAATTTTATCGGCAACCCTTATCCGTCTGCAATTGATGCAGAAGATTTAATTTTTAATAATAATCTGGGCGCTGTTTACTTATGGACGCATAATTTACTTCCT
>Ga0157373_10003775_pt1 | contig 11463 bp, 14 predicted proteins | sample C65metaG_FD_113460 | JGI IMG/M metagenome (GOLD analysis project Ga0157373, IMG submission 113460) | Corn rhizosphere microbial communities from Kellogg Biological Station, Michigan, USA - C6-5 metaG | ecosystem: Host-associated > Plants > Roots > Rhizosphere > Soil | place: USA: Michigan...
CCAATTATCAATCATAAACTAAAATCAAATGACAACCATTCATGAAATCCCGGCTTATCAATTAGATACTACTTACCGCATCATGCTCAAGAGAATTGGTAAGGGTTATACTGCTGCGCAACTGACATTCCTTATTGGTGCCCCGGAAGGCTACATTCAGGAAATTGAAGCGCTGGAAAGACCCTTTTATACCCCAGATGATTTGGCAAGGATTGCTATTGCATTGGAAGAGTGCAATCCTGATTCTTTGTGTTCATCCATCAGTAATGAAGCCCTGCTTAAGATTGCCGTCACTAATGAGTATTGTGAGGGCAGCTTCGTTCACGCTTACTATCGTGTAAATGAGGAAGTTTATGAGGAAGAGCTTTTTAGGTTGTATGAAGAAGAATTTTCAGAGTTCGATGAGATGATGAAAACGGAGGAAACCTTCAATATTTTAAACGATATCATAGATGTACTCACCCGAACTGGTTATTTCTTTGAGCCGAAATTGCCATACGAAATCTTCAAGACCATCAATAACATGACGCCCGAGCCCTTAAGTTCTTATTTTATCCAATCTGCTTTAGACAGATATCTCGCACAGAGTAATGATAAATTAAGGTTGGTAGGGTCATCTCAAGAACCATATTGTTATGAACAATGTTAGAAAACCTATCCGTATCCCTCAGGATTTGAGGGATACGGTTACCGCATTGCACATCAATACTACTGAAATGATGCAATGTTATATCAATAGCTTTCGCTTTTATCCTTATTTCAGCACGAGAAGCGAACAGGAAAAATCATGTCTCCTGTCCAGGATCAGACATGGCTTAACGGAGTTTCAGCGTAGCGGAAATATCTATGTTGATCCGGTACTTGCAGAAATTAATCACCGGTATGGTAAACTACTGATCAAACTCAGTAAGGATCGCCGGCTGGCACCAAAAGCACATGATGACCAGAGCAGGCTGTTGATCGAAGACTGGAAGAAGGAAGTGCGACCACTGATCAATTATCCTGAAAAGATACTATTGGAGGGTGGAGGCAAACTTCGGTTAAGTTTTGACTTCATGCTCATTAACATTCATTTTGGGCGCAAGATCAGAAGATATATGCAAATACACATGCAGCGTATTTCAATGTGTTATGTATATGCACATGCATATCCCGGGAATCCGTATAATAATGAAATGGTGATGAAGTTTTTTGAATGCCTCTGGGGTGATAAGCTACATGTTTTTTTGCCAAGAACGGACGCTCAAAAAGCAGTGATCGAAAAATATGGGAAGAAATTTGAGGAGCTTTTCAAAGATTTGAAACCGGTAAAGAATTATAAAAAACGCTTAAAGGTTTTTAGACCTTTGATCAAAGAATGGGCTGGGAAAATGGAAGAGATAAAGATTAAAGCTCAGGAAGCAGGATGCCGCAATCAGTGACGTGGCTTCAAAATATCTTTACCATTCTTTTTGGGACTTTTGATCCTAAAGCTAGCACATCACTATGTGTATACTTGTAATATTTACACAATATATTAGGTAATATATTTGTTTACATTGAAAACAACAGTACATTAGTGATGTTACATAACTGTAATATAGATAGAGTAATAAAACGTGTGTATGTCCTTGTGGCATATTTTTTTACAGCTTGTAAGTTGTTGAAAAAAAAACACTATTTTTGCGCTCCCTTAATTAAGAGGAATATGTCAACCATCACTACTTCAACTAACTTCTCTGAAAAATGGAAAGTCGAGACTTCCCAGCAGAAGCTTTTTACTGGCGATCAGGTTATAGATGCATATCTTACAGGAAAACGAGAAGGTCTTCAAATTGCTCAGAAAGTTTTTCTTGATCAGCTTAAAAACAATTTAGATAAATCTGGTGAGAAGGTTACCGATCTTTTGCATCATCTAAATGCCAGGGATATCCATAATAATGAAGCATTTTTGAAAATAAATTCTTGGAATTATCTCACAATATTAATTTCTGTTAAAGAAGAGGATTTTTTCAAAGAATCATTTTTGCCAGTTTATGATTTTGTGGAAGAACTTGAAGAAGATCTTAATACAGATACCTGTACTGTAAATTTTTCATTCGTTGATTACCAGGAAGAAATTAATGATTATGTACTCCATTGTGATGGATTTGTACTTAAGCTTAATACTGACTAGCTGGAAGAATGAGATTTGAACACGGAGAGCATAACGAGGAATTATGTGATCATCTATTAGGATTAGAGAAACGTTTTAATGATTGGGTAGTTACAACAGCATTCTACGCTTGTATTCATTTTGTAGAGTCTAAACTATTCCCTCTTACAAACGGAGATAAGGATTTTGAATCCTTTAATGCATATTGTGATTTTCAGCATAATGAGAACAATAGCAAGCTAAGTAAACATGCCTTGAAGGCTCAATTGGTTAAAATTTATTTACCTGCAATCAATACTCAGTACAGGATGTTGAAAGATGCATGTATGAACTCACGGTATACAGATTATCAGGTTTCTGATAATAAAGCACAATCCTGTAGGGATACAATGAAGGTCATAAAACGCAACTGTCAATAAGACTGTTTATTTAATAGCGTATTATCTGGCCAAATTTCAACTGTAATTACGCAAGCTTCGGCAGTTAGCGCAGAATTTGATAGACAAATTCAACTGCTGTTACTAACGAGCTATGTCCGGTGATCGCTCTACCAAAGTCCGCGTATACTCCGCCTGTGGTCCATATTGTCAGCGCGTTTTTTACTACCTAAGGACGCGCTCTGAATGTGCAGGACAGGCGTAGTATAGGCGGACTTCCTGAAACGAAAAGCAAAACCAACACTGCCATAAATGATTTTTTTGATGCTGCTAAATATGGACATATCTGGTCAATTGTGGACAGGCATGGCCATTAGTGGACATGAGAGATGCACCTAGGCTCAAAACAGAATAACCATGAAATCATTTGATCCTGGAGAGGATCATAAGCCAGAAGAGGAAGATAGACGGAATTGCTGATTTGTGATAGGAGTAATGAGGATCGGGGGTGACTGATGGTCATTCCCGGTTTTTTAATCAAAATAGCAATAGTATTTAATAAATTTTTTGATCGTTCTCAGCATTTAATGTAATGTACGAAAGCATATCATCGCTAGTACCAGCTGCTTTTGCAATATTTAAATATGACATTTCAATATCTACATTTTCGCATGCTTCTATCCATGCATGGTCATGCGATTTTGTAACCAATTGTTCGAAGTTTAGTCCTTCGTTTTCAGTCAGTGATTTATTAAGAACGTTGATTTCAGACTCTGCAAGTTCGTCAACATCTGCATCTTTTGTAGGAGTGACAATTGGTACCCCTGCCTCTCTGCGGATCGAAAAGGAATGAGACACTTCCATGGCCTCCTGAAGAGGGTGAGATCCTTTCTCTGCTGCTTTAAAAATATCATACAGAAATGAAGGTACAGGACCAAAATTCATAGCTTGATAAGCATCACCCGTAATTGGTCTGCCGTACGTTTTCAAGTGAGCCTGATCCGCAAAATAAAGGATTTTGAAAGTTTTGTGGCAGTCAGCTTCGCCGAGGTGGTTAAGCACATACAGCGCAGCATTCAAAGTCTTAATTTTATTAACATTAAATCCTTGCATGTTACAAAGTTAAATAAGCAAAGCGAAAGATACTAATTTCTTTAGTTGATGACTTTTGACAATTGATACCCTATCGGGTATCTTTTAAGAGCATTGAAATATATTATACCCGATAAGGTACAATATTTATAAAATTCATTATATTTATACCCTAAGGGGTACAATATGGAGCTATTATCATTATTTATCAAAGAAAAAAGGAAGAGCCTAAAGCTTTCACAGGAGGAATTGGCCTTTAAAGCAGGCGTAGGTATTCGTTTCATCAGGGAACTTGAAAGAGGAAAACCTACGCTTCGCCTTGATAAAGTTAATGAAGTCTTAAGGCTGTTTGGTAAACAAGTTGGTGTCATAGAAAAAATTGGATAAACATGGCACAAAAAGCGAAGATTTTATATCGTGATGTGCTGGCCGGCTGGCTGGAACAGTATGATGATGGTTATCGGTTTATATATGAACAGGCTTATCTCGAGAGCAGCAATCCAAAGCCTATCAGCCTCACTTTACCACTCTCTCCCTATCCTTATACCAGTAGAATCCTCTTCGCGTTTTTCGATGGACTTATACCCGAAGGATGGTTGCTAAACATCGCCAGAGAGCACTGGCACTTTAAGGGTGCAGACAGATTTGAGCTCTTATTAACATTGTGCAGAGATACTATTGGGGCAGTAACTGTCTATCCGGTTGAGGAGGATAAAAATGAGTAATTGCTACTTTTGCTATCAACCTGTAGATACCGACAGATCGTATCATCCAAAATGCTGTAAGCGTTTTTTTGGAAGTGAGAATTTACCAGTGCTGGAGCTCAATAAAGATCTGCTGCTTAAACTGGCGAATACAACTGTTCATCAGCGAATATCCCTTACAGGTGTTCAGCCCAAGCTATCAGTATCTTTGAGTAAGGGAGAAAGAGGCGCCAGATTGACAATTGTTGGATTATGGGGTGATTATATTTTGAAACCTCAGCATACAGCTATTGATCATATGCCCGAGGTTGAGGACCTCACAATGCACCTGGCAAAGTTATTCAGGATTGACACTTGTGCTCATACATTGCTCCCGGCATCAAACGGAGATCTGGTCTATCTGGCCAGGCGGTTTGACAGATTAAAAAAAGTAAAAATACATATGGAAGATTTCTGTCAGCTGGCAGAATTTCAGACAGAACAGAAATACAACAGTACCTATGAACGTTGCGGTAAGTTAATACAGAAATATTGCCACAGTGTAGGGCTGGATCTGTTAAACTACTTCGAAATCCTGGTATTCTCCTTCCTAAGCGGAAACAACGATATGCATATGAAAAACTTTTCTGTGCTCCATTTAGAAAATGAAATCAAACTTGCACCTGCTTACGACCTCACCAACGGGCAGCTGATCAATCCAAAAGACAAGGAGGATATGGCATTACAGTTGAATGGCAGAAAAAAAAGAATCTCACGTCATGATTTTGAGCAATTAGCCACTGTACTAGGAATATCACCAGTTGTTTGCAACCGAGTGCTGAAGAAATTTACAACCGAGCCCACAAAAGTTTCTGAACTTATTGATCAGTCCTTTCTAAACGACGATTACAAAGCAGGGTATAAAAAAATCTGGACCAGCAAGCTGGAGATCCTAAGAGGTTAAAAACGCAAAAAGCCGGCATCATGTGCCGGCTTCCCCAATTGCATGTCAATATAATTATTCTCTTCCGGTATTCATTGCCAGCACACGTTTAGGTGCATGGTAACCATAGCGCGAAGGATTCTTCAGGATCTGTTTCATTGAAATGAGCTTATATACATAACCGCCTGTTTCACGGTTAAGCTTCATTTTGAAATAATTATCCTGGCTTTGCCTGTTGATCTGTTTTCTCATATGGTTATCACCTACATTGTAGGCTGCAGCCACTAAGGTCCAGCTATCGAAGATCCCATAAAGTTCTTTGATGTATTTGCAGGCAGCGATAGTAGATTTACGCAGGTTTTTGCGTTCATCGACTTCCGAATTCACTTTCAGTCCGTAACTTCTGGCAGTGCCAGGCATAAACTGCCAGAATCCGTTTGCTCCTTTTGGAGACATTCCGCCCTGGATACCCGATTCAACCAGCGGAACATATTTAAAATCGTCCGGGATACCGTAAGCTGCGAGGATGGGTTCGATAATCGGGAACCATTCTGCTGCTAAATGATGTAAACGATTGGTTTGAAGATTGCTGAAATTATGTGCAGCAAGAACTCTCTTCATTTTTCGCTCTACTTTCCTGTCGCCGATGGGCAGGGATTCTTCTGCGAAATTTAACTGAGCCATCAGAGTTGCCGGCTCTTTTTTTATAGTAGGTATTGTGGGTATTAATGTGTTTTTAACAGTGGTATTGACTTCTTTTTTTTGACTTTTTGCTGCTTGGGGCATGTAGTAAGCAAACACTTTTGCCATAACCAGTAACCCTAAAATTACTGAACATGTTATTATGTGTTTCTTTATCATTTTCCTCCTTTTTTTGGTTAACAATTATAAAACGCCTGCAAACATACAATATATAAAGCTAATTATCAAGCTTTTACAGGATTTAGGGCCAAAAGTCCGGTTTAAACGCCTGTAGAGCACGATTTTAAATTTAACATTTGGATGGAAAATATAAGAGGTGGTTTGAGCTATTTTTATTAAATTTGCACCCCGCATTAAGTATGTGGTTAACAGCGTATCATGATAAAAAATAACAACAGGAACAGTCGGGATGACAAGTCCAAACCGGGAAACCGAAGCACAACAGGTAGAAGCCAGAGTGGAACAGATAATTCTTACAAAGGTAAAAGCAAGTTTGAGGGTAAAGACGGGAACGATAAAGGAAAATCCGGAGCAGGGAAAGACAACTACAGACCGAGAGCTGCAAAAGATGGTGACGATTTCAAAAGCAGACCACCAAGAGATGGTGAGAGAAGCAGCTTTAAACCGAGAGGCGGAAGAGAGGGAGACAATAAAGACTTTAAAAGCAGGCCTCCGAGAGATGGAGAAAGAAGCAGCTTTAAACCAAGAGAAGGCAGAGATACTGAAGGCAGCTTCAGACCAAAAAGCCCGAGAAGCGCAGGAGGACCTTCCAGCTTCAAACCACGCGCATTCAAAGAAGGCAGTTCCAAAGAGATGCCAAGAAATGAAAGCCGCAGTTATGTAAAAAAAGACAATTTCAGTTCAGATGGCGAAAGACCATTCAGAACTTTCGATAAAAAATCCAGCACTTCAAGAAGTACAGACAGCAGGCCGTTCAGAAAAAGAGCAGATGGCAGCCCACTTTTATCAGGTGGAAAACCATTCTCCAAAGACCGTCCGGCAGCAGCGCCGGTAATGCGAAGCAGAAAAGAAAGCAATAGCGTGGATGACGGCAAAATCCGTTTGAACCGTTACATTGCTAACTCAGGTATCTGTTCACGCCGTAAAGCTGATGAGCTGATTGCTGCAGGTGTAGTTTCGGTAAACGGTGTTCCTGTTTCTGAACTGGGACATAAAGTTGACCCGTCGAAAGACGAAGTACGCTACAACGGAGAGTTGCTTAAACGCGAGAAGAGAGTATATGTATTGCTGAATAAACCTAAAGATTATATTACCACTACGGATGATCCTCAGGAGCGCCGTACAGTAATGTCACTGGTAGAAAAAGCAAGCAGAGAGCGTATATACCCTGTAGGTCGCTTAGACCGTAATACCACAGGATTATTATTGATGACCAATGATGGTGATCTGGCAGATAAACTGTCGCACCCTAAAAATGGTATCACTAAGATTTACCATGTTGAGCTGAGCAAAAGCTTGAGCCAGGGCGACCTCAACAAGATTCAGTTTGGACTGGAGCTTGAGGATGGTATCATCAAACCAGATTCTGTTTCTTATGTTGCAGGTGGTTCAAAACGCGAAGTTGGTATTCAGATCCACAGCGGTAAAAACAGGATCGTCCGCAGAATATTTGAACATTTAGGCTACGAAGTTGTGAAACTGGACCGTGTAGTTTATGGTAACCTGACTAAAAAAGATCTTCCTCGCGGAAGATGGCGCTATTTAGAGGAGCATGAACTGATCCAGATCAAACATTTGATCCAATAAATATCACCCCTAAGCGTTATTTTGTTAGAATGAGAAAATTACTTTATCTGTTAGCCGTGGTTACATCTTCCTTTACTGCAGAAGCACAACAAGCCGACTATCGTCTGGTGATCGGAACTTATACAGCTCCGGGCAAAAGCGAGGGGATTTATGTATATGATTTCAATACTGCTACTGCCGACCTTAATCAGGTAAGCGTACAGAAGAATGTGATCAATCCCAGTTTCCTTGCACTGACAGCAGATAAAAAATTTATCTATGCCGTGAATGAAGATGCAGACAAGAGCACAGTGAGTGCTTTTAGTTTTGATGCAGCCACAGGTAAATTAGGTTTTCTCAACAAACAAAACTCGGAGGGTGCCGATCCCTGCTACCTCATTGCTGACGACAAGCATGTGATTACCGCCAATTACAGCGGTGGCAGCATTGCAGTGTTTGAAAGAGATCGTAGCGGTGCTTTAACGCCTGCAAAACAGGTAATACAGCATACAGGATCGAGTATAGATAAATCAAGGCAGGAAAGCGCACACGTTCATATGGTGCGCTTTACTCCTGACCGTAAATATATCGTATGTAACGACCTGGGTGAAGATAAAGTAAACCTCTATGCTTATGATAAAGATGCTGAAGAAAATGTGCTTACCCTTAAGGACAGTATCAGCGTTAAACCCGGTAGCGGCCCAAGACACATCGTTTTTGGCAAGAGTGGCAAATATGCCTACCTGATACAGGAAATGCATGGTGATATCACCGCCTTCAGTTATAATGAAGGTACACTCAATAAGATTCAGGAAACCAGTATGGTCGACAAAGATTTTAAGGGAGAAAACGGCGGCTCAGATATCCAGATTTCGGCAGATGGCAAGTTCCTTTATGCCGCAAACAGAGGTACAGCAAACACCATCACTACTTTTGCCATCGGCAAAGACGGCAAGCTGACCAAAAAAGGCCAGGTAAGTACCAATGGTAAAAACCCCAGAGCTTTTACCATTGATCCCAGCGGGAACTGGCTGCTGGTTGGTCACCAGAATACCAATGATATCGTAATTTTTAAGCGTAATCAAATTACCGGTGAAATTAAAGACACCGGTAAAAAGATTGAGATAGGTGCTCCCGTTTGTTTTATTTTTGTACCTAAGAAATAAAGTTTTTATACACCCTGCGTCAACATGACCTGTGCAGCGCTTTTATCAATAATCTTATTGTACATCTCTATATAAGATGGCAGGATCTTCTTCAGATCAAAGTCTTTTGCACGGGTAAATGCATTTTCTTTAAAGCGGTTAAGCACTTCATCATCCTTAAGGATTGACACTGCCTTAGCGGCCATATCTTCTACATCACCTACATTACTCATATAACCACAGAAACCGTCTACATTGAGTTCCGGCAATCCACCGGCATTTGAGGTGATAATCGGCACCTTGCAGGCCATCGCTTCCAATGCTGCCAATCCAAAGCTTTCCGTTTCAGAAGGCATCAGGAATAAGTCAGACACCGAGAGAATTTCTTCAATAGCATCCTGTTTACCCAAAAAGCGCACCTGATCGCAGATACCGAGGTCACGGCATAACTGCTCATTGTTAGCCCGGTCCGGACCATCTCCAACCATCAGTAACCTGGAAGGGATCTGATCATGGATCAGTTTGAACATCCTGATCACATCAGCTGTTCTCTTCACCTTGCGGAAGTTAGAAGTATGGATTAAGATCCTTTCATTATTTGGCGCAATAGCCTTTTTAAAGTGATCTTTTGGCTTCAGGCTAAACCTGGAGAAGTCAATGAAGTTGGGGATAACCTCAATCTCATTGGTGATATCAAAATGCTTTTTCGTGTCTTCTTTAAGATCTGCTGACACTGTAGTCACCCCGTCTGATTTATTGATGGAGAACGTTACTACAGGTTTGTATGTTGGATCTTTACCTACGAGCGTAATATCAGTACCATGGAGGGTGGTAACGAATGGAATATGGATGCCATAGGTCTCCAGGATCTGTTTTGCCATAAAAGCTGCAGAAGCATGTGGAATGGCATAGTGAACATGGAGGATATCCAGTTTTTCAAATCGTACTACATCTACCAGTTTACTGGCCAGGGCAGACTCATAGGGAGCGTAGTCAAAGAGAGGATAATCTCTTACAGAAACTTCGTGGTAGTACAAATTGGCAGAGAAAAAATCTAACCTGGCAGGTTGGCTGTAGGTAATAAAATGTACCTGGTGCCCTTCATCGGCCAGCGCCTTTCCCAGTTCTGTAGCCACAACACCGCTACCGCCAAATGTGGGATAGCAAACAATACCTATCTTCATGAGAGATTATTCTTAATAATGGTTATAATGATTGCATAAGTGTATTACACATTCACAAGTCTTTTGTTTTGCGATTGCAAATTACAGTACTAAACCTGAGCTTTATGTTAAACAATTGCAATTATTTCGTACGTAACGAGATTATTGTCCCATTTCCGATTGAATCACCAGATACATCTCATTAGGTCGCTGTGTGCCAATGTAATACATCAGACCATCTCGGTCTGTCAAAACTATCGCATCCTTACCTGAAGAATAAAAACGGATGCTGCCCTTACGGTGTAAATTATATACAGGGTTGTTAAATAAATAGTTGCTGTAGGTATCTTTTCTCACACTTACAATGCTGTTAAGGTCGATCTTCACCTTCTTGGCCGTCCACAATCCATCGAGAACGATGCTCTTATTGTGGATGATAATCTTGTACTGTATCATAAACAGCAGGATAATAGAGATTCCAATGATCCCAAAACCGACCACCAGAAAGAGATCCTGTGTATTATCGCGGTCTCTTTCATATACATATGCACCAAAACAGAAGGCTGCCATTAATAAACGGATACAGATCCTAATATAATCGCGGCCAATGTATTGTTTTTCAAGAAAAGCGTACTTGTTGCTCATTTATTTAAATTTCTGTTCGAATATAACGACTTTTTTTGTGGTTGCCCTCACTTTATATCGGTTGTCCTGTCGTAAACCTGTCACCCAGATGATTTCCCCATTGCCATTCACAAGGATCGGGATGTTCTCTTTTTCGGGCAGGGGCACCTTCAGATCAATAAAGAAATCACTGAGGTTTTTAAAGTTTTTCATTCCCAGCGGCATAAAGCGGTCGCCCTCCTGCCAGTTTCTAAGGATCAGCGGGAAAATCACTTTGTCGAGATCTACATAAGCCTGACTTTTATTTTTTCCGAAGCCCAGCTCCTCTGTATAAGTAATTTCAATCAGCTGTCTTCCAAGATCAACTGTTTTGTCTGCGCGATGAATTGTATGGTGCTCCTGCACCTCTGCCAGTGCTGTGATGATCAGCAAATTCCTGTCTATCGTGATGCGGTATGTGCTGCTGTAAAAAGAAGTGCCACTTTGTTTGTCCAGTGAAGCTATGAGCTGTTCAGAAACCATTTCAGTAAATCCGTAAGGCTTCAGCAATTCATATACCAGCAACCTTTGCGGATGCAGCGCTTTGATCTTATCAATATTTAGATAAACCCCATTTACCCTTTCTTCACAGATTTCCTCCCTGAGTTGCGATACCCGCTGTTGCAGGATGATCTCCGTATCGGAGAAGCGTTGAATATTATGTGCAAAAGTCTCCTCCAGATTGGGATTGATCTCTTTAAGCTTTGGAATCACCTCCAGCCTGAGTTTATTTCTTGCATAGTTGGCACTGAGGTTAGAGCTGTCCTCAACATATTCTATCGCATTTGAACTGATCAGTCTGTCAATATCTTTCC
>Ga0157373_10003777_pt1 | contig 11462 bp, 8 predicted proteins | sample C65metaG_FD_113460 | JGI IMG/M metagenome (GOLD analysis project Ga0157373, IMG submission 113460) | Corn rhizosphere microbial communities from Kellogg Biological Station, Michigan, USA - C6-5 metaG | ecosystem: Host-associated > Plants > Roots > Rhizosphere > Soil | place: USA: Michigan...
AATCGCCTGCTCGATGGCGGCCCGGGCGCCAGCGCGCTGGATGAGACGCTGAGCGCGCTGACGCAGATGAGCCGCACGCTGCTGGGCGCCGCGGCTGGCGTTGCCGCCGATCAGAACGACCCGGCACTGCTGATCGCCGCGCAACAGGCCGAACAGCTGCCGCCGCCGCTGGGGAACTGGATGGCAGCCTTGTCCGGACGTGGCCGGGAATTGACCGCCAGCAGTGTCGGCGAGGCATTGCGCAACGCGCAACGGCAAGCAGCCGGACGCGAGTGCGCGCTGCTGGTGAGCGGGCGCTTTCCGTTCGTGCCGGGCAGCAACAACGAGATCCCGTTGCGGGATTTCGCCGAGCTGTTCGGGCCGGGGGGGCGCATGGATCGGTTTGCGCAGCAGGCCTTGCTCGGCAAGATCGATAGCAGCGGGAGTCGCTGGCAATGGAATGCTGGCATGGCGGCGGTTGGCGCCGACGACGTGCTGACCCGCGCGCAATTGGCCGACGAGATCAAGCAAGCGTTCTTCGCTGGCGGCGGCGCGCAGCCGCAGGTCGCGTTCACTGTCTCCATCCCGCCGCAAGCGGCGATCAGCAGGCTGCAATTGGACGTAGATGGGCAAACCCTGGAAGTGCGCGACGGCGCACGCGCCACGCAGTCGATGACCTGGCCCGGCCCGCGTCCGGGCCTGGTGCGGATTGCGGCCTGGGATGCCAGCGGCCAAGCACTGCCGGTGATCGAATACCGCGGTGCCTGGGCCTGGTTCCGGGCGCTGCAGGCCGGGCGCCTGCGCCGCAGCGGCGATCTGGACTACACCGCCAACCTCGCGCTGGGGAATGCCGCGTTACAGGTCGACGTGCAGCCGGCCAGTCTGCGGCATCCCTTCGCGGCGTCGGCCGTGCAGCGGTTCAGCTGCCTATGAGCGCCATGTCACCCCGGCCGGGCTTCTACGGCAAGCTGCCTGCTGTCGGCGATTTCGTACATCGACGCTTGCCGGAGACCTTTGTCGACCCTTGGCACGCGGCGATGCAGGGCTTGCTGCACGCAACCGGGGCAGGGACTGCAACGCGTGCGCGCCAGGCACCGGTGTGGCGCTTCGTGCTGATGCCCGGCCTCGCGGGCACGACCGCATGGGCCGGGGTGATGCGGGCCAGCGTCGATCGCGTCGGCCGTGGCTTTCCGTTGGTCATCGCCGCACCGCTGCCCCCAGGCGCTGCCGCTGGCACGACCGTTACTGCCGCACTGCCAGCTTGCGTGCATCTACCCGACTGGATGGGCGCTGCCGAGACGGTGCTGCACACCATCGGTGCAGCACCGCAACAGGATGGCGCCTGGCTGGATCGTGCCTGCGCGGCGTTTGCACCGCACGGGCATGAGCGCGCTGCGTTGCCGTTTGCAGGCGCGGGCATCGCCGGCAGCAGCCTGTGGTGGACGGGCATGGCCGGCGCGTTGCCAGGCGCCTGGATGCGTCTCGCCGGCTGGCCCGAGGGCTGCCACGCGCCAGCGCTGCTGGGTCACGCGCGCGTGTCGGATGGATGCGTTGTAGAGGAATTGCAATGAGCCAGGGTTACGTCTCCGCTGGTCGTACTGAACAAGGCAACGTCAGGCGCCAGAACGAAGACGCGATCCTGGTGCGCGACGATCTTGGCCTGTGGGCAGTGGCCGACGGATTGGGTGGCCACAGCGCAGGCGATGTCGCCAGCCGTCTGGTCGTGGAGGCATTGGGAACGCTGCGGCGCGACGGCGACCTGGCCAGCTTCGTCGATGCCATCGATGCCCAGTTGAGCCAGGTCAACCAGCACCTGCGTGCGCTGGCGCGCGCACGGCGCGTGGACGTGATCGCAAGCACCGTGGTGGTGCTGGTGCACGACAAGGAGATGCTGATGTGCGGCTGGGTGGGCGACAGCCGCGCCTATGCGTTCGAACAAGGCAGGTTGCAGCTGCTCACCCGCGACCACGTCGCCGGCGACAAGGACGAATCAACGCGGGTCGGCGGATCGCAGCCGGCCGGCGGTGCGCTCACCCGCGCGATCGGCGCCGACGATGCGCTGTATGTGGACTGGATGGTCTGCGCGCGTCGGCCCGGCCAGCACTATCTGCTGTGTTCGGACGGGATCAACAAGGAACTCAGCGACGAGGAGATCGCCGTGCACTGCCGGCGCGAGCGCCAGCCGTCCGCGCTGCTGGCACGCCTGTTCGACACGGCGCTTGACCGTGCCGGGCGCGACAACATTTCGGCCGTGGCCTTGCGCCTGGCCCAACGGAACACACTGCCATGAACACCCGCGACGACGACACTGCCGGCCGCGCGCCGCCGGACGACGACCATACCCGCGTGCAGCCCGCCCGCAACCCGACCGAGACGCCGCCACGGCCTGCTGCCAGCGACGATGACGCCACCCGGCTCGCGCCGCTCATCCGGCAGCGCGCCGCGCATGCGTCCGACGACGCTGCGACCCGGGTCAACCTGCCCCCGCACGCCGACGACAGCGCCGGCGCGTCAAGCTGGCGGCGCGTGGCGCAATTACAGGGTGATGCCCAGGTGCGCGTGGGCATGCTGCTCAAGGCGCGCTTCTTGCTGGTACGCGAAATTGGCCGTGGCGGCATGGGCGTGGTGTACCTGGCGCGCGACGAGCGCAAGGTGGAGGCGCGCGACCGCAATCCCTACATCGCAGTGAAAGTGCTCAACGACGACTTTCGCCGCCACCCGGATTCGCTGATCGCATTGCAGCGCGAATCGCGCCGCGCGCAGAGCCTGGCGCACGACCATATCGTGCGGGTGTACGACTTCGACAAAGACGGCGCCATCGTGTTCATGACGATGGAGTACATCGAGGGCGACGACCTGCGCGGGCTGATCCGCAGCCGCTTGGGCGAAGGCACGCCGTTGGTCGAAGCCTGGCCGCTGATCGATGGCATGGGGCGCGCACTGCAACGTGCGCACGCGGCCGGCATCGTGCATTCGGACTTCAAGCCGGGCAACGTCATGGTCGGGGCAGGGCACGTCGCCAAGGTATTCGACTTCGGCATCGCACGCGCCGCGAAACTGGCGGGCGCCGAGGCAGGCGAAGACCACACGGTGTTCGATGCGGCGACGCTGGGCGCACTGACCCCGGCCTACGCCAGCCTGGAGATGCTGCGCGGCGGGGAGCCTGCGTTTGCCGACGACGTGTACGCCTTCGGCTGCGTGGTCTACGAGCTGCTGTCGGGGCGCCATCCCTTTGCAAAGCAGTCGGCAACGCAGGCGCAGGCGCAGCAGCTTCGTGTGGCGCCGCTGCCGACGCTGAGCCGCCGGCAGAACCGCGGCTTGCGCAGCAGCCTGGCGTTCGAGGCCGGCGCACGCCCGGCGATGGTCAGCTTGTTGGAGCAACTGCGGCCGCGCAGTCGTGGCGAGCGCTTGTTGCCGTACCTACTGGCCGGCGGCCTGTTGCTCGCCGGCGCTGCCGGCATGGCGGCATGGATGCACGTGCATGCGCAGCAGCAAAAGGTGGCCGGGGTGCTTGAGCGTTTCTTGCCGCAGGCACCGAACCGGTTCGTGCACGAGGCCCACGCACGGGCCGCGTTGTGGGCGCTTGGCGAAGATGATCGCCGTCGGTTGATCCTCGACCGTAGCAGCACGATCGAGACATTTCTGCTGGCGCGCATGGAGCACTACTGGCAGCCCGCACGCGGCCGGGAAGACTACGTGGGCGCACAGCGCATCCTGCTCTTGCGTGATCAGTGGAAGCTGTTCTCGCCACGCCTGGATGCGCGTCGCAGCGCCATGGAGCAGGAGCGCGATCGGCTACTCAATGGCCTGGATACCGCATTGACCGGCGCAATCGCCGCCGGGGCCCTGTTCGAGGATCAGCCGGGCAACGTAGTGGCCTTGCTCGAACGCGTGCGTCGCCTGGCGCCGGACAGCGGCCTGCTGCGTCATGCCGAACTGGAGCTGCGCTACCGGCACGGATGCGCCGATGCGCTCAGCGCCGGCGGCATCGATGAAGCACGTCGCTGGCTTGCCACCGGGCGCCGCGTTTTCCCGCACTCCACCGTGCTGCAGGAGTGCGCGCGTGCGATCGATGCAGACAGCATCACGGCCTCTGCTGTGCCGTCGACTCCGCCGCCGTCGGCGGTGGACGATGCGCAGGCACAACGCGCCGCACAGATCGCCGCGCGGATCGAGTCGGTCCGCGCGGCGGCCGCGGCCAACGACGTGGACAAGGTGAAGCAGCAGCTTGCCCGAATCGCCGAAGCCAACCCCGCGCATCCCTTCCTGCGCAACGAAGGCGCAGAGCGGCTGACCGACGCCTACCTGGGGCTTGCGCGCGCGCTCTGCCGGGAAGGTCGCTGGAAGGACGCCAGCGTGCTCGTCGGGCGCGGGCTGGGCGAGCAGGACGCACCACGCCTCCGGCACGCCTTGGACCGATACCAGCTGGCGATGGAGCTGGAACAGCTCGGAACCACGCCGCCTACGCCGCCCGCGTTGCAGCGCCTGCGCGAGCGCAAGGCGGCGTTGCAGGCGCAGGACGCCGAAGGCTTCCGGGCATTCCAGAGCGATGTCGCCAAGGCCGGGCGGCAACGCCCGTCACCCGCCGCGGCAATGTTGCCGAAGCTGGAACCGACAGTAGCTGCACCGCCACCTGCAACGGCCCCGCAGGACCCGTGCCGCGCCGTTGCTCCGTCTGGCGGCGCGGCGACCTGCAGCGACGTCCTGGGCAAGCATGGCCGTGGCCCGGAGCTGGTCGTGCTGCCAAAACCTGGACGTGCACTGGCGATGATGCGGCGGGAGATCAGCGTGGCGGACTTTGCGCTGTTCTGCGCCGACACCCGGCGTTGCAGCGTGTCGCGCTGGACACGCAGGTCGGCCGCCGTCGACGACGTGCGCTTGGCCCTGATCGGCGATTACGCGGCCTGGTTGAGCAGCGTCAGCGGACAGACCTACCGATTGCCGCGCGATACCGAGTGGCTACGTGCGGCCCGCGCCGGGCAGGACAGTTGCAGCGCGACGGTCTCCAACAGTTGGGGGTTGCTCGAGATGGTTGGCGGTGTCGCCGAATGGGTGCAGGACGGGCACAGAGTGGCGGTACGCGGTGGTGCGCGCAGTGCCGGTGCCTGTACGTCGGCAGGCGCGGTAAGCGCAAGCGATGCGGCGTCACGCGGGATCGGCGCACGGCTGGTGAGGGAAGTGCAGTGAGCAACTGGGAAACCTGGGCCAATCTGGTCCTGCAGGATTTGAATGCGGCACACGCCGCGCGACGCCTGGATCCTGCCGAATATCGCAGGCGACGGCTGCACTTGCTGCAGTTGATCGCGCGCGCGACCGGTGCGCCAACCACGCGGCGGCAACGCGTTGCAACGCCGAGCACGTTGCCGGTGCCCATCGTGACGGTGCGACGCGATCGTCAGCCGCACCGGGACCGGCATGCCGCATTGCGCTCGTGGGCGTTGGGCTTATGGGCCGCGGCCATGTTGGTCGGCGCGGCCTGGCTGTCCTGGCAGACCATGTCCGCCGGGTGATGCCGGCCGCGCAGACCGGCCCGTGGAGCTAGTCGGCGTGATCCTGGCCCGACACCACCTGGAGTTCGTCGATGCCCCTGGGCGCCAGATCGCGCATCAGCGCAGCAAAATCCAGGCCGACCAACCGCTGCGCCCGCCGCAGCAACAACGGTATCGGGCTGGAGGGCTCGCGCCGTGCGTAGTACTCGCAGAGCTGATCGAGCATGCGCCGAACATCGTCCGGATGTTCCAACGCATGCGCCCGCGGCGCAGACGCACTGGCACGGTCGCTGTCCGCGTTCGTTGCTGCATCGGCTTGGTCGGACGGCAGCGCGCCCGTACGCTCGGCAACGTAAGGCCGCAGGAATGCACGCAACTCGCTCAGGTCGTGTATCAGCGGCGCAAGCTCCGGGCCGTACCCTGGAGTGCGTTCGGCGAACACGTGGGCGATTGCGCCGATGTCGGTCTGCGCAGCGTCCAGCGCGGCATCCACGCCGAGCAACGCGTCCAGCGGGCAGTCGCGCAGGCAGGCATCGATGGCGGCCGGCTCCGGTGTGTCGGCAACCTCGTCCACACCGCGCTTGAGCGTGCCTTGCGAAATGCGCAGCTCGCGCAGCGAGAAGTGCCCCGGGTGCATGCCCTTGAACAGGCGCACAGTGCGCAACTGCACAAGCGTCTGCTCGCCTTCGCCCAGCGCGGCGATGGCGTTGATGCGTTCGGTGGGGTCGTTGTCTTCGTCGGTCTCCAGGCGTGGATGGATGTCGTCCCAGAATCGCTCCAGCAGCTGCCGGAGCAGGCCGACACCATCGGCCCAGCCCACCAGGCCGTCCTGATGCAGGCGCGCACTGCTGAGCAGGACGCCCAGCCGCAGGTCCTTGGAGCGCAGCAATAATTGCTCGGCACTTTCCGCAACCTGGCGCCATTCGGGTGCCTCGGGCACCAGGATGCCGGCGCCCAACGCGCGTTCCTTGCGCGGGCGGGCGAGCTCTTCAAGGGCCTGGAACTCCGGCGTGTATTCCAGGTTCGGGCCGGACGGCGCCTGGTCGTCGATTGGCTGCAACAGCTGTTCGATCCCGGTCTGCATGGCGCGGCTCACGAGGCCGACAGCACAAGGCCGACACGCGCAATCGCGTGTCCGCACGCGGTCGGTGTCGCCTGTGTCTGTGCAGCCACCAGTTCGAGCACGCGCTCGCGCAACCACCGATGCGCACCATGGCCATCGCTGCGCCGATGCCAGGCCATGGCCAGCGCCATGTCCGGCAGCGGGAAGGGCAGTTCGAAACAATCCAAGGGTGCATGCCCGCTTTCTGCTGCCAGGGTGGTCGGCACCGTGGCAACCATGTCGGTGCCCAGCACGATGTCGCGTGCCGTCGCGCACTGCGCGACGGTCACCGCGATCTGCCGTGTCTGGCCCAGATGCCGGAGTTGCGTGTCGATGGCGGCATTGCACGCCTGTGCGTGCGCCACCTGCACGTGCGCCAGGCGACTGTAGCTTTCCACGCTCAGCGGTGCGGTCCCACGCGGATGGCCGCGACGCTGTACCAACACGTAGCGTTCGTCGCGCAGGCGGCGCAATCGTAGTGCGCCGGGAACGGCCTGCGCATGGTCGATCAGCAGATCGACGTCGCCACTTTCGAAGGCGTCCAGCATCGCGTCCGCGCTCACCTGCACAAATTCCAGGCGGACCTTGGGGTTGCCGTTGGCCTGGATCAGACCCGCCAGACCCGCGCCTAGCGTGCTGATCGCATCGGCGGTGCCGGCGATGCGGAAGTTCGCCGAGGAATGCGCCGGATCGAACGCGCTGTCCTTGCCGAGCAGGCTTAATTTGCCGATCGCTTCGCGTAGCGGCGAAGCAAGTTGATCCGCACGCGGCGTGGCCACCATGCCGCGGCCAGTGTCCGATGGCATCAACAAGGGATCCTTGAACAGCACGCGGAGTCGTGCAAGTTGCGAGGACAGCGCCGGCTGGCTCATGTGCAATCGCTGCGCCGCATGGGTGACGTTCTTCAGCTCGAGCAGTGCATCGAGGGACACCAGAAGAGGCAAGTCGCTTGGTCGGATATTCATGTCGTGCATCGCTCGTAGTGGAATGCAGGCGGGCTACTGCGCCTGGGCATCGGCTACGCTAGGCAGCCCGCGCTACGTTCCGGTGTCGATCTGCGCCGGTTGTGTTTCATTTGTCATCTAACGGCGAGGTCTTCATCCAGCGTTGCAGTTGCAGGAGTGGTTGCGTGCACGAGTGCACGCTGCAGTGCGATGGCGAGCGCTGCCAGATCGAACGGAGGCGCGATAATCTCGGCGATGGCGTCGCTCAATCCCTGGCGCGCAGACAGGCTGGCGGCACGCGTGGCAAGGATCACTGGCAGGCTCGGCGCAGCGGCGTGCAGCGCGCCGATGGCCAGTTCCGCATCGCCGGTCCGGTCGCGCTTGACCAGCAGTCCATCGAACCGCAGCGGATCGGCAGCCGCGGTTGCGACGGCAGCATGCATGTCCAGCAGGCCGACCGGTTCGTGCCCCAGTGCGGCCAGCATTTCCTCCAGACGATCGAGGTCGGCTGCGTCGTCGCACAACAGCAACCAGCTTGCATGGCGCGGTTGCATCGCCGGCAGGGCCGTGCCCTGCGGCACGAGATCGCTGCTCGCACACAGCGGCATCTCAACCACGAAGATGGTGCCGACGCCCAGCGTGCTCTCGAGCTCGATCCGCCCGTGGTGGTTGTCGATGATCTTGCGGACCGTTGCCAATCCAAGTCCGGTGCCGCCATTGCGGGTGGTGAAGAACAGATCGAAGATGCGATCCAGCTGATCGGAGGGAATGCCGATGCCGTGGTCGCCGACACGCAGCCGCGCGGTGCGGCGGGGCGTGCCATCGGCCGCTGTTGCCTTGGCGGCAGACAGCTGGATCGTGACCGTCCCGCGCATGTCCATGGCCTGCGCGGCGTTATTGGCCAGATTCAAGATCACCTGCTGCAGCTGCGCTGGATTGCCCAACGCATGCAGCGGCTCGTGGTCCTGTTGCACGTCGATCGCTACTGTCGACGGCAACGAGACCGATAGCAACGAGACCGCTCCCTGCAACAAGGCGTTCAGTTCAACCGGCTGCACGTTGTAGTTCTGCACGCGGCCAAAACTGAGAATGGATTCGATGAGCTCGTACGCATGGGCGGTGGTGTGACTGATCTCGCGCAGATGCTCCGATGCTGGCGACTGCGCGTCCAGCTTGGCCAGTGCCATCTCCGCGTTGCCGCGGATCGCACCGACGATGTTGTTGAAGTTGTGCGAGATGCCGCTGGCCATTGCGCCGATGGTCTCCATCCGCCGGGCCAGCTCCAGGCGTTGCTCCAGCGCTTGCGCTTCGCCTTCCAGACGGCGCCGCTCGAGTGCATCGAACAGCGTATCGAGCACGATATGCAGCTGCGGCAGATGCGCGGCGAGCCTGTTGAGACGTCGCTGTCGACGGCGCGGCGTGTTGGGCAGGCGGAAACACAGCAGCGCAACCGACCCGCCCTCCGCACGTTGCCGCAGGGACAGCCACTGCACGTTGCCCACGCGCGCGCAGGCGCTATCGTCCACCGTGGTCACGGTGCCGTCGGCATTTTCCACGACTACATCGCTGGCGGTACCAGGCTGGGCCAACGCGAAGCGAATCGCCGCGCTCCGGAAGACGTCGTCGTCCGGGCAAGGCCAGATCCGCACGCTGCCGTCTGCGGGCACCACACTGAGCCTGACGCCTGGCAATTGCATCCATGTTGAAAGCCGCGCCAGACCGGTTTCAATGCCCATATCCAGGCGGCGGCCATCGCTGGCGACCAGACGCCGGGAAATCGAAACCATCAGGCGGTCGAGCTCCGCGCGTCGCCGTTGCGCTCGCACACGCCGCCGCAGCAACACCCCAAGGTGGAGCAACGCCACCAGCATGACGATGGCCAGTGCCAGCAACAACATGCGCACTTGACGCGCGGTTGCTTGCATGGCGGTGTGTTGCGCTTGCAGATACTGTTTTGCGTGCACGTACGATGGCAGCGAAGCGATCGGACGCATGCGCTCGATCGTTGCATCTGTCTCGGGCAAGAGCTGCAGCAGCATCCGGCCATGCGGAAGCAGCGCTGCGTTCGCATTGCGCCGCGACGCAGCGTCCAGTTGCCGGCGTGCCTGCGCGATCGCATCTCCTGTGGTATCCAGGCTCAGCCGATAGACCGCGCTTGCCAACACGCTGGCAGCACGTGCGGCGGCCGCATCGCGGTCCTGCAGAATCTGGGCGCTGCTCGTGCTCCAGAAATATGCCAGGGAGTTGGAGAGCAGTGAGTTCTGCGATTTGAACACCTCCAGCTCTACCGATTTGGCCATGTAATCGGTTTGTAGCGCCACGATGGCCTGGGCTAACGGCTGATCGCCGCTGCCTAGCTGCTGCAATTGCTGCAGCGTCGCGCGGGCGCGCGCGTCTCCGCTGACCAGCGAGTCGTAGTTTCGCAGCAGGCCGATCCGCGCCTTCAGCACATCGTTGTCGACGTTGGTGTCGGCCAGCTCCAACGCGTCCAGCGCATCGAGCGCGCGGCCGTAGCGATGCGTGTCGCGATCGAGCGAGCCCATGAACAGGCTGAAAAAGATCAGCCCGCCCAGCGGGGCGATGCTGAGCAATGCCGCCAGCCTCACGGAGCAGGTGCCTTCACCGGTCGGCCCTGGTAGCGACCGGTGAGCGTGTGCAGAAATGCGCCGATATCCTGTGTGTCTGCCGGGCTCAGCGTCACCCCTAATTGCGCCCTGCCCATGGCCTTGATCGCCTGGGGCAGGGTGGCCGCACTACCGTCGTGGAAGTACGGCGCAGTGGTGGCGACATTGCGCAGACTCGGCACGCGCAAGGTGGGTGTGCCATGCCGCGCAGCAGGGGAAAAGATGCCGCTGCGTTGAAATAGATTTCCGCCCACATTGACGCCCTGATGGCAGGAAATGCAGCCGATTGCCTTGAAGGTGCGATAGCCACGCAATTCCTGCGCCGTCAGCGCACTGCCTTTGCCTTGCAACCACAGATCGAAGCGACTGCCGGGTGTGACCAGCGAACGCTCGAAGCTGGCGATCGCATCAAGCAGGGCAGCGCGATCAGGCGGCCTGCCGTACGCCTCGCGAAAGCCTTGGTTGGTGACAGGGTCTTGCCGCAGACGCTCCACGACGGTGGCGATGTCGGCCTGCATGACACTTTGGCTTTCGAGCAGGGATGCGGTTTGCGCTTCGAGGCTACGGATATTTCCCCGCCAACCCAGGCGAAAATTGGCCGCTGCGTTGAACACGGTTGGCGTATTGAAGGCCGCAGGCGCGCGTCCCGGTAGCCAGGTCATTGCATCGGCGGCCGCACCATTGCTGGCCATGCCATGGCACGAGGTGCAGGCAACGCGGTTGTCGCCCGACAGGCGGCGATCGTCGAACAGTCGCGCCCCCAGCGCGACCCTGCTTGCATCCAGGCCTGATGGCGGCTGGATGGCGCTGATCGGCTCGCTACCGTGCACTGCCAGGGGCGCACTGAGGCTGGAAATACAGCTGAAGGGGGTCGCCAGCAACACGACCATGGCAAAGGCGATCTTCGTCAAGCGCGCAGGTGAGACCCGCTCGCGGCGACGCCGCAGGCCATCAAGACCCCGCAGCTGAATCATGATGCATGGTCCACGGACGGGGTAAAGATGTAACCGGCGCCGCGCTGGGTCACGATCAGCTTCGGATCGCTGGGGTCCTGTTCGAGCTTGCGACGCAGGCGCAGGATCTGCACATCGATACTGCGATCGAACACATCCTCGTGCAGGCGCGTCGCACGCATCAGATGATCTCTGCTCAAGGGCCGCCCGGGTGCCTCCACGAATGCCCGCAGCAACGCATATTCGCCTTTTGTCAGAGGCACGGCCGGCGTGCCGGAGCGTTCGACCGTGCGTGCCTGCAGGTTGAACTCCCACTCGTTAAAGCGGACACAGCCTTCGCCGGCCCCACGCGCAGCGGCCACCTTGGAGGC
>Ga0157373_10003778_pt1 | contig 11462 bp, 11 predicted proteins | sample C65metaG_FD_113460 | JGI IMG/M metagenome (GOLD analysis project Ga0157373, IMG submission 113460) | Corn rhizosphere microbial communities from Kellogg Biological Station, Michigan, USA - C6-5 metaG | ecosystem: Host-associated > Plants > Roots > Rhizosphere > Soil | place: USA: Michigan...
CAGCGCCCCCATGGCGGCCCCCGTCACCAGAGATGTTTTTCTCATTTGAACCCCTCGTGATGCGCGGCTTCCAGCAGCGGCGCAGGGTCCTCTTACAAAGCTTCCATGACAGTTCGATGTAGCCCGCCAGTCCCCATACGGCCCGCGCTTCAAAGGGCAGGTTTTCCTGTGGATAAGCCGCGCACACCCTCACGTTACGTCAGGCTGTCACACGCCTTTTACAGACGGCGGCTAGGTCGACTTCAGTACTGCCCTGAATTTCCACCCATTATCCCCCCTTCGGGCCGCGGCTTCCCAAAGTCGCGGCCTTCTTTTCGCGCCCGAAGCCTCGTATAACGACTTTATGGCGAGCTCTTCCCCCCCGGCTGCCCGCAACCCTGATTTCGCGCGCCTTGAAGCCCGTGCGTCGGCCGCCGCGCGGCTGATGAAGATGCTCGCCAGCGAGCAGCGCCTGATCCTGCTCTGCCGGCTGGCGGAGAGCGAACGGTCGGTCGGCGACCTGGCGACCTACGTCGGGCTCGCGCAATCGGCTGCCTCACAGCACCTCGCCAAGCTGCGCACCGACGGGCTGGTGGCGACTCGACGCCACGGCCAGACCATCTACTACCGGCTGGTCGACCCGGCCGCGATCAAGGTCATCGACACGCTCTGCGAGATCTTCGATCAACCCGCCAGCGACCGCCAGGCCACATAGGCCGCCACCAGCAGCACCAGCGCCGCAAACAGCCTGCGCGCCAGCAGGGCCCGCCCGGCCAGCATCCGCGCCACCTTCACTCCGCCAAAGCCGCCGAGCGCGCCGCCGGCTACGAACACGGCGGCGATCGGCCAGTCGACCAGCCCCGAGACCGCATAGTTGGCGGACGTCGCCGCGCCGAACAGCGTCACCGACAGCAGCGACGAGGCCGCCGCATTGGCCATCGTCATCCCCGTCGCCGCGATCAGGCCCGGTACGATCAGGAACCCGCCGCCGATGCCGAAGAACCCTGCCGCGAGCCCCGTCAGCAGCCCGATGGGCGCGAGCTTTAGCGTCAACCGCCAGTCGATATGGACGTTCGGGTCGCCTGCAGTCTTCGGCTGGCGCATCATCGAGACGGCGATCGCCGCCATGGCGACGGCGAAGAAGAACAGCAGCCGTTGGCCGTCCACCTGCTTGGCGAGGCTCGACCCGATCAACGATCCGGCCAGCCCGGCGCCCGCGAACACGCTGGCGCAGGGCCACTTCACGCGCCCGCCCCGCGCATGGGCGAAGAGGTTTATGGCCGCGTTGACCGCCACCGCCGCGGCCGAGGTGCCGATGGCCACGTGCGGATCCTTCACACCGACGACATAGAGGAGCGCGGGCGTGGCCAGCACCGATCCGCCGCCGCCAAACACCGCCAGCAGGAAGCCCACCAGCCCTCCGCTGAGCGCCGCCAACACCGCCGTGATGGCCGTCATGTGCATGGATCACCATATATTCGTAATTGCTAATTTGTCCACGCAGCCTATATCCTTCGACAAGGAGCGACCCCGATGTCGATCAAACAACAGGCCTTTTTCCACCAGCCCACCTCCACGGCGACCTACCTGGTGTGGGACGAGGCTTCGAAGGAGGCGGCGGTCATCGACCCCGTGCTCGACTACGACGCCAAGTCGGCGAAGATCTCCACCGGTCAGGCCGGCCAGATCCTCGACTTCCTCGGCGAAGACGGCCTGACGCTCCGCTACGTGCTGGAGACCCACGGCCACGCCGACCATCTGTCGGCCGGCGACTGGCTGCGAAAGAAGACGGGCGCGCAGGTCGTCATCGGCGAGCTCATCACCCAGGTGCAGAGCCGCTTTGCGCCGATGTTCGGCGCGCAGGATGTCGCCCCCGACGGCAGCGCCTTCGACCGGCTGGTTAAGGACGGCGAAGTCCTGATGCTGGGCGAGACGCCGATCAAGGTGATGCACACGCCCGGCCATACCGCCGCCTGCGTAACCTACCTGATCGGGGACAGCGCCTATGTCGGCGACACCCTGTTCATGCCGGACTACGGCACCGCGCGGACCGATTTCCCGGGCGGCGACGCCACGGCGCTCTACCGGTCGATCCGACGCATCCTCGAGCTGCCGCCGCGGACGAAGATCTACGTCGGCCACGACTACCTGCCAGAGGGCCGCAGCGCCTTTGCCTGGGAAAGCACCGTGGCCGAGCAGCGGGCGAAGAATGTCCACATCCACGACGGCGTCACCGAGGCCGAGTTTACCGAGCGCCGCAAAGCCCGCGACGCCACGCTCGCCCCGCCGGTGCTGATCCTGCCCTCGTTGCAGGTGAACATCCGCGCCGGCGCCCTGCCGCCGCCGGAGAAGGACGGGCGGACTTATCTTCGGCTTCCGGTCACCTTCGGATAGCGGAGCCTCGGCCTACGATGCTTGGGGAACCTCGGCCCGCCGGGGCCGTTGACCATGACCATCGGTGCGTCGGGGGCATGACATTGTCATACAGGTTCAGCATTTCGGCCGACCCCCGCGTATCCTGGGGAACGGCATGAAGCGTGCGATGAGTATCCCCGCATCCGAGACCGAACGGCGCTTCCAGTTGCTGGTGGAGGCGGTCAGCGACTACGCCATCTACATGCTCGGCCCGGACGGGCGGATCATGAGTTGGAACGCCGGCGCCGAGCGCGCCAAGGGCTATCCGGCCGCCGAGGTCATCGGCCGCCACTTCAGCCTCTTCTACACCCCCGAGGACCGCAAGGTCGGCGCGCCCGCCAAGGCGCTGGAGCAAGCACGGCGCGAGGGCCGCTTCGAGGCCGAAGGCTGGCGGGTGCGCAAGGACGGCGAGCGCTTCTGGGCCAGCGTCGTCATCGACGCCATTCACAATGAAGAAGGCAAGCACGTCGGCTTCGCCAAGATCACCCGCGACATCTCCGAAAAGAAGGCCGCACAAGAGCGGCTGGCCTACAGCGAGCGGCAGTTCCGCATGCTGGTGGCGGGCGTCATCGACTACGCCCTCTACATGCTCGATCCAAACGGGGTGGTGACCAACTGGAACGCCGGCGGCCAGCAGATCAAGGGCTATACGCCCGACGAAATCATCGGCCAGCACTTCTCGCGCTTCTATACGGAGCAGGACCGCTCAGCCGGTCTGCCCATGAAGGCGCTGCAGACCGCGCGCGACCAGGGCCGCTACGAGTCCGAGGGCTGGCGCGTACGCAAGGACGGCAGCTTCTTCTGGGCCAGCGTCGTGATCGACGCCATCCGCGACGACCAGGGCCAGTTGGTCGGCTTCGCCAAGATCACCCGCGACATCACCGAGCGGCGCAACGCCCAGATCGAGCTGCAGAAGGCCAACGAGCGCCTCGCCCAGGCCCAGAAGATGGAAGCCATGGGCCAGTTGACCGGCGGCGTCGCCCACGACTTCAACAACCTGATGATGGTGGTCGGCGGTCAGGCTGAACTGCTGCGCCGCCATCTGGCCGACGATCCGCGCGCGCAGCGGGCGCTGGACGCCATCGAGATCGCCTCGCGTCGCGGCCAGGAGCTGACGCGCCACCTGCTCGCCTTCGCGCGGCGCCAGCGGCTGAACCCGGTGGCGGTTTCGCTGACCGAACGCGCCGAGACGTTGAAGGAGCTTCTCAAGACCAGTGTCGGCTCGACGATCGACGTCCAGGTGGACTTGCCGGACAAGCTTTGGCCGGTGCAGGCCGACCCGGGCGAGCTGGAACTGGCGATCCTGAACCTGACGGTCAACGCCCGCGACGCCATGCCGAACGGCGGGACGCTGACCATCTCGGGCGAGAACGTCACGCTGAAGGGCGGCGAGATCGATCCCGAGCTGAAGGGCGACTTCGTGGCGCTCACCGTGCACGACACCGGCGCCGGCATCCCGGCCGACATCCTGCCGCGCGTCTTCGAACCCTTCTTCACCACCAAGGAGGTCAGCAAGGGCACCGGCCTTGGCCTGTCGCAGGTCTATGGCTTCGCCCAGCAGATGGGCGGTTACGCCACCATCAGTAGCGAACTGGGCGTCGGGACCAGCATCACCCTCTACCTGCCGCGCAGCCGCTTCGAACCTTCCGCCGAGGAGACCGGGCATGACCCGGCGCTGACGCCGCGCGAGGCCTACATCCTCGTCGTCGAGGACAATCCCGAGGTGGCCGAAGTCAGCGCGGCGATGCTGGAGCAGCTCGGCAACCGGACGACGGTGGTGACCAGCGCCGCGGCGGCGCTGAAGGCGCTGGCCGAGAGCGAGCGGCCGGACCTGGTGTTCAGCGACATCGTCATGGCCGGCGATATGGACGGCATCCAGCTCGCGCGCCGCATCCGCGAGGAGCATCCCGAGCTGCCGGTGCTGCTGGCCACCGGCTACAGCAAGGCGGCCGAGCGGCTGGCCGACGAGTTCCCGATCCTCGCAAAGCCCTACCAGATGTCGCAGCTCAGCCAGGCGATCGGCGAATTGCTCGAGCGGCGCGATCAGGCCGAGCGCGGCAAACTGGTCGAACTGGAATCGGAGCGCCGCAAGCGCGAGCGCACCTGAAGCTTAGACGGTCGCTTCCGCCACTTCCTTGACCTTGAGCACCTGGGCCCGACGGCGCGGCGTCGCTTCAGGGAAGGCGCGGGCGTGGCCGAGGATGATCGGGGCGACGATGGTGCAGCTCTCGGGAACGCCGAGCGCGGCCTTGCCTTGCGGCGTGTTCAGCCAGCCTTCCGCGAACCCGATCCAGCAGGTTCCCAGTCCTCGCTCGCGTGCCGCCAGCATCAGGTTCTGGGCGGCAAGGCAGCAATCCTTCACCGCCATCGGATCGGGGGCGGTGGCGCAGACCAAGACTAGCGTCGGCGCATTGTAGAAGATGTTGAAGTCGGCGGCGGTGAGATGATCCCGCGCACCGATCAGTCCAGGATCGAGGCTTTTCAGCAGATGGGCCTTGGCCTCGGTCGAGAGACGTTCCAGCGCCTGGCGTCCGCTCACCACGACAAAAGACCAGGGTTGGCGGTTCATGCCGCTGGGGGCCTGGACGGCCGCGTCGATCGCCGCGTTCAGTTCGGCGTCGCTGACGGGTTCGTCGATGTAGTCCCGCACGGCCCGGCGCTCATAAATGGCCTCGGTGAGTTCCACGGCGGCGTCTCCTTCGCCTATGAAATTAGCCGCACGCGAAAGGAGAGCATTGAGGCGGATCAAGCGCCGGTCAGCGCCAGCTGAGGCCGGCCTTTTGCACAGAGGGTTGGGCCGCCAGCGCGCTGACGGACTGGCCGTCGACGGTGCAGAGCGCGCGGCCGTCGGCCCGCACCTTGCAGTCGACGTCCCTTGCGAAGGCGGCCGACATCAGAGTCTCGCGCGTCAGGTCGGCCGGCACGTCGGCAAGTTGAAGCTCGATCCAGGCGTCGGGTTCGAAACCCTTGGCGACGCACAGCCGCCCGCCGTCTTCGACGTGCAGCACCGGGCCGTGCAGCACGGCGCCGACCTGCGGGGCCTGGCCCCTGCACAGGCTCTGTGCGCTCGCGCCCGAGGCGAAGCCGAGCGTGGCGACGCCCGCGACAAACGCGACTGTGAGAAGCTTCAACATGGACCCACCGTAGGAGGCCCGCGGTTGGCGCGGGAGCCGGGCGCATTCCTTACGCAGGACTACGTAGGCTCCCCGCGCGTCCACGACGCCCGAAGTCCCTGAAGAACCACCGCTTGCCCGTTTCGGTTGCGGCCACATAGCCCGCCACGATGAAAAGAAGCGCGATGAGGCTTTTCAGCCGCAGTGGGACGAAGCCGAACGCGCCGGACAGGGCGCCGAGATAGGGCGCGGCGAGCCCCGCCACAGCTACGGCGACAATCGCGCCCACCAGCACCTTGCCGGGCCGGCTCTTCCAGGCCGGGCCATGCGTGCGCAGGATCAAGAGCACGGTCAGTTCGGTCAGCAGAGACAAGACGAACCAAGCGGTCTGGAACGTCGCCTCCCGCGCCTTCAGCACATGCAACAGGAAGCCGAAAGTCAGCAAGTCGAACACCGACGAGATCAGGCCGAAGACGATCATGAAGCGCTGGATGTCGGAGACGCCGAACCGCTGCGGCGCGGCGATCTGGGCGGCGTCCACTCGATCGGACGACAGGGCGAGCGCGGGAATGTCCGACAGGAAGTTGTTGAGCAGGATCTGCTTGGCCAGCATCGGCATGAAGGGCAGCAGCGGGGTGACCAGCGCCATCGAGACCATGTTGCCGAAGTTGGCGCTGATGGTGATGCAGATGTACTTCAGCGTGTTGGCGAAGGTCCGCCTGCCGCCCTCGATGCCCGTCCGCAGCACCTCCAGATCGCGCCGCAGCAACACCACGTCGGCGCTCTCGCGGGCCACATCCACCGCCTGATCGACCGAAATGCCGACGTCGGCCGCATAGAGCGCGGGCGCATCGTTGATCCCGTCGCCGAGGTAGCCGACCGCGTGGCCGGTGCGCTGGAGGGCGCGCACGATGCGCTCCTTCTGCTGCGGATCGACTTCGGCGAAGAGGACGGTGCGCGCGGCGCGGTTCCACAGCGCCTCGTCCTTCATCTTCGCGAGCTGCCCGCCAGTGAGCATGGCGCGGGCGTTGAGGCCGAGCGTCCGGGCCACATGGGCGACGACGTGACGGTTGTCGCCGCTGATCACCTTCACCGCCACCCCAAGCTGGGCGAGGTCGGCGATGGCGGCGGCGGCTTCGGGCTTGGGCGGGTCCATGAAGACAAGGAAGCCGCGCAGGCACATCTGCGCCTCGTCGGCGACGAGGTAGTCGGGGCGGACTTCCATGCTACGCGTGGCCAGCGCCAGCAGACGGAAACCCTCTTCGCTGCGTTCGCGGTAGTAGGCCTCGACCTTCTCGCGCGCGGCGGCGTCGAAGGCCGCCTCGCCGTCTGGACCCGTCCAGTGGGTGCAGAGGTCCAGCACGTTGGGGACCGCGCCCTTGGTGATCAGCAGGCGGGTGTCGGTCTCTCCCCGCGCCTGGACCGCGATGGTCAGGCGCTTGCGGGAGAAGTCGTAGGGAATCTCGTCGACCTTGGCGTAGCCGTCGCTCTTCAACCCGGCCGCCTGACCGGCCGCGAGGATCGCCTGGTCGAGCGGGTTTTCGATGCCGGTCTCGAAGGCGGCGTTGAGGAAGGCGAGCTGGCCGACCTCGGCGTCGGCGGCGCCGAGTGGGCCGACCGCCGCCTCCAGCCGGATCGCGCCTTCGGTGAGCGTGCCGGTCTTGTCGGTGCAGAAGACCGTCATCGCGCCGAGGTTCTCGATGGCCTCCAGCTGGCGGACGATCACTCCGCTCTTGGCCATCCGCCTCGCGCCGGCCGACAGCGTCACCGACACGATCGCCGGCAGCATCTCCGGCGACATGCCGACGCCGAGCGCCACCGCGAACAACAGCGAGTCGATGAAGGGCCGCCCCAGCAGCTGGTTGACCGTCAGCACGAAGAGGACGACCACCACCATCACCCGGATCAGCATCGCGCCAAACCGGCGGATGCCGCGGGCGAAGTCGGTCTCGACGGGCTTGGCCTTCAGCCGCTCGGCCACCGCGCCGAACTCGGTCGCGCGGCCAGTGCGCACCACCACCGCCTCGGCCGTGCCGCTGCGCACCGAGGTGCCGAGGAAGACGGCGTTGATCCGGACCGCGACGGTGGTCTCGGCGGGCAGCGCGCCGGGGCGCTTCTCGACGGGGAAGGATTCACCGGTGAGCGCCGCCTCGCTGACCAGCAGGTCCTGCGCCTGCAGCACGGCGGCGTCGGCGGGGACCACCGCGCCCGCCGACAGCAGGACGATGTCGCCAACCACGACCTCGCCGAACGGGACAGTCAGCACCTTGCCGCCCCGCCGCACCTTCGTCGTCAGCGCCAGCCGCGCGCGCAGCTCGGCCACGGCGGCCGAGGCGCGGTATTCCTGGAAGAAGCCGAGCAGCGTGCTGCCGATCACCATGGCCATGATGATCGCGGCGCCAAACCAGTCCTGGAGACCGGCCGAAATGCTGGCCGCGAACAGCAGGATCAGGATCAGCGGATTGCGGAACTGGCGGATGAGCAGCGCCGCCGCCGATAGGCGTTGCTCATCCTTGACGGAGTTGGGCCCGTCGCGCGCGAGGCGCCGGGCGGCTTCGGCGGCGCTCAGCCCGTCGCGGGTCGTCTCAAGGCTTTGGAGCAGCGCCTCGGCGTCCTGCGTCCAGTAGGCCTCGAGACGGGCGCTCATCTGCGGCTTCTGACGTGGCGGTGCGTGGCGCGGAACTGGGCGATGGCGAGGCCGGTGGCGGTCAGGAACAGCGGCCCGATGGCGTAGATCAGCCGGTAGAGGACCAGCGCCGCGGCCGTCTGGTGCGGCAGGGCGAAGTGGCGGCTGAGGGTCAGCACCACCGCCTCGAACACCCCGATCCCGCCCGGCACGCCGGACGCCGCGCTGATCACCGACCCCAGCACGAAGACGGCGAGAAACGGCGCGATGTGGTTGCCGGGCTGACCCGGCATCAACAGCAGGAGCGCCAGGCCCGAGAGTATCCAGTCAAAAATCCCGCCGCTCAGCGCCAGCACCCGCGTGCGCAACGGCGGGTGGACCAGCTCCACGCCGGGCAGGAACTTCACCCGCTTGGGCAAATGCCCCAGCCACAGCCAGGCGGGCGCCAGCATGACCAGCCCGATGACGTGCAGGCTGAACGGCACGCCGTGCACCGCCTGCAGCGCCAGCCCGACGGTCACGAACCCGCTCAGCGTCACGGCGATCCCGGCCAGCAGGGTGACAGCGGCGATCTCAGTCCCCTTGAAACCCCAGCCGCGATAGAAGCGCAGCCGCGCCGCCCCGCCCGTCGCCAGGCTGAAGCCGAGCCCGTTCGACATGGTGTAGGAGACGACCGTCACCAGCAGGATGCGCCAGCTCTCCAGCTTTCGCCCCACCATCTCCAGCGCCCACCATTCCGAGGCGCCCAGAAAGGCGTAGCTGAGCACCGTCGCCCCGATGGCGGCGGCGATGCGCCAGCGGGGCATGGCGGCGAAGTCGGCGAGGATCTGGTGGATGGAGGTCTGCTGCAGCTGGTGGCGCAACAGCCAGAGCGCGCCGCCAAACAGCGCCACGGCGAAGGCGACCTTGAACAGCGTCCAGCCGATGCGCCGGCCGTGATGCGCCTGTTCCTTCGTCGCGACCGTCCTGGCTTTCGTCATCCGCCCCTGCTGTGAGCTTTACCGAACCGCGCGCCTTGCGCTGGCGCAAAGGCCTAGCCGCGATTGGCGCCTTTTCTCAAGACGGAACCCGCGCCCCTTTTAACCGATTGCCTAGGCGACAGCGTGGGAGACACCGACATGGCCGAAACGCGCGGCTCGACCGCCGACTTCGCGGTCGAGGCCCACCCGGACCTGACGTCTTCCTGCGTCGATGCGCCGGCCAGCCGTCCGGTGAAACCGCTGGCCGATGGCGAAAAGCCCGACCAGTTGGCGGCAAAGGAAGCCGAAGCGGAAAGCCGTCAGGAGGCGTTGCTGGACGAGGCCATCGAGGAAACCTTCCCCGGCAGCGACCCGATCAGCCCCAAGCACATCTCCTAAGAGCCGACGATGCCCATGAACTCGGGGATGGCGAAGAACAGATAGAAGCCGATCGCGGCGAGCAACATCAGCAGGACTACCCAATAGCCGGACCCCGGCTTCCCGCGCGGGCGCGCCTCGACCGCCGTCTCGTCGTGGGTTTCGATCACCTTCGCCATCTGGACGGTCGCTCCTTTAAGTGTTTGTCAGGCGGCGACGCGCTCGGGGGCCTTGGCTCGTTGCGAGACAGGGTTGGTGAAGCGCATCACCCCATCGTCGATCTTAGAGTGACGCAGAAGCATGATGTCGAGCACATAGTTCTGGTGCAGCTTCCACGGCGCCTTCGATCCCTGCTTGGGGAACTTGCCGATCGAGCGCTGGACGTAGCCGGAGGAGAAGTCGAGCCATGGGCGCTCCTCGACGCCCGGGTCGTCGTTGCGCGGCGTCGCCTGGCGCAGGCCGGTCTTCTTCATGTGGTTCAGCAGGCGGCAGACGTACTCGCACGTCAGGTCCGCCTTCAGCGTCCATGAGGCGTTGGTGTAGCCGAACGAGGAGGCGAGGTTCGGCACGCCCTCGTACATCATGCCCTTGTAGGCCAGCGTCTTCGACGCATCGACGCGCTTGCCGTCGACCGACAGTTTCAGGCCGTTCAGCACCTGCAGGTTCAGCCCCGTCGCGGTGACGACGATGTCGGCTTCCAGTTCCTTGCCGGACTTCAGCTTCAGGCCGGTCTCGGTGAAGGTCTCGATCTGGTCGGTGACCACCGAGGCGCGGCCTTCCCGGATCGAGGCGAAGAGGTCGCTGTCGGGCACCAGGCACACGCGCTGGTCCCAGGGATTGTAGCGAGGCGTGAAGTGGGTCTCGACGTCGTACTCAGGGCCGAGGTGATCGCGCACCCAGCCGATCAGGCGCTGCTTCACCGCGTCCGGCCGCTTCCGCGCCAGCCGGAAGAAGTACATCGTCAGCAGCACGTTCTTCCAGCGGACGATGTCGTAGGCGAGCTTGGCCGGCAGGTGATCGCGCAGGAAATCGGCGATGGCGTCCTTCGCGGGGCGCGAGACCACATAGGTCGGCGAGCGCTGCAGCATGGTGACGTGGGCAGCGTCCTTGCCCATCTCCGGCACCAGCGTCACGGCCGTGGCGCCCGAGCCGATCACCACGACCTTCTTGCCGCGATAGTCGAGGTTCTCCGGCCACTTCTGCGGATGGACGATGGTCCCCTTGAAGCGCTCCATCCCCTCGAACTCGGGGGTGTAGCCGCCCTCGTAGCTGTAGTAGCCGCCGCACAGGAACAGGAAGTTGCAGGTGAAGAGGACGGGCTTGCCCTCGTGCTCCACCTCGACGGTCCAGGCGGCGTCCTCGGTCGACCAGGAGGCGCTCTTGACCAGGTGCTTGTAGCGGATGTGGCGGTCGATGCCGTAATCGGCCGCCGTCTCGTGGATGTAGTTGAGGATAGAGGGGCCGTCGGCGATGGCCTTGGCTTCCTTCCACGGCTTGAAGATGTAGCCGAGGGTGTACATGTCCGAGTCCGAGCGGATGCCGGGATAGCGGAACAGGTCCCACGTCCCGCCCATGGCCTCCCGGCCCTCGAGGATGACGTAGCTGCGGTCGGGACAGTTGTCCTGCAGGTGATAGCCGGCGCCGACGCCGGACAGCCCCGCGCCCACGATGACAACGTCAAAATGCTCAGCCGCCATGGTCACGCTTCACCCATGCACTGCGCCAAAACGTGACGCTTGCGTCACGATAATGGCTGCCGGGCAGGATTCAAGCGGACGTTTGAAACCCCGGTTCCCCTGAATGGGACCAGATGCAGAGACGACGGCAAGGGCGGCTGTCCCGATCTGGCACAGAATCACCACAAGATGCGACTTGGCACGGTTCGTGCAGGGCTATCGGCAGTTGGTTCGAAACATCATCGAGGACTTCAAAATGAACACCCTGCTCAAGACGCTCCTGGCCACCGCCATCGTCTCCGCCATCGCCGCTCCC
>Ga0157373_10003779_pt1 | contig 11453 bp, 8 predicted proteins | sample C65metaG_FD_113460 | JGI IMG/M metagenome (GOLD analysis project Ga0157373, IMG submission 113460) | Corn rhizosphere microbial communities from Kellogg Biological Station, Michigan, USA - C6-5 metaG | ecosystem: Host-associated > Plants > Roots > Rhizosphere > Soil | place: USA: Michigan...
AACAAATCCTGTACCTGAAAAAGGATTAGTACTGGTTTGAGCATCAAGGTAGAGCCCATTTGTTGTGTTAAAGCTAACTCCTCCCGCAAGAGAGCTATGTGTTATTGCATTTACGGCTACGCTTGGACTAAAAACATTACATGCGGTTGTACTAAGGCTACTTTTTAAGTAATCTAAATCTATTGTTGTAGTTTGAGAAAAGCAGGATAAACTCAAAAATAAAACTACTACCGAGAAAACAATTCTTTTTGCATTAAGTTTAAATATAAATTTGTTCATGTCTTTAAATTTTATAATTTTTAATTTTTGTCTTTTTCTAAATGAATCTGAAAGCCTATTATAAAGAAAACTGTTTTGGCATTTGCAATTGGCATAGTACTATTCAAGGTCGAATATTTTGCAGTTAATTCTAAACCGACCGAGGAATTAAAAAATATTACCGGGCCTGCAGCAAAATTCAAATCATTTTGATAGTGGCCTTTAAAGTCTATAGTATATTGGTAAGCAGCCTCAGAAAAGATATTAATTCTATTATCGCTGGATAAAAAATAATACCTAACAAACGGCCCAAATCCTAAAATTGTACTTTTACTGATATTGTCTTTGACGTTAATTGTACTATACGTAAAATCTGCTTTTATTCCCGCAGCGAATTTGTCAACAATGAAATAACCAATGTCAGGAGAAGCAGTTACTACCAAGCCCCTGATATCACTTCCTTGCAAATCTTCGTGCTGTTTGTGAAACTCCCCGCTGCCTCCCACCAACCAATTCCCTTTTGTAATCTGGCAATTTGCACGATTATTAAAAATTGATGCAATGAGAATCATAAGAATTGTTTTTTTGATCATAATTGTTACCGGTTTAAAAATTAAAAAAGATTACAGGACATTTTACTATTAGAATATTTTGTGTTGACCGTCGATGCTTAATTTCAGATATTCCAATCATTTTTTATTATAAGACAAACTACATTAAGATTATGAATAGTAAAATCACTTTTTGGTGATAAAATATGATAGTTCTTTTTTAATTAAAATTTCTTCTAACAAAATTTATTCTTTTTACCCAAACTTTAAAACATTTTCGGCGCTTGTTATGAATTGCACGATAACTGGTAAGAATTACACGATTGTTGGATTATTAACTTCAAAATAGAATAAAGATGCGAAGCATTCTGTGCAAAATTGAATTTTTAATACACGGGATAATTCAATTCCATTTTAATTTCAGAACTGTCAGAAGTGGGCAGTGAATCATTCAAATATCTTTCGAAAGATTCTGCAGGAATAGACAAAGTATGATCTGTAAGATATTTAGTCATCGCCTGGTAGATCTTAATTCTTTGAGAAAAGAGACCGGTATAATTGGCAACCAAAACCCGGCCTTTTGCAGGCAACGACAAACACTGTATATTTTTTTCAGGCGCTGCTATTCTATCTACAGGAATCCCAACTGTTAACTGAATCGAATCTTTTTGAAGAGGGATATAGGAAACGGAAATCACCCCTGTTTTTTGCAGTTGGTTATCTTTCAGGTATTCCATCAGTTCCTGCCTTGCGTTTTTCATTTTGGTAAAAATATCTTTTTCGCCAATCTTCATAACCAGGCTGGCAATTGTCGGATCCCTGATTTGGGCCATTTTTATATTATAGCCATAAAATTCGAGCGGCGTTTCCAGGTAACTTTTCAATCCTTCGAGTGGATTTTCAGCGTCTGTATTTTTTTGAAAAAGAGTTGTCAATAAGGGAACTTTTCTTTCAAAAAATATTTTCATTTTGCCGGCATTGGTGCCCGGAAAAACAGTGAAAGCAAAACTTTTGGAATGATCACCGGTTTCGGTAACGTCGTAAGCCATCGGCGTTACAGCATGAACAATAATTTTTTTACCGGGAATGCTAATCGTGTCAATCTTTTTGGAACTGTCTGTTGAAATGTGATAAGAAGCCGGATTTTCTTTATAAGCCTGTTTAATTTCCGGATACCAGTTTTTCCATTTATCTATATGAAGTACCTGGAGAAATGTATTGTCGAACGTAGCGTCGATATTGATGGTAGAATTTTGAGTTACAGGATAAAACGAAGCGGCAATGATCACCAAAAGAATTAAGAAAACTGCAACAGCACCTTTTTTCATTTTTGCAAAGTAGTTAGAAAGAATCGGTTGTAAAGATAGTTTGAAATAGCTTTACATTTGTTTCTTAAATGTCAGTAAACCGACAAATAACCGCGATTTACATTTTACTTTTATGAATCGATTTTAAAAAAATCCCTAACTGATAATAAGCCGGCTGCATGTTTCATTACAAACGATTTCATTTTCTTTTTTCATTTGCAGAGGTTTTGCTCTTGTTCTCTTTTGCAGCCTGCAATCATAAATCTTCAACAACGATCCCTGTTTTCGAGGCACTGGAAAGCAACAGAACCGGCCTTGATTTTTCCAATAAATTAAACCCAAACGGTGATTTCAACGCTTTAAAATACATGTATTTCTACAATGGAGCCGGAGTGGGAGCGGGCGATTTTAATAATGATGGTAAGATTGATCTGTTTTTTACTTCTAACCAGGGCGATAATAAATTGTATTTGAACGAAGGGAATTTACATTTTAAAGACGTGACCAAAGAAGCGCAAATCAAAGAAGATAGCGGTTGGTCAACAGGGGTTTCTGTTGTTGATATTAATAATGACGGGTTGCTGGATATTTATATTTGTCGCGTTGGAAATTTTGAAACACTTCATAGTAAAAATCAATTGCTGGTTTGCCAGGGAATTGATAAAAATGGTGTTCCTTTTTATAAAGATGAAGCGCATGAATATGGACTTGATTTCTCCGGTTTTAGCACGCAGGCAGTTTTTTTCGATTATGATGGCGATGGTGATCTGGACATGTTTTTGTTGAATCATTCTGTTTTTGAAAATGGTACTGTTGGAGATCGGGCTATGTTACTCAAAAAACATGTAGATGTTTCGGGTGATCGCATTTTTCGAAATGATGGAAATGGACATTTTACTGATGTTACGCAACAAGCAGGAATCAACAGTTCTGTGCTGGATTATGGCTTGGGCGTTTGTGCAGCAGATATTAATCTTGATGGTTTTCCTGATCTATATGTTGGAAATGATTTTCATGAAAATGATTACCTGTACATCAACCAACACAATGGCACTTTTAAAGATGAACTGGCGAGTCATTTAATGCACAGCAGTAAATATACAATGGGCGTTGACATAGCTGATGTCAACAACGACGGCTTTCCAGACATCATGAGTATGGATATGCTGGCGTATGATCCTCACATTTTAAAGCGTTCGCTTGGCGATGATAACCAGGACTTGTTTAACCTTAAAACGGACCTTGGTTATTTTTATCAATATCCAAGGAATAACCTGCAGCTCAATCGCCGTAATGGAATGTTTAGCGACATTGGTTTATACGCCGGCGTTGCTGCCACTGACTGGTCGTGGTCGGCACTGCTGATGGATTTTGATAATGATGGTTTAAAAGATCTTTTTGTTTCCAATGGAATTCCACGACGTCTGAATGATATTGATTATGTCAACTTTGTTTCAAACAGTGAGATTCAACAAAAGCTTCAGGGCAACTACCTTGATAAGAAAGACATTGATGTCTTAAATAATTTTCCTCAAATAAAAATTCCGAATAAATTTTTCAGGAACACAGGAAAAATGATTTTCCAGGATTTATCCCAACAAGTTTCAAACGATAAAAACACTTTTAGTAATGGAGCCGTGTTTGCTGATCTTGACAATGACGGTGATCTCGATGTGGTGGTAAACAATATTGATGATGCGGCTTTACTTTATGAAAATAAAACCAACGACAATAAAAAGGACAGGAGCAATAAAAATTTTGTAGAAATCAAACTTCATGGTTCTGCAAAAAATATCAATGCCCTCGGGGCGAAAATCGTTTTGTATTGCAACGGAGGCATTCGTACTTATGAAAAGTATCCTGTTAAGGGGTTTATGTCGAGTATGGAAACGCCTGTTCATATCGGGCTTGATAAAACCAAAATAGATTCTGCGTTTTTGATCTGGCCTGATAATACTTTTGAAAGAATAAATCTAAATCCTCGAAGCCATTTTGTATCCTTTAGTTATCAAGAAGGTCTTCCAAAATTTGATTATAACTATATCAATAATTTTTGGAAAAATCCAACAAAAGAGATGGAAGATGTTACGTCAAAAGTGAACTTAAAATATAAACATGAAGAAAATAACTTCCAGGAATTTAATATAGAACCGTTGATTCCTCACATGCTGTCAACAGAAGGGCCGGCATTAGCGGTCGGCGATGTTAATAATGATGGACTGGAAGATGTTTTTCTCGGTGCATCCAAAAACTCCAAAAACGCTATTTTTCTTCAACAGGAAAACGGAACATTTGTTCATTCAAGTCAACCGGAACTTGACAATGACAGCGCCTATGAAGATGTTGCTGCGTGTTTTGCTGATGTGGACAATGATGGAAAAGCGGATTTAATTATCGCAAGCGGGGGAAATGAATCCGTTGGCAAAAACATACTCTTATCACCACGTCTTTATTTGAATGATGGCAAAGGCCACTTTCAGAAATCCAATAATGCTTTTGCCGGTTTGTTTGTAAATGCATCCTGTGTGGTTCCTTATGATTTTAATGGTGATGGAAAAGTGGATTTATTTATTGGCGGAAGATCAGTGCCGGGAGAATATGGTGAGATTCCCGGGTCTTATTTACTATTAAATGATGGAACCGGAAAATTTAAAGATGTAACCAATCAGTATGCCAAAGGCTTATCAAATATAGGTTTCGTTACTTCTGCTTTATGGTTTGATATTGATAAAGATGGCGACAAGGATTTAATTCTGACATTAGAGTGGGGCGGTATTGTGGCGTTTGTCAATGATCATGGAACGTTTCACGAAAAGGTGTTGACAGATAAAAAAGGCTGGTGGAATTTTGTATTGCCAGTTGATTTGAATAATGATGGAAATATAGATTTAGTAGCAGGAAACTTAGGTTTGAACAGCAGGCTGAAAGCTTCAGAAAAGGAACCGGTAAGAATGTACTATAATGATTTTGGTGGCAATGGGAAAAAAGAACAAATTATCACTTATTATCTCGAGGGGAAGGAAATTCCATTTGCCAACAAAGAAGATTTACAAAAACAAATACCTGTCATTAAAAAGCGATTTTTATATGCTGCAGATTTTGCGAAAGCATCTCTCGACGATATTTTTACGAGAGAGAAATTAAAAGAATCAGAAATATTATCGGCTAATTATTTTTCAAACGCGATTTTGATGAATGATGGGAAATTAAATTTTTCAGTTCATGCAATGCCATGGCAGGCGCAGCTTTCAACCTATAAAACTGCAACGGTTGTTGATGCCAACAGTGATAATTTGCCTGACATTTTATTAGGAGGAAATTATTATGAAAACAATGTGCAATTGGGGAGAAACGATGCAGATTTTGGAACTATTTTAGTGAATAAAGGAAACAGGAAATTTGAAGCCAGTTCAATCAATGGATTACAGATAAAAGGACAGGTCCGGCACATTCAAAAAATAAATATTGGCAAAAAAGAAGCGTTTATTCTTGCAAGAAATAACGATAGCACCATGATTATTGAATTTAAAGATCAGTTACAAAAGAATAGAAAATAATAATTCCTATTTTTATTGGCTCATCGTAGATTCTATTGAAGTAGCGTCATGACTGAATTTCAGTGGAAAGCTGAAGCACAAACTTCTTTTCTTTTATTTATTGTCTTCAATAAATTTGCGAAAATCAGAAAGGAGATATGACATGGTTTTCTTTAAGCTTTGCGCCTCACGGTTTTTTAAAAATCGGGTAACAGGATTGAGGCTTGTAGGAATTTCGCATTTCCAGGTGATTATCACGGAATCAATATTTAATTGGGTCAGATTGATTGTGCTGGTATAATCCGAAAGATCACTTTTGATACTTACTTTGATACCGTTGTAAATTTTCTCGTTCATTACAAAATCAAATCCACGGTAAAAAAAATCATCTTCACCCGACGGGGTTTTTTGGATCAATCCTTCTTTTGTTGGCCACCATTTTTGCCAAACGCTTGTATCGCTTAGAGCTTTGTAAGCCGTATCGATATTGCATTTCATGTAGCCGACTTTAGAAATTTCGATCGTTGAAGGAATCAACGCATAAATTAAAACAAGCAGTAAAATAACAGCGGAAAAAAGAAAGATCAGGAATTTCTTCATTCTCAAAAATTATGGTAATGCAAAATAGCAAATGACAAATTATTCCTCATAAATATCTTTTAAATGCATTTTGAAATTTGCATTTCTCAAGTAAAAATAATTATCATTAATTCAGTATTACATTTTAGTTTACATTTATTCAGAAATAATTTTAAAATTTTTCGTCAATGAAAAGATTTTTTATCTCCTGCTTTCTGCCGTTTTTTTTCTTTAATTCTTTCTCCCAAAATGATCCATGGAAAATTGTAGTCAACAAAATAGATCCTTCCAATTATTATGGAGAAACCGTTGCCAACGGTGTTATCGGAATTGTTTCTTCTGCAGAACCATTGAGATGCAAAACGGTTGTATTGAATGGAGCGTATGATCAATACGGACGCGGAATGGTGAGCAATTTTTTGCAGAGTTTCAACCTTGTAAATATGAATCTCGATGTTGACGGGCACCGTATTGGTTCTTCGGATGCAAAAAACATGCGGCAGGTTTTGGATATGAAACATGCAAGTCTTACCACCACTTTTGATTATGCTGATAAAGCCACTGTTTCGTACACCTATTATGCTTTGAGAAATTTGCCATATACAGTTTTAGTAGATGTAACAATCACAGCGAAAAAAGATATTCAGATCATTCCTGCAAGCGTGATGGAAGCGCCCGATGAGTTGCGCGATGTTGAAAATTATTACAACCAGATCGACAGGCCTCATGTAAAAATAAGCCTGCTGGTTTCTACTGCTAAAAGTCCGACCGGAAAATTAACCATTGCATCAGCCACCACATTTTTATTTGACGAACCGCATGGCTCAGAGCCGGAACTGATCCATGAAATGTGGGACAATAATATGCATCTCGCAAAATTTTACAAGAACTTAAAAGCCCGAGAATCGTATCATTTTGCTATTGCAGGTGCTTTGATCACAACGGCACAACATGATGATCCTTTTAATGAATGCCAACGTTATGTGATCTATGCAAAATTGCAGGGAACCCAAAAATTAATCCAGTTTCATGATGCGGCGTGGGACGATCTTTGGAAAAGTGATATTGTTATTAATGGTGACGAAGAGAGCCAGCGCGATGTGCATGCTGCCATGTATCATTTATATTCTTTTGTAAGAAGCGGGACCGCTTACAGCCCGTCACCAATGGGTTTGAGCGGCCTTGGTTATAACGGCCATGTTTTCTGGGATGCCGAATTATGGATGTTTCCGTCGCTTTTGGTGCTTCATCCTGAAATGGCGAAGAGTATGCTGGAATATCGTTTTCAGAGATTGAAAGAAGCGGAGCATAATGCATTTGCGCATGGATATAAGGGGGCTATGTATCCGTGGGAAAGCGCTGCAACGGGAAATGAAGAAACGCCGGTGTGGGCTTTGAGCGGACCTTTTGAGCATCATATCACCGCTGATGTTGCGATTGCTGCATGGAATTATTTTGCTGTAACACAGGATACATCGTGGTTACGTGAAAAAGGATTTCCGATGATAAAAGCATGCGCTGATTTTTGGGCAAGCCGTGTTGAAAGAAACGGGCCGGGACATTATGATATTAAAAATGTAGTGGCTGCTGATGAATGGGCTGAGAATGTTGACAATAACGCATTTACAAATGCAGCCGCCAAAGCGAACCTGAGATACGCGGTAATGGCCGCAAATATTTTACATCAGGTGGTGGATAGCGACTGGATTGATGTTGAAAAAAATATTCCGATTTTGAAATTGCCTAATGGCGTTACTTCTGAATATGCCGGTTATAATGGAATAAAAATCAAACAGGCGGATGTAAATTTATTAGCCTATCCATTAAAAGAAATTACTGATCCGGTTCAGATAAAAAAAGATTTGGAATATTATGAAAGCCGCATTGGTGAAGGTTCTCCTGCAATGACACATGCCATCTTCGCCGTTTTATATGCACGTTTGAATGAGCCTCAAAAAGCTTTTGAGGCTTTTGAAAAAGCATATATTCCTAACAAATTGCCACCGTTTGGCGTATTGGCAGAAACAGCCGGAGGAACGAATCCCTATTTTGCAACAGGCGCAGGAGGATATTTACAAAGTGTTTTGTTTGGCTTTGGAGGTTTGGACATTACGCCAACTGGAATTGTTCAATTAAAAACTTCATTGCCGAAACAATGGAAATCATTGACGTTGACAGGAATTGGCAGAGATAAGAAAACGTATGAAGTGAAATAAAATCGCTTTTCTTTCTTCGTTTTCTATAAAAGCAGCCCTTTCTGGCTAACCGGATAATCGCAACACCCGGAGAAAGATAAATTTGCATTGCTGACATGCAACGTTTCATTTATTCTAAATGTCATTAAAAAAACGTCGATGCATGAAATTACCATTTGCATTTCTTATTTCTTTTCTGTCAGTTTTTGCACTATCAGGTTGCAAAAAAGATAAAACAATCTCTGAAGGAAATTTAATTACCAATTCAACTTTTGAAAGCAATGGGCAGCCTGATTTTCAAGGTTGGACAGGAATGAAATCTTTTTCAAATGATGTTCCTGCAGATGGTGGAAAATGGTCTTTAAAATTAGAACCTGTTTGGTATCCGGGAGAAGGATTTGCAGAAACATTTATTACAGGCTTTAGCGGAAATTATACTTTTCAATTAAACTGCGAAGTAAAGTCAATTCGTAACGGAACAGGGGCAATTATCCTTAGAGTGAAAGGAGAAAATGGAACAATTACCGATGTTGCAAAAACAACTTTTAATGATTCAACCTGGAAGAAAGTAACCTTGACCGCCGCTGTGCAACTACAACCTACTGATCAATTGATTGTTCATCTTACTGCAGGAAGTACTGAAGTAGCAACATGGTTTCTTCTCTTTGATAATGTGAAACTCACAATTACATAAAGCTTGTTGCTTTACTGCAATAAATAAAAATTTTGTTAATTCCCGCCTTTAGATTAAATTGAACCACTTTTATAAAGATTATTTTGAAAAAAATAACTGCTATATTTTTCGTTCTCCTTTTTGCATTCAATTGGTTTGGATACAGGCTGGTGTTTGATTATATGCAACACCAGGCGAATGAGCAATTAGAAGCGGTTCTTGATAATAATTCTTATGACGAATCTGAATTGATCGAATTAAAGGTTCCCGTACATCTTCCTTATCAAAGCAATTGGACATCTTACCAGCGCTATAATGGTGAAATAGAGATGAATGGTGTCACTTATCAATATGTAAAACGTAAACTTGCCAACGACACGCTTTATTTAAAATGCATTCCCAACATGGAAAAAATGCATATTGAAACAGCCAGAAATGAATTCTTCAGAATTTCAAATAGTTTACTGCAAAATAATAATTCCAAAAAACAGGATAATACAAAATCTGTTACGAAAACACCACAAACCGTTTATTATGAATCTTCATTGTTCATAAAAATAAATTCTCCTTTTCAATTGCAGCAAAAAAAATGGTTGACAACAACTGCTTGTCATTTGCCTGCAGCATATATCCTCTCTCCCTATCAGCCTCCAGAAATTGAAGTAGCTTAATTAACATCAAAAACGCTTTTTGAACATTCAGTGAATGCTTCAGGTGTAGTTCGTTATTTTAATTTCCTTACCAATGACAAAGGGTTTCTGACTCTTTTTTAGTTACTCACGTTGTATATAATTGGAAAAGAAACAGCATTAAAAATTGACTATTGTTCCTGATTAATGGTGAATGAATGTAGAAAAAAGCCGTCGGTCTTGTTATTCGAAAAATACAAATGAGATTTTAATTTATTCCCCAATCAAAACTATTCAGTTATTAAAAATAAAAACATGAAAAGAACACAGCTTTATTCACTCTTACTTGTTCTATGTGCAGCCATCTCTTTTTCAGCATGCAAACAAAAACAAAAAGACTACGTAAAAGTGATGCATAACCCGCTACTTTATAGCCAGGTGATGCATAAGGTCAGTTACGTAGTTATTTATGACATTTTTACGCCACCGGTTGCGGCAAGAGTTTTTGCGTATTCCAATCTTGCTGCCTTTGAAGTGTTGGCAAATGGAGGTAAACATTTTTCTTCCATGCAGGGAAAAGTAATGGGACTAAATAATATTCCCAAACCAGATAAAGATGCAAAGGTTGATTACCCTTTTGCGTCACTGATTGCATTAATTAAAGTAGGAGATTATCTTACTTTTTCCGGGGACACGATGAAGATTCTTGCTGACTCAGTTAAAACGCTTGCTAAGGATTCGGGCATGCCAGATGATATGTTTAATAATTCTGTTCAATACGGAAATGAGGTGGCCGATTCTGTGATTTCATGGAGCAGAAAAGACAACTATGCCCAAACCCGTGGTGCAACGTTTGCAGTTTCAAACCTCGAAGGTCATTGGAGCCCAACTCCTCCCGGCTATTTCCCTGCTGTAGAACCTTTGTGGGGAACGATGAGATGTATGGTAATGGATTCCGCCAATATGTTTCCGCCACCTCCACCAGTTCGCTTCAGCAAAGACACCTCAAGTGATTTCTATAAAATGGCAAAGGATGTGATGGAAACCGGAAATAATCTAACCCCGGAGCAAAAATCAATTGCCAATTTTTGGGATTGCAACAGCTTTAAATTACATGTGGAAGGTCACGCAATGTATGCTACGAAAGCGATGACTCCATGCGGCCACTGGATGGAAGTTGTAGGAATAATTTCTAAAAATAATAAGGCGGATTTTTATAAAACCTGTTATGCATACACAGCCGCTGCTACCGGGATTTATGACGCCTTTATTTGTTGTTGGTACACCAAATTCAAATTCGACGTTATCAGGCCTGAAACGTATATTAATCACTACATCAGTCAATCCTGGATGCCTTATTTACAAACACCTCCATTTCCGGAATACAACAGCGCCCATTCAACAATTTCGGCAGCAGCAGCCTACGTTTTAGATGATATTTATAAAGGCAATACTGCTTTTAGAGATTCTTCTGAAAGAGACTGGGGATGGCCGGACCGTTCTTTCAAAAGCTGTGATGAAGCCGCCCGTGAAGTTTCCATGAGCAGATTTTATGGAGGAATTCATTACAGGGCTTCTGTACTCACCGCTTATGACCAGGGCGAGCAGATCGGTAAGCTGGTCATGAAAAAATTAACGTCTGATAGTAACGCAGATAAGTCACTCACTGCTAGTAAATAAAACAAAATAATCACCTTTTTAAATTCTTTTTTATGAAACAATTTA
>Ga0157373_10003780_pt1 | contig 11453 bp, 9 predicted proteins | sample C65metaG_FD_113460 | JGI IMG/M metagenome (GOLD analysis project Ga0157373, IMG submission 113460) | Corn rhizosphere microbial communities from Kellogg Biological Station, Michigan, USA - C6-5 metaG | ecosystem: Host-associated > Plants > Roots > Rhizosphere > Soil | place: USA: Michigan...
CAGACAAGGAGTGTTTAATACGCGTGATCTTTTTCAGGTCTTCCCAGAAAGTAACTATAAACAACACAAGGATCAATCCCGGCAGATTAATCCCGATCACACCAATGATACCTCCCAATACCTGTCCGAAGATCCCGTAACCAAAGTTTTTCATGCTCAGCGTACCCAGGTAACTGGTAAAAGAAAAAGTTGGCCCCGGTAAAGCCTGCTGCAGGGCAAAGCCCGATAAAAATCCGCTCGAACTCAGGTAATGTTTCATCTGTACAAACTCTGTAAACATCAGCGGTACCAGCACCTGCCCTCCACCAAAGATCAGTATGCCATTGCGATAGAAGTTCTCAAACAGCCTGATAGGCAAACTAAATGGTGAGGTTCTGTTGATGATCGCACCCAGCATTGCCATTACCAGCAGTACACCAAGGTAATAGGCCAGTTTTTTGGGATTGATATTGGCAAATAATTTGGTCCTGATCTCTGTTTCCTCCTTTGGCGTCTCCAGTGCCGATGAAATCATTCCGCCGACAAGAATTGCCAGTGGAAATACGTATGCATTGCGCAACACCAGCGTCACAATAACCGCTGCAATTGCCAGAAATACTGCCGATTGTGAAATGAGAACTTTCCGTGAGAGATTGTAGGCCCCAAAAGCCACAATTCCCAGCGCTATGGGTTGAATATACTTCAGGATTTCGATAAATTTTTCCTTCTGATCGAGTTGAGCATAACTGATACCTGCGAAGGTCATAATGGCGGCTGAAGGAATAATCCAGATCAGAAAAGAGATCAGCGCCAGTTTAAGTCCCCCCACCTTATGTGCAATTCCCACAAGGGTCTGTGTAGAGGCTGGCCCCGGAAGAACCTGTGCAAGCGCATTCAGTTCCAGCAGTTCCTCTTCGGAGATAAATTTTACGTCCTTTACAAAATACTTCAGCAGCAATGAAATATGCGCCTGTGCGCCTCCAAATGCTGTGAAAGTAAACAGAAATACATTTCTGATAAATAATAATTGCCGGTGTGCCATTGCTAGGGGTTAGTCGTCTTCATAATCAAGACCTGCTGCCGTATTATATGCACCCTGCAATTCAGCGAAAGCATGTCCGTCGCCTTTTTCCCTTGCCCTCTTCATTCCCTGCTGGTAGATAGCTATCGCTTTGTCGGTTTCACCATGTTTCTGATATAGCTTACCTAAATGATAATAAGTTCCTACATAAGCAGGATGTTCATCAACAAGTTTCAGATAATAATGATAAGCCTGTTCGGTATCATTAAGTGAGTTATACTCTGTCGCCAGCGCATATAAGATAAATGGGTCGTTAGGTTCTGTGGTTAAAAACGCCAATAACTTGTTTAATCGGGTACTTTGCATTTTAAATCCCTGCTTTTTTAATTAGATTTGCAAAAAGACATTTTGAAGAAGCTGTATATAAATTGCCGAACTTAAGGATAAAATCAGCAAATCAAAACCTGAAAACAGCTTGCTCATTAGAAATCAGACCTTTAAAAATCAATATATAAATTATGAAAATATTAGTTTGTATCAGTAACGTCCCGGACACCACCACAAAAATAACTTTTACCAGCGATAATACACAATTCAATACTGCAGGGGTACAATATATTGTAAACCCGTATGATGAAATTGCCTTATCCAGAGCTATAGAATTAAGTGAAGGCGGCAAGGGTACTGTAACTGTTTTAAATGTGGGCGAAGCCGCTACTGACCCAACCATCAGAAAAGCTTTGGCTATCGGTGCTGACGATGCTGTAAGAATCAATGCAGTACCTCGTGATGCTTATTTCACAGCTTATCAGATTGCAGAATATGTTAAAACTGCAGATTTTGATATCATCCTTACAGGACGCGAGTCTATTGATTATAATGGTAACCAGGTAGCAGCGATGATTGGTGAGTTCCTGGAAATTCCTTCCATCTCTATCATTAAAAAATTAGACTATGATGGTACTACAGCTACCATCGAACGTGAAATTGAAGGTGGTAAGGAAATCGTAACAGTAACTGGAAAATTTGTTGCCAGTTGTGCTGAAGGTGTTGCTGAACCAAAAATTCCGAATATGAGAGGCATTATGTCTGCAAGGACAAAGCCTTTAACTGTTGTGGAGGCTAAAGATATTGAAGAAGTGGCAAAAGTAGTTTCTTTCGAAACTCCAGCCCCGCGCGGTGCAGTAAAATTGATCCCTGCTGATGAGGCCACAAGCCTGATAGGATTATTGCATACCGAAGCGAAAGTAATCTAAACTATTAATAACCCAATTGAATTAAACAGCAGTAAAAGCCGCAGGAACCAGTTCATCTGTCAATTATGCTGATGATCAGCGCGGCCGGAACCATATAAATTTAGAAAGAAATTATGTCAGTTTTAGTATATGTAGAACAAGTAGATGGCAAGTTTAAAAAATCAGTATTTGAAGCAGTTTCATATGCTAAAGCTATCGCCGCCCAAACAGGAACAACACTCAGTGCTTTATCTATAGGAGAAGTTTCAGAGACTGAACTTCAGGAATTGGGTAAATATGGTGCAGAAAAAATCCTGAGCGTTACCACTACAGAATTGAAAAACTTTGTCAACCAGGCTTATGCTGCTGTGGTTGCAGAAGCAGCACAAAAGGAAGGTGCTGACATTATTGTATTGTCAAACTCTTTCTCAGGAAAGGGCCTTGCTCCACGTGTGGCTGTAAAACTTAAAGCAGGATTAGTTGATGGCGCTATCGAGCTGCCGAAAACTGATGGTGGTAAATTCCTGGTAAAGAAAACTGCATTTTCAGGAAAAGCTTTTGCCGTAACAGAACTTACTTCTGCTGTTAAAGTTATTGCTCTAAATCCAAATGCTTTTGGCGTTAAGGAATCTCCCGCAACTCCTGTAGTTGAGGCCTTCTCTCCTGCTGTACAAGCCGGCGATCTTACTGCTATTGTAAAAGAAATTGTCAGGGCAACAGATAAAGTTTCTCTGCCGGATGCAGAACTGGTAGTATCTGCCGGACGCGGATTAAAAGGACCAGAAAACTGGGGTATGATCGAGGAACTTGCCGGACTTTTAGGAGCAGCTACAGCTTGTTCAAAACCAGTGTCAGATGCCGACTGGAGACCTCATGCAGAACACGTAGGACAAACTGGTATTGCCATCAGTCCGAATTTATACATCGCTATCGGGATATCGGGAGCTATTCAGCATTTGGCTGGGGTGAGCTCATCAAAAGTGATCGTAGTGATCAACAAAGACCCTGAGGCTCCATTTTTCAAAGTTGCCGATTACGGAATTGTCGGTGACGCCTTTGAGGTAGTTCCAAAATTAATTGAAGCATTAAAAGCACATCAGGCTTAATAATATCCGGCGGAGACTCCATCTCCGCCAGGTATTCTAATATATGAAAAAAGTAAAACTAGATATTGTTGGCTTATCTTACAGCCAGACCCAATCCGGAGCCTACGCACTGGTACTTGGAGAAGTGAATGGCAGAAGACGTTTACCGATCATTATCGGTGCGTTTGAAGCACAGGCAATTGCGATAGAGATTGAAAAAATGACTCCCAGCAGGCCACTTACCCATGACCTCTTCAAAACATTTGCTCAAACGTATAATATAGAAATTAAAGAAATACTGATTTACAACCTTGTAGATGGTGTATTTTTCGCAAAGCTGATTTGTACTGACGGAGAGAAAACACAGGAAATTGATGCACGTACATCTGATGCCATTGCATTGGCTGTCCGCTTCAATTCTTCAATTTATACCTATGAATTTATCCTGTCATCGGCAGGCATCGTTATCGAAGGCAATGATTTCGTATTTCTCGAAAACATGGACAACCTGAGTAAAGAACAGAGACAGGAAGATATTGATACTTCTATTCCCGGAACAGGTTACACCAACCTCAGCATAGAAGAACTTAACCAGAAACTGCAGGAAGCCATTACAGATGAGGCTTATGAGAAAGCTGCACGGATCAGGGATGAACTGAACAAAAGAAATTCATCTCAATAGCATTAATCTACAGGATTATACACATCTTTATTTACTATTATACCTAACAAATCTTATTTGATCAATTTTTATGGAGCGTTTTCACGGAATCATTGGTATCCTTTTTATATTGGGCCTCGCATATCTGTTTTCTAATAACAGAAAAAAGATAAATTACAGGCTGGTTGCCAGTGGCCTTACACTCCAGGTTCTGATCGCAGTGCTGATCCTCAGAGTTAGTCCTGTACAGCACTTCTTTGAATTTCTGGGCAAGGGAATGCAGAAAATTGAAGAGTTCGCTAAAGTAGGTGTAAATTTCGTTTACGGTGGTGTGGCAGTGATCGGTTATGATGGTCAGCCTCATCCCTATTCTGCGCCGGATGGATTTGTATTCGCCTTCAACGTAACCGCCACCATTATCCTGGTATGTGTGCTTGTCGCTATATTTTATCACTTTGGAATCATGCAAAAAATTGTTGCAGTGATTGCCCGCGGAATGAACTTCATTATGCGTGTCAGCGGTGCCGAGGCATTGAGCAACGTAGCCAGTGCATTTGTGGGACAGGTTGAAGCACAGGTAATGATCAAACCTTATCTTAAAGGAATGACCAAAAGTGAGTTGCTGGCCTCGATGAGTGGAAGTTTGGCTTGTATTGCCGGCGGTATCCTAATTGTATACGTAAATATGGGTGCACAGGCCGGAATGAACCTCGCTCCTAAGTTAATTATGGCAAGTTTGATGGCAGCACCCGGTGCACTGATTATTGCCAAGATAGTTTTTCCTGAAACTGAGGTTTCACAGACCATGGGTAAGGTTAAACTGGAAGTGAAAAGTGAATATACCAACCTGATCGATGCCATTTCACATGGCGCCGGTGAAGGCTTTAAAATTGCAATGAATGTGATTGCCATGCTGATCGGTTTTATTGCACTGATCGCGCTGGTGGATTATATTTTCATACATATCGGGCACCTGTTTAATCCAAATTTCAATCTGTCGCTCGACTGGATTTTTGGTAAATTGTTTTATCCCTTCGCCTGGTCGATGGGTATACCTGAACAGGATGTAAACAATGCGGCTACCCTGCTTGGGCAAAAACTGACAGTAAATGAATTCCTGGCCTTCAAAAACCTTACGACAAAAGCAGTCCCTATTGTTACCGAGAAGGGTATTCTCATCATCAGCATTGCGATCTGTGGTTTTGCCAATTTCAGTAGTGTGGGTATGCAAATCGGAGGAATTGGTGAACTCGCACCGGAGCGCCGTGCAGATCTGGCCAAATTAGGGCTTAAAGCACTCATGTGTGGAACGCTTGCATCCTATCTTTCCGCATCAATTGCAGGAATTTTAATGTAAAGACTAAAAATCTAGTTATTTTCATAGAATATTAATATCTTTCAGTGGATATTTTCTATTATTTATATGTCAGGACACTATCGTAAGGAAAAAAACTGTCTCAATTGCGGACATCATGTTGAAGAACATTACTGTACGCATTGCGGGCAACCCAATTTGGAATTAAAAGAACCTTTCTGGCATTTTATCGGCCATAGTATTGGTCATTATTTTCATTTTGATTCCAAGTTTTTTCATACGCTGGTTCCTCTGCTGAGCAAACCGGGACAAATTACATTGGATTACCTTGCAGGGAAAAGAGCAAGATATATCCACCCTGTCAGTCTGTACATCTTTGTATCTATTGTTTATTTTATTGTTGTTCCACATTCGCTCAAAGAAAAGAAAGTAAAAACTGAGCTTACAAGCGCACAAAAAGACAGTGCCACAGTTGCGGTAAGAAAAAGCAAAGCTCAACTGAATTCAATTGCACCAGGTCTGGGAAATTCTATCAGATTAAGCCTGGATACCGACAGCCAGTTCAATGCACTGAATAGGGAATCACAGGTCCGCTATATCGACAGTCTTGAGAAGGTGATGAAGGCAAAGCCCAATGAAGGGCTACAAAATCAAATTGATGATTACAAGGATTTAATTTCCGAGAACCAGGATACCAGTTATTCTGCCTATCTCGCACGGCAGCAGAAATTGCCGGCTGATGAACGCGACTCCTGGTTGGAAAAGAAAGCGCAGAAACTGAAATATGACAAGAGAACCAAAAAGCTGAAAAAGGGAGAACATGCTGATTCTTCAGAGCACAAGGTAGACATTGAAGAAGAAGTAAAGAAATACCAGCCTAAACAGTATTTCCTCCTGATGCCTTTGCTGGCTTTATTTATCATGATTAACTTCAGAAAAAACCGGATTTATTATATAGACCACCTGGTGTTTACTATTCATGGTATGACTGCCTATTTCATCGTATCAATTGTCACTCAACCTATCGAGAAATATATCTTTGGCCTCGGTTCATTTATGAGCGAAGCCATAGAACTGATTGTATTTGCAGGTATAGTCTGGTATCTCTATTCCGGTCTGAAATTGTTTTATCAGCGTTCACGGAATGTGACTATTCGTAAAACGATAACTGTCATGTTCATGTACACGCTAACATTTTATATCTCAGAGGAGATTATCAGACAGATCGTTATCATGATGATGACTTAAAAGCTGAATATAATTTAAACTGTCTTCAAAAAACTATGTATTCAATGTTAAATTATAATGAACTAAAATAATTTAACATTTTTTAAGAGTATAATATTTTTACATTGGCTTTTTTAGTAATATATTAGGCATACCAACGCCAATGTATGAAACGAAAATGTCTCTCTCTGCTCCTGCTCACTTTCCTAAGTTATCACGCATTTGCACAAAGTAAATACACCGTTAAAGGTGTTGTTCTGGATACTGCTTCCGGCAAAAAATTAATGAATACATCTATCAGTGTGTTGAGGAGTAAAGATTCTACTCTTGTTAAATATACCCGGGCAGATGAAACAGGAAGATTTTTGATATCCTCACTTCCTCCGGGCAAAATGTTCCTGCTGGTTACCTATCCTGGTTTTGCAGATTATGTAGAAGAGTTCAGATTGGACAGTACAAAAAGCAGTGCAGACTTTGGGAACATCAAACTCATACTCAAAGCAAAATTGCTGGCAGATGTAATTATCAAAGGAAAAGCCGCGGCGATAAAGATCAAAGGCGATACCACAGAATTTGACGCCGCCGCCTATGCCATACAACCTAATTCTAAGGTTGAAGATCTACTCAAACAGCTCCCAGGTATACAGGTGGATAAAGATGGTAAGATTACCGCACAGGGCCAAACCGTCAGCAAAGTATTGGTGGATGGTGAGGAGTTCTTTGGAGATGACCCTACACTCGTGACAAAAAACATCAGGAGTGACATGGTTGATAAGGTGCAGCTGTTCGACAAAAAAAGTGATCAGGCGGCATTTACGGGTGTGGATGACGGTAAAACGAGTAAAACCATCAATCTGAAACTGAAAGAAGATAAGAAAAACGGATATTTTGGTAAACTTGATGCAGGAGCTGGAACTGATGACTTTTATCAGGCACAAGGCATGTTTAATGCTTTTAAGGGTAAAAAGAAGTTTTCTGCCTATGGTACTTTAGCAAATACCGGCAAAATTGGTTTGGGCTGGCAGGATAACAGCAAATTTGGGTCCTCTGACAATGTAGAATATGGGGATGACGGTGGAATTTATATCAGTGACGATGGCAGTGATCAGTTATCATCTTATAATGGAAAGTATAACAATCAGGGAATCCCGGTAGCCAGGACAGGTGGAACACATTATGATGCTAAATGGAACAACGATAAGCAGAGCATCAATGCTAACTATAAAATTGGTTCGCTCAATGTTGAGGGTGATAACAATACTCAGAATCAGAACAACCTTCCCACCGGAACAATTATATCGGGCACTAATGAACATTTTGATAATTATATGTTTCGTCAAAAGCTGGACGGTACTTACACTATAAATCTGGATACTACCACTACCCTCAAAATCTCGGCAGATGGATTGCTCAAAAACAGTGAAGTCAGAAGTGATTTTGCGACCAGCAGCATTCGTGGCAATGGAATACGCCTTAATGAAACTGAAAGAAATATTACAAATGATGTACGCAACAAGGTCTTTAACGCCAGGGCTCTGTTAACAAAAAAGTTAAGTAAACCACGCCGAACCATATCTGTAGATCTCAGAGAATCTGTCACACAGACGGAAGGTAAAGGTTTTCTGAAAGCTACCAATGAATTTTATAATATTGAAGGAATCCTGGAAAGTGATTCGCTGACGGACCAGTACAAAACCAGCATTGTAAAAACCTCCGCACTGCATGCTAATGTTGCCTACACGGAACCTCTGGCTAAATATCTGACAATTGTACTTAATTATGGTTTCGGCCTGAATAACAGTACCGCTGACCGACGATCATTTAACGCTTCAGGAAACGGGCAGTACAATACGCTGGATTCCCTTTTTAGTAATAATTATGATTTTCAGCAGATATCCAATCAGGGTGGTGCCATATTTAACTTTAAAAAAGCAAAAAATACATTTGATTTCGGAACTAAAGTGGCGAGCGTAAACTTCAGACAAAAGGACTTGTTTTATAATTCTTTGTTTAAAAGAGATTTTGTGAACTGGTCACCACAAATGAGATATGTGTACAAAATATCCAGTCAGGGATCGCTGAGTTTCAACTATAACGGAAGTAATGTTCAACCGACGCTGGACCAGATTCAGCCGGTAAGGGTAAATAATGATCCGCTCAATATTACTGTAGGTAACCCGGATTTAAAACCTGCTTTCAGACATTCAATTCAGGGTAATTATAACTCTTACAAAGTTATCAGTGGTACAAGTGTTTATGCTTATGCAAATTACACCATTACTGATAATCCTATCGTGAGCAATGTAAGCACTGATTCTGCTGGCAGAAGCACTTTTCGTTCTGTCAATCTCTCCGGCAAAAATTCAAATTCCTTCAATTTTTATCTTTCTACCGGACAAAAGATCAAGCCAATTGATACCTACGTAGGTATCAATGCTAATGTGAGTAGAAATATATCCTATAATTATGTTAATGATGAATTGAATAAACTGCAGTCGGTTTTATATTCAGCACAGCTCACTGTTTCCAAATATAAGGAGAAGAAACATGAAGGGTTTTTCTATTTCGGTCCAACTTACACAACGAATGAGTCTTCTTTGCAAAAAAATATTAATGATAATGGATGGGGATTCAGAGGGTATGGCAATATAGGTTTGGTGTTTCCTTTGAAATTCGAGATCAATACTACCGGAGAATACGAGTACAGAGCAAAAACACAATCCTTCAATACCGACTTCCATCGTTTTATCTGGAATGCGAGCTTCAGCAAAAAATTCCTGAAATCTGATGGATTAAAGTTATCACTTTCTGTAAATGACCTGCTTAACCAGAATGTAGGGTTTAGCAGAACAGCCTCGGGAAATATGATCACGCAAAGTAATTACACGACTATCAAAAGGTATTTTATGGGATCGATAGCATGGGATTTTAACAAAATGGGTGGATCTGCAACAAAAAAATAAAGACATGAAGAAAACAGTGTTTATAATCGTACTGCTCGTGCAGGGTATAAGTTATCTGGGAACTGCGCAAAATGCCAGGTTTCCTGAACAAGGCGTCATTCAGTTTGAGCGTAATACCAATATGTATGCCGTTCTTCAAAAAAGATTTGGCAAGTCGGATGAAGACTGGTCATCACGAATGATCGAGCAGTATAAAAAAGCAAATCCGCAGTTCAAAGTTTTGAAAAGCACGATGTACTTCAGTAAAGACAAAACGCTGTTTAAACCTGAGGATGACCCTGCTCCTGGTAGTTCCTACCTTACGCAAGGCCCGGATGTTAACCAAATCAATACCATCTATGCTGATTTGACTACACATATGCAAACGACCAGGAAATCAGTTTTCGAAGATACTTTTTTGATCAAAGACAGTATCAGGAATATCAATTGGAAAATCACCAGCGAAACACGTGAAGTTGCAGGCTACACGTGCAGAAGGGCGAATGCCATAGTCATGGATTCTATTTATGTTGTCGCATTTTATACTGACCAGATACCAGTATCCGGAGGGCCTGAATCTTTTGGTGGGCTTCCGGGAATGATCCTGGGCCTTGCTTTACCCCATGATAACGTGAGTTGGTTTGCAAAATCAGTAACGGACAAACCAGTGGAAGCTTCTATTGTTGTCCCCCCGTCAAAAGGTAAGCCCACCGACATTAAGGGCTTTGCGCTGATCATGAAAGATGTCATGAAGAACTGGGGAGATCATGGTAAAGCTTATCTCAAAGCGCTGATGTTATAGGGTATCGTGATGATCGGTAGTATGCTTTTTGGGGAAATTGAACAACAATGAACTCAGAACCGGTAGCACAAAAATGACCACGGTAAAGATGGAAACAACCAGATCGGTTCTTTCGCCCTCTAAAGCTTTAGATACCGGCGACTCAGGATAGAAATGGGTAAGTACAGAAGAACTGAGCTTTAAACCCAGTACGGCTATTACAATAAAAGCTGCAGTTTCAAGAAAAGTAAATTTCTCCATGAGCTTCACAAATCCCTGAGCGACAAAACGCATGGCGAGTATTCCGATAAAGACCCCAATATAGATCAACCAAATGTGATCGGTGAAAGCCACTGCTGCAAATACGTTATCAATAGAAAATGCCAGGTCCATTACCTCTACCAGCGCGACAGTAGCCCAGAAATTACCCAGTAATCCTACGGTCGATTTATAGATCCAGCTTTGGCTTTTGTCTATCTCTTCCTCTTCAACATTACCTTTGGAATTTTTCTTTCTGAAGTAATCAAATGCAAGGTACAGCAAATAAAAACCACCCAAAGGCTTTAACCACCAGATTTTTACGAGCCATGCTGCAAGAAATAGACAGATACCCCGGAAAACATAAGCGCCGATAATACCATATTTCAAGGCCTTCTCCCGCTGATGTTTTGGTAAATCCATCACCATGGTAGCGAGAACAGCCGCGTTGTCTACAGACAAAAGGCTCTCTATCACTATCAGATTCAGAATGATAAGGAGACCGGCTTGTATATCATCTCCCAAAATAGTATGCAAAAAATCCATCTGTGTTGCGTTGTTTGGCCTAAATTACTAAAATATTGATGAAGCAGCGTGGCAATAGTCCGATAATAAAAAAAGGCATCGAAAAACGACGCCTTTTTTAAACAAGCCTTAAGGCTGTGAGATTATCTTTTTTCAGCTTCTACAAAAGTCCTGTTGGTATGGCCAACATAGATCTGACGCGGACGACCGATTGGTTCTTTGTTTTCGTGCATTTCTTTCCATTGTGCAATCCATCCTGGTAAACGTCCAAGTGCAAACAGCACGGTAAACATATCCGTAGGGAAACCTAAAGCTCTGTAAATAATTCCGGAGTAGAAATCCACGTTCGGATACAGTTTGCGCTCTACAAAATAAGGATCACTTAGTGCAGCCTCTTCCAGCTTTTTAGCAATTTCCAGAACAG
>Ga0157373_10003788_pt1 | contig 11438 bp, 9 predicted proteins | sample C65metaG_FD_113460 | JGI IMG/M metagenome (GOLD analysis project Ga0157373, IMG submission 113460) | Corn rhizosphere microbial communities from Kellogg Biological Station, Michigan, USA - C6-5 metaG | ecosystem: Host-associated > Plants > Roots > Rhizosphere > Soil | place: USA: Michigan...
CAAGGTGACCGGCGTTGCTGTCGAGCCCATCGTCGATGCCCAGCGCAAGGCGGACCTGCTGCGCGAACTGGCTGAAAAAGAAGGCCTGCGCCTGGAACAGACCATCGCCGTGGGTGACGGCGCCAACGACCTGCCGATGCTGGCGATCGCCGGTCTGGGCGTGGCGTTCCGGGCCAAGCCGCTGGTCAAGCAATCGGCCAGGCAAGCGATATCGACCCTTGGGCTGGATGGGGTGTTGTACCTGCTGGGCTTCAGAGATCGTGACGGGCAGCTCTGAATCCAGGAAATCCCCTCGCCACAGGGTTGCTTGGTTGTCTGTTAAAGTGACTTCCACAACGAATCGAAATCCCCATCCCGGTCATCGCCACCCTCGGCGGGGCCGGCATCCTCCTGGTGATAGGCAAACTGGTTGAAGCTGTGGGTACTGGTCACCCGCCGGTCCAGGCCAGCCCGGAGTTCCTGGCCGTTGGTGTTGATCAGAACCTGCTGCCCCTCCTGGAACGGCAGGCGGGGGGCGATCATGGTCGCGGGAAGTTCGATGGCGCTGATCTCCGGCAACAACAACCCCCGCAGGTAATGACTAGGTTCGTTTTTCTCCCGGACCAATTGCACGCCGCAAGGCTGGGCATAGGGAGCGACCAGTTCGATGCCCATCTGCATGGCGCCGCCGCGAACCTGGCGGATCCAGCGCACCACCGCGACGCTCCAGGCTTGGTCATTGGTGTCCCGAATGCCGATCATTTCCCCGGCCTGCAGTTGTTCCGGTACTTCTTTCGGCCAGCCCAGGCAGTAACCCCCGGGGCTGTGATTGACGATCGGCAGTTCGTAGGTGGGAAAGTGATGCTGGTTATCCGACCCGCTGCCCTCTTCATCGGCTGGGTTGACCGGGTACTCGATTTCTTCGTAGGGCAACATGTCGCTGTCCCCGGTGGGGGCGGCGTCGAAAGCTTGCTTCCAGGTATCGCTGGTCTTGCTGGGCGAGGCTTCGAAGCGGGCCTTGCGGGTGACGGGGGTCTTCAGGATTTCGCTAAAGGAACGTTCGCCGCCGAGGTAGTAGTGCAATGCGCTCATGCCCACGCAAATGGTCAGCGTGCCATTGCCCTCGGTGCGCTGGAAGCTGCGTTCGACGGCTTCACCCCAGGCGGCTTGCAGATGCTGCAAGGTATCGCTGCTCATGCCGCCAGGTACCGGCAGGGTGTGCTCGGCAGGCCGCTCCAGATGAGTGGCGAGGGCGCGCACCAGCGGTTCGAGGTCAACACCCAGCAGGCCCGGTTGTTGCTCGGCCCTGAACTTGGAACGGTAGCGTGGCCCGACATCCAGCTCCGGCGCGACGGCGAAAAGGCTGGTGGCGGTGCTGGTCGGATCCAGCTTGATCCGCTGGCTCCAGGCTTCCAGCACTTCGGCCAGTCGTGCGATCTGGCCCTGGCGCAGTTGGTTGCTGCGTGATGCGCCCAGCAGCAGGGCCACGACGTAGGTTTGCTCGGCGCTCAGTTGCTGGACCTGGCTGACCAGGTCGTCGTTGACACTCTGGTGTTGCAACCGGTACTGGCAGGCGATCCGGTACAACTGGTGCAGATCAAGCCATAGACCTTCCGGCACCGGACTGTACAACTCGGTGGCGCGCAGCAGCGGACCGTTGAGGGCATGTATCGCCCTTTGCAATGCGGTACTCAGCAGGCGGGCCCGGTCCTTGGTGAACTTCGGTGCGATGCGCGCCACGATTTGTTTGTAGCCCATCGCCAGATGACTTTGCAGGGCCTGGCACAGGTTGACGATCTTGCGCGAGCGGTCATCGAGCACGATGGGCTGTTGCAGGAAATGCCGCTCCAGGTGCTTGCAGACGTAATACACCTCGGGCCGCAGCAACTCGAGCAATTGCAGGCGGTTCTCGCTGGGGGTGAGCAGCAGGTTGAGTTCGCCGATGGCCTGGTACAGCAGGCGAGCCGTTTCGCCGATGTTGGCCTTGGGCAGGTTGGCAATCCAGCGCTTGAGATCCCGTGGCGTAGCCTCGCAGAACGACAGGCGTGATTGCGTCGGAGTGGAAACGCGCAACAGTGGGAGAGGGCTGGTCTCATTCATGCCGTGGACGGCTCCGGCTGGAAATGAAAAGGATGTCTCCAACTCTAGCAGGTGTGGCGGAAAGAAGTGCCCGATCTGTTTGGGCGACTGTGGGAGCGAGCCTGCTCGCGATGGCGGCGGATCAGTCGGTATGGAGGTGACTGGCCTGACGCTATCGCGAGCAGGGCTCGCTCCCACAAGGGCGGTGGTGGCTCAAGCCTTGGGCAGCGCCAAGCCCTGGCCCATCCGCACCGGCGAGCCGGCCACCAGGTCCTCGGCCCATTTCACCTGGTCTGGCCCGAACAGCACGATGGCGGTCGAGCCCAGTTTGAAGCGGCCCAGTTCGGCGCCTTTTTCCAGGTGGATCGGTGCGCGGGCGGCTTCGTCGTAGCGGAAGGTCTTGAGTTCGCGCTTGGGTGGCGTGACCAGCCCGGCCCAGACGGTTTCGATGGAGGCCACGATCATCGCGCCCACCAGCACCACGGCCATCGGCCCGCGCTCGGTGTCGAAGATGCAGGCCACGCGTTCGTTGCGGGCGAACAGCTCCGGAACGTGTTCGGCGGTGGTCTGGTTGACCGAGAAGATACGGCCCGGAATGTAGACCATCTCCCGCAGGGTGCCCGCCAACGGCATGTGCACGCGGTGATAATCCTTGGGGGACAGGTAGATGGTCGCGAAATCGCCGCCCATGAACGGCGCGGCGTTGGCCGAGTCGCCACCCAGCAGTTCCAGCACGCTGAAACTGTGGCCCGTGGCCTGGAAGACCCGGCCGTGCTCGATAGGGCCGAGCTGGCTGACGGCGCCGTCGGCGGGGCTGAGGATCGCGCCCGGTGTTTCGTCCAGCGGCCGTGCGCCTTCTTTCAAGGCGCGGGTGAAGAACGCGTTGAAGTGCTCGTAGGCGGTCAGGTCTTCCACCAGGGCTTGGGACATGTCCACTTGATAACGCTTGGCGAACCACTGGGTGAACGCATTCTTGAACCAGCGCACGCGGCATTCGGCGATGCAGCCGGCCAGGCGTGACAGCAGGTGGTGGGGCAGCAGGTATTGAGTGATGATGAACAAACGGTTTTTCATTAAATGTCCTTAGGAACCTTCAAATCTCGATCGGGGTGTCGGGGTGGTTGCCCCATTCGCCCCAGGAGCCGGCGTAGCCCTTGACCCGTGGGTAACCCAGCGCCTTGGCCACCAGATAGGTGAAACCGGAGCGGTGGTGAGTCTGGCAGTGGGTGATGATCTCTTTGTCGGGCGTGATGCCCAGTTGTTCGAGTATCTGCGGCATGTCCTGGCGGATACGCAGGCTGCGCGCCTTGTCCATGCCCGCGGTCCATTCGAAATTGACCGCGCCGGGAATATGACCGCCCCTGGCCGCCACGACTTTCTCGCCGGAATACTCCAACGGGCCACGTGCGTCCCAGATCGCCAGGTCGGCGGCACCGAGGCGGCTTTGCAGGTATTCGCGGGTGGCGGTGGGCTCGTCCCGCAGGGTCAGTTGCACCGGGTCGCCGACGGAGGTCGGTACCTCAGTGTTGACCGGCAGGCTTTCGTCCAGCCACGACAGCAGGCCGCCGTCGAGGTAGTGGTATTTCGAATGGCCGATCACGTCCAGCAGCCAGATAAAACGTCCCGCCCAGCCGCCACCTTCGTCGTCATAGACCACGTAGACCGCATCCGGGTTGTGCCCGAGCTCGCCGAACAGCGCCTCGAGATCGGCTTTGGCCGGCAACAGCCCCGGTGCTGGCGGCTGCCCCAGTTGTGTGCGCTTGGGGTCGACAAAGCGTGCGCCAGGAATGTGGCCGGTGTTGTAGCGGGCGGCGCTGGTCAGGTCCACCAGAATCAATTCGCGGGCGTCGAGGCGCGGGAGCAGGTCGCTGGGCTCGATCACCAGCGGCAAGCCAGAGAAGTCAGGCATGTGAGGTCTCCAGGGGCGCAAAAAGAAGGGAGTGTACCAAGTTCAGCGGCCACGGTTGGTAAAGGTGTGCAGGGCCCGTTCGATGCACTGCACGGTTCTGCCGAAGGCTTGCACCGTCATATCCGCGAAGGGCCCACCGCCCTGGTCCACAGCCACCAGCATGATCACCCGGCCATTGCAGGTCAGGGAGCGCAGCAGCATGTGCTCGCCCTTGAACAGGGCGCGCAGGCCCGGCGGCAGCAGTGCCGAGAACTGCGCATTGTTCTGCGGGTTCAGGCGAACCTGTGCCTGCTGCGCCAGCAAGCGTTGCAATACCTTGCTCTGGCTGATGGAGAAACTCATGGCTGCTGCCTCAGGGGGCAGGCCGGCGATCTGGTGCACGCGCACGCTGGTCTGGCTGCGGTCGGCCATCAGGATCATCACCCGGCGCATGCCGCACGCCACCAGTGCATCCCGTGCCGAGGTGGTCAGGTGCATGGCGTTGCTGAACGGGCTTGGTTCCACCAGCAACGCAGCGCATCGTTTGCGCCACAGGGCCAGGTCTTCGACGCTGGGTTGGGCGACGGAAGCGCCGGCAGCCTGGACGCGACGGCTACCGGGAGGCCAGAGCAGGGCCACGGCGGGGTGCCAGAGGTCCGGCATGGCGTGGTGGCGGGCGCTGTTGGCCGCCTGTTGGTGCAATTGTTGCTGAAGCTCATCCATGGGCATCTGCAGATACAGGCTGGTGAGGTATTGCCAGCGGACGTTGTGGGGGCAATCCCAGGCCTGGTGTGCCGAAAGTGCCAGGCCATTCGCCAGCAGCACGGTGTTGGCCGGTTGATTGAGCCAGCGGCGTAGGGTCGGGTCGTCGTCCAGGCGATTCTGCTGGCGTAGCGGGTGTTCGCTGTCCCGGGCGATGCGCAGCACCTTCACCAACTCGCGGCGTTCGTTGAGCAGCAGGCGATAGCCTTGCGCCACCCATATCGGCAAGCGCCAGGCTTCTACCACGGCGAGACAGATTTTCAGCAGGCTGACGCCGAACAGTTCGCGTTCCACCTTGCTGGCCGACTGGCCTTGGTGGATCACCCGCATCTCCCATTCTCCCAGCAACCTCGGGTGAGTCAGGGCCAGGGGCCAGAGCGGTGACAAGAACAACAGGCTGCCCCAATGGATGTCCTGCCATAGTCGTGCCAGGCGGCTGGCAAAAAAGCCATTGGCCTGTTGCGTGGCGTGCTGGCTGATCAATTGCAACTGGCGCAGGGCAACGGGTATCTCTTGCTCCGGCAGTGAGGGCAGGCGGGCGAGCAGCTCCTCGGTGCGCTTGAGGCCGAGGCGATTGATCGCCACTTCGAGGTTTTCCGCCGGTTCGGTGAGGCTGCCATGGGTATGATGGTTGGCTTCGCGGATGACGCTCAGGGCCAGGGCAGGACTGTCCTGCATGAACTCGGCGATGTCGCGCAATGAGCGGCGGCTGTCGGCAATGGCTCTGCAGACCTGGTCATGACTGGCCTGGGGCACCGGCAAATGCACGCCCTCGAGCAGCTTTACCCAGCCTTCGAGCGTGGTTGGGCGTGGGGTTGGAACCTTCGTTTCGTTAGCCATGGCTGGACGTGATCATCACATGCTGCAACGGGGCAAACTGGCTTTTCGCCAGAACTGGCTATAGTCTGGCGCAGTTGTGCCGATAAGGAGAAGAAGAGATTTTCCAGCTTCCGAATATGACCTTGAACCCGACTTAAATAAGTACCTTCAATCTATGGCTAAAATTATCGGCATCATTGTCGTGTTCGCGAGCGTGCTTGGCGGATACGTGCTCTCCCATGGCAAGATTGCCGCCCTGATCCAACCCTTCGAGGTGATGATCATCGGTGGCGCGGCCCTTGGCGCATTCCTGCAGGCCAACCCCGGCTACATGACGATGCACGTGCTCAAGAAATCCTTGGGCATGTTCAGTTCGCGCTTCAACCACACCTTCTATCTCGAGGTGCTGGGGCTGATCTACGAGATCCTCAACAAGAGCCGCCGCGAAGGCATGATGGCGATCGAGGGCGATATCGAAGACGCCGCCGCCAGCCCGATCTTCGCCAAGTACCCGGCAGTGCTCAAGGACGCCCGCATGACGGCGTTCATCTGTGATTACCTGCGCATCATGTCGTCCGGCAACATGGCTCCCCATGAGCTCGAAGGCCTGTTCGACATGGAACTGTACAGCCTCAAGGAAGACCTGGAGCATCCGTCCCACGCTGTGACCGGCATCGCCGACGCCATGCCCGGCTTCGGTATCGTCGCCGCGGTACTGGGTATTGTGGTGACCATGGCTTCCCTGGGCGACGGCGACCAGAAGTCCATCGGCCTGCACGTGGGTGCGGCACTGGTCGGTACCTTCTTCGGTATCCTGGCTGCGTATGGTTTCTTCGGCCCGCTGGCCCATTCCCTGGCCCATGATGCCAAGGAAGAACTCAACACCTACGAGGCCATCAAGGCCTCCCTGGTGGCTTCCGCCTCCGGCATGCCGCCTTCGCTGGCGGTGTAGTTCGGCCGCAAGGTCCTGTACCCGGCGCACCGTCCAAGCTTCGCCGAGCTGGAACAAGCGGTTCGCGGTCGTTAAGTTATGGAAAATAACCAGCCGATCATCATCAAGCGTGTCAAGCGCATAGCCGCTGGACACCACGGGGGCGCCTGGAAAATCGCCTTCGCCGACTTCGCGACGGCGATGATGGCGTTCTTCCTGGTGCTGTGGCTGCTGTCCACCGCGACCCCGGAACAGAAGATCGCCATCGCCGGTTACTTCAAGGACCCGGTCGGCTTCACCGAAAGTGGCACGCCCTACATCATCGACCTGGGTGGCTCGCCGACCCTGGCGCCGGAGACCACCCTCAACCCCGAGGTCAAGTCCCAGCCGCAGCCCGACAAGGTGACGGTGGATTCCGAGCAGGTCGAAGGCATGGCCGAGCAGGTCGAGCGCGAGCGTCTGGAGCTGCTGTTGCAGGAGTTGCAGAACAAGGTCGACGAGAACCCGCAGCTGCAGAAATTCAAGGACCAGATCCTGTTCGAAATCACACCGAATGGCTTGCGCATCCAGATCACGGATGCCGAGAACCGGCCGATGTTCGATTCCGGCAGCGCACGTCTGAAGCCTTATTTCGAGGACATCCTGCTGGCCATGGCCGACACCATCAAGGCGGTGCCGAACAAGATCAGCAGCAGTGGCCATACCGATGCCAAGCCATATGTCGGCAAGGGCGACTTCGGTAACTGGGAACTCTCGGCCAACCGCGCCAACGCGGCACGTCGAGCCCTGGTGGCCGGTAGCTATCCGGACGAGCAGGTGGCGCGGGTGGTCGGTTATGCCTCCTCGGCGTTGTTCGACCGCAAGGACCCGTTCAACCCGGTCAACCGGCGTATCGATATCGTGGTGTTGACCAAGAAGGCTCAGAAGGCCATCGAAGGTTCGCAGACCGACGATCCGGCACCAGACCCGGCCCAGGGCCAGGGCGCCCCGGGCGAAGCCCCGGTGACGACGCCGGGTGCTGCGGTTGATCCGAACGCCTTGCCGGCCGATCAGCAGCCGGTACCGGCCCATGAGTTGCGCGAACGCCTGAACCTGTTCGACGACGCCGCGCCGCAACCGCCGGGAACGCCTGCGCAGTGATTGGGCTCGTGGGAGCAAAGCTTGCTCGCGATAGCGACAGACCAGTCAACATTGTTGCTGACTGACTTACCGCCATCGCGAGCAAGCTGTGCTCCCACAGTTTGTGGCTTAACTGACTGGCATTAGGGCAAGCCTTGCTCCCACAGGCGGGAGCGAGCTCCCTCGCCACAATTGCGCCCGGCTCACCTTCAGATCAATAACTGCTTTCCGGCAAGCTGGCGATGATCGAGCGATAGCTGTTCATTCGTTGCTGCTGTACGCGGCCGTCTTCCAGTGCCTTGAGCAAGGCGCAGCCGGGTTCGCGGTCGTGCTTGCAGTCGCGGAAGCGGCAGGTGCCGATCAGGTCGTTGAACTCGATGAACCCGGCTTCCACATCGGCTCGGCTGACATGGCCCAGGCCGAATTCACGGATGCCGGGCGAGTCGATCAGCTCACCGCCGCCGGGGAAGTGGAACAACCGCGCGGTGGTCGTGGTGTGGGTGCCCTGGCCGGACAGCTCGGACAGCGGCCCGACGCGGGTTTCGACCTCCGGCAGCAGGCTGTTGACCAACGAAGACTTGCCGACACCGGACTGGCCGACGAACACGCTGATGCGCCCGTCCAGTTGCCGTTGCAATTGCTCCATGCCATTGCCGTGGTGGGCCGAGACTTCCAGCACCGGGTAACCCAGTTGCCGATAGACCGCCAGCAGGGCGTTCAGCGCCGGGGCATTCTGCTCATCGATCAGGTCGAACTTGTTGAGCAGCAATAACGGGCGGATACCGGCATGTTCGGCCGCCACCAGGTAGCGGTCGATCAGGTTGGCGTGGGGCTCGGGCAGCGGGGCGAACACGATGACGATCATGTCGACGTTGGCCGCCACCGGCTTGAGCTGGCCGCGGCTGTCCGGGCGACACAGCTCGGTGTGCCGTGGCAACTGTGCCACGATCACGCCAATACCCTGGTTGCCGGCCCGCCAGACCACCTGGTCGCCGGTGACCAGCGCGGGCAGGTTCGCGCGCAGGTGGCAACGGAATACCTGGCCGGCCAGTTCGCCTTCACGGGCCTCGACCTCGACCTGTACACCGAAGTGCGCGATCACCAGGCCGGTCTGTTCGGGGCGCAGGTCGCCGCCTTCCAGGGCTTGCACCGCACTGGACTCGCGTTTGGCGGCGCGGGCTGCGCGCTCGCCCTGGATTTTTTCGATGCGCCAGTTCTGACGACGATTGAGTTGGCGTTTGGCCATGGGTGTTCCGTATGAAAATGCAGCGATTAGGTAAAACGGCGGCGAGTTTAGCACGCCCGCAGGCCCGGCTAGGCTAAACTGCGCAGCTACTCCGAGGAGCCCTTTCTATGCAAAATCCGCAGAACCTGATCTGGATCGACCTGGAAATGACCGGTCTGAACCCCGACACCGACGTCATTATCGAAATGGCCACCATCGTCACCGACAGTGACCTCAACACCCTGGCCGAAGGCCCGGTGATCGCGATCCATCATAGCGACGAGATCCTGGCTGGCATGGACGAATGGAACACCCGCCAGCACGGCGGCTCGGGCCTGACCCAGCGGGTACGCGAGAGCAAGATCAGCATGGCCGAGGCCGAGGCCCAGACCATCGCCTTCCTCGAGCAGTGGGTGCCGAAGGGCAAATCACCGATCTGCGGCAACAGCATCTGCCAGGACCGGCGCTTCCTCTATACCCACATGAAATCCCTGGAAAGCTACTTCCACTACCGCAACCTGGACGTCTCTACCCTCAAGGAACTGGCCGCTCGCTGGGCGCCCCAGGTGCGTGACAGCTTCCAGAAAGGCGGCAGCCACCTGGCCCTGGACGACATCCGCGAGTCCATTGCCGAGTTGCAGCATTACCGCAAGCATTTCATCAAGTTCTGATTGTGCTGTGGCGTGGGATCCGTGGGAGAAACGCTTGCCCGCGATGAACGATGACACGGTCCTGCAGTGAAGGGTGTTGTCTGCATCGCGAGCAAGCGTTGCTCCCACAGATCCCCTCGCCACAGGTCGGTGTTTGGCACAGCCAGCGGTTGCCCTCTTTTGGTGCCGGTCCGAAATGGCTAGACTGCGCGCCTTTCTGCCAGGACCGCCATCATGTTGTTGATGCTTTATCTGATCGCCATTACCGCCGAAGCCATGACCGGCGCCCTGTCTGCGGGGCGTCGAGGCATGGACTGGTTCGGCGTGGTGCTGATCGCCTGCGTCACGGCGCTGGGTGGCGGTTCGGTGCGCGACGTGTTGCTCGGGCATTACCCGCTGACTTGGGTCAAGCACCCGGAATACCTGGTGCTGACCACGGCGGCGGCGATGCTGACGGTGTTCCTGGCGCGCTGGATGCGTCATCTGCGCTCGATGTTCCTGGTACTCGATGCCGTGGGCCTGGTGGCATTCACGCTGATCGGCTGCATGACGGCCCTGGAAATGGGGCATGGCATGTTGGTGGCGTCGGTCAGTGGGGTGATTACCGGCGTGTTCGGCGGGATCCTGCGGGACATCTTCTGTAACGATATTCCGCTGATCTTCCGTCGCGAGCTGTATGCCAGCGTCTCGTTTGCCGCCGCATGGTGTTATTTGCTGTGCGTCTACCTGGCATTACCAAGCGAACAGGCCGTGCTCATCACCTTGTTTGGCGGTTTCCTGCTGCGGCTCCTGGCGATCCGCTTCCACTGGGAAATGCCGAAGTTCGTCTATAACGACGAGGTCTGACGTTGCGCGTGCTGGCGCAGCGCCCACTCCACATGCTCACGGACCAGTTCCGAGGGGTGGTCGCGTCGTGCCTCCAGTGCCTGAATCACTGGAATCGTTGACGGTGCGTTGCCCAGGCCTACCGCCAGGTTGCGCAGCCAACGCTCATAGCCGGCGCGGCGCAACGGCGAGCCTTCGGTGCTCTTGAGGAAGGTTTCCTCGTCCCACAGAAACAGCGCGGCCAGCACGGCATTGTCCAGGTTATGCCGTGGCTTGAAATCATTCTCTGCGGACGGCCGGGCGAAACGGTTCCACGGGCAAACGATCTGACAGTCATCGCAGCCGAACACCCGATTGCCGATCAAGGGGCGCAGTTCTTCAGGAATGGCGCTTTTCAGCTCGATGGTCAGGTAGGAAATGCAGCGCCGGGCATCCAGTACATAGGGGCCGATGAACGCATTGGTCGGACAGATGTCCAGGCATGCCGTGCATTTTCCACAGTGTTCGCTGGTGTGGGGCGGATCCACCGGCAGTGGCAGGTCGACAAACAGTTCGCTCAGGAAGAAATAACTGCCGGCCTTGCGGTTCAGCACCAGGGTGTTCTTGCCGATCCAGCCGAGCCCGGCCTGTTCGGCGATGGCTTTTTCCAGGACCGGTGCGCTGTCGACGAAGGCGCGGTAGCCAAAGGGGCCGATGACCGCCTGGATTTTTTCTGCCAGTTGTTGCACGCGTTTACGGATCAATTTGTGGTAATCGCGGCCCAACGCATAACGCGAGACGTAGGCTTTTTCCGGTTGGCCGAGCATCTGCGCCATGTGCGTGTCGCCCGGCAGGTAATCCATGCGCAGGGAGACCACCCGCAGTGTGCCCGGCACCAGTTCCTCGGGGTGCGAGCGCTTGCTGCCGTGGGCGCCCATGTAGTCCATTTCGCCGTGGTAGCCCGCTTCGAGCCAGCGCTGCAGGTGCTGCTCATGCTCGCCAAGGTCCAGTCCGCTGATGCCGACTTGCTGGAAACCCAGCTCACGGCCCCAGTCCTTGATGGATTGGGCGAGGGCGGGGAGATCGGTAGGAATGGCAGGCATGAGGCGAGAGAAACCGGAGCTGAGATGCGTATAATTCTGCCAGACATCGGAGCCCGTAGACGCATGCCGCACACTAAAG
>Ga0157373_10003789_pt1 | contig 11435 bp, 11 predicted proteins | sample C65metaG_FD_113460 | JGI IMG/M metagenome (GOLD analysis project Ga0157373, IMG submission 113460) | Corn rhizosphere microbial communities from Kellogg Biological Station, Michigan, USA - C6-5 metaG | ecosystem: Host-associated > Plants > Roots > Rhizosphere > Soil | place: USA: Michigan...
CATGGCTTGGAGATCCCCCGTACACTCAAACATCAAACTCACCTTGACCCGGTTTCCTGTATGCTTACAATTGGCCTGCGGTTCAAAAGACCAATCGGCCCATTCGTCTAGCGGTCTAGGACACTGGACTTTTAATCTAGGAACGCGGGTTCGAATCCCGCATGGCAATCATCCCATCGGTCATTTTGCTTTTGGGGCAAAACGTGTTTCTGAGGCAAAGCCCGATGGCCCGATGGCCCATAATATGTATTATCGGACGCAAGACATCAAAGAATACCGGGAGGCTGGTGGGCCTCCCGGATTCCGTCTAGTTCAATTGTATTGGCGCGCGGGTTTGCTGCCCCGCTATCGCTTAAGCCTTCTTTGATTGCTTCACCGTCGTGGTGGTCGTGGTGTCCTGTGGCGCCGACACGACGTCAGTTTGTGGCGCAGGCGGACATTCATTGAATCCACCCGATACGTCTCCAGCACCGAATGCTATTACGATCGACAATGCTAACTCCAACAACATCTTCATCTCCTTAATAGGACGCTAGTGTCATTTGAGGCTGCGTCCTTCCGCACTCACTTCTAATAGCGACAAACGATTTGAAAATGTGTCATCACGCTCCCGCGCCCGCGTGCGCGCGCAGAACGCGCAGGAACGAAGCGGCCGCCGGCGAGAAGTTGGCGCCGCGGCGGTGGGCGGCCCAGAGGATTCGGTTGTGAGTGAGGCCACGCACGGGGACGCTGACCAGAACGCCGCGCTCAAGTTCCTCACGCACGCACATGCGCGGGACGAACGCCAATCCCACTCGTTTCTGCACGAAGCGCTTAATCGTTTCGATTGTCGCGAGCTCCAGACTGATGTTAAGCGGCGTGTGTTGTCGCGCGAATGCTTCGATCACTTTAACGCGAGATCCCGACTTCACATTGTGGGCTATGAACGACTCGGTTCCGAGATCCTTGATCTTCACTGAAGAACGCGCGGCAAGCGGATGCTTAGGACTCATTATTAAGACGAGCTCGTCCTTCAGAATCGGAAACGCTTCCAGGTCGCGATCACCCGGCTCCGACGCCATCAACGCAAAATCAACGTTGCGCTCCAACACCTCCCGGGGCAGTCGATTCGAGACGTGCCGAAATATCTCCACCTTCACTTCCGGATGTTGCTCGCGAAATTTCAGTATCAACTCCGGCAACAGATAGAGCGACGTGCTTTCATTCGCTCCCACGCGAACGAGTCCCCTCTTCAAACTCTGCATTTCAGCGATCGCCTGGCCCACCTGGTCCCGCAAACCAAGAATTCGCTGCGCATAGTCGTAGACCACCTGCCCTGCTTCCGTAAGCACCGGACTCTTTTGCGTCCGATCCAGCAACGGCAGACCTATCTCTTCCTCGAGACGCCGGATCGCGATGCTCACGGCAGGCTGAGTCCGAAACACCTTATCGGCTGCTTTTGAAAAGCTCTTCTCCTCGACGACTCGCGAGAAGTATTCCAACTGGGCCATTTCCATAGCGAGAATTTTTACCACATCCGGGCCAGACTAGTCGATGAACGAAGTTTATTATCATCTTAAAAGAATAAATTTTACAAACACGATGATTTAGCCCAAATTAGGCGCTGCACATGATCGCCCAGCCACAAATCCAGGAACGCGAAGCCGCACCAGACCTGCTCGCGCAGATGCCAACCGGCGCTGAGATGCTTGTCGACGCGCTCGTCTTCGAAGGCGTCGATACGATCTTCGGTTATCCCGGTGGAGCGGTGCTTCACATCTACGACGAACTCTGGCGTGCGCGCGATCGCATTACTCATTACCTCGTGCGGCACGAACAAGGCGCCGTACACATGGCGGAAGGCTACGCGCGCTCGACTGGCCGCGTGGGTGTGGTGCTTGTTACCTCCGGACCAGGGGCGACAAACGCAGTCACAGGCATCGCCAACGCATACATGGACTCCACACCGCTCGTCGTGATCACTGGTCAAGTGCCAAAGCATTTGATCGGTACCGACGCGTTTCAGGAGGTGGACACGGTCGGCATCACTCGGCCCTGTGTCAAACACAACTACCTGGTCCGCGAAGCGAGCGATCTTCCAGCTGTCGTTCGCGAAGCGTTTCATCTGGCGCGCTCCGGACGGCCTGGACCAGTCGTGATCGACATTCCGAAAGACGTGAGCGCAGCGCGTGCGAACTACTCGCGGCTGGACCACGTGAGTTTCCCCTTCTCGGCAACGCCGTCGCCGGTCGATCAGTACGAAGCGCAACACGCGGTCGAGGCCATCGTCAACGCCGAACGTCCGGTGCTGTATGTCGGCGGCGGAATCGCCAATGCAGGCGCTGATGAATCGTTGCGCTCGTTCGCGGAAGCGTTGCGTCTTCCTGTTACGCCGACGCTGATGGGTCTCGGTGGCTTCCCTTCTTCGCATCCACTCTGCCTGGGCATGCTCGGAATGCATGGAACTTATGCTGCGAACATGGCAGTGGCCGACAGCGATCTGCTCGTCGCGCTCGGCGTAAGGTTTGACGATCGTGTCACCGGCAAACTGGCGACTTTCGCTCCAAACGCGCGCGTGATTCACGTCGACATCGATCCGGCAAACATCGGCAAGAACGTCGCTCCGACTCTGGCGCTGACCGGCGACGTCAAACAGGTGCTCGATCAATTCCTGTCGTTGATTGAAGGTAAGGAGCGATCAATTCAGCGCCGCGAGCGCTGGTGGGAACAGATACGCTACTGGCAGCGGTCGCAGCCGCTTCGCTTTTCAGGCTCGCAGCATCAGATCAAACCGCAAACAGTCATCCGCGAATTGCATCGACTCACAAATGGCAACGCCATCATCGTCACAGACGTGGGCCAACATCAGATGTGGGTGGCCCAGTTCTATCCCTTTACAAAAACACGGCAGTTGATCACGAGTGGTGGACTCGGAACGATGGGGTTTGGTTTACCTGCGGCGGTGGGCGCCCAGCTCGCACTGCCGAATCAATTGGTCGTTGCCGTCGTCGGCGATGGCGGGTTTCAGATGACAAACCAGGAGATCGCGACAGCGGTTCAATACGATTTGCCGGTCAAGATTCTCGTGATGAACAACGGATACCTGGGCATGGTGAGGCAGTGGCAGGAGATGTTCTACGACCGAACCTACTCGGAAGTGGACATTTCAGTCGCGCCTGACTTTGTGAAACTCGCGGACGCGTATGGGGCTGCGGGGTTTCGGGCGGAACGACCGGAAGAGCTGCACGACGTGCTCGAGGCCGGACTGAGCCACAAAGGAGTTGCAGTGATGGATATCGTGGTGTCGAAGGAAGAGAACGTGTTTCCGATGATTCCGGCGGGCGCGGATGCGCGAGACATGGTTTTACAGGATTGACAGGATTTTCAGGATTAACAGGATGCGTCACACACTTTCGATAATGGTCGCCGATGAGCCGGGTGAGTTATCACGGATTGTTGGTCTCTTCAGCGCTCGCGGCTTCAACATCGAAACGCTCTCCGTGGGCGAGAGCCTCGATCCGCGCTGGTCCCGCGTCACCATCGTCACGCGCGGCGACGATCGCACGATCCAGCAGATCGTAAAGCAATGCGAACGCCTGGCGCGCGTGCGCGAAGTGCAGGATGTGACGACGCGCCCGCACATCGAACGTGAAATGGCGCTGATCACAGTTTCCGCAAGCGCCGGCAGTGAGCGACAGGAAGTGTTGAGCCTCGTCAGTGTATTTCGCGCAAAGGTCGTCGATATTTCGCACACACAACTCATCGTCGAGGCGTCAGGAAACAAAGAGAAGGTCGACACATTTATCGAGTTGCTCAAACCGATTGGAGTTACTGACATAACCCGAACCGGGCACATCGCGATCAATCGCCTGTCGGCCGGCGTAGATCAGCACATGGAGAGGACATTCGCTTAATGAACATCTACTACGACAAAGACGCAGATCCAACGCTCTTGCGCGACAAACAGATCGCCGTCATCGGTTACGGCAGCCAGGGATTTGCGCAGGCAAACAATCTCAAAGACTCAGGCTGCAACGTCATCGTCGGTCTTCGCAACGGAAGCACCTCGTGGGAAAAAGCCGAGAACGCCGGTTTGAAAGTTTTGCCGGTGGCCCAGGCCGCTGCGGAAGCCGACATCGTGATGATGCTCGTACCGGATGAGCTTGCGCCTGACATCTACGCGCGCGAAGTGGCGGAGTCGATCACACCGGGCAAGTATCTCGCCTTCTCTCACGGTTTCTCGATCCACTACAGATTCATCGAACCACCGCCCGACGCAAATGTGTTCATGGTCGCACCAAAGGGACCGGGGCATCTCGTGCGTCACGAGTACAAGCGCGGCGCAGGCGTGCCGTGTCTACTCGCCGTCAACCAGGATCCGACTGGTGACACGAAGGCGATCGGTCTCGCATACTCCTCTGCGATCGGCGGCGGTCGTGCAGGCATTATCGAAACCAGTTTTCGTGAAGAGACTGAGACCGATCTCTTCGGCGAACAGGCAGTGTTGTGTGGTGGTCTGACTTCACTGATCAAAGCCGGCTTTGAGACGTTGACTGAAGCTGGTTACTCACCCGAGATGGCATACTTCGAATGCCTGCACGAGATGAAACTCATTGTCGACCTGCTTTACGAAGGCGGCATCTCGGAGATGCGTTACTCGATCTCGAATACGGCGCAATACGGTGATATGACGCGCGGCCCCCTGGTAGTGAACGACGAAACGAAACGTCGCATGCAGAGTCTGCTTTCTGATATACAGTCGGGGGCGTTCGCGCACGACTGGATGAAGGAGGCGGGCAATGGCCGTGAGCGCTTCCAACAGCTCGACGCGGAAGCACGAGAGCATCCGATCGAGCAGGTCGGCGCGCGTTTGCGCGATATGATGCCATGGTTGAGCGAAAGTCGACTGGTCGATAAGACTACCAATTAAATGTATCTACGATTCAAGAAGAATGAAGATGCACGCAGTCATTCCATCACACGAGGCGTGGAGCGCACACCGAATAGAGCGATGCTCCGCGCCGTCGGCTTCGATGACGATGATTTTGAAAAGCCAATCATCGCAGTCGCCAACGCTCACAGCACCATCACTCCTTGCAACGCTGGTTTGAACCGTCTTGCAGGACCAGCCTTCGAAGCACTTCAAGAAGCGGGGACGATGCCCCAGATCTTTGGCACTATCACCGTAAGCGATGGCATCTCACAAGGAACCGAAGGGATGAAATACTCCCTCGTATCCCGCGAGATAATTGCCGATTCGATCGAAACTGTCTGCCAGGCGCAATCGGTGGACGGGTTGCTGGCAATCGGAGCGTGCGACAAGAACATGCCGGGCGCGATGATTGCGATCGCGCGTCTCAATATCCCCGCGATCTTCATTTACGGCGGAACGATTAAACCCGGTTACTTTGACGACGAAGACTTAACGATCGTGAGCGCCTTCGAAGCTGTGGGCCAATATTGCGCCGGAAGGATCAGTGAAGATCGACTGCTCGCCATCGAACGTAATGCATGTCCAGGCATCGGCTCCTGCGGCGGCATGTTTACGGCCAACACGATGTCAGCAGCGATCGAAGCGATGGGATTGGCCCTTCCCTTCTCTTCGACGATGTCCGCCGAGGACGGTGAGATCGTCCATAACGCGATCGAGTCTGCAGCAGTGCTCGCGACCGCAGTTCAAAATGAGGTTCTCCCTCGCCAGTTGCTCACACGAAAAGCTTTTGAGAACGCGATCGCCGTAGTTATGGCTGTCGGAGGATCCACTAATGCCGTACTGCACCTGCTGGCTATTGCTCATGCGGCGCAGGTTGAGTTAACGCTCGACGACTTTGAGAAAATTCGGAAGCGAGTGCCGGTGATTTGTAGTTTGAAACCTTCAGGCACATATGTCACAACTGATCTTCACGCCGTTGGTGGCATACCCCGAGTGATGAAGATGCTGCTGGCGCATGGGTTGCTGCATGGTGATGCACTCACGATCACCGGACAGACGATCGAGGAAACTCTCGCCAGAGTTCCTGAAAATCCGGACAGGAAGCAGGATGTGATACGTCAATGGAACGATCCGCTTTATTCTGAAGGTCACCTCGTGATTCTGCGAGGCAATCTCGCACGTGAAGGAGCGGTCGCGAAAGTGTCCGGCGTGAGGAACAAAGCGATAACTGGTCCTACACGAGTTTTTGAGTCGGAAGAATCGTGCTTGCAAGCGATCCTCTCTTCAGAAATCAGACCCGGTGACGTTGTGGTGATTCGTTATGAGGGTCCGAAAGGCGGGCCCGGCATGCGCGAGATGCTGGCGCCGACTTCCGCGATCATTGGCGCCGGCCTTGGCGATTCCGTTGGACTGATCACTGATGGTCGCTTCTCAGGTGCGACGCACGGAATGGTTGTCGGTCATGTAGCGCCTGAAGCCGCAGTGGGCGGCACACTCGCGCTCGTGCATGAAGGCGATTCAATCACGATTGATGCCGAACACAATCTACTTCAACTCAATGTGCCCGATGACGAGATAGAGCGCAGGCGCGCTGCCTGGCAACCACCAACGCCACGCTACACCAGCGGCGTCCTCGCGAAATATGCCGCACTTGTGAGTAGTGCCAGTTTCGGCGCCGTGACCGACCTGTGTTAATTTAGGCCGCAGATTTACGCAGATGAACGCGGATTTGATCCGCGTTCATCTGCGTAAATCTGCGGCTAAAAACTTTTTCGGAAGCAGGTCACAGTGGCCATACGCATTGAGAATCAGTATGAGGGCCCTTTACCGAAAGGCTCTCTGGAACAGATTGAAAACGCCTTCGACAGCTTGCCGCGAGAACATACGCGCGGCATCGAGCGCATCAGGTTAGTCCCTTTCATCACCGATCCGCGAATCAAAGGCCCGTTTCAAACAACGGAATTGCCGGGACTCTATCATCCACGCCAGGGACCGAAAGGCGCGTGGCTCGAGCTCGCGGTCAACGTTCTGTTGCCTGCGAATAAACCGTTTCACAAGCGACTGATTCCGAGACTCTCTTTCAAGAGCAATCTCGTCGCGCTCGTGTTTTCGTTAGTCGGCCAGCATTATCACTTCACGTTGAAGCATTCATTAAAGAAGACTCAACTCGAACCTGCTGTGCGGATGTATACGGAGAAGCAGTTGAAGGCGTGGAACGAGAAGAAGCACAGTTTCAGGGCGAGACTGTTCAAACCACTGCAACCGACGTTTGAGAAGTGGGCGAAGTCGTTGCAGAAGCGGGCGGCAGCGGAGAAGAAAAAGAGTTTGGCTTCGAAGTGAGGCCACGGATAACACGGAATGAATCTGGATTTCTTTCTGTGTTATCCGTGGCACTATTTTGGTTCGTCGTCGATCTCATCAGCGACGGCGCGGAGGATCAACGCAACTTCAGCATCGCTCACCTGCGACGCGCGGAACTTCACCTCAATATTGAAATCCTTATCAGGCGACGCGTATTTAAACGTGTACGGCTTACTATCCGGCACGATGCGCGGGCCCATCTCCTGACGTCGCACTTCCCTCGCGTCATTCCGATTCAATCCCTTCGACGCAATCTCCTTCGCAAAACGTCTCATCGAATCATCGTCAGGCTGGCGCACGATTTGAAGCAGCGAAGACTTCGCATTGATGTCAGCCCCACGACACACTTCCCTCACGTCTTCAGGAATCTTCGCGATCGCGAGCGCCTCAGTCACAGTCGTTCTACTCTTGCCAACTTTGCGCGCCACGTCGTCGTGCGTGTACCCAAAACGTTCGCACAGCGCCAACAGACCATCAGCTTCTTCCCAGACCGTCAGGTCCTTGCGCTGCATGTTTTCAATCAGCGCAATTTCTGCGACTGTGCCCTCGTCAACTTCCATCTCGACGCACGGAACTTCCTTCAACCCCGCTCTCTGCGCCGAGCGCCAACGACGTTCACCGGCGATAATCATCCATCGACCAGTCAAACGATTCGGCTTCACCAGCAACGGCTCGAGCACGCCTTTCTCAGCAATCGACGCGGTCAATTCGGTGAGGTCGCCGATTTCAGTACGCGGTTGCTCCGGATTGGGGTCAATCTTATCCACCGGAATCATTCTGCCGATCTGCTGCGGGCGGTGTTGCGACAGCTCTTCGACATAGTGCGAGTCGTGGCGCATTTGGAGGCCTGTGGGTAATCCCCTTTTAGACACGGCTAATTACCTCTTCGCAAAGTTTTGCATATTCGATTGCTCCCGATGAATTCGGAGCAAAACTAAAAATCGACTCCTTGTAGGCAGGCGACTCTTCAAGTCTGACGCTCTTTGTAATCACAGTATCGAATAACTTTGGACCAAACACGGAGCGAATCTGTTCGTGCACTTCGCGCGCGAGCGTGGTCCGTTTGTCGTGCAACGTTACTAATACTCCGAGCAGTTCGAGGTTTGGATTCGGACGCGCTTTGACCTTCTCGATAGTTTCCAAAAGATCATCCGTGCCTTCAAGTGCGAAGTATGACGACTGAATCGGAATCAACACGTGACTCGCTGCGACGAGCGCGTTCACAGTAATCAGTCCGAGCGTTGGCGGTGTGTCGATGACGATGACTTCGTAGTGCTGGCGGAAGGGTTCGAGCCGATCTTTGAGACGGAAAGGCGCGTCGAAGTCGCCAACCAGCTTTGCCTCGAGTTTTGCCAGGTTGATACGCGCCGGAACGACGTACAGATTCTCGACCGGCGACGCGTAAACCGACTCTTCGACCGGAGCTTGTCCGTCCATCATCAGTTCGTAGACGGACCGCTCGACTGTGTGTGGATCTAAAAACGAGATTGAGCTGTTTGCTTGAGGGTCGAGATCGAGAAGCAGGACACGTTTTCCCTTGCGGGCAAATGCGGCAGCCAGGTTGATGGCGGTAGTGGTCTTCCCTACTCCACCTTTTTGGTTGGCGATGGCGATTACCATTCGCTGCACAGTGGCAAACTAACGCTCCATACGGTCAGCCTTGTACTTTGAACTTGGTGCTTCGTACTTTGTTCGGGTCTTGTGCCTTTGTCTTTTAAGATCCAAGTCCAAAGACCAAGCACAAAGTACAAAGTACAAAGATCATTAACTACATCGGTAAATCCCCGGCCTCTCCGATAACGTCCGGCCATTCCTCTTCACCTGTTGGCGCTTCCGCCTCTTCGCCTTCTTCGCTGGGTAACGTATTGTGCGATGCTTTGATCACTTCCATGTCAACGTAGATCGGGCAATCAGCACGCAAGGCCAGCGCGATCGCGTCTGACGGCCGCGAATCGAGCACCATTCGATCCCCTTCGCTGTTGCGCATCTCTATCACCGCAAAGAAGGTGTTATCGCGAAGGCTCGTAACAACAACTCGCTCGACTTGCACTCCCAGCTCAACAATCAGATTCCGCAGTAAGTCATGCGTCATCGGCCGTGGCGGCGCGATCTTCTCGATCTCCAGCGCGATCGCATTCGCTTCGTAGGCACCAACCCAGATTGGCAGCATCGTATCACTCTGGACGTCTTTTAAAATAATAATTGGAGTTCCGCTGTTCGGATCCATCATTAATGCTCGGATCTTTACCTCGATTTCCATAAGTACCCCTTACACTACCGCCGAAACGTTGACCAAAGTTCCGTAGAGGCTGTTTGTCTTTGCTGCCGTTACCAGCACATCAACTATCTCACCTTCGAGACTGCGATCGCCCGAAAAGTTGACGACCTTATGACACGTTGAATGTCCCGTCAGATCGTTTTCGGAACGCGAGCTCTGTCTCTCCGCCAGCACGCTCAGCGTCCGTCCAACATACGAGTGGTGGATTTTTTCCTGCGCCGTGCGGTGCACCTTCTCGAGCTCGATGAACCGGGCAGTCTTTTCTTTCTCGGGAACGTTATCGTGAAACTCTGCTGCCGGGGTTCCCGCGCGTCTGGAGTATTTGAAGATGTAGAGACTGTCGTACTCACATTCTCGAACCAGATCGACGGTCTGCTGGAAGTCCTCATCAGTCTCACCTGGAAAGCCGACAATGATGTCGCTCGTCAGAGCGAGGCGCCTGCTCGAATTCTTGATACGCTGAATCCGCTCGACGTAATCACTTCGTTTGTGACCCCGGCGCATCAGTTTGAGAATACGATCGCTTCCCGACTGTACCGGCAAATGAACCCAGTCGCAAAGATTGGGATTTTCTTCGATGGCTGAAACGATGTCAGGATGAAAATCACGCGGGAAAGAGGTCGTAAACTTGATGCGCGGCAGGCCTGTCGCAGCAACTGCACGCAACAGACGGCAGAACGGCGTCGCGCCGGCAAATCCTTCGAGACCGTCCTCGATGCGGGGGCGGTAGCTATTCACGTTCTGGCCAATGAGATGAATCTCTTTGTAGCCGAGCGCCTGAAGTCGTTCTGCTTCGGCAACGATCTCACTCGCCGGGCGGCTGCGCTCGCGGCCGCGTGAGTAGGGCACAATGCAGAACGAGCAAAACTTGTTGCAGCCTTCAATGATTGGAATGAAAGCGACATGAGGCGAGTGTCGCTCGACTGGAGAAACATCCCACGAGTCGTGCTCCCCGCGTTCGCCGAGATCGAGAACTCTCCGCTGAGTCTGGCGCGCTTGTTCGATAAGTGACGGAATGCGGTCAGTGGCGCGCGTTCCGATCACCATGTTTACCGACGACGCATGTTCGAAAACCGCTTCGCCTTCGAGTTGGGCCACACAGCCCATCACGCCGACGAGAAGGTCACGCTTGTCGGGTCGCGCGGCGCGCACTTCGCCGATGCGCGTGTAGACTTTTCGCTCTGCTTTTTCGCGAACCGAACACGTGTTGAGCAACACGACGTCGGCTTCGTCGATCGATTTGCAGAGGTCGTAACCCGAGGCTCGCAAGCCCGTCGCTGCACGCTCAGAATCAGCGACATTCATCTGGCAGCCAAAAGTCTCGATGTAAACTCGCGGCTTCATTCTTCGATCACGTTTAGTGGCGACAGTCTACCAGAAATCATTTCCAGAACGCGATAGCGAGGATCTGCTCTGTGTCTTTGTGTCTCTGTGGTTGGTGAAGATTTATCGGGTGGAAAATTTTGGATCGCTTGCTTCTTCAGATTTTCGCTAGTAGTATCGCGGCGTTTAGCAATCCCGTAGAAAAGAAAGGCTCCTCATGTCCTTTAACAAAGTAATACTCGTGGGAAATCTCGGCCGCGATCCCGAGTTGCGCTATACCGCCCAGGGTACTCCCGTTTGTAGTTTCAGCTTGGCTACCAATGAACGCCGCAAGGATCGAAATGGCGAAATGCAGGACCATACAACCTGGTTTCGTATCACACTTTGGAACCGCCTGGCAGAGACTGCCTCACAGTATCTGCAAAAAGGTAAGCAGGTCTACATCGAAGGCCGTTTGCGCGTGGAAGAGTACGTCGATCGCGATGGCAAACCACGCCACTCGCTCGAAGTGTTTGCGACGGATATGCATTTTATCGGGTCGCGAGGTGACGACGCCGCTCC
>Ga0157373_10003791_pt1 | contig 11434 bp, 9 predicted proteins | sample C65metaG_FD_113460 | JGI IMG/M metagenome (GOLD analysis project Ga0157373, IMG submission 113460) | Corn rhizosphere microbial communities from Kellogg Biological Station, Michigan, USA - C6-5 metaG | ecosystem: Host-associated > Plants > Roots > Rhizosphere > Soil | place: USA: Michigan...
GCCCGCGATCAGCGCCTGTTCGACGGAGAGGATGCGGCTTTCGCGCGCCTCGGGGCTGAGCGACGCGAGCCCCGCCAGCCGCGCGGCGCGCTCACGCGGCGTCTCATTGGTGCGCAGGTCGCGGTAGGCGAGCCACAGGGCCGGGTGCGGCGCTTCCTTCCAGGCCTGCTCGATCATCGAGGAGGCGCGGCCGACCTTGCCGTCGGCGGCCAGCAGCCGCGCGGCCATGACCACGCCGGGCGCAAAGCCGGGCTGTAGCCGGGCCGCCTGCATGGCGTAGTCGAGCGCCTGGGCGCGGGTGCGGTCGTCGTCGGAGCCTTCCAGCCCGGCGGCCGATGCGGCCATCAGGGCGGCGCGGGCGCGTTCGGCGACGATGGGGGTGACGATCTTGCGTTCGAGCGCGCCTTTGACGAGCTCCAGCGCGGCGGGCCAGTCGGCCGCTTCCAGCCTGGATTCCAGCACGGCGCGCCAGGCCCAACGGGCCGTGCGGGTGAGGTCATAGGCGCTCTGGGCGTGGCGCAGGGCGGCGGGTTTGTCGCCCTCGGCCAGCGCCGTCTGCATCAGCCCTTTGTGCCCGGCCAGCCGCATCTCGGGGAATCCGAGCATGGCGGAATAGGCGGCGGTGGCGGCGGGCAAATCCCCCGCTGCCTCGGCGGCCTGCGCGGCGAGCACCCGCACGAGGGCCGGAGAATCTTCGGCGAGCACGGCGGCTTTTTGGGCGAGGCGCCGCGCCTCGGACCCGTCACCGGCGGCGGCGGCGAGGAAACCGCGCGCCAGCACCTCGCCCGCCTGCTTGCGGCGGTTGCGCTCGCGGGCCCGGGCGGCGCGGCGCGGGGCGTCCAGCAGCCAGATCAGGCCGCGCCAGAAGATGGTGGCCGCCAGCGCGGCGAACAGCACCAGCAGGGCGGCGGTGGCGGCGGTCATGTCCACCCGCCAGCCGAGCCAGGTCAGTGTCGCGCTGCCGGCGTCGCCGGTCATGGCCAGCACGGCGATGGCGAGGGCGGCGAAGAAGACGATGACGATGGTTGTGCGGATCATGTCGAAGGCCTCGACACGGCCGCGAGATTGGCCAGCGCGGTGGCCCGGATCGCGGCCACGTGGCGGTCGATCTCGGCCCGGCGTTCGGCCCCGATGCGCCAGGCGCCCATGGCGGCGTTGGCCTTGGGCGGCAGCGCGTTGAGGGTGATGAGCGCGCCGTCGATGTCGCCGTCGTCCACCTGCCGTTCGGCGCGGGCGAGCACGGCGTCGGGCGCATCGCCCTTGGTCGAGCCGACGCGGCGGACCGTGACGATGTTGGCCAGCGCATAGCCGAGCCGATCGAAGAAGCCGGCCTGTTCGCCCGGATCGCGAGCCGCGACGGAGGCGTGGGCGGCGGCGTCGTCGAACCCGGCGGCCAGCGCGGCCCTCGTCGGCGCGCCGGTCTGGGCCAGGCGGCGCAGGGCAAGCGCGTCGGGCGACAGCGGCAGCACGCGTTCGAGCGCCGCGAGCTCGCGGTCGAAGGGGCGGGAGGTTTCGGCCGCTTCCGCGAGCAGGGCGGAGGCGAGCGCGGCAGCGGCCGCGTCGACCGTACGGTTCTGGGAGGTCTCGAGCGCCTGAACACGGGACTCGAGGCCGGTGACATCGGCCGCGGGCGCGGCCGGGGCGGCGACCTCGGGTTGGGCGGGCTGGGCGGTCGGCTCCGCCGTTTCGCGTGCGGCCGGAGCCACGGCTACCGGCGCCGGAGCCAGGTGGCGGAACGGCCGGATGCTCCAGACGTAGGACCCAAGCGCCGCGCCGAGCAGCAGGCTGAAGAAGCACATCCCCAGCACCCAGCCGCCGCCAAATCCCCTGCGGCGCGGACGCGTATAGGCGCCCGGATAGTCCGGGGGCGAAATCTCGGTCGGGTCGGGCGCGACGGTCATGAACGCTCGGCGGCTGACGGGGCGACTATCTCACGCCTTCCTGTCTAGCAGATTAAGCAAAGCCGCTTCGACCGGAATAGGGCAGCTGACGAGTTCCGCCAGCTCAATTTTCGCCAGCGGGCGGGCGACGGCGCGCGACAGGCAGAGCGCGCGCAGCTGCGGGGCGGGGTTCTTGCGCAGGATCTTCGCCAGCGCCTTGGAGGCCTTGGGCGAGTGGAGCAGGACGATGTCGATCTGCGGCAGGCCGGTCAGGAAGGCCGGATCGAGCGGTGCGACGACGGTGTCGTAGAGCGGCAGGGCGCGCGCCTCGACGCGGGCCTTCTGCAGCGCCCCGACGAGGTCGCCGGCCGGTTCGACGGCGCCCGGATGCAGCACCACCCCGCCCCGCAGTTCCAATCCTCGCGTGGCGATGCGGGCGGCGAGCGCCGCCACGTCCCCGTCCCCGGCCAGCACCGAGCGGAAGCCCGCTGCCTTGGCGGCCTGGGCTGTCGCGGCGCCCACCGCGAAGACGCGGAAGCTCCGCTCCGGAGAGGCGGCGGCGAAGGCGCGCACGCCGTTGGCGCTGGTGAAGGCGAGTGCGCGCACGTCGTGCAGGTCGAGCTGCGGATGGGGCAGGCGTTCCAGCGTCAGCAGGGGCTGGACGATCGGCTTGTGCCCGTGGGCGGCCACGCGCTCGGCCGTCTCCGAGGCGGCGGGCTCGGCGCGGGTGATCCAGACGGTGAGGGGCTTTCGCGCCATGTGCCCAAACTGGGCTGTTAGCGCGTTCGGATCAACCGTGGAGGATCAGGGCGTCTCCGCCCTCGGCCCGGACCTGGGCGCCGAGCTCGAGACCAAGCGCCCGCGCGGCCGCTTCGGCGCCGGTGTCGGGAAGCTCGATCCGGCCCTCGCGGCGGAAACGTTTGGCGCCATCCGGGGTCAGCGCCTCGACGGTCAGTAACAGGGCCCGGCCTTCCAGCCGGGCATGCGCGCCGATGGCGGTTCGGCAGGAGCCTTCGAGGGCGAACAAGGCGCCCCGCTCGGCGGCGACCGCGAGGATCGTCGGTTCGTGGCGCAGCGCCGCGAGCCAGGGCGCGTCGGCGTCCTCGGCGCGGGTCTCGATGGCCAGCGCGCCCTGGCCCGGCGCGGGCGGGGTCTCGATCGGATCGAGCAGGGAGGACGGCAGGTCGCCGAGGCCCAACCGGTTCAGGCCCGAGGCCGCGAGCAGGATGGCGTCGGCCTCTCCCGCTTCGAGCTTGGCAAGGCGCGTATCGACGTTGCCGCGCAGGACCAGGACTTCGAGGTCCGGCCGCCGGTGCAGCGCCTGCGCCTGACGCCGCATCGAGGCGGTGCCGAGCCGCGCGCCCTTCGGCAGTTCGTCCAGCGTCTTCGCCCCGCGCGAGAGGAAGGCGTCGCGCGGGTCCTCGCGTTCGGGGATAGCGGCGATGACGAGGCCGGGCGGCAGTTCGGCGGGCACGTCCTTCATCGAGTGGACGGCGCAGTCGATGCGGCCGTCCAGCAGCGCCTCCTCGATCTCCTTGGTGAACAGCGCCTTGCCGCCGATTTCCAGCAGGCGGCGGTCCTGGATGCGGTCTCCGGTGGTGGTGATGTGGACCAGCGGCGCGACCTCATCGGGCTCGCCGCCCAAAGCGGCCGCGATGCGCCGCTGCATCATGCCCGACTGCGCGAGCGCGAGCTTGGAGGCGCGGGTGCCGATGCGGACGATGGTCGGGGCCATGCGTTCCCGCTACAGCGTGACAGGGGCGCCCGCAAATAATAGTCACGGGTGAATGACAATTCTGACCGTCCTCGGCATCGAGACCAGCTGCGACGAGACCGCCGCCGCGGTCGTGCGCCGCGCGGACGACGGGCGCGTGGAGGTGCTGTCGTCCGTGGTGGCCAGCCAGATCGCCGAGCACGCGCCCTTCGGCGGCGTGGTGCCGGAGATTGCGGCCCGCGCCCATGTCGAGGTGATTGAGGTCATTGTCACCCGGGCGCTTGGCGAGGCGGGGGTGGAGTACGGCGATCTCGACGGCGTGGCCGCGACCGCCGGGCCGGGGCTGGTCGGCGGCGTCATGGTGGGTCTGTCGTTCGGCAAGGCGATAGCGCTGGCGCGCGACCTGCCGCTGGTGGCGGTCAACCATCTGGAAGGCCACGCGGTCTCGGCGCGCCTGGCGGCGGACATTCCCTATCCCTTCCTGCTGCTGCTGGTGTCCGGCGGGCATTGCCAGTTGCTGGAGGTGGCGGGCGTGGGCGCCTGCCGCCGTCTGGGTTCGACCATCGACGATGCGGCCGGCGAGGCCTTCGACAAGATCGCCAAGAGCCTTGGCCTGCCCTATCCCGGCGGTCCGGCGCTTGAGAAGCTGGCCGAGGGGGGCGATCCCGAGCGCTTCCCGCTGCCGCGCTCGCTGCTGGGGCGCGAAGGCTGCGACTTCTCATTCTCCGGCCTGAAGACCGCCGCCGCGCGGTTGGCGGCGGGATTGACTACCGAGACCGACAAGCGCGACCTCGCCGCCGCCGTCCAGGAGGCCATCGCCCGCCAACTCTGCGACCGGACCGACCGGGCGCTGGCGGCCTATGCGCGGGCCCATGAGGGACGCGACTTGCGCTTCGTCGTGGCGGGCGGCGTGGCGGCCAACAGGACGGTGCGCGCGCGGCTGGAAGCGACCGCCGCGGCGCGGGGCTTCTCGTTCGCCGCGCCGCCGCTGGCCTACTGCACCGACAACGCGGCCATGATTGCACTGGCCGGGCTGGAGCGTCTGGCGCTGGGGCTCGTTGATGGTCTGGATGCGGTGGCGCGGCCGCGCTGGCCGCTGGACGAGGCCGCCGCGCTCGCCAATCCCGTCCACACCCCCGGCCGCAAGGGAGCCAAGGCTTGAAGCACGCAGGCGTCATCGGCGGGGGAGCCTGGGGCACCGCACTCGCCCAAGTCTGCGCCCGGGCCGGGTTGGAGGTCACGCTGCAGGCCCGCGAGCCTGAGGTCGTCGAGGCGATCAACGGCGCGCATCAAAACCCTCTGTTCCTGCCGGACATCACGCTGGACGAAGCCGTGCGGGCGACGCAGGAGATGGCGGACCTCGGCGCCTGCGACCTCGTTCTGGCCGTCGCCCCGGCGCAGCATCTGCGCTCGGCGCTGACCGCGCTCGGTCCGCACGCCCGGCGCGGCCTGCCGGTCCTCCTGTGCTCCAAAGGCGTCGAGCAAGGCTCGCTGAAGCTGATGACGCAGGTGCTGGAGGAGACGATCCCTCAGGCCTGTCCGGCCGTGCTGTCGGGCCCCAGCTTCGCGGGCGAAGTGGCGCGGGGCCTGCCCACCGCCGTCACCCTCGCCTGTCCCGACGAGCCCTTTGCGCGGCGCCTCGCCGAGACCATCGCCACCCCCGCCTTCCGGCCCTACGTGGTCGACGACATGATCGGCGCGGAGGCGGGCGGAGCGATCAAGAATGTGCTCGCCATCGCCACCGGCATCGTCGAGGGCAAGGGCCTGGGCCGCAGCGCGCACGCCGCCCTCATCACCCGCGGGTTCGCCGAGATGACCCGGATGGCCGTGGCGCTCGGCGCGCGGGCCGAGACGCTGGCGGGCCTGTGCGGCCTGGGCGACCTCGTGCTCACTTGCTCTTCGAGCCAGTCGCGCAACATGAGCCTTGGCATGGCGCTGGGCCAAGGCCGCACGGTGGCCGAGGCGCTGGCCGGCAAGCTGTCGGTGGCCGAAGGCGTAGCCTCGGCGCCGGCGGTGCGCGATCTTGCGGCCAGGCTCGGCGTCGAGATGCCGATCTGCCAGGCGGTGGCGGGCGTGCTGGCCGACGAGCATACGGTGGACGCCGCCATCATGGGCCTGCTGTCGCGGCCGCTGAAATCCGAAGGGGACTGACCCATGCCGCTCTTCATCATCTCCTGGATGGACAAGCCCGGCCACTTGCCGGTGCGGATGGCCGCCCGCGAGGCGCATCTCGAATATGTCCGCGAGACCGGCGTGGTGCGGCTGGGCGGCCCCTTCCTCGACGAAGACGGCGAGATGTGCGGCTCGATGATCGTTATCGAGGCCGACAGCCTGGACTTCGCCCACGCCTGGCACGCGCTGGACCCCTACCGGACGGCCGGACTGTTCGAGACCTCCGAGGTCAGGCCCTGGCGGATCACCATCGGCGCGCTGGCGTGAACCCGGCCGCGCCTGCGGCGGGAACGATCCTCTGCCGTCTCGATGAGATCGACCGCGCGAAGGGTTTTCGCTTCCGCGAGGGGGACGCAGCCTTCTACGGCATGGTGTTGCGCGACGGCGACCAGGTGCGGGGCTTTGTCGACTCCTGTCCGCACACCGGTCAGCCGCTGTCGCTGTTCGGCGACCGCTACTTCACGCGTGAGGGCGACCTGCTGCTGTGCACGGGACACGGCGCCCTGTTTCGACCGGATACCGGCGAGTGTGTCGCCGGACCGTGTCTTGGCCGGGCGCTGACGCGCTGGCCGGTGATCGTGCGCGACGGCGAGGCTGTCGTGGCGTGACGATTGCGCGCGGTGTCGCGGTCGGCATTAATCGCGGCCGACAAGATCAAGGGAGCGCGACGTGAGCGAAGGGCAAGTGTTTCCGGTTCAGGAGGCCTGGGCGAAGCGGGCGCATATGGACGCCGCCGCCTACGAGGCCGCCTGCCGCCGCGCCGACGAGGACCCGGAGGGCTTCTGGCGCGAGGTCGCGGGCAGGCTGGACTGGATCAAGCCCTTCAGCGTCGTGAAGGATGTCTCCTACGACCGGAAGGACTTCCGCATCCGCTGGTACGCCGACGGGGTGCTGAACGTTTCGGCCAACTGCCTCGACCGGCACTTGGCCAGCCGCGCCGACGATGTGGCCATCATCTGGGAGGGCGACGATCCCTCGCAGAGCCGCAAGATCACCTATCGCGAGGCCCACGCCGAGACCTGCCGGATGGCCAACGTCCTGAAGGCCCACGGCGTCGGCAAGGGCGACCGCGTGACCATCTACCTGCCGATGATCCCGGAAGCGGCCTTCGCCATGCTGGCCTGCGCGCGGATCGGGGCGATCCACTCGGTGATCTTCGGCGGCTTTTCGCCGGACTCCATCGCCGGCCGGATCGAGGACTGCGACTCGCGCATCGTCATCACCGCCGACGAGGGCCTGCGAGGCGGGCGCAAGATTCCGCTGAAGGCCAACGTCGACGAGGCGCTGACCCGCTGTCCACAGGTGAAGACGGTGATCATGGTCCGCCGCACCGGCGCCGACGTGAATTTCGTCGAGGGCCGCGATGTCCGTTACGAGAAGGCGCGCGAGACGGTCTCCGCCGACTGTCCGCCCGAGCCGATGGGCGCGGAGGACCCGCTGTTCATCCTCTACACCTCGGGATCGACGGGGAAGCCGAAGGGCGTGCTGCACACGACGGGCGGTTACCTGACCTGGGCGGCCTATACGCACGAGCTGATCTTCGACTACCGGCCGGGCGAAATCTTCTGGTGCACCGCCGACGTGGGCTGGGTCACCGGCCACAGCTACATCGTCTATGGCCCGCTCGCGAACGGCGCGACGACGATGATCTTCGAGGGCGTGCCGAACTACCCGAGCTACTCCCGCTTCTGGGAGGTGATCGACAAGCACCAGGTCGAAATCTTCTACACCGCGCCCACCGCCATCCGCGCCCTGATGCGGGAGAGCGATGAATTCGTCACCAGGACCTCGCGCAAGTCGCTGCGGCTGCTCGGCACCGTGGGCGAGCCGATCAATCCCGAGGCCTGGCTCTGGTACCACCGCGTGGTCGGCGACGAGCGCTGCCCGATCGTCGACACCTGGTGGCAGACCGAGACCGGCGCGACCCTGATCTCGCCGCTGCCGGGCGCCACCGCGCTGAAGCCCGGGTCGGCGACGAAGCCCCTGCCCGGCGTCAAGCCGCAGCTGGTGGACGCGGACGGCAAGGTTCTTGAGGGTGCGACCAGCGGCAACCTCTGCCTCACCGACAGCTGGCCCGGTCAGATGCGCACCGTCTATGGGGACCACCAGCGCTTCATCGACACCTACTTCAGCGCCTATCCCGGCAAGTATTTCACCGGCGACGGCTGCCGCCGCGACGAGGACGGCTACTACTGGATCACCGGCCGGGTGGACGACGTGATCAACGTCTCCGGCCACCGGCTCGGCACCGCCGAGATCGAGAGCGCGCTGGTCGGCCACGCCGGCGTCACCGAAGCCGCGGTGGTCGGCTATCCGCACGACATCAAGGGCCAGGGCGTCTATGCCTACGTCACCCTGCACGAGGGCCGCGAACCCTCGGAAGCGCTGCGCAAGGAGCTGGTGCAGTGGGTGCGGACCGAGATCGGCCCCTTCGCCGCGCCCGACATCATCCAGTTCGCGCCGGGCCTGCCCAAGACCCGCTCCGGCAAGATCATGCGCCGCATCCTGCGCAAGATCGCCGAGAACGACATTTCCAACCTCGGCGACACCACCACCCTGGCCGATCCGTCGGTGGTCGACGACCTGGTGAAGAACCGCGCCAGTGCGTGATGGTCCTTCCCCCCCAGCGGGGAAGGCGGGCATGACAGGACTGTAATCTTCACTCCCCAGATTGGGGTGCTAGGGTCGCGGCCTTTCAGTTCCGGAGCCCCCATGATCCGCCACGCCTTCCGCGCAGCCGCCTTTGCCGCCGTCCTGTCCCTCGCCGCCGCGCCCGCCGCCCTGGCGCAGGCGCCCGCCGCGCCGGTCCCGCCCATCGTCTACAAGGAACGGGTCCTCCCCAACGGGCTGAAGGTCTTCACCTCGCTCGACCGCACGACCCCGAACGTGACGGTGCAGGTCTGGTACGGCGTCGGTTCGAAGGACGATCCGAAGGGCCGCTCGGGCTTTGCCCACCTCTTCGAACACCTGATGTTCAAGGGCACGCGCGACATGCCGCCGGAGACCATGGACCGGCTGACCGAGGACGTGGGCGGCTTCAACAACGCCTTCACCGCCGACGACACCACCGCCTTCTACGAGGTCGTCCCGGCCAACCACCTGCAACGCCTGCTGTGGGCGGAGTCGGAACGGCTGGGCTCCCTAGTGGTGGACAAGGCCGATTTCGCGTCCGAGCGGTCGGTGGTGGAGGAGGAGTTGCGCCAGCGGGTGCTGGCCGATCCGTACGGCCGCTTCTTCCGTTTCGCGATCCCGCAGGCCTCCTACGCCGTCCATCCCTACAAGCGCCCCGGCATCGGCTCGATCGCCGAGCTGGACGCTTCGACGCTGGATGACGTGCTGGCCTTCCACCAGGCCTATTACCGGCCCGACAACGCCGCCCTGTTCGTGGTCGGCAACTTCGATCAGGCCCAGCTCGACGCTTGGGTCGACCGGTATTTCGGCGCCCTGAAACGTCCCGCAAAGCCGATCCCCAAGGTGACGGCCGTCGAGCCGCAGCGCACCGGCTCCAGGACCGTGACCGCGTTTGGGCCCAATGTGCCGCTGCCGGCCGTGGCGATCACCTGGCTGACGCCCGGCGCGCCCGGCAAGGACACCGCGGCCCTGACTGTGCTCGACGGCATCCTCTCCAGCGGCAAGTCTTCGCGACTCTACAACAGCCTCGTCTACGACCAGCAGATCGCCCAGAACGCCTTCTCCAGCGCGGAGCTGAACAACCAGGCGGGGCTGTTCATGGTCGGCGCCGTGATGGCGGGCGGCAAGACGGTCGAGCAGGGGGAGGGCTCGCTGCGGGCCGAAGTCGCCAAGCTGCGCGACTCGCCGCCGAGCGAAGCCGAACTTTCCGAGGCCAAGAACGAACTCATCGCCTCGGCGGTGCGCGAACGCGAGACCATCGACGGTCGCGCCAATGCGCTCGGCCAGGCTTTGCTGATCGAGGGCGACGCCGCCCGGGCCAACACCGACATCGCCGCGCTCCAGGCCGTGACTGCCGCCGACATCCAGCGTGTCGCCCGAACCTACCTTCGCGACGACCGCGCGGTGACCATCCGCTACCTCGACGAAAGCCAGAAGAAGGCCGGCCAGACCGACGCCGCCACGCCTGTGGTCACCAAGGTCGCCTCGACCCGGTACGCCGGCCCCGTCACGACCCTTGCCGCTCCCGCCCAGCGCGAGGCGCCGCCAGCCATCGGCAAGCCGGTGCAGCCGGTGTTGCCGACGCCCGCCGAGCGGACGCTCGCCAACGGCCTACGGGTCATCGTGGCCCGCAGCAGCGACCTGCCGCTGGTCACCGCCGAGCTGACGGTGCGTTCCGGCGCGGCGGCCGATCCGCAAGGCCTCGCCGGAACCGCATCGATGGCCGCCGACCTGCTGACCGAAGGCACCACCACTCGCAGCGCCACCGACGTGGCCCGCGAGACCGAGGCGCTGGGAGCCAACCTCGGCGCGGGCTCGGGCTGGGAATCCTCGACCGTCTCGCTCAACGTCATGCCCCAGAACCTCGCGCCCGCCATGGCCATCATGGCCGATGTGGCGCGCAATCCGGTGTTCCAGGCCGAGGAGCTGGAGCGGGTGCGCAAGGAATCGCTCGACGCCCTCTCCGTCGCCTACCAGCGCCCCGGATCGGTCGCGAACTTCGCGGCCGCGCCGCTGATCTACGCGGGCTCGCCATTCGGACACGTCGCGGCGGGCACGCCCGCGTCGCTGCAGCGGATCGGACGGGACGCGCTGGTCGGCATGCACGACGCCTACTGGCGCCCCGACAACGCCATCCTCGTCATCACCGGCGACCTCACGCCCGAGGAGGGTTTCGCGCTGGCCGAAAAGAACTTCGGCGACTGGGCCCGCCCGGCCGCTCCGCTGCCGCCGATCCCCACCGCGGACATGACGCCCAGGCCCCACGCGGTCGTTATCGATATGCCCCAGAGCGGTCAGGCCGGGGTTGTGGTGGCCCGGACCGCCATCGTGCGCAGCGACCCGCGCTACTACGCCGGCATTGTCGCCAACACCGTGCTCGGCGGGGGTTACTCGGCGCGGCTGAACGAGGAGATCCGCATCAAGCGGGGCCTCAGCTACGGCGCCAACTCGAGCCTGACGGCGCGTCAGAGCACGGGCGCCTTCACCGCCACCGCCCAGACCAAGCCGCAGTCCGCTCCGGAGGTCGTGACCCTGGTGCGGCAGGAGATGGCGAAGCTCGGCCAGACCCCGCCCACGGCCGATGAGCTGACGGCCCGCAAATCGGTCCTGGTCGGCGACTACGGCCGCGATATCGCGACGACCGACGGGCTCGCGGGCATCCTGAGCGACCTCGCCCTCTACGGCATCGATCTGTCCGAGATGAAGGTCTACACGGCCAAGGTCGAGGCGGTCAGCCCCGGCCAGGTGAAGGACTTCGCGGCCTCCGTGCTCGACCCCGCCAAGGCGACGGTCGTGGTCGCGGGCGATGCCAAGCTGTTTTCCGCCGACATGGCCAAGGTGTTGCCGAACGCGCAGACAATTCCGCTCGATCAGCTCGACCTCGACAGCCCAACCCTGCGCAAGGCGGCGCCGTAACAGCGCGCCGATTGCGGTGAGGAGCGGGCGCGGCTAGGTTGCCGCGCCTTTTCACCTCCCCATTCCCGATGACCCTGACCCTGGAAGACATCAAGGCCGCCGCCGGACGGCTGGCCGGACA
>Ga0157373_10003792_pt1 | contig 11432 bp, 13 predicted proteins | sample C65metaG_FD_113460 | JGI IMG/M metagenome (GOLD analysis project Ga0157373, IMG submission 113460) | Corn rhizosphere microbial communities from Kellogg Biological Station, Michigan, USA - C6-5 metaG | ecosystem: Host-associated > Plants > Roots > Rhizosphere > Soil | place: USA: Michigan...
GATCGGTTTCCGTCGTGGCACTTTCCTGCGGGGTTTCATGTGCGATTTCATCGAGAAGTTCGCGCCGCACCTGACCCGGGAAGTCATGGCCAAGGCCATCCAGTGCCACAACAAGCAGGAACTCGAAGAGCTGTTCGAGGGCGTCGAGCTGCCGGTGCACTGATCTTCGCTATATCGCCTCGGTGACAGCGAACTGTTGCCGGGCGCCCGCTACGACGATTTCCACTTCATCCCCTTCGAACTTGCCCAGCAGGCTTCGGCCCAGCGGTGAGCGAGGGGTGATGACCGTGATCGGTTGCCCCACCAGCGCCACTTTCAATCCCGCGGCATCCGGCCCCAGGAACAGCCATTGCTGGCGACCCTCTTCATCCTCCAGTCCGACCAGGGTGCCCACCTGGATGCCGCGCTGCGCGTCATAGGGCCTGAGGGTCAGGTTCTGGCACAGAGCGAGGGCCTGGCGGATTTCCTCCACGCGCCTGGCTTGTCCGGCGGCGAGGTAGGACGCTTCGAGGCCCAGGGTGTCGTATTTGTTCTCGGCGATGTTTTCTTCGTGGGTCGCGGTTTCGTAGGCGGTCTGCGCGGCACGTTCGGCGATGTCGAGATCGACCTTGAGCTTGTCGAGGATCAACTGGTGGACGGTCTGTTTGTTCATGATCAGTCGCAGAATTGCAAAACGTTGGCGCGGGTCTTCTCGCTCGGCGCGTTCCGATCCTGTTCCAGCCAGAACTGGCACTTGGGGTTGGACTGATTACGCGGGTTGCTGCGGGCCTGGTCGAGGGCTTGCCGTTGTTCGTTGCGCTGAAGGTTCTGCTGGTATTGCTCGAACATGGGGTTCTGCGGTTCGGGAGGCGGTTGCACGGCGGGCGGTCGCGCCAGTTGTTGCACGGCGGCGGCCACCGGGGCGAGTTGTTCACCCAGGACGAATTTCGACAGCAGCCAGCCTGTCAGCACGATGGCGAGGAATCCCAGCCACAGGCCCAGGGCGATGCTGACGGTCAATTGCAAGGCGGTGAGGCGCGGGGCGGGAGGGTGATCAGACATGGCTGCTTCCTGGCAGGGACACGGGTAGGCGACGATTGTCGCATGAAGATTAATCGCCGTCGGCTCTTCTGCATCATCGGTTTATTCGGGACAATCGAGGCTTTGCCACAGGGAGTCGGGAATGGCCGTGCGTTGGGATATTTTTTGCACCGTCGTCGATAACTTTGGCGATATCGGCGTCACTTGGCGCCTGGCCCGGCAATTGGTGGCCGAGCACCAATGCGCAGTCCGGCTCTGGGTCGATGACCTGCGAGCGTTCGAGCGGCTGTGTCCGGACATCGACGTCACGCTGACCGAACAATGGCAACAAGGCGTGGATATACGCCATTGGCCCAAGGACTGGCCGGGTGCCGAGGCCGCCGATGTAGTGATCGCTGCGTTTGCCTGCCAGTTGCCAGGTGCCTACATGGACGCGATGGCGGAGCGCCAGACCACGCCGCTGTGGATGAACCTGGATTACCTCAGTGCCGAGGACTGGGTGATCGGTTGCCACGGATTGCCGTCGGTCAAATACCGGCATGTCCAGAAATATTTCTTTTTCCCGGGCTTTCGCGAGGGGACCGGTGGCTTGCTGCGCGAGTCCGGATTGCTGGAGCGACGTCGGCAGTTTCAACAGGATGTCACGGCGCAACGGGCATTCCTGCGGGGGTTGGGCGTCGAGCGGGCGCCGGATGCGCGGTTGATTTCGCTGTTCGCCTACGAAAATGCCGGGCTGGCCAGTTGGTTCGATGCGATGGCCGGCGACGCCCAGCCATCCCACGTACTGGTTCCCGTGGGGCGGGTGCTGGGGGATGTCGAGCATTGGCTCGGGATTGCCGGCCTGGAGATTGGTGCGCTGCATCGACGTGGAGCTCTGACGGTGCAGGTGTTGCCGTTCGTCCGGCAGGATCAATACGATCAGTTGCTATGGTGCTGCGATTTCAATGCCGTGCGGGGCGAAGACTCTTTCGTGCGCGCCCAATGGGCGGGCCGACCTTTCCTCTGGCATATCTACCAGCAGGAAGAAGACGTTCATCTGGAAAAGCTCGACGCATTCCTCAGGCTGTATACCCAGGCTCTTCCAGAGCCTGCCGCAAAAGCGATGAGCGGTCTCTGGCGAGCATGGAATGCCGGTCAGGACATGTCCGGGCACTGGAAAACCACCTGCGAACAGCAACCGACGCTCGCTGAACATGCCCGTGCGTGGTGTCTGGAACAGGCTTCGCGACCTGATCTTGCCGCGGCGCTGGTTAAGTTTTATGGAAATTGGATATGATACGCGGCCTAGATTTTTGTAAATCCCATCCAAATTCGGATATTCGCAATGAAAACTGGTAAAGAACTCAAACCCGGTACCGTGATTCGTATCGACAACGATCCTTGGCTGGTTCAGAAAGCTGAATTCACCAAGTCGGGTCGTAACAGCGCGATCATGAAGACCAAGCTGAAAAACCTGCTGACTGGCTACAAGACCGAAACCGTCTACGGTGCGGACGACAAGCTGGACGACGTGATCCTCGACCGCAAGGAAGCGACCCTGTCCTTCATCAGCGGCGACTCCTACACGTTCATGGACACCACTGACTACACCATGTACGAGCTGAACGCCGAAGACATCGAAAGCGTTCTGCCGTTCGTGGAAGAAGGCATGACCGACGTCTGCGAAGCCGTGTTCTTCGAAGGCCGTCTGGTTTCCGTAGAGCTGCCGACCACTATCGTGCGTCAGGTTGACTACACCGAAGGTTCCGCTCGCGGCGACACTTCCGGCAAGGTGATGAAGCCTGCCAAACTGAAGAACGGTACCGAGTTGTCGGTTGCTGACTTCATCGAAATCGGCGACATGATCGAAATCGATACCCGCGAAGGCGGCTCCTACAAAGGCCGCGCTAAATAAGCGAAGTCTTGTGTATGAAAAAGCCCGACCATTGAGTCGGGCTTTTTCATTACTGCTGGAACGTTCCTGTTAATCCCTCGCCTCCATTCATTTCAAATGCTGTTTCAACTCTTCAGACACCTGCAACATCGCCGAACGCACCGCCGGCACCTGGCTGACCACATTGAGCAAGCCATAGTCGTGAATCATGCCGTTGTAGCGTACCGCCGTGACCGGCACGCCGGCCGCATCCAGTTTGCGAGCGTAGGCTTCACCTTCATCGCGCAGCACATCAGCCTCGGCGGTCTGTACCAGCGCGGGCGGCAGGCCCTTGAGTTGTGCGGTGCTGGCCCGCAGCGGCGAGGCATAGATCTCGTTACGTTGCCCTGCATCGGTGGTGTAGTTGTCCCAGAACCATTTCATCATGTTCTTGCTGAGGAAATGTCCCTCGGCGAATTGGTTGTAGGCCGCCGTCTCGAAACTCGCGTCGGTCACCGGCCATAACAGCGCCTGGAAGCGGATCGCCGGCGTGCCCTTGTCCTTGGCCATCAAGGCCACGACGGCTGCCATGTTGCCGCCGACACTATTACCCGCCACGGCCAGGCGCTTGCCGTCGACATTGATCTGCTTGCCGTGCTCGGCCACCCATTTGGTTGCGGCATAGGCCTGGTTGATCGCCACCGGGTAATGCGCCTCGGGAGAGGGCGTGTAGTTGACGAATACCGCCGCGGCACCTGATCCCGCCACCAGATCCCGAACCAGGCGTTCATGGGTCGGGAAGTCTCCCAGGACCAAACCACCGCCATGGAAGAACATGAACACGGGCAGTTCACCCTTGACCCCGGCCGGGCGAACGATGGTCAGGCTGATCGACTGACCATCGACCTGGATGGTCTTCTCGCTGACATCCGCCTTGGGCAAGGTCAGTTTCACCCCCGCCTGGGCACCGACCAGTACCGCGCGGGCATCCTTCGGCGACAGTTGTTCCAGGGGCTTGCCGGTGCCGGCATTCAACGCATCGAGAAACGCCTGGGTGTTGTGCTCGACGATGCCATCGGCGAAGGCGCTGCTGACGCCAAGTGCGAGAAGGGTGCCGGTCAGGGTCTTGGTGAACGTGTTCATGGAAATCTCCGTGGGTGCGGTCCGGTCGGTGGGTTAAACGGTCACGTGCAGGCGAACATCAACGTTGCCGCGGGTGGCATTGGAGTACGGGCAAACCTGGTGAGCCGCGTCCACCAGGCTTTGCGCGTCGGTCTGGTCCAGGCCGGGCAAGCTGATGTGCAGGTCGATGTCGAGGCCGAAACCGCCGGGAATCTGACCGATGCCGACATGGGCGGTGATCGAGGCGTTGTCCGGAATCTTGCGTTTGCTTTGGCCGGCGACGAATTTCAGGGCGCCGATGAAGCAGGCCGAATAGCCGGCGGCGAACAGTTGTTCCGGGTTGGTCGCTGCACCGCCGGCGCCACCGAGTTCTTTAGGGGTGGCGAGTTTGACGTCGAGGATGTTGTCGCTGGAGATCGCACGGCCGTCACGGCCGCCGGTGGAGGTTGCGATTGCGGTGTAGAGAGTTTGCATGATGAGAGCCTCGTTTCTGGGTTGGTCGTATCGCGCTAAATGTTTGCGCGCTAAGTAGGTGTGGAGCGAATATAGTTCGCTAATATTTAGTGCGCAAGATAAATTTTTGATCGAGTTTCTGTTTTTCAGGCCCAATAGCCATGAAAGCCTTGAGTTAGAGCTGTTTGGTTGGATGAAATTTTTTTAGTGGAGGCTGGAATGACGCCGTCGCGAGCAGGCTCGCTCCCACATGATATTGTGCGGACGCGACTCCCGAGAACACCTCAGCTTCCACTGTGGAATGGCGACGGGCAGAAGTCTGGGTTCAGTCGAAATCAGGGTGGGAGCGAGCCTGCTCGCGATAGCGCTGGGTCGGTTGAAGAGGGGCTGATGTCTTCGCAGGGCAGCCCCCTGGAGATGGGGTTACAGACTGTCCTGCAAGTGGCTGCGCAATGCCTGCAGATCCAGTTGCAGCTTCTTCAACTGCTCCATTGTCTGGCCGCTGGCGCCAAGGATGCATTGTGGAATATCGAGGGCCTTTTCCCGCAGGGCGCGACCCTGTTCGGTGAGTTCGACAATCACCACGCGTTCATCTTCACGGCTGCGGGTGCGGCTCAGCAGGCCTTCGGCCTCCAGGCGCTTGAGCAGCGGCGTCAGCGAGCCGGGGTCGGTGAGCAGGCGTGTGCTGATTTCACCGACGGTCAATCCGTCTTTTTCCCATAACACCATCATCGCCAGATACTGGGGATAGGTCAGGCCGAGAGCTTGTAGCAACGGCTTGTAGACCTTGGTCATCATCAGCGACGTGGAATGCAGGGCAAAGCAGACCTGGTTGTCGAGCAACAGGGCTTCGCAGGGTTCGGGGGTGTCGCGCTGGGGGCTCATGGCACAACCTTCAATCGATAATCCTGACGAATCTAGCGGGCGAACCTTTAAGGCGCCAGATAATTCTGACGTTCTGATCAGATGTTGCGTTCCCCCGCTGGCGTCGACTGCGTAGGATAGACGCCCTGATGAAGGGGGAATCGTCTGTGATCGAGGTTGCGTTGTATTTGGTATTGGGTGCCGCATTGGGCACCTTGGGGGGATTGTTCGGCATCGGTGGTGGACTGATCGCGATTCCGGTATTGGGTGTGTGGTTCGGTCTGGACCAGCAGATTGCTCAAGGTACCGCCCTGGTGATGGTGGTCCCCAATGTGATGCTCGCGTTGTGGCGTTATCACCAGCGCAACCGCATCGAGTTGCGTCGTGTGCTGCCGTTGGCGTCCATGGGTTTCTGTTTTGCCTGGCTCGGCTCGATCTGGGCCGTAGGTGTCGACGCCGAAAGCATGCGCATCGGCTTCGTCGCGTTCCTGGTCGCCCTGGCGGCCTATAACCTGACACGCATGTTCACCGCTACCGCGCCGGCTTCTGCGCAAATGCGCTATGGCTGGCCATGGCTGGGTGTGTTGGGGGCCGCGTCCGGGACCATGGGTGGTCTGTTCGGTGTCGGCGGCGCTGTGGTTGCGACGCCGATCCTGACCAGCCTGTTCGGCACCACCCAGGTGGTCGCCCAGGGATTGTCGCTGTCACTGGCCTTGCCCAGTACCGGCGTGACGTTGGCCACTTATGCATTCCACCATCAAGTGGACTGGTGGATCGGCTTGCCGCTGGCCGTTGGCGGTTTGCTGAGCATCAGCTGGGGCGTGAAAGTCGCCCACGCCATGCCGGAGCGGCTATTGCGCGGGTTGTTCTGCGGTTTTCTGGTGCTGTGTGCGGTGCTGCTCGCCTTTAAAGTTTGAAGCCTTCGACGATGTGCTCGGCCAGGCACTCGGTGATGGGCGACGGATTATGCAGGTTACGGATCAGCATGATGCTGGCCTCCGGCAGTTCCGGCAGGTTTTCGGCCTCACCGAGCACGCGCATGTCCGGTGTCAGCAGGCTTTCCAGTTGCGCGGTGATCGCCAATCCCGCGCCTACCACTGCCATGAGTGCCGACAGGCTGGAACTGTTGTAGGCCACGCGATATTCGCGGCCCATGGCATCCAGCGCATTGCAGGCCCATTGCCGGCAGAAACAATCGCTATTGAACATCGCCAGCGGCAGTGGTGTTTTCTCATGGGCACTGAAACAGGCCGCTTCGGCCCAGACAAAGCGTTCCTTGCGCAATAGCTGGCCGATTTCATCCCCTGGTTTACGGGTCACGATGGACAGGTCCAGGTCCTGGCGCAGCAACAACTGCTTGGACGACTCGCAGTGCACTTCAATTTCGATCAGCGGATAAAACTGGGCGAAACGCTGCAGGATGCCGGGCAGGAAGCGCATCACGTAGTCATCCGGCGTGCCGATGCGCACGGTGCCGACCATATGCGGTTCGCGCAGGGTATTGAACACCTCGCTGTGCAGCTTGAGGATGCGTCGGGCATACCCTAGCAGCACCTGGCCTTCGGCGGTGAGCTTGACCTGGCGCCCATCACGCTCGAACAACCGCCGCTGCAATACATCTTCTTCGAGGCGCTTCATCTGCATGCTGACGGCGGACTGGGTGCGGTTGACCAATTCACCGGCGCGGGTGAATCCGCCCTGGTCGGCAATGGCGACGAAGGTCCGCAGCACTTCCGTATCGATGCTCGGGTAACTCGACCATTGATCAATCTCCGAGATGTATTGCATAAGAAACATTCGTTGGATTGATCTTAGCCTTGGGGCGAGACTTGAACCACCCCCAACGGAGGACATCACGATGAAAGGTCAGAAAGGATACGTATCGATAGATAGACATTCATTCCATTTTTCCCTCAGCGACCTGCTGCACAAGTTTAGCCGCTGGTACGAATTGCACCACGAGCGCGAATTGCTCGCCGGTCTGAGCGACGAGGCGCTCAAGGACATCGGCGTCAGCCGTGCAGATGTAGAACAGGAAGTGGTTCGGCCATTCTGGGATGACCCAATGCACAAATGAGCCATCCCTCCCTACACAAATCGATCACTGGTGAGGTAGGTTGCGAGCAGAGAAGGAGATCTCCATGCCCGCGACTGTATCCTTTACCCTCAAACAGGCCCGGCGTCTGGCGTTGGCCGCCCAGGGATTCAATGGGCGGCTGCCGCCGGCTTCGGTGCAACCCGCACGTCTCAACCGCCTGATCGAACGCCTCGGCGTGCTGCAGATCGATTCGGTCAATGCGCTGGTACGTTCGCATTATCTCCCGCTGTTTTCCCGCCTCGGTCACTACAACCCCGAATTGCTCGATCAAGCGGCCTGGAGCCAGGGGCGGCGTCGCACGCTGTTCGAATACTGGGGGCACGAAGCGTCGTTGTTGCCCCTGTCGATGTATCCGCTGATGCGCTGGCGCATGGCCCGTGCGGCCCGTGGCGAAGGCATCTATCAACAATTGGCGCGATTCGGTCGTGAGCGGCAGGATGTTATCCGCCGTGTTCTGACGGCGGTCAGGGAGCAAGGTGCCTTGGGTGCCGGCAGTCTATCCACACGGGCGGAAAAGGCCGGCCCCTGGTGGGACTGGAGTGCCGAGAAGCATGCGCTGGAATGGTTGTTCGCCGCGGGTGAAGTCACGGTGGCCGGGCGGCGCGGTTTCGAGCGGCTCTACGACTTGCCGGAGCGGGTACTTCCGGCCTCGGTCCTGGAACAACCGGTTCCGGACGAGGCCCAGGCCCAACGCGCCTTGCTGTTGCATGCCGCTGGGGCATTGGGCGTAGGGACCGAGAAAGATCTGCGCGACTATTTCCGCCTCGATCCGGCCGACAGCCGTGCGCGCCTGGCCGAGCTGGAGGAAACCGGCGAGTTGTGGCGCTGCCAGGTGCAAGGTTGGAAACAACCGGCCTGGTGCCTGCCGGATGGAAAAATTCCCCGCAACGTGACGACCAGCGCCTTGCTCTCGCCATTCGATTCGCTGGTCTGGGAGCGCAGTCGCACCGAACGGCTGTTCGACTTCCGTTATCGACTGGAAATCTACACCCCGGCCCACAAGCGGGTGTATGGCTATTACGTGTTGCCGTTCCTGCACAACGAACGCATTGCCGCTCGGGTGGACCTGCGGGCAGAGCGAGCCCATGGCCGGTTGGCGGTGCACGCCGTGCACGAGGAGCAGCCGGGGTTGGACGAGGAGGGAATACAGGTGTTGGCGATGAACCTGCGGCGCATGGCCGACTGGTTGGGATTGGAGCGGGTTCAGCTCAATTGCCGGCGGGCGAGTGGGGTTCGGTTGGCGGGGGTGTTGGCCGAGATCTCGGGTGATTGATCCGGCCCCATCGCGAGCAGGCTCGCTCCCACATTGATCGTGATGTTCACAAATGTTGTTCACCGAAACACCTGTGGGAGCGAGCCTGCTCGCGATGGCGATCTGAAAGACGTTAGCGCCGAACCTGCTTCAACGTCTCGGCAATCAGGAACGCCAGTTCCAGCGACTGGTCGGCATTCATCCGCGGATCGCAGTGGGTGTGGTAACGGTCCGACAGCCCATCTTCAGTAATCGGCCGCGCGCCGCCGATGCATTCAGTGACGTTCTGCCCGGTCATCTCGATGTGAATGCCGCCAGCATAGGTGCCTTCGGCTTCATGGACCTGGAAGAACTGTTTCACTTCGCCAAGGATCTGCGCGAAATCCCGGGTCTTGTAGCCGCTGCTGGCCTTGATGGTGTTGCCATGCATGGGGTCGGAGCTCCACAGCACCTGCTTGCCTTCGCGTTGCACGGCGCGCAATAGCTGCGGTAGATGATCACCGACCTTGTTCGCGCCCATCCGCGCGATCAGGTTCAGCCGGCCCGGGTCGTTGTCCGGGTTGAGTACGTCGATCAGGCGGATCAGGTCGTCAGGGTTCATGCTCTGGCCGACCTTGACCCCGATCGGGTTGTTCACGCCGCGCAGGAATTCGACATGGGCGCCGTCCAACTGGCGGGTGCGGTCGCCGATCCACAGCATGTGGGCCGAGCAGTCGTAATAATCGTTGGTCAGGCTGTCCCGGCGCACGAAGGTTTCTTCGTAATTGAGCAGCAGCGCTTCGTGGGCGGTGAAGAAGCTGGTTTCACGCAGTTGCGGAGAACTGTCCATGCCGCAGGCGCGCATGAACGCCAGGGTTTCGTCGATGCGGTCGGCCAGGTGGCTGTATTTTTCCGCCAGGGCCGAGTTGGCGATGAAATCCAGGTTCCACTTGTGCACCTGGTGCAAGTCTGCAAACCCGCCCTGGGCGAAGGCCCGCAGCAGGTTCAAGGTGGCAGTGGACTGGTGGTAGGACTGCAGCAGGCGTTCCGGGTCCGGTACGCGGCTCTGCTCGTCGAAGCCGATGCCGTTGACGATATCGCCCCGATAGGCCGGCAGGGTCACGCCGTCGATGGTTTCATCGTTGGCCGAACGTGGCTTGGCGAACTGCCCGGCCATGCGCCCGACCTTGACCACCGGGCAACCGGCGGCAAAGGTCATGACGATCGCCATCTGCAACAGCACCTTGAAGGTGTCGCGGATCTTCGCCGCGGAGAACTCCGCGAAGCTTTCGGCGCAATCGCCGCCTTGCAGCAAAAAGGCCCGGCCCTGGGTGACTTCGGCGAACTGGCGGCGCAGTTCCCGGGCTTCCCCGGCAAACACCAGCGGCGGATAGCTGGCGAGGGTCTGCTCGACCTGCAGCAGATGCGCCGCGTCGGGGTAGTGGGGTTGTTGCTGGATCGGCAGGGCGCGCCAGCTGTCAGGGCTCCAGGGTTGGCTCATCATGATCTCTAGGTGATTGACGCTCGGACGGCCATGTTATCAGCAAATTAGTGCGTGACCTGTTCCCGTCGCTTGGTCGACAATCGCGCTTTTGCCGCAGCCCGCCCGGCAAGCATCAGGAGATGAAATGACAGAGGAGCGCGTCGAGCATCTGCTCGCCGAGGTGCACGACGAGTTCGGTATGATCCGGGTCTTCGAAGTGGCCGATTACCGGTTTCTCGAATTCGGCGATGCCATCGAGCAGAGCTGCGTGTTCACGGCCGATCCGAGCTGGCTCGAGTATGACTACACCCGCGCGATGCTGATCGGCGCGTTGTGCCACGAGCAGCCGGAAAGCGCGCTGTTCCTGGGGTTGGGCGCCGGTACGCTGACCCAGGCCTGCCTCAGGTTCCTGCCGCTGGAAGACGTCGAGGCCATCGAACTGCGCCCCGACGTGCCGCGCCTGGCCATCGAGTACCTGGGGCTGGATGACGATCCACGGCTGTACATTCGTGTCGGCGACGCCTTGGAGTTGTTGGAAACCGCTGAGCCTGCGGACCTGATCTTCGTCGACCTCTACACCGATGTCGGCCCCGGCGTCGGCCACCTGGCCTGGGGGTTCCTGGAAAACTGCCAGAAGCGGCTGAACCCCGGTGGCTGGCTGGTCATCAACCAATGGGCCACCGACGACGGCAAGCCGCTGGGCGCGGCGTTGTTGCGTGGCCTGTACCACCGGCACTACTGGGAACTGCCGGTGAAGGAGGGCAATGTGATCCTGATCGTGCCGGCGGACCTGGAGCAGGCGATGGACATGGAAGGACTGATCGCCCGCGCCGAAGCGTTGGCGCCACGGCTGGGCTATTCGTTGCTGCCGTTGATCAAGGCTATCCGACCGGCAACCTGATACAACCGAGAACCCTGTGGCGAGGGGATTTATCCCCGCTCGGCTGCCAAGCAAGCGTTGGCTTTAAAACCCTATGGGCCTGCTTCGCAGTCCAGCGGGGATAAATCCCCTCGCCACATGGGTGAAACGTTTTAGCGGCTCTAAAAAAATCTCCCTTTTCGGACGAATTCCGGTATAGTGCGCGCCGGCCTTTAGCCGGGCCGCGTCAAGGTAGCGCAATTTCGAAGTCAGCTTCGGTTGCATGTCCACACAACGGATGCTTCCACGACGTTCTTTTTCATTCATTCGTTTTCGCAAATCCCCGCCGACAAAGCTGCCAGGGCGACTCTTGAGTCTCAACCCGGCATGTGCAGCTTTGGAGCATGGGTCTTTGCGGATGAACTTAGAGGCAGCCCCACGACCACGGAA
>Ga0157373_10003793_pt1 | contig 11429 bp, 10 predicted proteins | sample C65metaG_FD_113460 | JGI IMG/M metagenome (GOLD analysis project Ga0157373, IMG submission 113460) | Corn rhizosphere microbial communities from Kellogg Biological Station, Michigan, USA - C6-5 metaG | ecosystem: Host-associated > Plants > Roots > Rhizosphere > Soil | place: USA: Michigan...
ACACCGCGCCGATGTACGGGGTCGGCCAGAGCGAGGCGCGCTACGGTCGGGCGCTGCGCGGGGTGCCGCGGGACAGCTTCGTGCTGTCGACCAAGGTGGGGCGCATGCTGCGGCCCGGCGCGGCCGGCCAGCCGCCGACATGGGCCTTCGACTTCAGCGCGGCCGGGGTGCGCGCTTCGTTCGAGTCCTCGCTCACGCGTCTGGGGCTCGAGCGCGTGGACATCCTCTTCGTGCACGATCCGGACGACCATCACGCCCAGGCGGTGGCGGAGGCGTTCCCCGTCCTGATGGAGCTGCGCGCGCAGGGCAAGGTGAAGGCCATCGGCGCCGGGATGAACCAGTGGCAGATGGAGCTGGACTTCGCGCGGCGCGGCTTCTGCGACTGCTTCCTGCTCGCCGGGCGCTACACGCTGCTCGACCAGAGCGCCCTGGCGGAGTTCCTGCCCTACTGCCTGGAGCAGGGGATCGCGGTGGTCGCGGGCGGCCCCTACAACAGCGGGATCCTCGCGGTGGGCCCGCGCGAGGGGGCGACGTACAACTACCGGCCGGCCGATGCGGGGATGATGGAGAAGGCCCGGCGCATCGCGGCGGTGTGCGCGCGCCACCAGGTGGACCTGCGCGCGGCGGCGCTCCAGCTCGTGGTGGCCCACCCGGCCATCGTCTCGGTGATCCCCGGCGCGCGCTCGATCGCCGAGGTCGAGGAGAACGTGACCCTGCTCGAGCGGCCCATCCCGGTCGGGCTCTGGGCGGAGCTCAAGGACGCCGGGCTCCTCGATCCCGCCGCGCCCACGCCCGGCACCCGACCGTAGTCCCGCTTGCTCGTCGCGGAAAGCCGGCTATCATGAGCGCACCCATGATTCCGGATCGCGTCGTCGAGATGCTTCACGGCCCTTCCTACCTGCAGATCGGGACGCGGGACGCCGATCTCCGCCCGGCGCACACGTTCGCGGTGGGGGCCCTGGTGCACGAGGATCGCGAGACGGTCACCGTGTTCGTCCCCACCGCCCGCGCCCAGCGGATCCTGGCCGATCTGGAGAGCAACGGCCGCGTCGCCCTCGGGATCGCCCAGGTCTCGCACGAGGCGTATCAGCTCAAGGGGCGCTACCTGTCCACCCGTCCCACCGACGCGAGCGACCTCGCCCGGCAGGAAGCGTACCGGAAGGCGCTGCTCGAGGACGCCCTCGGCATCGGCTATCCCGAGGAGATCGCGCGGCCGCTGACGCAGGGGTTCGCCTACACGCCGGGGACCGCGATCACCTTTCGCGCCGAAGAGGTCTTTCTCCAGACTCCCGGACCCGGCGCCGGCACCCCGCTGGTGTAAGGGTCGGCGCGCGCGATGGGGCTGCTCCCCGACGAGATCAAGGCCGCCATGCAGGGGGTGATTCCCTCTCACGTGGTGACGTGCGCCGCCGACGGAACGCCGAACGCCAGCGCCATCTCGCAGGTGTACTACGTCGACGGCGATCACGTCGCGCTCTCGCATCAGTTCTTCAACAAGACCAAGCGCAATCTCGCGGAGAACCCGCGGGCCGCGGTGTGGCTGATCCACCCGAAGACGTTCGAGACGTGGGATCTCGAGCTCGAGTTCGACCACGCGGAGACGAGCGGGCCGATCTTCGAGCAAATGGACATGCAGATCGAGGCCATCGCGTCGCTGGTCGGGATGAAGGGCGTCTTCAAGCTCAAGGCGGCGGACATCTTCCGGGTCGTCTCGGTCACGAAGACGAGCGGCGAGCGGATCTCGCGCTGAGCGCCGACGCCGACGAGCACGAGTCACGCGCGCTCCGCGAGCAGATCGCCCGGAGCCAGGAGACGATAGACCGCCTCAACCTCGACCTCGCCAAGCGCACCAACGACGTCCGCATCATCCAGCAGATCTCCTCCGAGATCACCTCCACGCTCGACCTCGACGAGGTCCTCGACATCGTCCTCGGGGCCATGGAGCGCGTGCTTGGCTTCCAGCACTCGATGCTGCTGCTCGCAGAGCCGGCCGGCGACAGGCTGGTGGTCGCGGCCACCCGCGGCTACGGCCAGCCGGCCGCGAAGGTGCGCGTCCGGATCGGCGACGGGGTCATCGGCGTCGTCGCTCAGCGGAAGACCCTGATGCGCGTCGGCAACATCGGCGCCAGCGTGCGATACATGCAGGCGATCCGCGCCCGCATGCAGGCGGCGGGGCAGGCGCCCGCCGCGAACACGCCCGTTGCCTTGCCGGGGCTGCCCGACGTCCAGAGCCAGCTCGCCCTGCCGCTGCTGGTCAAGGATCGGCTGGTCGGGGTCCTCGTCGTGGAGAGCGCCAGGCCCAACGCCTTCGACGAGCTGGACGAGGTCGTGCTGCGCATCGTCGGCAACCAGGCGGCCACCGCCATCGACAACGCGCGGACGTACCAGACCGTGGATCAGCTCGGCCGCCTGAAGCGCTTCTTCTCGCCGCACCTGGCCGAGCTCATCATGCGCGGCGGGGCCGACGATCCCCTGAAGACCCACCGCCGAGAAGTCACCGTCGTCTTCCTCGATCTGCGGGGGTTCACGCCCTTCGCGGAGACCGCCGAGCCGGAGGAGGTCATGGGGGTCCTGCGCGAGTACCACGCCGAGATGGGCAAGCTGATCCTTGCCCACGAGGGGACGCTGGAGCGCTTCACCGGTGACGGGATGATGATCTTCTTCAACGATCCGCTCCCCGTGCCCGACGCCGGGCAGCGTGCCGCCCGCATGGCCGCCGAGATGCAGGATCGCGTGTCGCCCCTCACCGCCAAGTGGCGCCGGCTCGGGTACGAGCTCGGGCTCGGCATCGGGATCGCCAAGGGCTTCGCCACCATCGGCGGCATCGGCTTCGAGGGGCGCTGGGACTACGGCGCCATCGGCACCGTGACCAACCTCGCCGCCCGGCTCTGTGGCGAGGCCAAGGGCGGCGAGATCCTCGTGTCGACCCGACTCGCCGCCGAGCTCGAGGAGATCGCGGAGACCGAGGAGATGGAGCCGCTCACCCTCAAGGGCTTCGCGCGCCCGGTCCCCGCGATGAAGCTGCGACGCCTCAAGCTGGCCTGAGGAGAGACCTCATGAAGCGCATCCTGGAGCACGTGATCCCGCCCAAGCTCGGCTACGGCCTTCTCCTCGAGGAAGGCCAGCATCTCCGAGTGGTCGATCTCGAGGGCAAGCAGGTCGTCGACATGGCCCTCTTCAACGAGGCCAATCCCCGGGAGAAGCTGTCGACCTCCAACTCGCGCACCCAGCCGGTGTCCCGCGCCGGGGACTACGTGGAGTTCCGGGCCGAGATGGACCTCATCGTGGGGCTGTCGAACTGCCCGCTCGACGTGATGAACCCGTGCAACGGGTACAAGTGCACGCCGGTGAAGATCGAGGTCTACGCGCCGGCGTGAGGACGTGACCGCGGCCGGGTCGAAGCAGGCGACGCGGGATCGCGTCTGGGCGCTGCTGACCAGGCGGCGTGTCGCGCGCTTCCCCGGTGCGGTCGGGCGAATCCCGAACTTCGTCGGCGCAGAGGCGGCTGCTCGGCGGCTCGCGGAATCGCCGGCGTGGCAGGCCGCGCGCGTGGTCAAGTGCAATCCCGACGCGCCGCAGCTGCCCGTTCGGGTACTGGCTCTCCAGCAGGGCAAGCGCGTGTTCATGGCCGTGCCGCGCCTCCGGGAGGAGCGCTGCTTCCTCGAGCTCGACCCGCGCCGGCTCGCGGGCCGCGAGCGCGCGGCGGCCAGCATCCGGGGCGCGAGCCAGCTCGGCAAGCCCACGCTGCCGAAAGAGATGCCGAAGATCGACCTGATCGTCGCGGGATCGGTGGCGGTCCGTCGGGACGGCGCTCGCGTCGGCAAGGGCGGCGGCTTCTCGGACCTGGAGCTCGCGCTGCTGACGGAGCTGGAGCTGGCCGGCCGATGGGCCACGATCGTGACCACGGTGCATCCGCTCCAGATCGTCAGCGAGGCGCTCCCGATGCTCGCCCACGACATCCCGCTCGACCTGATCGTGACCCCGGACGAGACCATCCGCTGTCCCCGCCGCTACCGCCGACCCCGAGGCATCCTGTGGAAGGCGCTGACCCACGAGAAGATCGGCGAGGTGCCCCTGCTCGCGCGCCTCGCGCGGGGGAAGCGTCGCGTATAGTCGGGGGGAGGGGAGGACACGTGAGCGCTAGGAAGAAGCCGGCGAAGAAGAAGACCAGGCGCGCCTCCCCCTACGCCACCGGCCTCGACCCCCGCCAGGCCAACTACGTGCCGCTGACCCCGCTCTCCTTCCTCGCCCGCTCGGCGGCCGTGTATCCCGACAAGCCGGCGGTGATCCACGGCGACCGCACCTTCACCTACGCCGAGTTCGCCGCGCGCTGCCGGCGTCTCGCTTCCGCGCTCACCCGTCGCGGCGTCGGCCCCGGGGACACGGTGGCGGTCATGGCGCCGAACGTGCCCGCCATGCTGGAGGCGCATTTCGGCGTGCCCATGGCGGGGGCGGTGCTGAACGCGCTGAACTACCGGCTGGACGCGCGCACCATCGCCTTCCTCCTCGAGCACAGCGAGGCGAAGGTGCTGATCACCGACCGCGAGTTCGCCGAGACGATCGAGGCCGCGCTCGGGCAGAGTCGACGCCGCCCGCTGGTGATCGCCATCGACGACCCGCTCTACGAGGGTGACGGGCGGCGGCTCGGGGAGACGGACTACGAGGCGCTGCTGGCCGAGGGCGATCCGGAGCTCGAGCCGGTGCGGCCGGCCGACGAGTGGCAGGCGATCTGCCTCCTCTATACGTCGGGCACCACCGGCAATCCGAAGGGCGTGGTCTATCACCACCGGGGCGCCTACCTGAACGCGCTCGGCAACGCGCTCGCCTTCGGGCTCACGCCGCGGACGGTGTACCTCTGGACGCTGCCGATGTTCCACTGCAGCGGGTGGACCTACACGTGGGCCACCACCGCGGTCGGCGGGACGCACGTCTGCCTCCGCCGGGTGGATCCCGCGCTCATCTTCCCGGCGATCGCGCGGCATCGCGTCACCCACATGTGCGGGGCGCCCGTGGTCATGACCATGCTGATCCACGCCCCGGCGGAGACGAAGGTCGCGTTCGACCAGGTGGTGGAGTTCGCCACCGGCGGCGCGGCGCCGCCCACGCCGGTCATCGCGGGCATGGAGGCGATGGGCTTCCGGGTCACGCACCTCTACGGGCTCACCGAGAGCTACGGCCCGGCCACCCTCTGCGCCTGGCAGGAGGGCTGGGACGTCCTGCCGCTCGACGAGCGCGCCGCGAAGATGGCGCGGCAAGGCGTGGGCTATCCCACGCTCGAGCAGGTCATGGTGGCGGAGCCGAAGACCGGCACGCCGGTGCCGCGCGACGGCCGGACCCTGGGCGAGATCCTGCTCCGCAGCAACACGCTGATGAAGGGCTATCTCAAGAACCCGAGGGCCACCGAGGAGGCGTTCCGGGACGGATGGTTCCACACCGGCGACCTGGCGGTCTGGCATCCGGACGGCTACGTGGAGATCAAGGACCGGTCGAAGGACGTGATCATCTCGGGCGGCGAGAACATCTCCTCGCTGGAGGTGGAGGAGGTGCTCTACCGCCATCCCGCCGTGATGGAGGCGGCGGTGGTGGCGCGACCGGACGAGAAGTGGGGCGAGACGCCCTGCGCGTTCGTCACGCTCAAGCCCGGCGCCGAGGGCGAGGCGGACGAGGCCGGCATCATCCGGTGGTGCCGCGACCACCTGGCCGGCTTCAAGGTGCCGAAGCGCGTGGTCTTCGGGCCCCTGCCGAAGACCTCCACGGGGAAGATCCAGAAGTTCGTGCTGCGGGACCGCGCCCACCGCGACGGGGAGTCATGTTAGAGTCACGCGGACCGCCGTGGACCCAGAGATCCTCGTCGAGAACGTCCTCAACGCCATCACGGCGGGCATCACGATCGGCTGCATCTACGGTCTGATGTGCATCGGGCTCGGGCTGATCTTCGGCATCATGCGGATCGTCAATTTTGCCCAGGGCGAGCTGCTGATGCTGGGCATGTTCACCTCCTTCTACCTGGTCAGCGAGGGGCGGATCCTCGCCTTCCTGGGCCCCTACTGGGGGCCGTTCATCGGTGCGATGTGCGCGGCGCCGGCCGTCTTCGCGGGCGGGGCGATCCTCCACCGGTTCCTCATCTCCCGGGTGTCCGGCCTGCGGACGGTGGGCTCGCTGGATGAAGGCCACTTCGGCCAGCTGGTCGTCACGCTGGGCATCTCGCTGATCCTCCAGAACGGGGGACAGATCCTCTTCGGCTCCACCCCGGTCGCGGTCCGCACGCCGCTCTCCTCGCAGGCGTTCCAGATCGGCCCGCTCTACCAGGGGGCCACCGTCTTCCTGAACAAGGCCAAGCTGGTGGCCTTCTTCGTGGCCATCCTGACCGCGGTCATCCTCTATGTCGTGCTCGAGTACACGCGCCTGGGCAAGGCGCTGCGGGCGGCGGCGGACAACCCGACGGCGGCCACCTACATGGGCATCGACGTGGACCGGGCCTACCGCATCGCCTTCGGCCTGGGCAGCGGCATCACCGCGGTGGCGGGCGGACTCATGGCCACCTACATCTCCTTCGGGCCCTTCGTCGGCTTCGACTACGTCATCATCATGTACTCGGGCGTGGTGCTGGGCGGCATGGGCAGCATCTTCGGGGCGTTCTGGGGCGGGGTCACGGTGGGCTTCGTGCAGCAGTTCTCGGCGCTGGTGCTGCCGCCCCAGCTGCAGAACGCGGCGATCTTCGTGGTGTTCCTGATGATCGTGCTGCTGCGGCCCCAGGGCCTGTTCGGCCGCTCGGCGGAGCGGGCATGAGGCAGGGCGCGGGCCCGCACCTGCGGCGCCACCTCGGCGTCCTCGCGGTCGTCTCGCTCGTCTACCTGCTGGCCGCGCTGTTCGTGAAGAACAGCTACTACCAGCTGATCATGACGCTGGTGCCGGTGTGGGCGCTCTTCGGGGTGTCGTGGAACATCCTCTCCGGCTACGGGGGCCAGCTCTCCTTCGGGCACGCCTCGTTCTTCGGCATCGGCGCGTACACGGTGACGCTGGCGATGGTGTACTGGGGTCTCACGCCCTTGCTCGGCATCCCGCTCGGCATGCTCCTCGGCGGGCTCGCCGCGATCCTGATCGGCCTCCCGACATTCAGGCTGCGCGGGCACTACTTCGCGCTGTCGATGCTGGCCTACCCGCTGGCCATCCTCTACGTGATGCAGTACCTGGGCTTCCAGGAGGTCTCGATGCCCATGTACCGCGAGCACGCCCTGCTCTACATGGAGTTCGCCGACCCGCGGGCCTACACCCTGATCGCGGTGCTGCTGCTGATCGGCGGCGTGGTCGTCTCGCTCGTGATCGAGAACTCGCGCTTCGGCCTGGCCCTGCTGGCCATACGGCAGAACGAGCTGGCCGCCGAGGCGGCGGGCATCAACGCGCGCCTCTGGAAGATGCGCTCGCTGATCGTCTCCGGCATGCTGGGCGCGCTGGTGGGCGGCTTCTACGCGCGCGTGCTGCTGGTGGTCACGCCGGAGTCGGTCTTCGGCATGCTGGTCTCCGCGCAGGCGGTGGTGGTCACGCTGTTCGGCGGCGTGGCCTCGGTGTGGGGGCCGGTGATCGGCGCGGCCATCCTGGTGCCGCTGGCCGAGACGCTCCAGGCGGAGCTGGGCCAGTACCTGCCGGGCATCCAGGGGGTGGTGTACGGCATCGCGATCATCGCGGTGATGCTGCTCTCGCCCGACGGGCTCTTCTGGACGGTCCGCGACCGGCTGCTCCGGCGCGAGGCGCCCCACGGCGTCTCGGAGGTGACCGGCGCGGTGCCGGACGCGGGGGCCAGATCCGACGGGTGGTCGCTCGCGCCGGCACCTCTCCCGGCGACGGCGCGCCGCTCCGGGCCGCTGCTCCAGGTCGACCGACTCTCGCGCTCCTTCGGCGGCCTGCGCGCGGTCAGCGAGGTCAGCTTCGAGATCGCGGAGGGCGAGATCCTCGGCATCATCGGCCCGAACGGCGCGGGCAAGACCACGCTGTTCAACGTGCTGAACGGGGTGCTGACCGCGGACGAGGGCTCGGCCCGGCTCGACGGGCAGCCGATGCTGGGCAAGAAGACCTACGAGGTCTGCCGGATGGGTGTGGGCCGCACCTTCCAGGTGGTGCGGAGCTTCCCGCGTCTGCCGGTGCTGGACAACGTGATCGTCGGCGCCTACGGGGCGGGCATGTCGGACCGCGACGCGATCGCGCGGGCGACGCAGGCGCTCCGGCAGGTGGGCCTCCACGGCCGCGCGACGGTGGCCGCGGGCCAGCTCACCAACAAGCAGCTGCGCCTGATGGAGCTGGCGCGCGCCCTCGCCGGCAACCCGCGTCTCCTGCTGCTGGACGAGACGCTGGCCGGCCTCGGCCGGGAGGAGTGCGACGACGTGCTCGCGGTGCTGGCGCGGCTGCGCGCGCAGGGCATGACGATCTGCATCATCGAGCATACAATGCACGCGATGATGCGACTGGCCGATCGGTTCGTGGTGCTGGACCACGGGCGGGTGCTGGCGACCGGGCTGCCGCGCGCCGTGGTGGAGGACGACGCGGTGATCGAGGCCTACCTCGGCAAGAAGTGGCTCGCGCGCCGGGAGGCGTGAGGGCGCCGCGTGCTCGAGGTCCGGAACCTCTCCGTCGCGTACGGCGGGCTGCGCGCCCTCTCGGATGTCAGCCTGTCCGTCGGGGAGCGCCAGTTCGTCACCCTGGTGGGACCGAACGGGGCCGGCAAATCGACGCTGTTCAAGACGATCAGCGGAGTGGTGGCGCCGGTCTCGGGGGCGATCTCCTTCGCGGGGCAGGATCTGCTGGCGCGCCGGCCGTCGGATCGCGCGCACCTCGGCATCGCGCACGTGCCGGAGGGCCGGCAGGTGTTCAAGACGCTGACGGTGCGCGAGAACCTCGAGATGGGCGCGTACCCGAAGGCGGGGCACGCGCACTGGGCCCAGACGCTCGACCGCATCCACACGCTGTTCCCGATCCTGCAGGAGCGCGCCGCCCAGCTGGCGGGGACGCTCTCCGGCGGGGAGCAGCAGATGCTGGCCATCGGCCGGGGCCTGGCGTGCGCGCCGCGTCTCCTGATGCTGGACGAGCCGTCGATGGGCCTGGCCCCGAGCGTGGCCGACACCATCTTCGACCGCATCTCGCAGATCCACCGGGAGGACGGCGTCACGATCCTCCTGGTCGAACAGCGCGTGGCCGAGGCGCTGGAGCGCTCCGACCACGGCTACGTGCTGGAGACGGGGCACATCGTGCTGGAAGGGCGATACGAGGCCTTGCTGGCCGACGACCGGGTGCGCCGGTCGTATCTCGGCCTGACCGAAGCGTGACCGTGTAGCCTGACCACTCACCAACGAGGGGGACGACCGGAATGACGACGCATGAGCAGCCGATCGGACGCCGTACCGCCATCAAGATGGGCCTCGCCGCCACCGCCGCCGCCGCGCTGCCGGTGCGCCGGGCACGCGCGCAGACGCCGAAGGAAGTGAAAATCGCTCTGGTGGTCCCGCTGTCGGGCCCGTGGGCACGCCAGGGCATCCTCGAGCAGATGGGCGCCGAGATGGCCATCGAGGACGTGAACAAGGCCGGGGGCATCAAGGCCCTGGGCGGCGCCAAGATGAAGCTGGTGCTGTACGACACCGGCGACAGCGCGGAGAAGGCCAAGAACGCGACCCAGCGCCTGGTGGCGCAGGAGCCCGACGTGGTGGGCAGCATCGGCTGCTGGCTGTCGAGCTTCACCCTCGCCGCCACCGAGGTGTCGGAGCGCGCGGAGCTGCCCTGGCTCACGCTCTCCTACTCGGACCTCATCACCAGCCGCGGGTACAAGTACGTCTTCCAGTCGGCTCCGACTGCCGATGCCCAGTCCACCGCGCTGCTGCCGCGGATCGTGGACCTCGCGACGAAGGCCACGAAGACGAAGCCGACCAAGGTCGCGTTCGTGGGCGACAACTCGGCCGCGTCGGTGAGCTTCATGAAGCCGCTCCGGGAGCACGTGGCCAAGGATCTCGGCCTCACGATCGTGGCCGATGAGGTCTATACCCCGCCGCTCGCGGACGCCACCACGCTGGTCCAGAAGATCCGCTCCGGGCGGCCCGACTTCATCGTGTGCCAGTCCACCAACGTGGGCGACGACAAGCTGCTGCTCGACAAGTTCGCGGAGCGGGGGATCACGCCCTCGACGATCCCGCTGATCGGCGGTGGCGGCCACTGGTGCGTGCCGGAGCTGATGAAGATCGCGGGCAAGGATCACCTCGAGGGCATGATCGTCGGGCTCGCCAACTGGCCGGGCAAGGCCGTCGAGGACGTCGAGAAGCGCTTCATCGCCAAGACCGGCGAGCCGTGGTTCGGCCACGACTCGATCTTCCCCTACGCGCACATATGGATCTTCAAGGAGGCCCTGGAGCACGCCAAGTCCGCCGACCGCAAGAAGGTGGGCGAGGCGATGCGCACGATCGACCTCAAGGACGGCCCGGCCAAGTTCTTCCCCGACGGCCGCGTGAAGTACGACGACAAGGGCCGCCGGGTGGGCGCCGAGCTCTGCATCGTGCAGTGGCAGAAGGGTCGCCCGGTGGCGGTGCATCCGGAGTCCATCGCGGCCACCCAGGCGATCTGGCCGAAGTCGTAAGACGGCGAGATTCGCGCCCCGGCCGGCTGGTCACCTCCGGCCGGCCGGAGCGCGGCGCCGTTTCCGCTACTTCCGCACCGCCTCGATGATGTCGCCGAAGAGCGCCCACTTCTCGCCGTCGAACTTGGCGAGCTGCTCCTGCTCGATGGGGGCGAAGTCGGTCGGGCTGGTGTTGACCTTGATGCCGGGCAAGAGCAGCGGCAGCTCGAAGTCCTTCACGCTGGCCGCCTGCTTCATGATGTTTTCGCGCGAGAGGTCGTTGCCGCACTGCTTGAGCACCTGGGTCATGAGGATCGCCACGTTGTAGGCGAACCCGTTGGCCTGGTCGTCGAGCGCCCCGTCCGGGTAGTACTTCTTCATGAAGGCGAGCCACTCCGTGAAGCCCTTGTCGTTCCGCCACTGCGGGTCGGTCACTTCCTTCATGTAGAGCGCGGTGATGAGGTCCTTCGAGGCGTCGAGGCCGGCCGGCTTCAGCACGGTGCCCAGCGAGCTCGACACGTTGTTGAGGAAGTGGAGCGGCTTCCAGCCGATCTCGTGCGCCTTCTTGATGGCCTGCACCGCGTACTTGGGGATCGTGATGTCGAAGAAGACGTTGGCGCCGCTGTTCTTCAGGTTCACGATCTGCGAGTCGATGGTGGGGTCGGTCACCTCGTAGGTCTGCTTGAGCACGATCTGCTTCTTGGCGTCGCCGAGCCCGTCCTCGAAGCCCTTGAGGTAGTCCTTCCCGTAGTCGTCGTTCTGGTAGAGGATGCCGATCTTCGCGTCCTTCACGTGGCTGAGCGCGTAGGCCGCGTAGACCCGGCCCTCGGTCTGGTAG
>Ga0157373_10003794_pt1 | contig 11427 bp, 12 predicted proteins | sample C65metaG_FD_113460 | JGI IMG/M metagenome (GOLD analysis project Ga0157373, IMG submission 113460) | Corn rhizosphere microbial communities from Kellogg Biological Station, Michigan, USA - C6-5 metaG | ecosystem: Host-associated > Plants > Roots > Rhizosphere > Soil | place: USA: Michigan...
GCGATGAACACCGGGATGCAGTTGACGAAGCCGCAGCCCGCGTCGAGCACCTGCTCGACGTACCACTTGGTCGCCATCTCGCTGCCCACCGGCAGGAAGTTGACCACCACGTCGGTGCGGGTCTCCTTCAGGATCTGGGTGATGTCGGCGGTGGTGCCGGGCGCCTTGGTGATGACCTGGGAGAGATAGTGGCCCAGGCCGTCGTGGGTCATGCCCCGCTGCACCGGGACGTCGAGCCGCGGCACCTCCGCGAAGCGCACCGTGTTGTTGGGCGGAGACCAGATGGCCTCCGAGAGGTCGGTCCCGACCTTGCGGGCGTCGATGTCGAAGGCGGCCGAGAACTCGATGTCGCCCACGTGGTACCCGCCGAGCCGCGGGCGCATGAGGCCCGGGATGAAGCCGTCGTCGGCGGCGCCCTTGTAGTAGTGGACCCCCTGCACGAGGGCGGACGCACAGTTACCGACGCCGATCACCGCGACGCGAACTGATCCCACGGACGCCTCCTCAGGAATCGCCGCCGTCGGCGACGATGCAAAGTTTTCACTGAGTCTAGCACACGAGGAAAGGCGGGGCCGCAGGCTACGGGTCCGTCTCGTCCGCCTGGGGGACCCCCCGGGGACGATCCGACACCCCGAGGGCCAGGAAGCCGAGCCCGGCCCACGTCATCTCCCGGAGCCGGCGCACGAGGACGAAGGACAGCCCGGAGGCCGCGCTGAGCCCGAAGGCCTCGAAGAAGGCCACGTAGCCTCCCTCCAGGGCCCCCAGCGACGCCGGCACCATGAAGCTGGCGAACTTCACCCCGCCCGCGAAGGACTCGATGATCATCGCGGTGCCGAGCGACGTCGGCGTGCCCAGCAAGAACATGACGATGTAGACCTCGAGGCCGCCGGTGGCCCACGCCACCGCGTGGACGAGCGCGGAGGCGACGAGGCGCCGCCGCCCGCTGCGGTAGAGCTCGGCGAGGGCGCGATCGAGGTCGCCCAGGCCCTGGAGGTAGCGCTCGCCGCCGAAGCCCACCCGGGCCCCGATGCGGCCCAGCAGTCGCCCACCTCCCCCGAGCCCGCCGCTGGCCTGCACCAGCGCGAAGCCGCCGATGGCCAGAATCTCGATCGCGAGCAGCCCGGTCATGATCGGCAGCAGCCGGCTCGACGCGGGCAGCGCGGAGCGGGCGGCCAGCAGCCCCAGCGCGAGGAACACGATCTGCCCGGCCACGATCGTGGTCTTGTCCGCGATGACCGAGACCAGCCCGTGCAGGACCGGCACGTGCGGCCGCAGCAGGAACGCCTTCAGGGGCTCGCCGCCCACCGCCATGGTGGGCGTGGCCAGGTTCACCGCCTCGCCGGCCAGCCGCGCGCGGAACACGAGGCCGAGCGGCACCGGGCCCGGCAGGAGCAGGCGCCACGCGATGGTATCCACCAGCGCGGCCAGCACGTACGGGAAGGTCAGCACCAGCGGCAGCCGCCACCCGAGCGTGACGAACGAGGAGAGGATGGCCTCCGGTCCGATGCGGGCGACCAGGTAGGCCACCACCGCCAGTCCGGACAGGACCAGCAGCGGCCGGATCCAGCGCGACACTAGGCGGTACGCCGGCGGCCGAGGCGCCGGATGCGGGCCAGGCAGCTCACCCAGTAGGCCTGCGAGCCGACCCCGACCACCACCGCGGCGATGCCCACCAGCGAGGGTGCCAGCCAGCGCAGGACGGCGGCGCCGACCAGCAGGATGTAGAAGAGGTCGCGGTTGCCGATGTTGCGCAGCATCCCGCCCACGCTGGCGCCGATCTCGATCTCGTGGGGCAGGTAGCGCGCGAAGAGCGCGCTCAGGGTCACACCCGCGGCCCCGATGGCCCCGATCGCCGCCATCACCGCGCCACCCGCGGTCAGGCCGATGCCCAGCACCAGGCCCGCGTGTACGACGGTGTCGATGGTCCAGTCGAGGTTGGCCCCGAACGCCGACTCCTGGAAGGTGAGGCGGGCGAGCTCGCCGTCCGAGTGGTCGACGATGCAGGCCAGCGCGTAGAGGACCACGCCCGCGAGGGCGCTCGCAGGCGTCGCACCCCAGAAGCACCAGATGGCGGCCAGGCCGATGGCGAGGCTCACGAGGCTCACCTGGTTCGGGGTGAGGTCGGTCTGCACGAGCCCGCGCGTGATCAACCGCGAGCAGCGGCGGTGAAGGTGCCGGTCCATGCTGGAGTCGGCCGGGATCGAGAGCGTGGCCTCGAGCGCGGCCTCGGCCCGTGCGCGACCGCCGGCTCCGCGCGCGTCGACCCACGGACCCGTCGCGGGCCGCGACAGCGGGTCCGCGCCCGCGAGCCAGCCCGCGAGCGCCGGGCCCACCGGACCGCCCGCGGCCAGCTCGGGCCAGAGCGCGGGGGGCGGCGGGGCGGGCGTCACCGCCACCGGGGCGGCGGCGTCCGTGGATCCGGCCAGCACCACGGGCCGGCCCGCCGGATCCGCGAGCAGGCCCTCGAGGGTGTGGGTGTGCACGAGCGAGGACGCGGGCAGCAGGAGCCAGCGGGCCGGCCCGTCGGCCGGCGGCGCGGTCCCCGCGTCGAGCCAGTGGAGCGCGGTGGCCAGGGTCGGCATGCGGCGGAGCGCGCGCTCGACCGCGGCGTCGCGCAGGACCGCGGGGGCCACGATCGACGAGGCACCCGCGCGCAGGGCCGTCACCATCGCGCGCACCGCGAGGGTGCGCCCGCAGACATCGGTGCCGGCTAGCGGGAGCGCGGCCGCGTCGGGGAGGTACAGGACGGCTCGGAGCACATCAGGGCTCGAGCCGCTCGATCTTCGGCAGGACCTGGGTCGCGGCGCGGCGCAGATCTTCCGCGAAGTCCACCTCGGTCCAGGGCAGGCCGGTCACGTCCACCCAGCCCACCGGCACCTGGGCGAGGAGACGGTGCAGAGCGTCCTCGTACTCGTTGGCCCCGCCGGTCTCCCGGATGGACTCCTCCATGAGCCGGAGGTACTCGGGGGCGTGCGCGTCGCTGCACTTGAAGAAGCCGACGCCCTCGCCCACCACGTCCCAGGCCCTGGGCACGAACTTCTTGCCGAGCGCGATCACGCGATCGCCCACCGCGTAGAGCTTCACCTCCTCGCCGGTGTCCTGGAAGCCGCGGTCCAGCAAGAGCGCGCTGGGCGCGGGCGAATCGATGAGGCCGCGCAGGAAGCGGGCCGGGAAGAGCACGTCCGCGTCCATCACCAGCGTGCTGTCGGAGAGGAGGGTCTCGCGCGCGCACCAGAGGGAGAGGATCGAGCCCTTCTGGTAGTCGGGGTTCTCCACGTAGCCGATGCGCATCGGGCCGCGAGCGGTGCCGGCGGCGCGCCGCACCTGATCCTGGCAGTGCCCCAGGACCAGCACCGACTCCTCCACCCCGCTGGCCGCGAGCGCGTCCAGCATCCGGTCGAGCAGGGAGCGCTCGCCCACCGGCAGCAGGCACTTGTGGGTGTGATCGGTCAGCGGAGCGAGCCGGCGCGCGACGCCGGCGGCGAGGATGATGGCCTTCACCGGCGTGCGCTCCCGAAGCAGGAGCGGAAGCGGTCGCGGATCTCCTCCGGCGGGTAGGGGATGCGCGGGGCCGGCTGCTCGTCGGCGGTGACGCGGGCCAGGATGAAGTGGGGCCCGCCGCCCGCGAGGGCTCCGCTGACCGCGGCCGCCAGCTCGTCGGCGCCCGCCACCGCGACGGTCCGCTCGTAGCCGGCCGCGCGCGCGATGCGGTGCAGCCCCACCGCGCGGGAGGGCGAGGCCTGGTTGCCGGTCGAGCCGTAGAGGGCGTTGTCGAACACCACGTGCACCAGGTTGGCCGGGCGCTTCCGGCCCATCACCGGCCCGCCGCCGATCATGGGCAGGATCCCGAGGCTCATGAGCAGGTTGCCGTCGCCGTCGAAGACCACCGTCGGGCGGTCTGGCACCGCGAGCGCGACCCCGAGGCCGATGGCGGAGGCCATGCCCATCGAGCCGATCATGTAGAAGTTCTCCACCCGATCCTTGACCGCGAACGACTCGCGGCAGATGTAGCCGTTGGCGTGGATCACCGGCTCGCGCTGGAGCGCGGACACCGCCGCGCGCAGGGCCTCGAAGCGCGAGATGCGGGGGGCGGGTAGCGGCGCGTCAGGCCCGCTCGGAGCTCCCAGCGAGACCGCGGGGGTCCCGGCACCCGCCGCGGTGTGCGAGGCGCCGTCGAGCACCCCGGGGGGCAGCAGGAGCGCCACCGGCTGGCTCAGCCGCTCGGCCTCCGCGCGGCCCCACGCCACGTCGTCGGCCACGCTGCGCGCGGAGAGGATGCGGTGCGGGATGCGCAGCAGCTCCAGCAGGGATGGTGAGATCTCGCCCATCACGATGTGCTCGGGCGCGTCCTTGCCCGCGTGCCCGCGCCAGGTGACCAGGAGCAGGGCGGGGAGCCGGTACATGAGCGACAGCGACACCAGCGCGTTCATGCTGGTGCCGAGCCCGGAGTTCTGCATCAGCACCATCGGGTGCCGGCCCGCCATCCACGCCCCCGCGGCCAGGCCGACCGCCACGTCCTCGCGCACCGCCGGGACGTAGGGAAGCCGCGGGTGCGTCTCGAGGGTCGCGATGAGGCCCTCGATCATCGAGCAGGGCACGCCGGTGAAGAAGTCGAAGCCCTGCGCCTCGAGCAGCCCGGCGAGCGCGGCGCCGGTCAGGCCTTGATCGCCGCCCATGCCCGCTGGTAGTCCTCGAACGTGTCCACCTCGAGCCAGCCCTTGTAGACGTCCACGCACGCCACCGTTTCGCCGCACTCCACGAGCTCCTGCAGGAGGTCGGTGAAGGCGCCGCGCTCCGGCCGGTCCGCCTCGTGGAAGGGCCGCGCCCCCGCCGCCACCTTGTCCTGGTAGGCCTGGCGCATCGCGGCGGTGCCCCGCTCGGAGAAGAGGGCGAGGCCGATGAACTCGCCGGTGGCCCGCTCGGGCGCGATCCGCTGGCCCACCGAGACCAGGCGATCGTCCGGCGCGCCGGGGAGCGCGCGCAGGCCCGCCTCGGGGGTGCCGGCGGTGATTACGAGGTCGAGCGGCTTGGACAGCGGCAGCAGGCGCTCGCGCTGATCCACCCACGCGCGGTCGACCACGATCGCGCAGTCGGTCTCGGCGCGCAGCAGCTTCTCCAGCACGCCCTGCTCGAACAGGATGTCCGAGTAGAGGAACAGGATCGGCCCGCGCAGCTCGCGATCGGCCGCGAAGAGCGAGCCGAGCTCGCCGGTCTCCTCGTAGCCGTCGTGGTCGTAGTAGCGAACCCCGGGGACGTTGACCACGTCCTTCTTGTACCCGCGCACCACCACGATGTCCTGCACCCCGCAGGCGCGCAGGGTGTCGATCTGGCGCTCCAGGATCGTGCGGCCCTTGATGTCGAGCATGCACTTGGGCCGATCCTCGGTCAGCGGCAGCAGCGACTTGCCGGAGCCCGCCGCGATGATCACCGCGCGGGCGGGGCCGGGGCTGGCCGGGAGGTAGGCGTCCTCGATGGCCTTGAACTCGTCGACGCCCACGTGCTTGTAGATCTCCTCGAGCGGCACGATGTGGGGATCCAGCGCGTCGAGGCGCCGCTCGCGGGCCAGCGTCTGCAGGGTCTGCTGCATGCCCTGGACCGCGCCGCGCAGCACCTGGTTGGCCCAGATCACCATCTTGATCCCGGCGCCCTCCAGCTCCGCGAAGGTGACCGAGGGGTAGAGGGTGGGCACCACCACCACCGGCGTCGGGCGGTCCCAGAGACGCATGAACTCCAGGATCTCGGCCGCGGTCTTGGACTTGGAGTGCATGAGCACCATGTCCGCCCCCGCGTCGGCGTAGGCGTGGGCCCGGCGCAGCGCCTCCTTCATGCCCCAGCCCGCGATGAGGGCCTCGACCCGCGCGATCAGCACGAAGTCGGGGTCCTTGCGGGTGTCGACCGCGGCGCGGACCTTGCCCGCGAACTCCTCCACCGACAGGAGCTCGCGCTTCATGCCCGGGTAGAGGCTGCACTTCTTGGGGAAGACGTTGTCCTCCATGCAGATGCCCGCGATGCCCGCCCGCTCGTACTCCTGCACGGTGCGCACGACGTTGACCACGTTGCCGTAGCCGTTGTCGACGTCCGCGATGACCGGCGCCGCCACCGCCTCGTCGATGAACAGGGCGGCCTCGAGGTTCTCGGTCATGGTGAGCAGGTTCACGTCCGGCACCGCCCGCTGGGCGGCGGAGACCGCGAAGCTGGAGGACCACACCACCGGGAAGCCCGCCGCCTCGATGAGCTTGGCGGAGAGCGCGTCGTGGGCGCCCACCATCGGGACCAGGCCCGGCCGGCGAAGGAGCGCGCGCAGGAGTCCGCTCTTGGTCATCACTTCCCCTTCTTCTGGCCCTTGTCCTCCGCGAGCAGCTCGTCCTGCTTGGTACGCAGCTTGGAGACGAGCTCGTTGTAGGACGAGGTCTGGATGATCTTGTTGAACTGGGTGCGGTAGCTGGAGACGAGGCTCACGCCCTCGATGCTCACGTCGTACACCAGCCAGCGATCTGCGCCCTTCTTCATGCGGTAGTCGACCGGCACCTCGGTGCCGTTCTTGGTGACGATGCGGGTGGAGACGGTGGCGAGATCGCCGTCGATCTTCTCCGCGGTGTACTGGATCTTCTCGCCCCCGTAGGTCTCGATCTTGGAGATGTAGGAGCGCTCGAGCAGGTCCGCGAAGAGTCCCACGAACTCGGTGCGCTGCGCCTCGGAGAGCGGCTGCCAGTGGCGGGCGAGCGAGCGCTTGGCGATCTCGCCGAAGTCGAAGATCTCGTTCGCGATCTTGCGAACCGCGACCCGCCGGTCGTTCACCTTGCCCTCCCCCTTGAGGCCCGGGTCCTCGAGGGTCTTGAGCACGCGATCCACCGCGCCGCGGAGCTGATCCGTCGGCACGCCGGCCGCCGCGGGAGAGACCGCGGTCACCGCGAGTCCCACCGCCAGCAGCGCTGCCTTCACGTGAAGCCAGTTCATCGAATCCTCCCGGCGCGAGAGTCTACACCTTGCCGAAGATGTACTTGGAGAGCAGCTCCTCGATGTCGACCGGCGGCTCCACCTCGCGGATCCGTCCGTTGGGCGGGATGAGCTTGTCCGAGCCCCCGGGGCTCAGGCGGACGTAGCGCTCGCCGATCAGCCCCTTGGTCTTGATGGAGGCGATCGAGTCCTCCTGCAGCTTCACGTCGGGATGGATCGTCATGACCACGTGGGCCTGGTAGTCGCGCAGCTCGATACGGTCCACGCGGCCCACCTCGACGCCCGCGATCTCGATGGTGGAGCCGGTCTTGAGTCCGCCCACCGTCGGGAAGTCCGCGCTCACCACGTAGCCCCGGTTGCCGAGGAGGTCGACGCGGCCGAGCTTCACCGACATCCATGCCAGCGCCACCAAGCCGAGGAGCACGAACAGGCCAACTCCCAGATCCAGCGCCGAACGCCTCATGTGGCCTCCTGCCGTTGCCCCCCGGTCACCGGACCGGGCGGGGGGATTGGTCTGCGGGGACCGCCTCGACCTCGCCGCGGATGAAGTGCTGCACCACCGCCTTGGCGGAGCCGCGCACCGCACCCGGGGTCCCGACCTCCACGATCACTCCGTCGTGGAGCATCGCGACCCGGTCGCCCACCTCGAAGATCTCGGGGATCTCGTGGCTCACCATCACCGCGGTGAAGCGGAACTTGCGGTGCAGGTCCACGATGAGGTGGTGGATGGTGTTGACCAGGATCGGGTCGAGCCCGGTGGTGGGCTCGTCGAAGAACACGATCTCGGGCTCGGTCACGAGCGCGCGCGCGATGGCGACCCGCTTCCGCATGCCCCCCGAGATCTCGGCCGGATTCTTGTCCCCCATGCCGTCCAGCCCCACCTGCTCGAGCTTCTCCTCCACCCGTCCCTGGATTTCGGCGGTGGAGTGCCGGCTCTTCTCCCGCAGGGGGAAGGCCACGTTGTCCCACACCGACATGGAGTCGAAGAGGGCGCCGCCCTGGAAGACCACCCCGTAGCGCTCGCGCACGCGGTCCAGCGCCCGGCCGCGCAGCCGGGTGATGTCGGTGCCGTCCACCAGCACCGCGCCCGCGTCGGGACGCAGCAGCCCGATCATGTGCTTGAGCACCGACTTGCCGCCGCCGCTGCGGCCGATCACCACCATGATCTCGCCGGTGGCGATGTCGAGGTCGACGCCACGGAGCACCTCCTGGGAGCCGAAGCGCTTCTGGAGGCCCTGCACCCGGATCACGGCAGCACGGACCCCAGGAAGTAGTCCCAGACCAGGATGAGCACCGAGGAGAGCACCACCGCCTGGGTGGTGGCGCGCGCGACGCCCGCCGCCCCGTGGCCGCAGTTGAAGCCCTTGTAGGTGCAGACCCACGGCACGATGATCCCGAACGAGAGCGCCTTCCAGTAGCCGGTCATGAGATCTGCCCAGTTCACGAAGGTCTTCATCTCGCCGAAGTAGGTGCCGGGCGAGAGGCCCAGCAGCTCCACGCCCACCAGGTAGCCGCCCATGATCCCGACCACGTCGAAGATCGAGACCATGAGGGGAAAGGTGATGACGCCGGCCACGATGGCGGGGACCACCAGGTAGCGAAACGGGTTCAGGGCCATCACCTGCAGCGCGTCGATCTGCTCCGTGATCTTCATGATGCCGATCTCGGCGGTGAGGGCGGAGCCGGCGAGGCCGGTCACGAACACCGCGCAGAGCACCGGCCCCAGCTCCCGGATCAGGGACAGGGCCACCGCGGGCCCGAGGTAGGCCTCGGAGCCGAAGCGCGAGAGGACCAGGAAGATCTGCAGCCCGAGCACCATGCCGGTGAACGCCCCGGTCAGGATCACGATGGTGAGCGACCGGAAGCCGATGAAGTGGATCCGGTCGATCAGCCGGCCCACCTTGAAGGGGGGGATGACGACGTAGGCGACGGCGCGGGCGAAGAACCGCCCGAACTGCCCCAGGGCCAGGATCAGATCGACGATCAGGCGCCCCAGCGCCGCGATGGGACGGAGCGGGGCCGGCCACACGTCGGACGCGGGCGGCGAAAACATCGCTAGATACTAGCACAGGGGTCGGCGAACGCCCCCGCAGTTCTTGAAAAAATCCGCCAACTTCCGTAAGGTGAGCCCGTGGCAACTCCCCTTGTCGGCGGAGGCGACGGGTGGGGCACGCTCGCCTCGGTTGCGGTGCAGCTGCTCGGGACCTTCGTGCTCCGACCCTACGTGGTCGGCTTCCTCTTCTTCTTCCTGGTGGCCGGCGTCCGCGACATCGGCGGCGTCCGCACGGTGGCGTTCCTGCTGTGGGGCGGGGCGGCGGCCTTGGTGGCGGAGCTGGCCTCCACCCGGATCGGGGTACCCTTCGGCCTCTACCACTACACCGGCGCCACCCGGGCCGCGGAGCTCTTCCTCAGCAACGTGCCGTTCTTCTCGCCGCTGTCGTTCCCGTTCCTCGCCTACGCCTCGTTCTGCCTCGCCCGCCGGACCTTCGGGCCGCGCTGGGCGACGACCCGCGGCGGGCGCGCGCGGCTGGTGCTGGTGGCCGGCGCCCTCATGATGCTGCTCGACGTGGTGATCGACCCCGCCGCGGTCCGGGGCGGGCGGTGGTTTCTCGGCCACATCTTCTACTATCCTGAGGGTGGGCTCTACTTCGGGGTCCCGCTGTCCAACTTTCTGGGGTGGCTCGTGGTGGGCTGGGTGACCATCGGAGGGTACGTCTGGGGCGAGCACGGCGACGGCCACTCCCGGAGCCTCGTGCTGGATCGGGGGGCCCCGGGGCTCGGGATCGCGCTCTACTATCTGGTCCTTGCCGTGAACCTGTCGGTGACCCTCTGGATCGGGGAGGCGTTGCTCGCGGCCGCGGGAATCCTCGTCCACGTGGGGCTCTTTCTGCTACTGTATAGCGTCAACAAGGTGACGGTGGGCCAATGGTCTGCCGAATCGCTGTCCGCCCCGGCCATGACCGGCGGGCAACCAAGGCCCTGAGGGCCGCCAGAGAGTTGGAGGACCACCGAACATGAGCGTTCCGCTGTCTCAGATGTGGACGGTCGCGACATACGTGCTCCGCCAGAAGGTGGCGCGGCGCAAGCGCTATCCGTTCGTTCTGATGCTCGAGCCGCTCTTCCGCTGCAACCTCGCCTGCGCCGGCTGCGGCAAGATCCAGTACCCGGCCCAGATCCTCAAGAAGAACCTGAGCGTCGAGAAGTGTCTGGCCGCGGTCGAGGAGTGCGGGGCGCCCATCGTGAGCATCCCGGGCGGCGAGCCGCTGATGTACCCGGAGATCGACCAGCTGGTCGCGGAGCTGGTGAAGCGGAAGAAGTACGTGTATCTCTGCACCAACGCCATCCTCCTGAAGGAAAAGCTCGACCTCTTCACCCCGTCGAAGTACCTCTCGTTCAGCGTCCACATGGACGGCCTGCGCGAGGAGCACGACGAGGCGGTGTGCCGCGACGGGGTCTACGACCAGGCGGTGCCCGCCATCCGCGAGGCGGTGAAGCGGGGCTTCCGGGTCACCACCAACAGCACCCTCTTCGACGGGGCCTCCCCGCTGCGGATGCGCGAGTTCTTCGACGAGATGATGAACCTGGGCGTCGAGGGCATGATGGTCTCCCCCGGCTACAGCTACTCGAAGGCGCCGGACCAGGAGCACTTCCTGCTCCAGTCGCGCACCCACGAGCTCTTTGCGAAGATGCTGGCCAACCCCAAGAAGCGGTGGCGCTTCAACCAGTCGCCGCTCTTCCTGCGCTTCCTCATGGGCAAGCACGACTTCGAGTGCACCCCGTGGGGGAACCCGACCTACAACATGTTCGGGTGGCAGCGGCCGTGCTATCTCCTGCAGGAGGGCTACGCCCGCACCTTCAAGGAGCTGATGGAGACCACCCCGTGGGAGAACTACGGCAAGAAGAGCGGCAACGACAAGTGCCGCGATTGCATGGTGCACTGCGGGTACGAGGCCACCGCGGTGGACTACACCTTCAGCTCCCTCAAGGGCTTCGTCGAGACGGTCGGGGTCACCCTGACCGGCAAGCTGTAGGGGGCCCGCGGTGAGCCTCGAGGGCTGGGTGCCCGACGTCGGAGACTACCTCACGCTGGCCGAGGTGGTGGAGTTTGCCTTCGACTACCGCGGCAACACCACGATCGTGAAGCGCGACGGCACCGAGATCGTGGGCTACATCTTCAACCGCAACACCTACGGGTCGGAGTCCTTCATCGAGTACTTCGACGAGAGCGGCGAGGGCCCGTTCACGCTTTCCTATTCCGAGCTTGCCAACGTCAAGTTCACCGGCAAGGACACCGCGGCCGGGAACAGCTGGCGGGCGTGGCTCGAGCGCAAGGAGCGGGAGAAGGCCGAGAAGGCCACGGCCACCGGGAGTGTCCGGGATCCTGATCCTTACCGCGGTTGAGCTCGAGGCGCGGGCTCTGGCCCGCCGTCTCGAGCTCCCGCCCATCACGGTTCTGCCGTTCCCCGCGTA
>Ga0157373_10003796_pt1 | contig 11423 bp, 7 predicted proteins | sample C65metaG_FD_113460 | JGI IMG/M metagenome (GOLD analysis project Ga0157373, IMG submission 113460) | Corn rhizosphere microbial communities from Kellogg Biological Station, Michigan, USA - C6-5 metaG | ecosystem: Host-associated > Plants > Roots > Rhizosphere > Soil | place: USA: Michigan...
ATACCGAGGTATCGAACTAACCTGATTAATGTTGCTAGCTGCTCTGAGTAGAGAGCCTGAATATCCACCATCGCGGCTTCAAACTTAGTTCGGTCAAGACTGCGCGGCACGGTAATCCGTGCATGGCTTGGAAAGCCAAGGCGGCTGCCAGCCTCAGCCGCTGAGCCCTTCCAGCGTCCATCACTTGCGAAGCTCATCACTGAACGCACAGTCGCAAGCAGGGCGGCTACGTTTTGCATCGGAAGATTCCCTTGGTATGCCTGGATATAGAGCTCTTCCCCGTACTTTCTCACCAGTTTGCTATTGACGAGTTCCAGGATGTCTACTTCATGAGACTCGCTGGCATAAACACTAAACTGTGCCCACTGCTGCTCGTGGATCATGGCCTCGTGTTGACTGAGAAGCCCGCGCTGGACTGCCTCCCCGAGTATTGCCGAGCCGGCCTTGGTCAAGCCCCGATCAAAATGTGAGTGGAAACTCTGCTTCATGGTCATTCCTCCATTCAGCTCAGGTGCTGAGCTGCTGACGGAAATGTTGAGCGAGGAAAAATATTCTGGGGTTCGTTTTCGGTCGCTTTCAGCGTCTGAAATTGACGAGCGTATCCGTCCCGTAAACGGTCGTTTATGGCACACCTATTCCAGATGATCTTTTGGACTTGGGATTTACCGCTTTCCTGTCACTTTTCCTGTACCGAAATCAGTGTGAGAAAAACGTATGGGAAAGCGGATTGGATATGCCCGAGTGTCGACTGATGATCAGAACCTCGACCTGCAGCGAGATGCACTTGCTCTGGCTGGGTGCTCAACAGTCTACGAGGAGACCATGAGCGGCAAGTCGGCGGACAGGCCGGAGCTGGGGCATTGCCTCAAAGCTCTGCGTAACGGTGACACTCTGGTTGTCTGGCGACTGGACCGCCTCGGTCGCTCTTTGCCTGACTTGGTTGGGATTGTCAGTAGTTTGGAGCGGGAAGGGGTGGCCTTCGAGTCCATAACCGAACGAATCGAAACCACCAGCGCTGCCGGCAAGCTGATCTTTCACGTGTTCGCTGCCCTGGCGGAGTTCGAGCGCAACCTCATTCGGGAGCGAACTCGTGCTGGGCTGGCTGCGGCTCGTGCCCGTGGGAGAAACGGTGGACGCAAGCCTGCGCTGGATGATCGTCAGGTACGTGAGATACGAGCTCTTCTCAGAGATCCTGAGATACAGGTAACCGATGTTGCCCGACGGTATGGCGTTTCTCGAACAACGCTTTACCGCTACGTCGGCTCGCCGAAATCATCGGCTGTCGTTTAAGTGGTGGTGCTTTTTTCTGTGAAGGGATACGTTGGTACCTTGCTGTTGGTTGCGCTGGTTGGTTGCTCCAGTACCCCGAAGGTCACGCTGCCAGAACCTAAAGATGTTCCTCGCGAGAAATGGTCCGATGCCATGCTGGTTCCGGAAGCCATGTTCATCGATGGTCAGCGCGATATTCCAAGGGAAATGGTCGGGAATGAAGTAGATAACCTGAGCGCGCCGCGGTCTTCGGGAGGCTCTGGAGGGCTAGCGACGGCAGGTTTGGGATACGTGTCACCTCCAACTGGTTTTAGCAGCGCAGGAGCAGCCTCTCTTGGGGTCGGGCTGTTCTTGCTGGGTGGTGGCAGTGCTGGCCCTGTCTATCACTACCAGGTTGCTGCGTGGGTGCCTGAGGAACTCGCGTCTAACCCAAAGGAGGCATCTGCGTTGGTCAGGTCGGCCTGGCTTGATGCGAGAGAAAAATACTTCGGTGGAAAAATCTCGAAGTTGCGCCATGAGCCGGCTAAGTACGCTGATGGATCAGGCAAGAAATACGACAGGCTCGCAGATTTGGCTGCTGGGAACCCTACACCGTTCGACGCTCCGGCGAGCGCTGCGCCAGCATTCATTTTGGTCGAGAAAGCCTACGGCCCGATTTTCCTGGCCAATCCCTCAGGCGAGCTATTTGCTGACGCTAGCCGAGCTGATAAGGACGGCATGGATGCGCTGGCGGGTATTGCTCGTCACCTGCCCGAATGGATGTATGCATACTATCCTGGACGGAATTGGCCGAAGGACTTCCGGCCTGCCGCGATTTATAACAAGAACGGTAATCTCTATTTCATTGGTAAGTAAGTATCAGCTCCGCAATGCGGAGCTAAATCTCACTCTTGAGCATTTTCTGGAAGCTGCTGGCAAGTCCAAACTACCAATCAGTCGGTCACACTCCGCGCTTGCGCTCATATGGTTATGTATTAGCTTACCAGGCGAGCCGTTTGTGGGTCGTACGCGACACCGGTAATTGACCCATCCCGAATGCGTTCAACCGCTTCGTCAATTACATGCAGTGGCACCAGGAACCACTCCCTAGGTTTTACCGGATGGCCGAAGCGGTCTTCGATGGTTAAGTCCAGCTGTGCTGCGCCAAACAGGCGGTGGAAGATGTTTTCCAGTCGCGTACGGTTCAGGTTGTGCAGCTTGTAAGTCGCGACCACTTCCACATCCGCCAGCAGGTAGGTGGCATCTTGCGCCGCCGCCGCGATGCGGGTTTCCACTCGGCCGCCGGTTACGCCAATCTTGTGGATCAGCTCGCGGTGCTCGGCTACAAAGGGATGATTGGACTGGCTGCGCAGCACATAGATAGTGCCAGACTCGATGTCGTCCGGCTCGGTCATGTCGCTGAACAGCGGGCCCGAATCTACCTTGATAAGCCGAGATCCTGCACGTCCTTCACTGTCCTTGTAGAGCGCTCTCTGCAAGGACCGCAGTAACAGATCGCTTTCCGTCTCATTGGAATAAATGACGCGTAAACGCCCATTCGTTTCCGCATTTGGCGTCTTGTAGGTTTCGCCCACCTCGGCGACATAGGCAATAAGCCCACTCAGAATGAAGAAGTCCCCAGCCTCGATGCTGGCATTCTTGCCAAAGGGCTTGGTTACCCACAGGTTTTGTTTGAGGCCGGCTTCAACCTCATCAAAAAGTGGTTTGAAGCTCTCGAAGTCTTTGCATGGGTTCCGGGCGGCAATTTCTTCTGCCGCCTTTATTGCCGCACTGGAACGCACATGCCGTAGCACGGTGATGTCGTCCTGGTCGGAGGATTCGCTGCCGATGCCCAGCTCCGCGAGCAAGGCATCCTCATCCAGGTCATCCACATTTACGGCGGCGACGGTATTACCTGACAGCAGGCCGTAACTATCCAAACCAGCCAGGAGAGTTTGTGCTTCCGACAACTTGCGTAGCTGATCCAGGCGCACGGCATACAAACGCTCGAAGATGTCGCGGCTTTCGCCATGCAGTGGGGGGCGGCCGTGGGTCTGATAGAAGCGCTGAATGTCCTCGAAGCCAGCGAGGATGCGTTCTTCGCGAGGGGTGCGAGTGGTTGTATTGAGCGTTGGGACTTCTACTCCCAGCGCATCCAGCAGGTCGTCATCGTTCATATCAGCCATTAGCGGATTCCCCCCTGCGCCGCTTTCGCTTGGGCGCGGTAGCGTGCCAATGCGGCTACGCCTTCTGCCATGCGCTTTTCCCAGGCATCTGCAGAGTTGATATCGGGCAGGCGGCCGCGCTCGTTCTTGAACTGGAGAGCACGTTTGGCCAGCTCTCGCGCTTCATCTTCGGGGACGCTCACTTTCTTGGCCGCAATGCTTGCCTGCACCTGGCGCAGGGATTTCTCATCCATCGCCTTCGCCAGTACCGCATAAGCGGCCTCGAATGGGTTGATGCGGTCGATCAGGTCAATGTCCAGTTCGCGCACGTTAACGAACTTGCGCACGCCATCAAGCAGTGCAGTACTGCCCTGCACGTTGTCGCTACCGTTAGCATCAGCCTGCGCCAGGGCCAGCTTGGCCTGCTGGGTAATATTCATGGCGGCGATGGCGTGTTGGCGGATAGCTTCCTGGTCGACGTCACTCAAGTCGGGGTAACGCTCGCGCACTATCTTGCCCATGCGCAGTTGGGTCAGCTCTTCCGGCAAGGTATTTTCCTTGTCAAATAGTCCGCGCTCCAGCACTGTTTTGTCCTGCAGGAAACTGGTCACTACTTCGTTCAAATCTTCTTTGCAGATGCGCGTAGCTTCCGTGCTATGCGGTGTGGCCAGGCCGTTGATCTCGACATGGAACTGGCCCGTGGTTTCATTCACACCCAGGTTGGTGCCGCCCGTTTGATACCCCTCCGGCCCGTAATTGAAACCCTCTTTCGGTCCGGTATCTTTCGGGGTGAACTCATAGCGTGGAGCGAGTACTTGCTCCATCAGCAGACTGGCGGAAATAGCTTTGAGCATATCGTTTACTGCTTCGGCTACAGCAGCTTGGTCAGCCATTGGCTCGGCGATCAGATTGGTGAAGCGTGAGCGCTCTTTGCCCTCGGCATCACGGGTGGCGCGGCCAATGATCTGCACGATTTCGGTCAGGCTCGAACGGTAGCCGATGGTCAGCGCGTGCTCACACCAAATCCAGTCGAAGCCTTCCTTTGCCATGCCCAGTGCGACGATCACATCCACGTTATCGCGGTTGTTCTTCTGCGCCGGGTCTTTCAGTGCGCCGAGCACCTTGGAGCGCCTCGCCGCATCGCTGTCATCCACCAGGTCGGCCACTTTCAGCGTGCGACCATCTTTGGCTTTGATCAGGTGGAAGCCGGTGGCCGGGTCGACACCCTGCCAATCGCCCAGCGAACTCATGATCTCGTTGACCTCGCGCTCCTTGTCTTTGAGGCTCTCGCGGGCATTTACGTTTGGAATGTGGACGATGGTTTTCAGCGCTGGGTCCAGCACCTTGGCGACCGCATCGACGTACCTTCCGGTATAAAAGAAGTAGCCAATATCCAGAGACTTGAGCCAGCGATAGCCGTTGAGCTGCTCGTAATAGGTGTATGTCACCGTCTCAAATTTATTTTCTTCCGCCGGGGCCAGCACGGCCTCGCTGTCACCGCGGAAATAGGAGCCCGTCATGGCAACCAGGTGCACCTTGTCGCGGTTGATGAACGCGCTCAGTTGGCAACCCAGTTTATTGTCCGGGTTGGCGGAAACGTGGTGGAACTCGTCGATGGCAATTAGGCGGTTGTCGAATGCGTCGATGCCCAACTCTTCCACGGCAAAGCGGAAGGTGGCATGGGTGCAGACCAGCACTTTGTCGCTGCTGTTCAGGAAGGTACGCACGGCGTCTACCTTTGACTTGGCAACACGCGGCTCATCGATGCCTGGGGCATTGCACAGGTTCCACTGCGGAGCTACCTGCCAGTCCCAATAGAAACCATGTTGGCTCAAAGGCTCGTCGGCGAAACTGCCGCCAATGGAACGCTCCGGCACTACGACAATGGCCTGTTGCAGTCCCTGGTTATGGAGCTTGTCCAAGGCGATAAACATCAGGGCGCGGGACTTGCCTGATGCCGGTGGCGATTTGATCAGCAGATACTGTTCGCCGCGCTTGGTATAGGCGCGTTCCTGCATGGTACGCATGCCCAGCTCATTGGCCCTGCTGGATGCTCCAGTATGCGCAGTAGCAATTGATACCGACGGCACCGTGTAGCTGTTGGTCGGGTTGGTAGTGTTAGTCACTGTGGTTCGTCCTCCATGAGGGTGCCGTCACTTAGTGTTGCGAGGCTAACAGGGATGTCGCTCATGCCTTTTTCCCTCTTGGCTTTTTCGACGGGGCCTTAGCTGTCTCTGCTGCCAACTTGGTGTAGAGGTCAAATAGCTTTTCCAAACGTTCGGTGTCGTTCTTGAAGCGGCGGCCAATGTAGATGCGCTCCAGTACTTCATCGTTGCGCTCATGGGCTTGGCGTAGATTGTTCGGCATGGTGTCTGGGTCATACAGGTCGGCGATGGTCGCTGGGAAATGCGTTTCGCGTGCCAACAGGATATCCTCAGCGCATGCTGTCAGGTCGGCCTTGTTCTTTTCGGTTAGGAGCGGTATTGGGAATGTGTTCCAGCCGAGAGTGTTCGAGTAGCGGAAGTCAGTTTTCATTTTTCCACAGACGGTTCCAATCCAGACCAAGTGTAAGCGAGAAGCGATGATAGCCATGTTCCATAGTGGGGCGTCGTAGAGGCCAAACGCTAGGTTGGTGAGTGTGGTCTGCCCGTCCACAATTCCTGCTGGTAGATAAGGGCGACGCTCTGACGACACACTGGGTACTACGATGGTTTGCGAAGCGCCTATTCGCATCAATTTAAGTTGATGCGGGCGCTTGGCGAGGATTGTTCGGGCCCCTTTGTCGGGGCTCTTCAGTCGCAACTCGCGTACGGCCTCAATCCGCTGGTTCAATGCTGGTATCGTGCGGGCCTCGTCCAGGTGCTGGTCTTCTATCCAAATACAAAATCGCGAGCCTCCGTTGATGAAGTCTTGCGAGCCGCAAATACGCCGGACGAACCGCTTACGCTGCGCCTCGGACAGTCCTAGAAGCTCAAGCTCGTCACGATTGAGCAGGAGATAGCCGCCGTCGCTGGGCTTGTTCCCGAACTCCATGACGGTCTGTCCGCACTTTGGCGTGCTTTGTTTTTCGACGATGATGCGCGGGCCTATGGTGAGGTAGGGAGTGATTGAAGGTCCTTCCCGCAGTGCCACCGTGCCGTCCTCCTTATGCTCGTACAAGCGCCTTAGGGCGTTACTTGGTGCGCCGATGCCGACTACGACCACAGTAACTCCCGCATTGTGGCTGGCAAGGTTTGCCCACTTGAACGAGGAGTAGGCAAATAGGATGTCGCAGCCGGCACCGAAAACGATTGGCCATAGGATCGGTACTGATTGTCCCTGGCAGATCGAGTTCGTGCTCACGAATGCCGCGACACCGCCGGCTTTGGTAGTGTAATCCGCGGCCTTGATGAACCAACCCGCCACGTAGTCAAGAAAACCTGTCGAACTGGTGCGCCCGTCAGCAACATCACGAATCTCGGCCTTTTGCTCGGCGCTTTGCCAGGTGTTGCCTAAATACGGTGGGTTGCCACAGATATATGTCTCCCCGCCCTCATTCTCGAAATCAATCTGAGCTTGATCCAGTGGGGTTGCAAACAAATCAGTGGCGTGGAGCTTGACGCCTGTGCCTGTTGGAGGGCAGGTACTCAGCCAGTCCAGGCTGAGCGCATTGCCGCAAACGATCCAGTTTTGCGCATCTAGCGGTAGAAATTCGTCTAACGCATCTTGCTGGCCGCGATACAGCACATCGCATTGGTACTCAGCAATGATGAGTGCTAACCGAGCAATCTCTGCCGGAAAGTCGCGCAGCTCGATGCCGCGGAAATTGGTCAGGGGGATTTCCGATTTATTATTGGCCTCGCCTCGACGGCGATTTATCTCTGCCTCGATTTCACGCATCTGCTTGTAAGCAATGACTAGGAAATTGCCGGAGCCACAGGCCGGATCGAACACGCGGATGCGTGCCATGCGCCTGCGCAGATTCAGCAGCTTGACCTTGTTGTCTACTGCTGCATCCAGTTGTGCACGGAGATCATCCAGAAACAGCGGGTTTAGCACCTTGAGGATATTGGGTACGCTAGTGTAGTGCATGCCCAGGGCGCCACGCTCTTCATCATCGGCCACGGCCTGGATCATGCTGCCGAAAATGTCTGGGTTGATTTTTTTCCAGTTCAGTCTGCCCGCGTGCAGCAGGTAGGTACGTGCAATCCGCGTAAAGCGCGGCACTTCGGTGCTGCCAGAGAACAAGCCGCCATTTACATAGGGGAAGGTGTTGGCCCAGTTTGGCAAGCGCGGTTGAACGGTCGTGCGCTCAGCCAGCTTGATGTTCATGGCACGGAAGATTTCCGACAGCACCTGATCGGTGTTGGAGCCATCGCGTTCGCTGTACTGCTCAACCGTCTTGGTAAACAGGCCATCGCCATTGAAGATGTCGGTGTCTTCGGCGAAGAAGCAGAACACCAGGCGCGCCATAAAGTGGTTCATGTCGGCGCGACGCTCGGCCTTGGCCCAGTCCGGGTTCTCGTTCAGCAGTTCGACGTACAGCTTGTTCAGACGGCTGGTGGCGCGCACGTCGATGGGGTTGTCCTTGATCTCCTTGATGGTGGAGATGCCGGCTAACGGCAGCAAGAAACCGAAGTGATTGGGAAGGTCTAAATAATCGCAGGTAATGGTTTCACCTGTGATCAGCTCCTCAGCCTCTAGGGTTTGCCCGTCGGTAGCGAAGACGAACTTGGCTTTAGCTTTAGTGGTAGCCGGGCTGGTACGCAAAGCCTTGAGCGTTTCGCCCACGGTGCCGGGCTCGCATGCGGCGATATGAATGTTATTGCGCAGTAGTACGCCGCCGGGTACGTCCGATGCGTTGTTGTTGCCGGCGCGCAGGCGCTTGATTTCCGCATCCTTTCTGCCAAATGCAGCCAAGAAGGTGAACGGAAACTCCGCTGCGTCAAAGGGCTCTAGGGCCAGATCCGATATGGCGGACTCAATTTCTACTGCATTCATGGTTTACCAGTATCCAGATCGCTGATGCGCGAAGGCGGCGAGTTTAGCGCTAAAATTTGGGGTGATGGCTACATTCAGGTCGGCCCATGCCGCTCTGTTGGCTTGGCTTGGCGTCGGTAACTCAGCTCTGCTCAGCCGCATCGGTTTATGCCGGATGCCACTGGATGCGACAGCCGGGCGCCCTGAGCCAGTGACTGGTGAATCATCACTACACGATGTTGGGATGATAAAGGAAGGCGCTTCTGTAATGCTAAAAAGCCTCAGATGGCAGAACTGGCGGGATTCGTCGAATCGAGTTTACGGTAGCTGTTCGTAATCCAATAAGGCTTCGGCGCGTTCACTCAGGAGGCTGTGTCTCCTCCAGAGTTTCTCTTTTTTATTTTCTCTTTCTTTTTAGCGGCTCAGCCTGAGCTGGATTCCAGCACTATTTAGCTCTACGTGAGCTAATTCGTGATCAATCACAGCTCAGGCGGATACGTATCACTCTGAGCTGTGCATAACTTCATTGCGAGTTTTTGAGGTGCCTGCGTAGGGTCTCACGGATACCAGGAGGCAAACGATCGAGGTCAATTTGCAGTGATGAGCTATCGACTTGGGCGTTACCACCAGCCAGGTTGATTTGTATATTTAGGCGCTCGATATTCAGTATCTGTGTACTTACAAGAGCGCCAGCGGTCATGGCTTTTTTGAGCTCAGAAACGGTGTGCTGGGCGCGGCTTGGCACGTAATCCCAGGTTGCGACGGTATGAGGTAGGCCGTTTTCGAGGAGCTGAACCTTTTCACGTAGGTTGTATTGATTGGCTCGACCGCACTTTTTCTTTGCGATAAGGCCAGCCCCTTCGAGAACCCCTAGTGCCCGTTTGACCTGTGCCTGACTGACTCCCGACTGTTCGGAAATCCGCTGGATGCCTGGCTTCGATAAGCCATCGTCGAAATTGGCGTGTGCCTTGATGACGGCATAAACCGTGAACGCGTGCGGCCCTATTCGGGCGACATCACCCTGATCGATCATAGCCCTAAAGACATGAAACCACTGGGTCTGCGCGCGCAGGGCGGGGGGATTAGCCATTGTTATGCCCCCCACCCAGCTGTACACGCGGCCGGCTCAGGATCCAGGCAGATATCTCCGTGCTGAGCCAGCCAACCGATCTGCTGCTGCCTAGATCATATGGAGCAGGGAATTTTCCTGCTGCTATATCGCGATAGATCGTGGATCGCTTTTTACCGACCGCGAGCTCAACCTCGGGCAGGCGAAGGAAGCGCGGTTCCTCCGGGCTGGGTTCAATAGTTCGTTCTGACATTTGATTGGTGCTCAGACGGTGGCGTTGCAGCAACCCTCAAGTGCTGCAATACGCATATGTGTTGGGAGTGGCGCTCGGGTTTTCCTACTGCAAAGCAGGGGCGTTTGTTGTGACCCGTGTTACGGATCTCCGAGAATTATTGCCGGCGACAGCTGTGCGGATGACAGCTGGAGCTGTGTCTTTGGCGTGGGGGAGAGGAAAGACCCTGCTGGTACGGAATAGGAGTCCGTAAGTTTCTTAGCAGCATTGCTGCAGAAGGCCCTGCGAGATGCTTGCGACACCCCGATGAGTAGCCAGAAAATCCATTTGCTAACAGCAGATGGACTTCGAATTCTTAACGCCGTGACCGGGGCAGCGTGACGATCCCATGGAGTCCTACGAGCGTCCGAGGGATGCCTGATTTTTACCAAGCGGGGATCGGTATTGCAAGCCCAAGCGATGAGCTCAGGACTTGATCGTATCTAGATAATCTGACCAGCGCTGCATCATGTCGTGGCGCTCTGGCAGAAATGATGTTCGGTCATATGCACGGCCCAGTGGATTTTTTACCGTGTGAGCAAGCTGATGCTCCAGAAGATCGGGGCGAAAACCCAGCACCTCAGCACCTATGGTTCTCGCGGTCGCACGAAAGCCGTGCCCTGTCATTTCGTCGCCGCTGATGTCCATGCGGCGTAACGCACTGAGAACGGCATTGTTGGACATCGGTCGATCGCCTCCTCGGGCTGAGGGGAAGGCGTACCGATGTCTGCCAGTGAGTGGTTTCAGCTCGCGCAGAACCGCGACTGCTTGTTGGCTGAGAGGAACCAAATGATCCGGCCGATCCTGTTTGGTGGCAGTGAGCCCTTTCATCTTGTGGCCGGGAATCAACCACTCGCCCGCATCCAGATTGACCTCCGACCACTCCATATGGCGCAGGTCACCGGGCCTGCAGAACAGCAACGGGGCCAGTTTGAGTGCACAACAAACAGGCATCGTTCCGCTATAGCTATCCAGTGCTTTAAGCAGTGCGCCGAGTTTTTCAGGATCGGTCACGGCGGCAAAGTGCTTCACCCGCTTGGCTGGGAGCGTACGTGAGAGATTCCCGATTTGGTTGGGTGGGGTGATACCGGCTGCTTCGGCGAACTCGAAAATCTGTTTGTAGATCTGGGCAACACGACGCGCCGTCTCGCGAGCGCCGCGCTTGATGATGCGCTGGAGGTTTTCGACCAGCATGGGCGTGCTGATGCTGCTGATCGGGAGTTTTCCCAGCCAGGGGAAGGCATTGAGCTCAAGGCGCTGCCGCACTGTGCGGGTGTATTCCGGATCCCAGGATGACTCGCGAATACTCAGCCACTGCGTGGCAACCGACTCAAAGGTGTGCTGGTGATCCAGCTGGCTGACCACCTTGGCCATGCGTCTTTGCAGTGAAGGGTCTTGGCCGCTGGCGAGCTGGACACGAGCTTCATCACGTTTTCGCCGCGCCTCCTGCAGGCCGACCTCTGGGTAAACGCCAAGAGCCAGGCGTTTTTCCTTTCCCAGAAAGCGGTACTTCAAGCGCCAGTAGCGGCCTCCGTTGGGCTGCACCTCAAGGTACAAACCTTGTTCGTCGTACAGGCGGTACGGCTTGTCCTGGGGCTTGGCGTTGCGGCAGTTTGTGTCTTTCAGGGGCATTGGGGGCACATCCTCTCCGAGCGAGCAGATGAGCGTTTTATGCCCCCATATATGCCCCCGTCAACCGTGGGATGCCCTG
>Ga0157373_10003797_pt1 | contig 11420 bp, 15 predicted proteins | sample C65metaG_FD_113460 | JGI IMG/M metagenome (GOLD analysis project Ga0157373, IMG submission 113460) | Corn rhizosphere microbial communities from Kellogg Biological Station, Michigan, USA - C6-5 metaG | ecosystem: Host-associated > Plants > Roots > Rhizosphere > Soil | place: USA: Michigan...
AAGACCATCATCCTGGTCAACGGCTCGATGGCCACGACTGCGTCGTTTGCACAGACTGTGAAAAACCTGCACCCGCAATTCAACGTTGTCTGCTACGACCAGCCCTACGCGGGCAGATCAAAGATCCACAATCGCCACGAGAAACATCTGACGAAGGAAGTCGAAGGGCAGATTCTGCTGGAGCTGATCGACCACTTCGGCGCCGAGCACGTGCTGTCGTTTTCCTGGGGCGGTGCGGCCACCCTGGTTGCCCTGTCCCACCAGCCGCGGCGTATCGAAAAAGCCGTGATCAGCTCGTTCTCGCCGGTGATCAACGCGCACATGCTTGATTATCTGGAGCGTGGTGTCGATTACCTCGGCCAGCGTGATGGCGACCGCGTCGGGCATCTGGTCAACAACACCATCGGCAAACACCTGCCTTCACTGTTCAAGCGCTTCAACTACCGCCACGTCAGCAGCCTGGCCGAGCACGAATACGGGCAGATGCACTTCCACATCAACGACGTGCTGCACAGCGATCGCCAGTGCTACCTGAATGCGGCGAAGAAGATCAACGTGCCGGTGCTGTTCCTCAACGGCGAATGGGATGAATACACTGCCGCCGAAGACGCCCGGATATTCGGTAACCACGTGGCGCAGAGCACCTTCACCACACTGCAGGCCACCGGGCACTTTCTCGACATGGAGCACAAGGCTGCATGCCGCGATAGCCAGAACGCCCTGCTCGGTTTCCTGAAACCGTCTCAGCAGTCGAGTCGAACGCGTTACTCGTTCGTTCAGGAACACCATGCACTGGCCATTTGAAAAAGCGTCGTCGCGCGCGAGTCGGCAGGCTCGAACATCAACGTATCGCCCCTGCCCGACTCGCCCGCGAGTGACCGTTTTCAGAGTTGTAACGCACTGCGTGCAAAAGAAAACTTCAAATCCGCGCCCGACTCTGGTACAAAGTCAGCCGCTTTGAGCGGGTATAGTTTAGTGGCAAAACGAAAGCTTCCCAAGCTTTAGTTGAGGGTTCGATTCCCTCTACCCGCTCCACTCAATTGGGTCTCACGTCGTGGTTAAGACGGGAGATGCAGGAACAGAAAAAACCGGCCTACAGGGCCGGTTTTTTTGTGTCTGGGATTTACCACATCGGCTCGTAAAGACCAGCAACATACCCATCATCCCGACTACACGCCCCCCGCCTGGACTGGTTCTTGACCCCAAACCGAACAAAAGACGATGACCGTTTGGTGGTTATAGTGTTGATCAAGAAATAACAGTAGTTATAGTACCCACCAAGCACACCACAAGGAGGTGTTGTGAACAGCCGTTTTTTAATCGACCAACTCGTCGCGGACGGTTGGTATCTGGTGCGGGTCAAAGGCAGTCACCATCACTTTAAACATCCCGTCAAACCCGGACTGGTGACGGTGCCGCATCCCAAGAAGGACCTGCTGAAAAAAACCGCGATGAGCATATTGAAACAGGCGCTGCTTTGACTCACGCCGTCGACAGCGCCCAGGAGGAACACGAACATGCTTTACCCGATCGCAATTTCAATAGGTGATGAAGAACACGCCTGGGGAGTGGAAGTACCGGATATTCCCGGCTGCTTTTCTGCCGGCGATGATCTGGATGATGCCGTCGCGATGGCTCGCGAAGCCATTGAGGGTCATTTCGAAATTCTCGCCGAGGACGGTGCGCCGATCCCGCCAGCGAGCAAGCTTGGCGTACACGTCGCGAACCCGCAGTATGCCGGCTGCGCTTGGGCGGTCGTCGATATTGACGTCACCAAATACTTGGGCAAGGCGCAAAAACTCAACATCACATTGCCCGGATATCTGCTCAACCGCATTGATGAATATGTGCTGCATCACCCGGAAGAGAAAAGCCGCTCGGGGTTTCTGGCTTCGGCAGCGTTGAAGGTTTTGCAGCAAGGTTGAATGCAAATCCGCCTCTCCGCTAGCATTTCCCCATCACCCACCACCCTCTCCCTGCGCGGCCATCGACGAATACGCGTTTTCACTTTCGAGGGACTCCATGGTGCGGCTCCTGTGCCGCTGATCACCGAACTCAAAAGAGCATTTCCTCCATGACGCAAAACATTTACGACGACCCGGAATTTTTCCAGGGTTACAGCCAGATGAACCGCTCCATCGGCGGCCTCGATGCCGCGCCGGAGTGGCCGGCGCTCAAGGCGTTGCTGCCATCGATGCACGACTTGAATGTGGTCGACCTCGGTTGCGGCTATGGCTGGTTCAGCCGCTGGGCCAGTGAACAGGGCGCCGCCCATGTGCTGGGGCTGGATGTCTCGGAAAAGATGCTGGAGCGGGCCCGCGAAACCACCACGGCGGCGAACATCCGCTACGAACGCGCCGACCTTGAACATCTCGACTTGCCGGCCTGCAGCTTCGATCTGGCCTACAGCTCGCTGGCGCTGCACTACATCAAGGATCTGCCGGGGCTGTTCGCTCATCTGTACGCGGCGCTGAAACCCGGTTCGCACTTTGTGTTTTCCATTGAGCATCCGATCTTCATGGCCCCGCGCAACCCGGGCTGGCTGATCGACAGTGACGGTCGCAAGCGCTGGCCGCTGGACAGTTATCAGCTGGAGGGCGAGCGCGTGACGAACTGGCTGGCCGAAGGGGTGATCAAGCAGCACCGCACGATGGGCACGCTGCTGAATTCACTGATTGGCGCTGGGTTCACTATTCGCCACGTCAATGAATGGGGGCCGAGCGATGCAGAGGTGGCCGCGCAACCGGCGCTGGCTGAAGAGCGGGAGCGGCCAATGATGATGCTGGTGGCGGTGCAGCGCTAACTCGCGGCAGATGCATTGTGGCGAGGGAGCTTGCTCCCGCTGAGGTGCGGAGTGCCTCGAAGAGCCTGGGCCTGCTGCGCAGTCCAGCGGGAGCAAGCTCCCTCGCCACGGGATGGGTGTTTGCCTTTAGCGAGTCGCGACGATAAATAGCCGTGGAAACGGCAACAGCACCGAACCATCGGCCAGCGCCGGATAAGCCTCGGCAACGGCCGCCAGATACTGCACCAGATACTGAGTACGCTCCTCTTCACTTAGCGGGCTCAAAAACGGAATCAGGCCACTGCCCTTGAACCACTCCACCACCCCCGCCGCCCCGCTCGCCAGTGGATGATGATAGGTGGTACGCCAGACATCGACCCGCGAGCAGTGTGGGCGCAACATCGAGAAGTAATCGCTGGCACTCGCCATCTCGGTGCGTTGCCCGGCGGCACCTGCCAGTTTGGCGGCCCATGGGCCGTTGGCAGCGACTTCGCGCATCAGTCGATGGGAAGGCTCGTTGAGGTTGTCCGGCATCTGGATCGCCAGACTGCCGCCGGGGGACAGCTTGCCGGCCAGCGTCGGCAACAGCGTCGCGTGATCCGGCAGCCACTGCAGCACGGCGTTGGCGAAGATCACATCGAATGGACCGGCATCAGCCCAACGGTCGATCTCGGCCACTTCAAACTGTAAATGCGGCAGGCGCTTGCGTGCTGCGGCGATCATGTCCGGCGAGCTGTCCAGCCCCGTGACCGTCGCCTCCGGAAAACGCTGCATCAGCAACTCCGTCGAGTTCCCGGGACCACAACCGATATCAACCACCGTGTGCGCCTGAGCGGTGGGAATCGCCGCCAACAAATCTCGGGCCGGACGGGTGCGTTCATCTTCAAAAGCGACGTATTGCTTGGCGGACCAACTCATTGCGTTCTCCTGTCGAGGCATGGCAGTAGTTCGTCACCATACAGGCAGCGCTGCGGGCAGTTCCAGAAAGGCTTATTGCAAGGGATGTCATCACGCTCGCCATTATTGGCAGGGGTAATTTGTAAGTAGAATTTTCTTCCACCCTCAGATGTCTGAATTTCGAACGCTCTCCTTATAAGGAACACCGTCATGAAGTTCGCAAAAATCTCCCAGACCTTGGCTCTCTGGGCCGGTAGCCCAAAAACCTTCATGGGCGCATTGATCCTGATTTTCCTGTGGGGGCTGAGCGGGCCGATTTTTCACTTCAACGACACTTGGCAACTGATCATCAACACCTCGACCACGATCATCACGTTTCTGATGGTGTTCCTGATCCAGAACACGCAGAACCGCGATACAGACATCCTGCACCTGAAGCTTGATGAGTTATTGCGGGTGAACAAGGAAGCGCAGAACGCGATGCTCGGGCTGGAATCGCTGGACCTCAAGCAACTGGAGGCACTGCGCAAGCATTACCGCGGCCTCGGCGAAAACGAGGTGTTCGACCTCGATGGGCTGGCGCAAAAGAGCAAGCCGAAACAGGATTTGAATGACTGCTGATAGCGTTGCTGCCAGGTCAACCTTTGTGGCGAGGGAGCTTGCTCCCGCTGGGGCGCGAAGCGGCCCTGAAAAAGGTCAGCTACGCAGCCCGGCGGGAGCAAGCTCCCTCGCCACAGGAAACAGGTAACCCCGCGGGTCAGCGGCTGGCTTGCAGCGCCCGGGCCATTTCCAGATGGTTTTGCAGCTTCGGCAAGGTCTCGTCGGCAAATGCCTTGATCTCCGGCACGTCGGTGCTCTGTGCCTCTTGCTGGATCTGCTGGATGGCTTCCTCGGTCGCTTTCACCTGGCTCGCGGCGTAGGCCTGGTCGAAGGTTTCACCGTCCTTGACCTGCGGGATCATGGTTTTCGCCTTGTCGGCGATTTCTTCGCGGGGAGCGACCGGCAGGTCGAGTTTCTTCGCGATCTTCGCCAGATGCTGATTGGCGGTGGTGCGGTCATTGATGACCACGATGGTGTAGTCCTTGACCTCTTTGGATTCGGACTTCTGATGCGCCAGACGACTGGCTTCGATGTCGGCCATGCCTTTGGCCGAAGCATCGTTGATAAAATCGGCAGGCGACTGGGCTGCGGCGCCGCTGGCAAATGCACTGCTGGCGAACAGTCCCAACAACGTGACAAAACTGAAACGACGTACCTGGGTGGCCATCCGGCTCATGGTCGCGCCCTCCTTCTCTTCAAATTCAAGCGGGAGCTTACGCCCCCGCCTCTCAATCAAAACGACCTCACCGACTTACTTCGACTTCTGCGCTGGCTTGCGACCCATTTCGGTTTTCGCAGGCTCTTTATCGACCGTCGTGGTGGTGGTTTTCCCACCCTTGCGACCGGCCTCAGACGCCTTCGTTCGATCGTTGGCAAAGTTTCCCGAGTTCGAGTTTCTTGAATTAGGCATGATTCTCTTCCTCTTGGTGTTGATCGTTGGCGAGCGGGTGCCCGCCTAGATTGAGAATTGCCGGACCGATAAAGGTTTAGAAAAGTTGCCCGCGCCGCGACGAACGGCGCGCACTGTTTCAGAGATCAACCGCCCGATGATTAAGGCGTTTGGCGGCGTACATCGCCTGGTCGGCATGCCGGAACAGTTGCTGTTCTTCGTGGCCATGTTCGGGATAACGGGCCACACCGATGCTCGGTTCGATGTGCAGATTGTGACCGTCCAGGCGCATCGGCTGCATCAGCACCTGTCGGATTTTTCCGGCCACGCTGTCAGCGTCTTCAGCGGCGTGAAGGCTGTGCAACAGCACCACGAATTCGTCGCCACCGATGCGCGCCACGGTATCGCTCTCGCGCACGCAGCCCTTGAGCCGACTCGCCACCGTTTGCAGCAGCATGTCGCCGACCGCATGGCCAAAGGTATCGTTGACCTGTTTGAAGCGATCCAGATCGACGTACAGCAGCGCCATGCTTCCCGACGCTTCGCGAGCACCGGCCAGCGCTGCCTTGAGGCGATCTTTCAGCAGTACGCGATTGGGCAACTGGGTCAATTGATCGAACTGCGCCATACGTTTGAGCCGCGCGTGCAGTTGCTGACGCTCAACGGCAGTGGCGACCTGGGCGCAGACGTATTGCAGCAGTTCCTTGTCCTGTTCGGTGTATCGCTCCCCGCCCGGCAGACTTTTGACGATCAGCGCACCGATGGTGCCGTTTTTCGAGTTCAGCGGCACCCCGAGCCAGCACGGTGAATCTTGCCCCGCCACCAGTGCGGCGAACTCCGGCGGTGAATCAGGGCTGTCCGGCGTCAGCAGAATCGGCTGGCCGCTGCGGATGACTTCCGCGCACAGGCGACCGGTGGCAGTGCCCGGTTGCTCAGGCTGCAATTCGTGATCGTCGACGTGATAGGGAAAATTCAGCTGCGCGCAGTGCTCGTCGTAGAGCGCCACGGAGAAATTCAGCGCCGGCAGCCACTCGCCAATGATCAAGTGAATGCGCTTGAACAGCGCCAACAGGTCTTCGGCCACGTGGGCCGCTTCGGAAATCGCGTACAACGCCGCCTGGCGCGATTCGGCCTGTTTGCGTTCGGTGATGTCGCGGGCCACGGCGATGCGCAACTGATCGACCTCGGACCAGCGCGCCGACCACAGAATGTGCGCGATGCGCCCATCCTTGCGCACGTAGCGGTTTTCGAAGTTGTGCTTGGGCTCGCCGCCCATGATGTCGCGGGCGGCGGCGAGCGTGCGCTGGCGGTCGGCCGGATGCACCAGCTCGATCATTGGCCGGCCGATCAACTCGTCAGGCGTGTACCCGAAAATGCGCTCGCAGGCCGCACTGACAAAAACGAAACGGCCTTGCTTGTCCACCGCACAGACGGCGTCCAGCAACAGGTCCATATAACTCGCCAACGGCGCGGAATTTCGGCTTTCCATGGTTCAGCGTAGGTGTCCGGGCAATGCAACAATGATCCACCATCCCTGACCTTTTGCTCCCGCATCCCTGCAACCAGCGTCAAGCCTTGTTCGGCAGCAATCCCGGCAGCGCATGCACCAGCGCGTTGATCGCAAAACCGATGAACATCACCCCGCACAGGCGGGTGATCATCAGTTCATGGCGTTGATACAGCGTGCGCACCCGACGGGCGCCAACAACACCGATCAAGATAGCGTAAGCCAGCAATCCGCCGAGGAAGCTCAGGGCGATCAGCGCCGGCAGCATCGACCAGTTGAGCAGTTCGGCGCGGCTCGACAGCAGCGCGGTAAACGTCGCCACCGCCACCGGGTAGGCCTTGGGATTGGTCAGGCCGAACAGGATGCCATGCCAGAACGGCTGACGCGCCGCGCCCTGGGGCTGATCATCGCTGCGCCGCTGGGCGCGCACCGCTCGCCAGCCAAGCCAGAACAGGTACACGCCGCTGAGCACGCCGAGTGCATCAAACGCGGTGCTGCCGATTTCCCGGGCGCCGACGATCGCGATCAACGCGGTGCTGCACCAGACCACATCCCCGAGCAGGTGCCCGCAGAGAAACCCCGCCCCGGCCCGCCGCCCATGCGCCGCGCCGATGCCGAACACTGCCAGCACACCCGGCCCCGGCGTAATGCCATAGATGAAACCCGAGGCCAGAACGGCCATAAGCAACGATGGAGTCATGACATACCTGCAAGCGCCAGCACGAATGGTGGCCAGTCTATATCAGCGCCCTGTGTCTGATCACTGCTCGTCGTAAAAACGCATGCCCGCGTACGGTTTCAACCGACAGGCTGCCAGTCGCGACGAGAGATCGCCGACATGGGCTTCGAGCTTGTGCCCGTCCGGGTCAAGAAAGTAGAACGATGCACCTTCGCTGCGGTTGTCGCGCCACTCCCGCACGTTGGCCGCTTTTAGCTTCTGCACGAACAATGGAAAATCCGCCTGAGCGAGGCTGAACGCGTAATGGGTGTAGTCGACGGACGGCTCGCAACTGCGCTGTGCGTCCAGCGACAGACACAACCACAGCCCCGGCAGCGACAGGTAGGCACCGGCGTCCCACGTGGCTTCGACACGCAGACTCAGCACGTCGCGATAGAACGCCAGACTGCGTGGCAAGTCGCTGACGGCGAGGGTCAAGTGGTTGAGGCCGGTGAGCATGGGGTCAGTAACCTCGCAGGTCTTCAGGGACGTTGTACTGCTGACCATCGTACGTCAGGGTGATCTGCTTTTTCTTCAGCTCGGTGGTGTTCGATACGCACTGATTGCCGGATTTAGTGTTTTTCATTTTGCTGCCGCTGGTGGTGACGATCAGATCGGCGAAACCATTGTGACTCGATGGACCCATCTCGAGCGTCCGGCGGATTTTTTTGCTGTAGCCCTCGCAGTCATTCACGAACTCACCGTTGTCCTTGAAGACCACCAGGCCTTCGAGCACCGGACGCAGGCTGTCACCCTCGCGCACATACAGCGCCAGATCGGTTTTCTCGTAGGGGATGGCATGGGAACTGTGCACGAATTTCGCTCGCAGACCAAAAGCCCGGACGTCCGGCGTCAGTCGGTAGCGCGCCGTGTCGATGCGCACATCGTCCAGCCGCACGGCATCGGAGTTGTAGGCGCCCGGTTTGTGGTAAGTGGCGATCGGTTTGGCGTTGCTGGCATTGAGCAGCGCCAGATCCAGATCGAACGCCCCGGCATCGTCACCACCGGAATCGGCCAGATAGGTGGATTTGACCGAAATCGCCTGACTCGGGAACGCCGGCCAGACGTTGCAGCGCGACATGGATTTGCCGTCGAAACTCTTGGTGGTGCAGGCGGCTTGGGCGTGGGTGGTGATGGCCAGCAATGCGAAAGCCATGAGTAAGGTGTTCCTGCAGGTCATGTTTCTTCCTTGATTAAAGTCGGGTGCACTGCTGTTAGACGAATGGCAGGCGGGCCCAAGTATGACGCTGTAGTATGTTGCACTACAAACCACTACACCGAGACCATCATGTCCGTCATGTCTTTGCGTCTTCCCGATGAAATTGCCGACACCCTCGCCAACCTCGCCAAGGCGACCGGGCGTAGCAAGTCGTATCTGGCAGTGGATGCCCTTCGCGAGTATCTCGCGCGGGAAGCCTGGCAAATCGAAGAGATCCAGCAAGCGTTGAAGGAAGCCGACGCCGGCGATTTCGCTTCTGCCGATGAAGTCACGGCCATCGCCAACAAATGGAATGCCAATGCGCGTTGAGTGGCTCCGTACCGCACTGAAGAATCTTGATGACGAGGCTGCCTACATCGCGATTGAAAATCCGCAGGCAGCTTCAGAGTTTGTGCAAGCCATACTCGACTGCGTCGATCATCTCGCTCAATTTCCTGCCTCCGGGCGTGAGGGGCGTCTGCCCGGAACAAGAGAATGGGCGCTAGCTGATCGCCCTTATTTGATTCCGTACCGGGTCCGTCAGGGCCGTCTCCAGGTTCTGCGCATATTCCATACCCGCCGGCTTCCTCCCAGCATGTGGTAGCGCACGCTCAAGTGTCGCGTCTCATCCCCTCCTCAATCCTGCGATTCAACCAGTGCAACGCCTGATCCGCACCCCGCCGTTTGTGCCACGCCAGCACGAAGGTGAACGGCGCGATCTCGAACGGGGGCGGCAGCACGATCAAACCCTGCTGATCAATCTCACGCACGCTGCGCGACGACACGGTGAGGATCAGGTCCGTACCGCTGATCAACTGCGGCGCGACGTTCCAGTGCGGCAAGCTGATGGCGACGCGGCGGCGTTCGCGCAGTGAGGTCAGCGCGCGTTCGATTTCCGGGGTGCCGCTGCCGCGCATTTCCAGCAGAACGTGCGGGCGCGACAGGTAGGTCGGCAAGTCCAGAACGCCGTCGGCCGGCAAGGTGCGACGATCCAGCAGGCAGACGTAGCGCTCTTCAAACAGCACCGAACTGCGTAATTCGTGGGGCATCTCCGGGAACACCCCGGCGGCCACATCAATGTCACCGTTAAGCACCCCCTCGAGCATGCCTTCGCGGCTGGCGTGGCTGATTTGCAGATCGATGCCCGGCGCTTCACGGCGCAGGGTGCGGATCAAGCCGGGCAGGATGATGGCCGCGCCGTAGTCCGACATCGCCACACGAAAGGTCCGACGCGCACTGGCCGGATCGAAGGCATTCGGCGCCAGCAGCGATTGCACCTGCGCCAGTGCTTCGGCCAGCGGCACGACCAGTTCCAGCGCTCGCGCCGTGGGCACCAGGGTCGAGCCGGCGCGCACCAGCAGCGGATCGCCCAGCACGTCGCGCAATCGCGCCAGCGCATGGCTGACCGCCGGTTGGCTCAGGTGCAGTCGCTCGGCGGCACGGGTGACGTGTTGCTCGCTGAGCAAGGCGTCGAGAATCACCAACAGGTTCAGATCGATGCGGCGCAGATCATTCATCTTGTGCATGTTCTGGATGACAAAACGGAATTTAAATCTGCGCGACGAATACCTTAGAGTCCAGCAAAACCTGTTGGAGTTTGATCATGAGTACGTTGCAGTGGACCGGTTTGTCGCTGCTGGCCGCGTTTGCCGGGGCGGTGGTGCCGTTTCAAAGTGCGATCAACAGCAATCTGGCGCGCGGGCTGGGGCATCCGTTGTGGGCGACACTGGCCTCGTTGGTGGTCAGCGTGCTGGTGCTGTTGCCGGTGATTCTGGCGTTGCGCCTGCCGCTGCCGTCGCTGGGGTTCATCAGCAAGGCGCCGTTGTGGATGTGGGCTGGCGGCGCGTTTGGCGTGTGCTTTGTGGCGCTGGCGGTGATGTTGCTGCCCAAGCTCGGCGCGTCGGGGTTTGTTGCGCTGGCGTTGGCCGGGCAGGTGATTGCTTCGATGCTGCTCGATCACTTTGGGCTGTTTGGATTGGTGGAGAAACAGCTGACGGTGTCGCGGGTGTTGGGGGCGTTGTTGCTGATTGGCGGGGTGGTGTTGATTCAGTTTGGCGGGGTGTTTGAGAGGAGTGGGGTGGCTGTTGGCTGAAGTTATGAATCGATGAATTTTCACTGTCTGGAAGTCAGTCTTCGCGAGCAGGCTCGCTCCCACAGGGTGAATGCATTCCAACTGTGGGAGCGAGCCTGCTCGCGAAGGGGCCAGTGAGCTCGGCTAAAAGTATCAGGACGATATCTTTCTCAAAACGCGTTGCGGAAAATCTCCTCGATCTGCCGCTGATCCGCCGCCCGCGGATTGGTCAGGCCGCACGCATCTTTCAGCGCGTTGGTGGCAAGCACCGGGATGTCGCTGAGCTTGGCGCCGAGTTCGCGCAGGCCGCCCGGAATATCGACATCTTTAGCCAGACAACGAATCGCGTTGATCGCCGCCTGAGCGCCCTCCTCCGGACTGAAACCGCGAATGTCCGCGCCCATCGCATGCGCCACGTCGGTCAGGCGTTCGGCGCAGATCAGCGCGTTGAAAGCCTGCACATGCGGCAGCAACACAGCGTTGCACACGCCATGGGGCAGATCGTAGAAACCGCCCAACTGGTGCGCCATCGCGTGCACGTAGCCAAGCGACGCATTGTTGAACGCCATGCCGGCGAGGAACTGCGCATACGCCATGTTCTCCCGCGCCGCGAGGTCGCTGCCGTCACGCACGGCGAGGCGCAGGTTGTTGCTGATCAGGGTCATGGCCTTCAGCGCGCAGGCGTCGGTGATGGGGTTGGCGGCGGTCGAAACGTAGGCCTCGATGGCGTGGGTCAGCGCGTCCATGCCGGTGGCGGC
>Ga0157373_10003798_pt1 | contig 11420 bp, 9 predicted proteins | sample C65metaG_FD_113460 | JGI IMG/M metagenome (GOLD analysis project Ga0157373, IMG submission 113460) | Corn rhizosphere microbial communities from Kellogg Biological Station, Michigan, USA - C6-5 metaG | ecosystem: Host-associated > Plants > Roots > Rhizosphere > Soil | place: USA: Michigan...
AGTCGAGGTCGTAGATGCCGCCCGGCCAGTAGATCTTGAGGTCGCGGCCTTCGCGGTTGGCCGCGTCGATGCGGCCGTTGTACACGGTGGTCAGCACCACGTCGCCGGCCACCAGGAACTGCGGCGGCTGTGCGCCGGCTTCCCACCACTGGATGTTGGGCTTGAGTTCGGTGAGCTTCTTGAACGCGCGCTCGGCGCCATCCTTGGTGGCGAGCACCTTGTAGACATCGGCCGGCTTCACGCCGTCGGCCATGAGCGCGAACTCGAGGTTGTAGCGCGCGCCCTTGCGCATGCCGCGCTTGCCGGGGATCTTCTTCACGTCCCAGAAATCGGCCCAGCTGGTGGGCGCGGTCTTGAGCTTCTCGCCGTTGTAGGCCATCACGGTCGACCACACGAACAGGCCGACGCCGCAGTCGGTGACCGCGGCCGGCAGGAAGTCGGCCTTGCTGCCGATCTTGGAGTAGTCGAGCTTCTCGAACAGGCCTTCGTCGCAGCCGCGGGCGGCGTCGGGCGACTCGACCTCGACCACGTCCCAGGTGACCTTCTTGGTCTCGACCATGGCCTTGATCTTGGCCTGCTCGCCGTTGTATTCGACCGGGATGATCTTGGTGCCGGTCTTTTCGTAGGGCTCGTAGTAGGCCTTCTTCTGGGCGTTGGCGTTGGCACCGCCGAAGTTGACCACGGTGAGCTGCTGCTGGGCCAAGGCCGGCAGCGCGAAGCCGGCGGCGGCGATGCAGGCGAGAAGGGTCTTTTTCATGATGGGAATCTTCCTGGGTGATGAAAGGAAACGGGGGAACAACGAGCCGGATTCAGTGGGCATAGATGCGCGCATGCGCCATCGGGAATTCGAGCACCACCGCTTCGCCGGCCTGCGGTGCGGCGGTGCCGCCCGCGCCATCGAGCGGCAGCTTCACGGTGGCGTCGGCCTGGCCGTCGCCCACGCTGCACAGCAGCCGCAGGTGGTCGCCGAAGTAGATGACGCGCGACACCTGGGCGGCGAGCATGTTGGCGCCCTGTGCGGCCGGGCTGCGGTGCAGCACCACGCGCTCGGGGCGGATGCAGGCCTCCACAGCCGCGCCCGCGGCCGCACCGCCGACGTTGAGCCCGTGCAGCACGCGGCCGTCGGGCAGCGTCATCTCGGCGCGCTCGCCGCCCCGGCCCAGTTGGCCCTTGAGCACCGTGCTGTCGCCGACGAAGCCGGCCACGAAGCGGTTGGACGGCGTCTCGTACAGCCCGTCGACCGTGTCCAGCTGCTGGATCACGCCTTCGTTGAACACCGCGACGCGGTCGCTCATGGTGAGCGCCTCGCCCTGGTCGTGCGTCACGTAGACGAAGGTCACGCCCAGCTGGCGGTGCAGGTCCTTGAGCTCGAGCTGCATGTGCTCGCGCAGCTGCTTGTCGAGCGCGCCGAGCGGCTCGTCCATCAGCACCAGCTGGGGCTCGAACACCAGCGCGCGCGCCAGCGCCACGCGCTGCTGCTGGCCGCCCGAGAGCTGGCCGGGCAGGCGGTCGGTCATGCCGCGCAGCTGCACCATGTCGAGCGCGCGCTGCACGCGGCGCTGCTGCTCGGCCCTGGGCACCTTGCGCACGGTCAGTGGATAGGCCACGTTCTGCCCCACGCTCAGGTGCGGAAACAGCGCGTAGTTCTGGAACACCATGCCGAAGTTCCGCTTGTGCGGCGGCGTGCCGGTGATCGGCTTGCCGTCGAGCAGGATCTCGCCCGAGGTCGGCGACTCGAAGCCCGCCAGCATCATCAGCGTGGTGGTCTTGCCCGAACCCGAAGGGCCGAGCAGGCTCAGGAACTCGCCGCGGTGGATGTCCAGGTCGAGCTGGCGCACCACCAGGTGCTCGCCGTCGTAGGTCTTCTGGACACGCTGGAAGCGCACCAAGGGTTCTGCTGTCATGGAAGATTTCAGGAAAGGGTCGGTCAGCGCAGCGCGGCGAAGCTGTCCGCGAGAAGCGCCAGGCCTTCGTCCACAAGCAAGTCGGATGCCGTGAGCGGCACCAGCACGCGAATTACATTGCCATAGGTGCCGCATGACAGCAGGATTAACCCGCGCCGCGCCGCCTCCGCGACCACCCGGCGGGTCAGCCCGGCGTCAGGCCGCGCGGTGTCGCCGTCTTCGAACAGCTCGATCGCCACCATGGCGCCGAGCCCGCGCACGTCGCCGATGGCCGGCACCCCGGCGGCGATGCGGCGCAACCCGGCCGTGAGCCGCCCGCCCAGCGCCCGGCTGCGCGCCAGCAACTGCTCGTCATCGAACACCTTGAGCACCGCGAGCGCCGCGGCGCAGCCGATGGGGCTGCCCGCATAGGTGCCGCCCAGGCCGCCGGGCGCGGGCGCATCCATCACCTCGGCGCGGCCCACCACGCCGGAGATCGGAAAGCCGCCCGCCATCGACTTGGCGGTGGTGATCAGGTCCGGCGCCACCGGCCACTGCTCGCTCGCAAACCAGGTGCCGGTGCGCCCGGCGCCGGTCTGCACTTCGTCGGCGATGATCAGGATGCCGTGGCGGTCCGCCAGCGCGCGCAGGCCCTCGACGAAGTCGTTGGGCGCCACGTAGAAGCCGCCCTCGCCCTGCACCGGCTCCAGGATGAAGGCCGCCACGCGCTCGGGCTCGATGTCGTTCTTGAACAGCAGCTCGACCGAATGCAGTGCATCGTCCACGCTCACGCCGTGCAGCACGTTCGGGTACAGCGCATGGAACACCTCGCCCGGGAACGGGCCGAAGCCGAGCTTGTAGGGCGCCACCTTGCCGGTCAGGCCGAGCGTCATCATGGTGCGGCCGTGATAGCCGCCGTTGAAGGCAATGACGCCGGGCCGCCGGGTGTGGGCGCGGGCGATCTTGACCGCGTTCTCGACCGCCTCGGCGCCGGTGCTCAGGAAGATCGACTTCTTCGCGAAATTGCCCGGCGCCAGCGCGTTCAGGCGCTCGGCCAGCTCCACGTAGGGCTCGTAGGCCAGCACCTGGAAGCAGGTGTGCGAATAAAGATCGACCTGCGCCTTCACGGCGGCGCTGATCTCCGGATGGCAGTGGCCGGTGTTGAGCACCGCGATGCCGCCGGCAAAGTCGATGTAGCGTCGCCCCTCGACGTCCCACACTTCCGCGTTGGCGGCGCGGCTGACGAAGATCTCATGGGCCTGGCCGACGCCGCGGGCCACGGCCGCATTGCGGCGGGCCATGAGGGCGGCATTGCTGAGGTGGGGTTCGCGTTGCATGGGTGCGGCCTGTGCTTTGAAGAAGGAATGCCGGCACTCTAGGTCCCACGAATCGATCCAGCCATGTACACCGGAAGTGATCGCCCGGAAGACTGTACTGGTCTTGTATCCTGTACATACTTTCCTCAATATGGTGCAGGCCGGACTGCTGCAGACGCCCCCGATGCTCATTCTTCGCCCCGAACAGCCGACGCCGCTGGTCAGCCAGATCGTGGAAGGGTTACGCGGACTGATCGGCTCCCAGAAGCTCAAGGCCGACAGCAAGTTGCCGTCGATCCGCGCCTTTGCCGCGACCCACGGCGTCAGTGTGTTCACGGTGGTCGAGGCCTACGACCGGCTGGTGGCGCAGGGCCTCCTGGTCTCGCGCGCCAACGCCGGCTTCTTCGTCAAGCGGCGCATCGAGGACAGCGCCGCCGGCGCGGCCAGTGCGCCCCGCCCGGACCCCCGCTTCGACGCCCGCTGGTACCTGCAGCAGATCTTCGAGAACCGCAACCTGCCGCTCAAACCCGGCTGTGGCTGGCTGCCGCACGACTGGCTGTTCGAGGACGGCATGCGCCGGAGCCTTCGCCACCTGGCTTCCGAAGGCGCCGACATCGGCGGCTACGGCCTGCCCTTCGGCCACATGGCGCTGCGCATGGCGACGGCCGAGGCGCTCTCGGAGCAGCAGATCGTGGTCGACGCCGCCCAGGTGCTGCTGACCCAGGGTTCCAGCCAGGCGCTGGACCTGGTGGCGCGCCGCCTGCTCAAGCCGGGCGATTCGGTGCTGGTGGACGACCCGGGCTATCCGAACCTGATGTTCATGCTCCGCTTCCTGGGCGTGGAGATCGTCGGCGTGCCGCGCATCCCCACGGGCTACGACATGCCGGCGCTCGAGGCGCTGCTCGCGGCGCATCGGCCCAAGGCTTTCTTCACCCAGCCCCGGCTGCAGAGCCCGACCTGCTCGATGGCCTCGCTGCCGCAGCTGGTGCAACTGCTGCAGCTCGCGCAGGCACACGACTTCACGCTGGTCGAGAACGACATCTATGCCGAGATGGACGCCTCGATGCGCCCCTCGCTCGCCAGCCTGGGACAGCTGCGCCGCGTGGTCTACGTGGGCAGCTACTCGAAGACCATCTCGCCCAACATCCGCGTCGGCTACGTGGTCGCCCGGCCGGAGCTGCTCGAAGAGCTGGCGCAGCTCAAGATGATCTCGGGCCTGACCTCGTCCGATATCACCGAGCGGCTGGCCTTCGGCATCGTGACCGATGGCCGCTGGCGCAAGCACCTCAAGTCGCTGCGCGAGCGCCTCGCGCAGGCGCAGGGCAGCGTCGCGCGGCGGCTGGACGGGCTGGGCTTCGAGCTGTTCCACGAAGCCGCGGCCGGCATGTACCTGTGGGCGCGGCACCCGGACATTGCCGACAGCGCCGAGCTCTCGCGGCGCGCCGCGGCCGAGGGCATCATGCTCGGCCCGGGCCAGCTGTTCCTGGTCAATCCGCATCCCACCGGCTGGCTGCGCTTCAACGTGGCCTTCAGCGAAGACGAGCGGCTCTGGCGCTTCCTGGAGCGCAGCATCGAAGAGCACAGGCACGACTGAAGCCGTGCTTCCGCCAGGACCCGGCGGGGGCTCGCCATGGCCTGCAAGCAGGCGCACAATGGCTGCAACCCCTGGCGCAGGCGCATCCTGGATCAGCCATGGTGGAGTGAGAACACTTGAAGGAATGAAGCGCCGCGTCCGGGCTACGCAAGGAGCCGCGCCATGACCCGCTTCATCGATGTTCACAGCCTGGTTCGCCTGGTGGACGAAACCGGCGTTCCGCAATTCCTCAAGGCCCTGGCCGACGCGCTGCGCGACGACTTCCTGCGCTGGCGCGAGTTCGACAAGAAGGCGCGCGTGGCCAGCCACTCGCACCTCGGCGTGATCGAGCTGATGCCGGTGGCCGACGACGGCGCCTACGCCTTCAAGTACGTCAACGGCCATCCGCACAACACGGCCGTGGGGCTGCCCACGGTCATGGCCTTCGGCGTGCTGGCCGAGGTCGACACGGGCTACCCCGTGCTGCTGTCCGAGCTCACGCTCACCACCGCGCTGCGCACCGCCGCCACTTCGGCCATGGCGGCGCAGGCGCTGGCGCGGCCCGGCTCGCGCAGCATGGCGCTGATCGGCAACGGCTCGCAGAGCGAGTTCCAGGCGCTGGCCTTCCATGCGCTGCTGGGTATCGAGGAGGTGCGCGTGTTCGACATCGATCCGCGCGCCACCGACAAGCTGGTGCGCCACCTGTCGGCCTGCACGCCGCTCGAGGTGGTGCGCGCGCCATCGGTCGCCGACGCGGTGCGCGGCGCCGACATCGTGACCACGGTCACGGCACACCAGGGCCACGCGGTCGTGCTTTCGCCCGGCATGATCGAGCCGGGCATGCACATCAATGCGGTGGGCGGCGATTCCCCCGGCAAGACCGAGCTGCATCCCGACGTGCTGCGCCTCGCCCGCGTGTTCGTCGAGTACGAAGCCCAGACCCGCATCGAGGGCGAGATCCAGCAGCTGCCGGCCGACTTTCCGGTGCACGAGCTCTGGAAGGTGCTGCTCGGCAGCGTGCCGGGGCGCGAGAGTGCCGAGCAGGTCACGGTGTTCGACTCGGTCGGCTTTGCGCTGGAGGACTACACGGCGCTGCGCTACATCCACCAGCTGTCGCTGGAGCGCGGCATCGGCCAGCAGATCGCGCTGGTGCCCGAACTCGACGACCCGAAGGACCTGTTCGGGCTGACGGCGTCCGGCCGGCGCCGGGCGGTGCTGCGGCGTGCGGCATGATGGGCGGCATGCTCACCATCTACAACGACCAGCACGCGCTGCACCAGGGCAAAGTCGAGATGTTCCGCGGCGAACTGGTGCCGTGCTTCGAGGTGCCCGCCCGCGTCGACCATGTGAAACATGAACTGGAGCGCCGCGGCCTGGGCCCGCTGCAGGTGCCCGATGCCTTCGACGAGGCGCTGTTGGCCAGGGTGCACGCGCCGCGCTACCTGGACTTCATTGCGCATGCCTGGGACGAGTGGGTGGCGCTCGATCCGTCGAACGCATCGCGCGATGCGCTGCCTTCGTACTGGCCCACGCGCGGCATGCGCACCGACGTGCTGCCGAAGAGCTTTCCTGCGCGCATGGGGCTGTTCTCCTTCGACGCGGGCACGCCGCTCATGGCCGGCAGCTGGGCCGCCGCGCGCCACGGCGCCGCCTGCGCCTGGACCGCGGCGCAGCGCGTCATCGGCGGCGAGCGCGCCGCCTTCGCACTCACGCGGCCGCCCGGCCACCATGCGGGCGCCGATTTCTTCGGCGGCTACTGCTTCGTCAACAACGCTGCCGTGGCCGCGCAGGCGCTGCGCGATGCGGGCGTGGAGCGGGTGGCGGTGCTCGACGTGGACTACCACCACGGCAACGGCACGCAGGCCATCTTCTATGAGCGCAGCGACGTGCATTTCGCGAGCCTGCATGGCGATCCGCTGACCGACTATCCCTACTACCTGGGCCATGCCGACGAGCGCGGCGCGGGCGCCGGGCTCGGCTTCAACCACAACCTGCCGCTCGCGCGCGGCACCGGCTTCGCCGCATGGCGCGCGGCGCTGAAGGCCGCGCTCGACGGCATTGCCGCGGTGCGCGCGGGCGCGCTGGTGGTGTCGCTCGGCGTCGACACCTTCGAAGGCGACCCGGTCGCGGGCTTCCGGCTCCGGAGCGACGACTACCTGCGCATGGGCGAAGACCTGGCGCGCGCCGGCCTGCCGACGGTGTTCGTGTTCGAGGGCGGCTACGCGGTGGCCGAGGTGGGTGTCAACGCGGTCAACGTGCTGCAGGGATTCGAGCAGCAGGCCGCGGGCTGAGCCGCAGGCGACAGCAGTCGGGTGAGCACCGATTGCCGCCGCGCCAAGGGCAGGGCCCAATGCGCCCTTTGCTTTTTTCCCGTTCCAGGAACCCGCCACCATGTCCCGCCGATCCCTTTTCCGTGCCGCCACGCTCGCTGCAGCCTGCGGGCTTCTTCTTTCTCCGCTGGCGGCGCTCGCGCAGGCCTTTCCCTCCAAGCCGGTCAAGCTGGTCATCGCCTTCCCCGCGGGCGGGCCCACCGACATCACGATGCGCCAGCTGGCCGACAACGCCAGCAAGATCCTCGGCCAGCCCGTCATCATCGACAACAAGCCCGGCGCCGGCGGCACCCTGCCCGCGCAGGCGCTGCAGACCGCGCAGCCCGACGGCTACACCGTCGCGCAGATCCCGCTCGGCGTGTTCCGCCTCGGCTACACCACCAAGATCAACTGGGATCCGCTCAAGGACATCAGCTACGTGCTCAACGTCACGGGCTATGCCTTCGGCATCGTGGTGCCGGCCGACAGCCCGTTCAAGACCTGGGCCGACTTCGTCGCCTACGCCAAGGCCAACCCCGGCAGGCTCACCTACGGCTCCACCGGCAACCTCACGAGCCCGCATCTCACGACCGAGCTGATCGCGCAGAAGGCCGGCATCCAGCTGCAGCACGTGCCCTACAAGGGCAGCGCCGACCTCATGCTCGCGGTGGTCAGCGGCCAGCTGATGGCGGCCGCCGACAGCACCGGCTTTGCGCCGCAGGTGGAGGCCGGCAAGCTGCGCGTGCTCAACACCTGGGGCGAGAAGCGCCTCGCCAAGTTCCCCGACGCCCCGACGCTGAAGGAACTGGGCTACGACATCGTGCAGAACTCGCCCTTCGGCATCGGCGCTCCCAAGGGCACGCCGCCCGAGGTGGTGAAGAAGCTGCACGACGCCTTCAAGCAGGCGATGGAAGAGCCGAGCTACGTGGCGTCGCTCGGCCGCTACGACATGCTGCCCAACTACATGAGCTCGGCGGCCTACACCAAGTTTGCACAGGACACGGTGGTGCGCGAGAAGGCGGTGATCGAGAAGCTGGGGCTGGCGAAGGAGAAGTGAGCCGGCTTGCAGGGATGGCGCGACGGGCCGGTCAGCGCGCCGACAGCACCGCGCGCGCCGCCTCGGCAAAGCCCGCGCCGCGCTCGCCCTCGGTCACGTAGCGCGGCAGGTGCTCCAGCTGCGGCACGAAGCGCGCGACGTTTGCCACGCCGATGCTGCTCGCGAAGGTGCGGAACATGAGCTGGTCGTTGGTGGAGTCGCCCACGTAGGCCCAGCGGTCGAGTTCGTCGTCGAGCGTTCGGCCCCAGAGCTCGCGCACGATCCAGCGTGCGCCTTCGAGCTTGTCGTTGTCGCCGTACCAGCCGTTGATGTGGATGCTGCTCACGGTGGCGTGCATGCCTTCGCTGCGCATCAGCGCGACGACCTGTGCGATGGTTTCTTCGCCCAGCTGCACGAACTCGCTGTGGTCGATGGCGATGTCGGTCTCGCGGCCCGGTGAATCGGTGGCGCGCTGCGCGCCCGGGATCTCGCGCTCGATGCGCGCCAGCACGGCCTGCATGCGCTCGAAGTTGGCGGTGCGCGTGGGCGCATCCTGCATGTAGCGCTTCTCGATCCTGCCATCGGCCGCGGGCAGCAGCGCCACCGCGCCGTTCTCCGCCACGATCGCATCGACCGGCCAGGTGTTGACGAAGGGCAGGCTCCAGCCGACGGGCCGGCCCGTGATCGCCACGATGGCAAGGCCCGCGGCCTTGAGAGCGCCGAGGGCCTGCAGTGCATCGGGCGTGATCGCGCCCTCGGTGGTGAGCGTGTCGTCGATGTCGGTGAACACGCCGGCGAGCGCATGGCGCGTGGGCGCGGCCCAGCGGTCCAGCGGCAGCAGGTGGGTGGGCGAGGGCGGAAGGGAAGTCGGCGAGGGCATGGCGGGCGGGCAATCTCTGCAGAGCCCGTGATCGTACCGGCGGTTTCGTGTAGCATCCCGCCCCCGCCGCGCGTTCACGCCGGCGCGGCGCTTTTTTTCCATGCCCCACATCCTCGTCGACCAACTCCTCAAGAGCTACCGCATCTCCGAGCGCGACCCGGGCGTGATGGGCGCGCTGCGCGGCCTCGTGCGGCGCCGCCACCGCACGGTGCAGGCGCTGTCGGGCGTGTCGTTCTCGCTCGAGCGCGGCGAGCTGCTGGGCTTCATCGGGCCGAACGGCGCGGGCAAGTCGACCACCATCAAGATCCTCTCGGGCATCCTGCGGGCCGACGGCGGGCGCGTGGAGATCGACGGGCGCGATCCCTTTGCAGACCGCGAGCGGCACGTGGCGCGCATCGGCGTGGTCTTCGGCCAGCGCACGCAGCTGTGGTGGGACCTGCCGGTGGGCGACGGCTTCGACCTGCTGCGCGACATCTATCGCGTCGAGCCGGCGCGCTATCGGCGCACGCGCGACGAACTGGTCGCGCTGCTGAACCTGGAGCGCGTGCTCGGCCAGCCGGTGCGCCAGCTCTCGCTGGGCCAGCGCATGCGCGCAGAGATCGCGGCGGCGCTGCTGCACGAGCCCGACATTTTGTTTCTCGACGAGCCGACCATCGGCCTCGACGCACCCTCGAAGCTCGCGGTGCGCGACTTCGTGCGCCGCGCCAACCGCGAGCGCGGCACCACCGTGCTGCTGACCACGCACGACATGCACGACATCGAGGCGCTGGCCGAGCGCGTGATCGTCATCGGCCATGGCCGCGTGCTGGCCGACAGCCCGGTCGAGGCGCTGCGCGCGCAGGTGATGGCCGAGCGCCGGCTGGTGGTCGACTTTGCGCAGGACGCGGCGCTGCCCGACCAGGTGCCCGGCGCCACGGTGCACATGCGCAACGGCCAGACGCTGGTGCTCGACTTCGATCCCGCGCTGACCTCCGCCCCCGCGCTGATCGCACGCATCGCGGCCGAACACGCGGTGGAAGACATCCGCCTCGAAGGCATGGCCATCGAGGCCGTGATCGCGCGCTTCTATGCCATGCACGGAGCGGCCGAAGCGTGAGCCCGCGCGAGCTGCTGCGCCCCTATGCCGCGGCCTTCGTGTCGCGCTTCATGCAGATGCTGCAGTACCGCACGGCGGCGCTCGCCGGCTTTGCCACGCAGTGCTGGTGGGGCGGCATCAAGGTGATGGTGTTCGCGGCCTTCTACGGCGGCAGCGCCGCCGCAGGCGCGGCGTCGCCGATGTCGCTCGCCCAGGCCGTCAGCTACACCTGGCTCGCGCAAGGCCTGCTGGTGCTGCTGCCCTGGCTCGGCGACCCCGAGGTGGCGCAGGCCGTGCGCACCGGCGCGGTCGCCTACGACCGTTTGCGGCCGGTGGATGCGTACGCACTGTGGTTCGCGCGCAGCGCCGGCTGGATCGCAGCGCGGCTGCTGCCGCGGGTGGCGCTGATGGCGGCCTTCGCGGCGGTCGCGCTGCCGCTGGCGGGGCTCGGCGAATGGGCCTGGCAGCCGCCCGCGAATGCGGTGGCCGGCCTGGCGTTCCTGCTGTCGATCGGGCTCGCGCTGCTGCTGTCCACCGCGATGGTGATGCTGCTCAACGTGGCGGCCACGGCGGCGCTCAACGAGCGCGGCATCAGCGCGGTGGCCACCCCCGTGGTCATCGTGTTCTCGGGCAACCTGCTGCCGCTGGCGCTGCTGCCCGACGCTTGGCAGGCCGCGCTGCTGGTGCAGCCGCTGGCGGGGCTGTTCGACATTCCGGCGCGGCTGTACTTCGGGCAGCTGAGCGGCTGGCATGCCATGGGTGCGTTGGGGCTGCAGTGCTTCTGGATCGCTCTGCTGGTCGCGTTCGGGCGCCTCGCGATGGGGCGCACGATGCGCAGTCTGCAGGTGCAGGGTGGCTAGGGTGACTTGTTGTTTCCTTGCTGCGCGCCGTCGTTCAGAGCGCGCTCCCGCCGACGGGGTACCTTGCTCCGCGAATGTCCCCCGGCCTGCGGCCTCCTCCTTTATTTCGCTGCGCAAGGCACCCCATCGACGGGAGCGTTGGGCAGTGCGGTCGTTGATCGATCAGCACAACGACCGCGCTAGGTGTGCACAGGACACTGGGTGCTTCCCGCAGCGAAATCAAGGAGGAGGGCGAAGCCCGGGGGACATTCGCGGAGGGAAGTACCCGGTGGCCTTCGCACGTGCCCTGAACAGCGGCGAGGGCCACTGAAGATGGGCGCCCTCCCTCGCTTCTTCCGCCTCATGGCCGCCTCCATCAGCGGCCAGGCCAGGTACCCGGCGTCCGCCCTGCGGCTGACCCTGGGCCAGTTCCTCGGCACAGGCATCGAGGTGGTTGCCGTCTGGGCGCTGTTCCATCGCTTCGGCGAAGTGCAGGGCTGGGCCATCGG
>Ga0157373_10003799_pt1 | contig 11419 bp, 10 predicted proteins | sample C65metaG_FD_113460 | JGI IMG/M metagenome (GOLD analysis project Ga0157373, IMG submission 113460) | Corn rhizosphere microbial communities from Kellogg Biological Station, Michigan, USA - C6-5 metaG | ecosystem: Host-associated > Plants > Roots > Rhizosphere > Soil | place: USA: Michigan...
CCGCCTGCCACCAGCGTTTCCGACAGGGCCTTGGCGTTCTTGACGATCTGAGCCGCGTAATCCTGGAATTCAGGTTGCAGCGCTTCGCCGAAGGCCACCGCCTTTGCGGCAATGACATGCATCAGCGGGCCGCCCTGCAGGCCAGGGAAGACAGCCGAGTTGAATTTCTTCGCCAGATCCTCGTCATTGGTGAGGATCATGCCGCCGCGCGGTCCGCGGAGCGACTTGTGGGTCGTGGTGGTCGCGACATGGCAGTGCGGGAACGGCGACGGATGCTGGTTGCCGGCAACGAGACCGGCGATATGCGCCATGTCGACCATGAGATAGGCGCCGACTTCGTCGGCGATCTCGCGGAAACGCTTCCAGTCCCAGGTGCGGGAATAGGCCGTGCCGCCGGCAATGATCAGCTTCGGCTTGGTCGTGCGGGCCTTCTCAGCCACGGCATCCATATCGAGAAGGTTGTCGCCTTCACGAACGCCGTAGGACACAACGTTGAACCACTTGCCGGACATGTTGACCGGCGAGCCGTGGGTCAGGTGCCCCCCCGAGTTGAGATCGAGGCCCATGAACGTGTCACCCGGCTGCAGCAGCGCCAGGAACACGGCCTGGTTCATCTGCGAACCGGAATTGGGCTGGACGTTGGCGAAGTTGACGCCGAACAGCTTCTTAGCGCGTTCGATGGCAAGTTCTTCGGCGATGTCGACGAACTGGCAGCCGCCGTAGTAGCGCTTGCCCGGATAGCCCTCGGCATACTTGTTGGTCATGATCGAGCCCTGGGCTTCGAGCACGGCACGCGACACGATGTTTTCCGAGGCGATCAGTTCGATCTCATGGCGTTGACGGCCAAGTTCCTTCTCGATCGCGCCAAAAATATCCGGATCGGATTCGGCCAGCGGGCGGGAGAAGAATGCTTCGGTATTGGACATGTGCGAGGCTCCTCGAAGGGTGGCAGGCGATGTGACGCGTCTTAGCCTTCCCTTCCGATCAGGGCAATACACGGAGCGACATTTGCGCGTCCAACTCCGTTTCGAGACAACGGCAAAAGGCCGCACCACCCTTTTGGGCGATGCGGCCTTTCAATCGAATTGGTCGTTCGTCAGCGACGTCCTGCTTATTGCGGCAGGAGATCCTGTTCGGTGATCGCACCGGAGGCACGCTCCACGCCGGTCGTGGTCTGCAGAGCCAGTTCCTGGTTGCCGTCGCGCTGGTAGATGTCGTCGCGGAACTGGACGACCTGGTCCTTTGCCGACCATGCCGTGACATAGACGATATAGACCGGAACTTCCTGGCTGAGCTTGATCGGGTTGTTCTGGCGAGCAGCGATAACCCGTTCGATTTCCTGACGCGACCAGCCGGGCGTGTCACGCAGCAGCCAGGTCACGAGATCGCGCACGTTCTGGATACGCATGCAGCCCGAGGACTCAAAGCGCATCAGCTTGTTGAACAGGCCCTGCTGGGGCGTGTCGTGCATGTATTCGTTGTTCGGGTTGTGGAAGTTGATCTTCGTCGAGGACATCGCGTTGATCTTGCCCGGATCCTGGCGGAACATGAAGTTCGGCGCCTTGGGGGCATTCCAATCCACGGTTTCCGGCGACACTTCCTGGCCACGACCGTCGATCAGACGGATGTTGTTGCGCGTCAGGTAGGTCGGGTCCTTGCGCATCAACGGCACGATGTCTTTTTCGACGATCGAGCGCGGTGCGGTCCAGTAAGGATTGAGGATGACTTCGTAGATCTTCGAATTGATCGCATGGGTCGGGCGGTCGATACGGCCGACGACCGCATTGGTGCGCAGCGCCACGCGATCGTTCTCGACCGCTTCAACATAGGCCGCCGGGATGTTGACCATGACGTAACGCGAACCGAGATCACCGGACATCGACTGCAGGCGAACCCGGTTGGTCTCAAGCTGCATCAGACGCGTCTGCGCCGGAACGTTCATCGCCTTGACGCTGAATTCGCCAAGCACGCCATCTGCCGGCAGGCCGTGACGGGCCTGGAAGCGCTTGACCGCACCGTCGACATTGCTGTCGAACGAGCTGGACATGCCTGCGGACTGATCGAGATCGCCGGCGATCATCAGGCGACGGCGCAGGTTCTGCACCGACGGATCAACGACGCCGAGCTGCAGGCGCACGGACGAATTGACATCTGGCCAGCCACCTGCAGAGACGATCTGCTGATAGAAGGCGATTGCCTGCTGGATGTTTGCCGGGCCTTCGGAACCAAGGATCGGATTGTTGGAGACGACACCGACGGCCGAGCGCGAACCACGCGCATCGAACTGGTCATCCCAGTTGCCACGACGGGGCGCGGTCATGATGCCATCGAGCGTCGACTGCGCCAGAGCCGGCGCGGCCAGAACGGCGGCACCCACGGAGACGGCCGAACGCAACATGGCGCGGCGGGAAAGCAATTCCGATCCGATCTTTTTCGACATCATCCTGTCCATCTGGTCCCAGAGGCTTCAAAACAAAAGCGCTACAGGGATATGGTTAATAAACGCGCAAAATTCCGCGGCTGGGCTGCTGGAAATGCTCGGGGGGCCATCTGGAGTAGCACGAGTTTCCCGAACCTGTTCAAGCATGGCGGTCCCATAGCAATATGGCCAATTCGTGTCAGTTGCTGCAGCGTCACAAAGCCGTGTGAAAGCGTGACTTTTCGGCCTCCTTCGAGATACTCAACGGGAAATGTGGCAGGCGCGAACTCGAAGCCATTTCGGGAGGTTGGGAGTGCGCTGTGGAGCGAGAGAACGCTGCGTTCCGGTGTTCTTAAAGAGCCTGCATCAGCCGACCATGATAGAGGACATCTGGAGCTCTGAAACGGGATCGGCGGAGCGTATTGCTACGCTCCGCCCGATATGTGTGTCGTGCCACTGCATGACTGGAGGAAATGCAGGCGCCGACAGTTGTCTTTGCCCTGCCGCCGTCGCGCCTCCGGTGGTTCAGGAGCGCGGCGCGGCGATGGCAGATATTACATGCGGTAAGCGATCGAGTCGTTCCAGAAGCGGTCGAGGCGCTGCAGCAGCTTGTTCATCTGCGAGAACTCGCCTTCGCCGATGCCGCCGACCTTTTCGATCGAGCCGACGTGGCGATCATAGAGCTTGGCGACGGTTTCTGCGACTTCCTGGCCTTCCTTGGTCAGGCTGATGCGGACCGAGCGGCGGTCGATGCGCGAACGCTGGTGGTTGATGAAACCGAGGTCGACCAGCTTCTTGACGTTGTAGGAGACGTTGGAGCCGAGGTAGTAACCGCGCGAGCGCAGTTCACCGGCAGTAAGTTCCGAGTTGCCGATGTTGAAGAGGAGAAGTGCCTGGATGGCGTTGACGTCGTCGCGACCCTGGCGGTCGAACTCGTCCTTGATGACGTCGAGCAGGCGGCGGTGAAGACGCTCGACCAGGTGGAGCGATTCCATATAAAGCGAACGGATCGGGTCTTCGTTGATGTCTGCTGCGACCGGTGCCTGCGGCTTCATTTTCGTGTTCATCATGACTGCCTCACTGTTTTGCTTGGCGGTGTGTTTGTTTATTCCCGCCTTGAGACAGACACTAACGAAAGCGCATAAAATTCGACTTAAAACAAAGGGTTAACAAAATCTTGCAGAAGTTTTTCCAATCGTCGGCAGTCTAGCTGCCTCCCCCTCACCCTTATTTCCGCCCTATTGAAATCAATGGGTTAGGTCGAAATTTCAGGCCAAATAAAGGCGCCAAAGCTTTAGGGTCAAGGTGAATCAATCCTTACCCGCTCCGCCTTGCGCCGCTCTTCCAGCCATAAAGAGAGCCGAAACACGCCGTAAATGGCGGCCACGAGGCCGTGCAGGATGGGCACAAGAGTGTTCCGTCCGAAGATTTCTGGCCAGACGAGATACATCAGCACCTGCGAGAACGCTGCGATGGTCCAGAGCACCGCGCCCCAGGACACGGTGAGCCACAAACCGAGCGAGGCAACCGGAAACAGAACGGCAAGCGAGGCCGCCGCCACTTTCCATGGCGGCGCCAGAAGATCGAAGCGCGCCATGCCGTGCAGCGAATAGCCGACCAGCATCGCCCAGTACTGGATGCCGAACCATAGGCAGGCAACCGCGATAATCCTGAGGAAGACGACGAACAGGATTTCCGTCAGCGTGCGCTTGGGTACCGTGGGTGAATCAGATTCCATGCCGGCGATCATATCGGGAGACGTCGCGAGCCGCCAGCAGGCCGCATGGCAGCAATGCGCAGTAAGCCCCATTCATAAACAGTTTCTCGCGTGTTAGAGCGTTTGACCTGACACAAGCCTGCTCCGGCAGAATGTTTCAATCCAGCCAGGAAACGCTCTCGTCAGCAGCGAGCAATAAGAACGGAGTATCCGTCATGGACAAGACCCACCTCGTCGACCACGTCACCGGTCATCGCCGCATGCGGCGCAACCGCAAGGCAGACTGGACGCGACGCATGGTGCAGGAGAACCGGCTGACCGTGGACGACCTGATCTGGCCGATCTTCATCGTGCCCGGCACCGGCATCGTCGATCCGATCAAGTCGATGCCCGGGGTCAACCGGATGAGCGTCGACAAGGCGGTGGAAGCCATACGGGAAGCGGCCGATCTCGGCATTCCAGCTGTTGCGCCCTTCCCCGACATCGAGATGAACCTGCGCGATGAGACGGGATCAGCGATCCTCGATCCGAACAACCTCATCAACCAGTTCACCATCGCCGCGAAGAAAGCGGTGCCCAATATCGGCGTCATCACCGACGTGGCGCTCGATCCATTCACCAGCCATGGCCATGACGGCATCCTGCGTGAGGGCATCATCGTCAACGACGAGACGGTTGATCAGGTGATCAAGGCGGCGGTCCTGCAGGCGGATGCAGGTGCCGACATCATCGCGCCGTCCGAGATGATGGACGGTCGCATCGGCGCCATCCGCCGCGGGCTCGACGCTGCCGGTCACCAGGATGTCGGCATCATGTCCTATGCGACAAAGTTCTCCTCGGGATTTTACGGTCCGTACCGTGAGGCGATCAATACGAGCGGGCTCCTGAAGGGCGACAAGAACGCCTATTACATCTCGCCCGCCAACGGCACCGAAGCGATGCGCGACGCGGCACTCGACGTGGAAGAAGGCGCCGACATGCTGATGGTCAAGCCGGGTATCGCCTATCTCGATATCTGTTGGCGCGTGAAGGAAGCTTTCGGCCTGCCGACCTACGCCTATCAGGTCTCCGGCGAATATTCGCAGATCAAGGCGGCGGCGATGAACGGCTGGATCGACGGCGACCGGATCATGATGGAGACGCTGCTCTGCTTCAAGCGCGCCGGCTGCGACGGCATCCTGACCTACTTTGCGATCGAGGCCGCGAAGAAACTCGGCCGGGTTTAAAGCCTATGGTGGCAAACCTTGCTGTTGGGCTTGCCACCTCTTATATCGGGTTTGGTACAACTGGAGAACCACGCGAATGAGCTTCGAACCGAACCCGACCTATGCCGCACCGGACAATTGGCGCGCCTATAGCGGCGTTCTGTCACGCCGGATCTTCGCCTTTGTCATCGATTACCTGTTCGTTCTTCTGCTGTGCATCCCTGCAGCGGTGATCGTGTTCTTCTTGGGAATTCTGACGCTCGGGCTTGGCTTCATGCTCTATCCCGCGTTGTTCTTCATCGTCGCCCTCCTCTATTTCGGCCTGACGCTCGGTGGCGCCAGCCAGGGATCTCCGGGCATGCGCGCCATGGGGCTTGCCATGACACGGGTCGACGGGCGCCGGATGGATTTCCTGACTGCCATGGTTCACACGGTACTGTTCTGGGTGATCAATTCGGTACTGACGCCGCTGGTGCTCCTGGCCGGGCTGTTTATCGAGCGCTCGCGGCTGGTTCACGATCTCCTCCTCGGCACCGTCGTCGTCCGCAGGTCGTAAGACCGCAACAGTGATCTAGGGATGCGTCAACCGGCAAATGCGCCAGTTGACGTTTCCGCGTTATGCGCCATGCTAGGATCAGTAGCGCCACGAGCAAGACGACGGACCGGGCTGCACCTCTATGAACACACAGACAACGCCATCACCTCAGTTCTACCTGACGGCACCGGCGATTTGTCCGTATCTATCGGGTGAAATGGAACGCAAGGTGTTCACGCATCTCGTCGGTCCTCGCGCGGCGGAGATGAACGACCTATTGACCCAAGGCGGGTTTCGACGGTCCCAGAACATCGCCTACCGGCCAGCCTGCGAAGCGTGCCGTGCCTGCGTTTCTGTTCGAATCCTTGCAGGCGACTTCCAGCCGGCGAAGTCCATGAGGCGCGTTCTCGCGACCAACAGCGACATCATTGCGACCCTTGGTCCAGCGCAGCCGTCGACCGAACAGTTCTCCCTGTTCCGACGGTATCTCGACAGCCGTCACCAGCGCGGCGGGATGTCGGACATGTCCGCCCTCGACTACGCGATCATGGTCGAGGATTCGCACGTCAACACCCGCGTCATCGAATACCGCCGCCGCGAGCCGGGAGACGGTATCGCCGGCACGCCGAGGGGCGAATTGCTCGCCGTGGCGCTGACCGACATGATGAGCGACGGGCTGTCGATGGTCTATTCCTTCTTCAATCCCGATCTCGAAAAGCGCTCTCTCGGCACCTTCATGATCCTCGACCATATCAACCGCACGAAGACGCTCGGCCTGCCGCATGTCTATCTCGGCTACTGGGTGAAGGGGTCGCCCAAGATGGGCTACAAGACCCGCTACCAGCCTCAGGAACACCTGACGGCCCGCGGATGGGAACTTGCCGATCCGGCGCGCGACGTCTGACGCCCCCTCTCCCGACGGCATTGCAAATCGGCCATCCTCATGTTGTAACTCGCGTTGCAACACGAGGATACGCGCATGAAGACCACCATCCGCAAGATCGGCAATTCCGAAGGCATCATCATCCCGAAGGAGATTCTGGAGCGGATGGGGTTGCGCGCGGGAGATAATATCGATCTTAGCGAAGAAGCAGGGAAGCTGGTCTTGAAGCCGCTCGATGACGATTTCAACCGTCAGCTAGAGCATGCGGAGCGCTTCATGGACAGATACAAGGTTGCCCTCAAGAAGCTGGCCGAGTGATGGCCATCCAATTTCTTTCACGAGCGCTGGTTGAACGCCTCCACCTGCGCCAGATCGAAAGATTCGGTGGGGCTTATGGTTTGCGCGATGAGGGCGCGCTGGAATCTGCGCTGATGCTTGCCGTCAACAAGGTTGCATATGGATCGACAGACCTCATCGAGCTGGCGGTAGCGTATCTTTACGTTCTTGCAATGAACAATGCTTTTATCGACGGAAACAAGCGGATCGCGATCGTCTCAGCCGGTGTCTTCCTGATGGACAACGGGTATGCCATCGATACCGATGACGCCACGCTCTACCAATTCATCCTCTCCGTCGCAGCCGGCGAGATCGACGAGGATGGTGCAGCGCGGTTCCTTCGCGATCACACGGTCCCCTACCCCTGAACCGGTCCGCCCATCAGGGCGAACCGTCTCAATCCAAAGGCCTGATCAGCCGGCGAATTTGCCGCTGCGCGGAAAGCCCTTCGGAACGGTGCGGCCGGCGGAGGCGCGGTCACCCATCCATTCGAGAAGCTCATCCTTGCTGCGGTTGAAGGCGCGTCCGGCACTGTCTTCCCAGGCAAGCCCGGTATCGATTGCGAAACACTTGATGTCGGAGATGCCGCCGTCCTTGTAGCGCTGCAGGCGCACGCCCTTGCCGCGTGTCATTTCCGGCAACTGGTCGAGCGGAAAGACCAGCATCTTGCGGTTCTCGCCGACAATCGCGACGTGATCGCCCTTGACCTGAACGACCAGCTTTGCCTCGTCCGGCATCGAGACGTTCATGACTTGCTTGCCCTTGCGGGTGTTGGCCACCATCTCGCTTTCGGCAATGACAAAGCCATAGCCCGCTGTCGACGCGATCACCATCTTGCGGCTGGCGTCGTGGACGAAGGCGGTCAGGATGTCCTGGTCGTTCTCCATGTCGACGATGATGCGGATCGGCTCGCCATGGCCGCGGCCGCCCGGCAGCTTGTCGGCGCCGAGCGTGTAGGCCTTGCCGCCTGTTGTCACCAGCAGCAGCTTGTCGGTCGTCTGCGCCGTGAACGCGATCTTCGGACCGTCTCCTTCCTTGAAGACGAGGCCCGACGTATCGGTCACATGCCCCTTCAAAGCGCGGATCCAGCCCTTCTGCGAAATCACGACGGTGATCGGTTCCTTTTCGATCATCGCCTGTTGGATTGCTTCCAGATTGGCTTCCGGCGCATTGGCGAACTGGGTGCGCCGGCGGCCGAGCTCGGTCGCCTTGGCATACTGTTTCTTGACCTCCTGGATCTCCCAGGCGACGGTCTTCCACTGCTGTTCGTCAGAGGCGAGAAGCGCTTCGATCTCGCCCTTTTCCTTGGTCAGACTGTCGTGCTCGGTGCGGATCTCGAACTCTTCGAGCTTGCGCAAATTGCGCAGCCGCATGTTGAGGATCGATTCCACCTGCAGGTCGGTCAGAGACCAGCGCGCCACCATGACAGGCTTCGGCTCGTCCTCCTCGCGGATGATGCGGATCACCTCGTCGATGTTGAGATAGGCTATCAGCAGGCCGCCGAGGATTTCCAGCCGCCGGTCGATGGCTGCCAGGCGGTAGCGGGAGCGGCGAACCAGCACGTCCTTGCGATGCGCCAGCCATTCGAGCAGCACCTCGTTCAGCGCCATCACCCGCGGCACGCGCCCCATCGAGAGCAAGTTCATGTTGAGCGGAATGCGGTTTTCAAGCTCGGTCAGCTTGAACATCGATTCCATCAGCAGCGTCGCATCGACCGTGCGGTTCTTCGGCACGATGATGATGCGGACGTCTTCGGCGGATTCGTCGCGGATGTCGTCGAGCAGCGGCAGCCTGCGGGCAATCAGCAGTTCGGCGATCTTTTCGATCAGGCGCGACTTCTGCACCTGGTAGGGAATTTCGGTGACGACGATCTGATAGCCGCCGCGGCCGAGATCCTCGATCTCCCACTTGGCGCGGACGCGGAAGCCGCCGCGACCTGTCTTGTAGCTCTCGAGGATCGACTCGCGGTTATCGATGATGATGCCGCCGGTCGGAAGATCCGGACCCGGCATGAACTCGAGCAGCTTTTCGACGCTGGCATCCGGATGGGCGATGAGATGCAGCGCGGCGTCGCAGACTTCATGGGCATTGTGCGACGGGATCGACGTCGCCATGCCGACCGCGATCCCGGAGGCGCCGTTGGCCAGCAGGTTCGGGAAGGCACCGGGCAGAACCGTCGGTTCGGAGTTGCTCTCGTCATAGGTATCGCGAAAGTCGACCGCATCCTCGCCGATTCCCTGCAGCAGCAGTTCGGCAACGGCAGTCATCTTCGATTCGGTGTAACGCATCGCGGCGGGGCTATCGCCGTCGATATTGCCGAAATTGCCCTGGCCGTTGACCAGCGGATAGCGCTGCGAGAAATCCTGCGCGAGACGGGCAAGCGCATCGTAGATCGATTGGTCGCCGTGCGGATGGTAGTTACCCATCACTTCACCGACGATCTTTGCGCATTTGCGGAAGGCCGAGTTGGGGCGAAGGCCCATCTCGTTCATCGCGTAGACGATACGGCGATGGACGGGTTTCAGACCGTCGCGCACATCAGGCAGAGCACGGTGCATGATCGTGGAAAGAGCGTAGGCAAGATAGCGCTCTTCGAGCGCTGCCTTCAGGTCAACCGCCTGAATGTGGTCGCCGCCGCCGTCTCCCGAGCCGTCGCCAGGTGGAGTTACAATTTTTCCCATGGCACTTGACTATAGAAATCCCTGATTCCCGGCAAGAAACCTATCCAAACGCCCTGTGGATGATCGGGCCGATGACACAAGTTTTCACTGTTTGGCGACAAACATTTACGCTGCCGCAATTATGCCGAAGCGAATGGACACTACGGCATGGACGTTTTGCACCGTCCGCCTTAACTCTTGCCTCAGCCAGACTGTAATTGATCCCGGGCCGTGCCGCCCGCCAGGAGGACCTATGACCCACTTTTCCACCACGGCGCGCCTGCTTGCCGCCGCCACAGCGCTGTCGGTGTTTGCCGGGCCGGCCTTGGCTCTCGACGGCAACGATCTTCTGAAGAAGATCAACGCCGCGCTCGTCATCCAGGGCGGCGCGCTCGAAGCCCAGTCGGTTGCCGTCGACGGGTCGAAGGTGACGCTGACAGGCGCGACCTACAATCCCTCAGGGGCTCCGCAGAAGATGCCGATCGGCACTGTGACGATGGATGGCGTCGAAGAAGCCGAGGGTGGCTACACGATCGACAAGGTGACCTTCCCTAACATCAACGTTTCGCATGAAGCCACCACGATCAGCGCGTCCGACATCACGATGAGCGGCGTCACGGTACCGGCGGACGCCACGAAGAACACAATCGAGTCGCTCCTGCTCTACGAGGAAGCCAAGACCGGCGCCACGACCGTCGCAGTCGGCGGCAAGACCGTTCTCACAGTCGGCCCGAGCAGCGTCACGACGGAGGTTGCGGACGACAATTCCGGTATCGACTTCGATATGGCGCTGAACGAAATCAAGGCGGATCTCAGCATCATCGACGACCCGCAGTCGCGCGAGGCAATCCAGGCGCTTGGCGTCAACACTCTGGATGGCAGCATCAACCTCAACGGCACATGGACGCAGAACGACGGTACTGTCGCCGTCGAGGAATATGCGATCGACTTCGACAAGGTTGGCCGCCTCGACCTGTCCTTCAGCTTTTCCGGCTATACGATCGACTTCCTGAAGTCCGCGCAGGAAACCGCAAAGGCGCTGGAAGCCAACCCGAACAAGCAGGAAGCGCAGCAGGCGGCAAACCTTGCCATGCTCGGCCTGATGCAGCGGCTCACGTTCAACGCCGCCCAGATCCGCTTCGAGGATGACGGCGTGACGGCGAAGGCGCTGGATTATGCCGGCAAGAAGCAGGGTTCGAACGGCCCGCAGATGGCACAGATGATCAAGGCGATGACGCCGATCGTGCTGTCGCAGTATAACATTCCGGAACTGCAGAACATGCTGAGCCAGGCCGTCAACACCTATCTCGACAAGCCCGAGAACCTGACGATCACAGCAGAGCCGGCAAACCCTGTTCCGTTCCCGATGATCATGGGCGCAGCGATGGGCGCACCGAACACGCTGCCCAACGTGCTGGGCGTCAAGGTCTCCGCGAACGACTGATCGCTTCCCTCTAAGGGATGAATGAAAAAGCCCCGGCAAGCGATTGCCGGGGCTTTGTTTTGTTCAGTACAGGTGCGCCGCTTCAGTGTCCGGGGGGTGCCGAAAGGGCCGCGTGTTCCTTGTCGTGCAGCGCGAACCGGTCGATCATCGAGGCGCTTGCCTCGTTGGCACCGATCACCTCGACGGCGATGCCGCGGCTACGGAATTTCATCACCGCACG
>Ga0157373_10003801_pt1 | contig 11418 bp, 7 predicted proteins | sample C65metaG_FD_113460 | JGI IMG/M metagenome (GOLD analysis project Ga0157373, IMG submission 113460) | Corn rhizosphere microbial communities from Kellogg Biological Station, Michigan, USA - C6-5 metaG | ecosystem: Host-associated > Plants > Roots > Rhizosphere > Soil | place: USA: Michigan...
GACCCAGCTGATCCGCGGCGGCCGCGAACCGAGCCTGCGCGTGCGCGGCCTGCTGCCGGCGCTGACCGCGTGCGAGGCGCGCGGCCACATTGCCGCGGCGCGTGCGCGCATGTTGCGCGAGGCGTACGTATTGTTGCGCCGGGTCGAAAACCGCGTGCAGATGTTGCGTGACGCGCAGACCCACGACATCCCCGACGATGCGCTCAGCCGCGAACGTCTCGCGCTGAGCCTGGACTACCCCGGCTGGGATGCGTTGAACGCCGCGCTGGCGAAGCACCGCGCCATCGTCAGCGAGGAATTCGCTGCAGTGCTGATGCCGCAAGGCGGCCGCGCGGCGAGCGTGCCGGCCGCGGACATGGTGTTGTGGCAGCGCGCCTGCGACGAATCGCTGGATGCGGCCACGCTGGAAGCCTCCGGCTTCGTGCCCGGCGTCGAGCTGGCCGATACGTTGTTGAAATTGCCGCAGGCCGCGGCGGTGCGTGCGATGTCCGCGCGCTCGCGCGAGCGGCTCGATCACCTGATGCCGCAATTGTTCGACGCGGCTCGTGCCACCGCTGCGCCGGTGGCCAGTTTGCTGCGCTTGTGCCGGCTGATGCAGGCGGTGGCGCGGCGCTCGTCCTACCTGGCCTTGCTGGAAGAACAGCCGGCGGCGCGGCGTCGGCTGGTGAGGCTGTTCGCCGACAGCGCGTTCCTGGCCGAGCGTGTCATCGCCCAGCCGTTGCTGCTGGACGACGTGCTCGACCCGCGCATCGACCAATTGCCGTTCAAGCGCGCCGACATCGCCGCGGAAATCGTCCGCGTGCTGGGTACGCTGGATGAGCGCGAGGCGGAAGCCGAGCTTGAACGGATCAACGAATTCAGGGCGTCTACCGCATTCCGGCTTGGGCTGGCTTTCAACGATGGCCGTGCCGATGCGGTCGCCACCGCACGCCGGCTGGCCGCACTGGCGGAGTCGGTGGTCGGCGCCGTGCTGGCGCTGGCAGAGCGCGAATTGATCGCGCAGCATGGTCGGCTGCCCGGCGAAGGGTCGGGCTTCTCCGTGCTCGGTTACGGCAGCCTTGGTGGCGAGGAACTCGGCTTTGCCTCGGATCTCGATCTGGTGTTCGTCTACGACGGTCGGCGCGCTGCGTTGATGAGCGACGGCCCGCGTCCGCTGGAAGGCGCTCGCTGGTATCAGCGACTGGCCCAGCGGGTAATGAACTGGCTGACCGTGCTGACCCGCGCCGGGCGCATGTACGAAGTCGACACGCGACTGCGCCCGGACGGCTCCAAAGGCCTGCTGGTCAGCAGCCTGGATGCTTTCGTCGCGTACCAGCAAAGCCGTGCATGGACGTGGGAGCATCAGGCGTTGCTGCGCGCCCGCCCGGTCGCCGGTGATGCGGCGCTCAATGGCCAGTTGGCAGCGGTCCGCCGCGAGGTCCTGACGGTGCCGCGCGAGCACGCCACGGTGCGGGCCGATGTCAGCAGCATGCGCCAGCGCTGGCGGGCCGAGCGCGACCGTTCCGACGAAAGCCAGCTCGATCTCAAGCAAGGCCACGGAGGCCTGCTCGACATCGAATTCGCACTGCAGGGCATGGTGCTGGCGCATGCGGCAGGACGGCCGGAACTGCTGGGTGTCACATCCAACGCCGGCATGATCGAAGCATGCCGCGTCGCCGGATTGCTCGATCCCGACCAGGCGGCGACCCTGGGTACGGCGCATGCCATGCTGCTGCAGCGTGCGCTGGCCTGCACGCTCGACCTGCGCTCACGCATCGCCCCGCGCGACGCGGCACTGGAACAGTTGTGCGACAGCGTGCGCGAAGTCACCGATGCACTCGGTTTCGCCTTCGACGCTGTTGCCGGCTGAAACGCCCGCCGCATCTGCGCGCTGAGGGGTGCGCAGGCGGGATTTTCATCGACACCGCTTGTCTGACACCTTGTCGAGGGGCAAGATCGGCCGGAGCCGGCCAGGAGTTCGGGGGAGCCGGAAAGTCCAGCAACTTGCAGCAAGGGAAAGCATGACGCCGCGGCTGCACATCATCCTGTTCGCGATCGTGGCTTGCCTGTCCGGCATGCGGCCGGCCGCGGCCATGGACCCGCGGATGCCGTTCCGCAGCTTCGTCCTCGATCACTGGAGCGTCGAGCAGGGTTTGCCGCAGATCACGGTGCTCGGCATGGCCGAGGATCGGGCCGGTTTCCTGTGGATCAACACCCAGTCCGCGGTGGCGCGCTTCGACGGCGTGCGCTTCGTCACGTTCGACCGGACTCGCGCCGGGGTCGACACCAGCATGCTTTCCGCCGTTTGGGCAGACCCGGTCGGACAGGTCTGGTTCGGTGGTGCGCGCGGCCTGTTGCGGGAACGCGGCGGGCAGTTCACCGCGCTGGGCGGCGACGGGATCAACGCCATCATCGATGCCGGCGACGGCACGCCTTTGCTGGCCACCGCGCAAGGCCTGGAGCGCGTACGCGATGGCAGGGTCGTGCCTGTTCCCGGCTATGACGGGCCGGCCTTCAGCCTGCTGCGTGAGGGCGGAGTGCTGTGGATCGGCGGCCTCAGTCGCGTCTGCCGACTCGATGCCGGGACCGGTTCGTCGGCCGTGACATGCTTCCGCCAGGATCACGCGGACGGCCGACCGGTGCCGATCACCCATATCGCCGCCGCCGGCGGTGAGCTGTGGCTGGGTACGTCGTTCGGCCTGAAGCGGCTGGCTGGCACCCGCCTCGTTGCGTCCGGCCTGGATTCGGTCCTCGATACCACGTCGATCGAAAGCCTGCTGACCGATCGCGATGGCGCGTTGTGGATCGGCACCGTGCCGGCGTTGTATCGACGCCGGCCCGATGCCGTGCTCGAACGCGTGAGCGACGACGACATCGTGCACCATCCCTGGGTCCAGGTGCTGTTCGAGGACCATGCCGGCAGTCTGTGGCTGGGTACCCACATCGGGGGGCTGTACCGGGCCTGGAACGGCTGGATGCGAAACATCTCCACCCGTGACGGCATGACTGACTCGATGGTGTGGAGCGTCGCGCGCGCACCGGGCGGCGACATCGTATTCGGCACCAATTCCGACGTGGAAAGGTTCGATGGCAAGCACGTGCACCCGTTGATTCCGGGCAGCGGCCTGCCGAACCCGTCCGCCTACGAGCTGTATTACGACCATCGCGGCCGCCTGTGGATCGGCACGCGGGCGGGCATGGCGGTTTACGACAAAGGCAAAAACGTCACCCCGGCCGCGCTGTCCGCCCTGGATCGCTGGCAGGTCAACGACATCCGCGAGGTGGCGGATGACGATTTCTGGATCGGGACCTCCGGCGGCCTGTACCACTGGCGTACGGGCAAGCTCGATCGCGTCGACCCCGGAGCTTCGGTGGCCGCCGCGACCATCCGTTCGATCCTGCCGCTGGGCCCCGATCATCTGTACCTGGGCACCGAGGACGGCGTGCGCGAATGGCGCGCCGGCAAGTTGCAGCAGCCGGCCTGGGCCGAACCGCTGCGCGGCCACTTCGTCTCGCGCCTGGCCATGTTGAAGCCCGGCATGCTCGGGGTCGCGACCATGGATGCCGGCATCGGCGTGATGCAGGAGGGACGGCTGCGCATGACAGGACAGAAGGATGGCCTGCCCAGCGACAACGCCTGGACACTCGACCTTGTCGGCGGACAGCTTTACGTGGGCACGATCGTCGGGGCGTGGCGCATGCCGCTGGCGCAACTGCCACTGCCGGGTTCGCCGGCGCGTCGGGTGGTGCCGCAGTTGCTTGCCGGCGAGGAACGGACCACCAGTCTGCACAACATGCATTGCTGCAACGGCGGTGCCGGCGCGCGCAGCCTCGTCGACGGCGATGTCATCTGGTACGGCACCACCGATGGCGCGCTCGGGCTGGATACGCGTGTGCTGGACGCACCGCTGAAGTCGCCATCGGCGATGATCGAGTCCAGCGGGCATGACGATCCCGCTGTTTACGACGAAACATTCGATCCGCAGCGCGACGTGCGCGATCTGGCGATTCGTTACACCGCCCCGTATCTGGGTATCAGCCCATTGCGCTTTCGCTATCGGCTGGAAGGCTATGACAAGAGCTGGCAGGAAGTCGGTGCGCGACGCGTGGCGTTCTACACCCACCTGCCACCAGGCTCCTATCGGTTCCGCGTTGCCGCCGCGGTTTCCGGTGCGCCGGGCTTCGGGCCCGAGGCCGACCTGCGGATCGAGGTCAAGCCGTACTGGTACGAACGCACCGTGGTGCGCGTGGCAGCGATCGTGCTGGCGTGTCTGCTGATCTTCCTGCTGGTCGGCTGGAGCATGCGCCGGCAGCGCCGTCGCAATGTCTGGCTGGAGACGCAGGTCGCGCAGCGTACCGACGAGCTCGCCCATGCGCTCGAACGCTTGCGCCTCAGCAACCTGGTGCTGACCGAGGAAAGCCACACCGACGCATTGACCGAACTGAACAATCGCCGCTACCTGCTGGCGCGGTTGCCCGAGATGCTCGCCAGCGGCGATCCGATCGGCGTGGTGCAGATCGATGTCGACTACTTCAAGCTGGTCAACGACGGCTACGGTCATGCGGCCGGCGATGCGGTACTGCGCGAACTCGGCCATCTGTTCATGGCGTCGCGGCGCGACGGCGACATCACCGTGCGCTGGGGCGGGGAAGAATTCCTGCTGCTGCTGCAGGACGTCGAGGTCGCCGACGTGTGCACCATCGCCGAACGCTTGCGCTGCGATATCGCGGCAAGGGATTTCCCGGACGGTCGTGGGGGCAGGATTCAGCTGACCTGTTCGATCGGCTTCAGCATGTATCCGCTCGCGCTCGATGTCGACAGGACGACCTTCAATGCGGCGATCGAACTGGCCGACCTGGCGCTGTACCGCGCCAAGCAGGACGGGCGCAACGCCTGTGTCGGCCTGGTCGCCACCGCGCCGTTGTCCGCTGAAATCATGCGTTTTCCGTTTGCATCGCAACTGGACGCGCTGCTGGCATCCGGGCAGTTGCGCTGGGTGCGCGAGGGATCATGAGTTGCCCGCGCGGGCGCTGATCCGTTCGCGCAAGGCAGCGGCGATGGCGGCGGTTTCGCGCAAGGGCGGCGCGCGCGCGATCGACACGGTTTCATCCATGGCATGCAGCAATCCGGCATCGTGCAGCGCCTGATGGAAACGCGCGAGCTTTGCCGGCAGCGGTGCGCGCACGAAGGTCTGCACGGGGCAGCCGACGGCGCAGGCCTCGCTGAGCATGTTCACCGAATCGGGCGTGACGATCAGCCGGTCGGCCCAGCCAAGTACGCCGGGATACGGGTTGCGGCCATCGTCGCGACCGGCCCAGACCAGGCCGGGCATGCCTTCCAGTGCCAGCCGGAACATCTCGATCAATGCGGAAGGTGTGCGTCGCGAAGCCAGCACCAGCAGGCTGCCACCTTCGACGCGCTGGCGCTCCAGCAACCGCGCAGCCAGTTGGCTGGCGTAACCGGCATCCAGCGCGATGCCCTTGCGCGGGCCGCCAAGCAGTACACCGACACGCGGCTGCGGCAACTCGGCGAAACCGGGACAGGAGTCGCGGCCGTCGGCCAGCCACTCGTCATCCACCAGATTCAGTGAGCCCAGCGGCCGCAGCACATTGGGGCCTTCGACATGGTCATGTCGTGGCGCGATCACCGTGTCCCAGTGTGCGGGATCGATGCGCGGACTCAGGATTTGAACGGTGTAGCACTGCCCGCCGGACAGGCCGCGCAGCATCCGCGTGAACAGCGCGGCGCTGCGACCGCAGCCGATCGCCACCGACGGCCACGGTGGGGTGAACGAGCCGCGTTGGGCCGCAGGCAGCGCGAGCGCTCCGCCGAGCCCCAGTCGCGGCGCCAGCCACGACCACGGCGCGCGGGGTTCCAGCACGAGATGACGCAGCGGCATCTGCAGGTGTTCGGCCAGCGCCAGCGCCTGGCGCTGGTTGCCGGCGGCGGCGTCGGTGATCACCCAGCATTCGCCGTGCAGTTTCATCATGGCAGCTGGCATCGCGGCATTGTTTCTCCCATGAACACAGTACGTTCCCCAAAGCCGTGATCTGTTCCCGCGCGACGGCCTATACACTTGCGGACCATGCCGCCACCGTCGGCGCGCTTTCGACAGAGGATACCCATGAGCGAGCTGCTTTCCGAGGCCACCCTTGACCAGCTGTTCCGCAGCGCCCGAACGTTCAACGCCTGGCTGCCGAAGGAGGTGAGCGACGAGCAGTTGCACCGGATCTATGAACTGGCCAAGTTCGGCCCGACCAGCGCGAACTCCTCGCCGATGCGCATCGTATTCGTGAAGTCGAAGGAGGCGAAAGCGAAACTGGAGCCCTTCCTGTCCGAAGGCAACCGCGCGAAGACGATGGAGGCGCCGGTCACCGCGATCGTCGCCACCGACCACGAGTTCTACGAGCAGCTGCCGAAGCTTTTCCCGCATGCCGACGCGCGCAGCTGGTTCGTCGGCAACCAGCCGCTGATCGACACCACCGCATTCCGCAACGCGACCCTGCAGGGCGCCTACCTGCTGCTGGCCGCGCGCGCGGTCGGGCTCGATTGCGGACCGATGTCCGGTTTCGACAATGCCGGCGTGGACGCGGCGTTTTTTGCCGGTACCGCGATCAAGTCGAATTTCCTGATCAGCATCGGCTACGGCGACGCCAGTCGCAACCTGTTTCCGCGCAGCCCCCGCCTCGCGTTCGACGAAGCCTGCAAGATCGCCTGACGCAAAGTGTTATCCACGATCCTCCAAGGAGTCATTCCCATGCGTGCACTGAAATATCTCGCGCTCGCCGGCCTGCTCGGCGCCGCCGTATCGGTCCAGGCCGCTCCGGTCACCTACAAACTCGACCCGAGCCACACGATGGTGTTGTTCAGCTGGAACCACTTCGGCTACTCGAATCCCACTGCCGATTTCGGCTTGGGTGAGGGCACGCTGGTGTTCGACGAGCAGCATCCGGCCGCCTCCAGCGTGCAGGTGAGCTTGCCGCTGGCCATGCTCGACACCCACGTGCCGGCGCTGGACAAGCATTTGAAGGAGCCGGATTTCTTCAACGCCGACAAGTATCCGGTGGTGACGTTCAAGAGCACCGCCGTGCAACCGCTGGGCGGCAACAAGTTCAAGGTCACCGGCAACCTCACCGTGCATGGCGTGACCAAGGTGGTGGTGCTGGACGCCACCTTGAACAAGATCGGCCCGCATCCGATGAGCAAGGCGCAGTCGATCGGCTTCGATGCCACTGCCAGCATCAAGCGCTCGGACTTCGGCATGGGTGCGTACGTGCCGAATGTCAGCGATGCGGTCAACATCCGCATCACCACTGAAGGCTCGGTGCCGAAAAAGCCGTGAAGTGAGCTCCGTCCATCATGAAAAAGCCGCGCCCGGGATGGCGCGGCTTTTTTGTGTCGATGGCGCGATCGGGATCAGTCCGGTTTCACGCCGGCGTCCTTGAGCGATTCCAGCTTGCCGAGATCGATGCTGGCGACGGCCTGTTTCAGCTGATCGATGCTGTCGGTGTTGCCGGTCGCCTTCACCGTGAAGCGCTTGCCGACGACCACGCTGTACTCGCCGGATTTGGACTGGTCGTCCCATGTTTCATGGACCAAGTTGCCGTCGGCGGTGTAGGTCTTCTCGTAGCCGTGTTCGGTCTGCTTCTCCTCTTCCGGCGCCATCGCGGCAGCCATCGCCATGAAGCCCTTGGCGCCGCCGGTGTCGGACACTTCCAGCGAAATATGCTGGTTGTTGTCGCCGCGATAGTCGGCGCTGGCCTGCGAAATCTGCATGCCCATCGCGTTGTTGCGTTCGGCGGACATGCTGGTGCGCTTGAGATCGCCAAGGCTGTCGGGCAGAAATGCCTTGATCCGATCCGGCGCTAGCGCTTCGACCGTGCCGCTGGTGCCCGATACCGCGCCCATCATCTTGCCCATCGCGTCATGCTGCGCGGCGGCGTCGCCGGACTTTTGCGCGGCCTCCATCTCCTTGCCTGCCTGCTCGGCGCGCTGGCCCATCGCGGCGAGCTTGCCGAGCGCGCTGTTGCTATCGATGGTGACGTCGCCGCTGCTGTTGCTGATGTGCGCGCCGCTTATCGCGGCCGTGCCGACCACGCTGCCGACGATCAAGGCGAAGATCCAGCCCAGCACGACGGTGATGACGATGCTGACCGCGGTGTAGCCACCGGCCTTGTCCGCCGGGCATTTCATGGTGCTGGGCAGGCCGAGGTAGAACAGGTAGATGGCATAGACCAGGCCCACGATCAGGATCAGCACGCCGATCCAGGGCAGGATCACCGCGATGCCGGCGATCCAGCTGGCCGTCCACGCGTAGGTGATGGTCTTGAGCGCCTGCACCATGTCCTTCTTGCCGCCGAAGGTGGGCGCCAGGGCATTGATGATCAGCGCCATCACGTAGACCAGCACGAGCGCCAGCAGGTACTGCAGGATCATGCCGACGATGCCCATGCCGACCGGGCTGCGTACGGTGACGCCGAACAGGCTGTGCCCGATCAGGCTGCCCTTGATGAAGCTGGCGATCGCCGGAAGTGCCGCAAGGATCGCGATGTAACCGGTATAAAGGCCATTCACCGTGGCCGGTTCGGCGGCGATGACCGGCCATTCGGTTTTCGGCGTGGTCAGGATGTTCTTGATGCGGTCGATGATTTTCCCGAAATCCATGGTCTGCTCCCGTAACCAGTTGGTCCGGTGCCGGCACCGGAACGAGGATGATGTACAACCCACTTTCCCGGGGTCACGCGATCTGGCGGCAGAAGCTCCGCTTGTTTTTCCCGCCCCTGCCGTCCCCCGACGGAAGCCTGCAGCCTGCTACCATTTGTGGTCCGCTGTCCAGTATGGAGTTCACTGATGTCGCCCACTCTTTCCGCGGCGGTGCCGCTGGTGCCGGCAAATGCCGAAAATCGTTATGAAGTGACGCGTGCGGACCTGCCGTTGTCCTGCCCGATGCCCGGCATGGAACTGTGGAATTCGCACCCGAAGGTCTATCTGCCGATCGTCGACGACGGCGGAGAGTCAACCTGTGCCTACTGTGGCGCGCATTACGTGCTGCGCGACTGACCGTTCGCCGGTACGCCAAGCGCTGGCGGCACTGTTTTTGCTTGCCTCCAGAGAATGAAATCCGCCAGTCCAGAGCTCATGTCCAGCATTGCCGTTCCCGCCAAGCTGCTGACTGTGGTCCAACTGATCCCCGCGCTGCACTCCGGCGGCGCCGAACGTTCGGCGTTGGAGATTGCCCGCGCGCTGGTCCAGGCGGGCCACCGCTCGATCGTGATATCCGCTGGCGGCCGGCTGGTGGAACAGTTGCAGGCCGAAGGCAGCGAACACGTGGCGCTCGACCTGGGCCGCAAATCGTTGCGCACCCTGTTTCAGCTCGGCCCGTTGCGGCGGGTATTGCGCGAGATCGGCCCCGACATCGTGCATGCCCGCTCGCGGTTGCCTGCCTGGCTGGGTTGGTGGGCGTTGAAGGGGATGACGCCGCGGCCGCATTTCGTCACCACCGTACACGGGCTGAATTCGCCGGGCAGCTACAGCGCCATCCTGATGCGCGGCGAGCGCGTGATCGCCGTCTCGCAGCCGCTGCGCGATTACGTGCTCAGTCACTATCGCTGGCTGGAACCGTCGCGGGTAAGGGTGATACCGCGCGGCATCGACCCGGTAGCGTTCCCGTACGGCCATCGTCCGGACGAGGCCTGGAGCAAGGCATTTTTCGCCGAATACCCGATGCTGGCCGGCGCACCGCTGCTGACCCTGCCTGCACGCGGCACGCGCCTGAAAGGCCACCATGATGCGATCGAGTTGCTGGCCGATCTCAAGCGCCGCGGCATCGAGGCACGCCTGCTGCTGCTGGGCGTGATCGAACCCGGCCGAGAGGCTTACGCAACCGAGTTGCGCGAACTGGCGCGCGCACGCGGGGTAATCTCGCAGGTCGCGATGTCGCCGCCACGCGGCGACATCCGTGATGTCTATGCGATATCGGCGCTGGTGCTTCAGCTGTCGAATCAGCCCGAGTCGTTCGGTCGCACCGTGATCGAGGCGTTGTCGCTGTGCCGGCCCGTGCTCGGCTACGCGCACGGCGGGGTGGGCGAGCTGCTGGCCGAGCTGTATCCGGCGGGCCGCGTGCCGCCGGGCGATCGCGAGCGGCTGGTCGAGCGGGCCGCCGAGTTGTTGCGCGTGGCGCCGCCGATTCCGCCGCTGCAGAGTTACCGTCTGGTCGACATGCAGCAGGCCACCCTGGCGCTGTACGAAGAAGTCACGGCAGGCTGAAACGCCACCGCGTTCGCGCTCGCCTACAATGCGGGATCGTCTTCGTCCGGTCCGCGCATGAATTCCTTCGGCACCTCATTCAAGGCTGCACTGCGCTCGCCGTTGCTGCCGTTCTGGCTGGTGATCGCGCTGCTGCCGCTGGGCCGCAGCTCCGAACTGGGCACCTTGTTGTGCCTGCTCGGAGTCGCCCTGCTGTTGGCGCGCGAGCCGCAAGCGCTGAGCCAGCATCCCGGTGCACGCCTGCTGCTCTGGCTGCTGGCGGCTTATGTCGGTGCGGCGCTGCTGTCGGCGTTCGACGCCATCATGCCGGGCAAGAGCTGGAGCACCGTCGCGGGACTGCTGCGCTACGCGCCATTGGGGTTGTATGCGTGTTTCGCGATCCGTCGTGACAGCAAGTTGCAGGCACTCTATGTGGCCGTTGCCGTGGTGGTGGCCCTGTGGAGCATCGATGCGTGGCTGCAGGCGCTGACCGGCTGGAGCCTGGGCGGCCATGCCGAGGCCGAACGCGTTTCGGGCATTTTCGGCGCGGACAATCTCAAGCTGGGCCCGACCCTCGCGGTGCTGTCGCCGTTTGCGTTGTGGGTCGCGCGGCGGCGCTGGGGCCTGCCCGGATTGCTACTGGCTTTCGTGCTGATGCTGGGGCCGGTGTTGCTGGCCGGCTCGCGCGCGGCGTGGCTGTGCTACGCGCTGGTGGCACTCGGATTCGCCTGGCACGAGGCAAGGTCACCGCTGCGTTTTGCCGGATTCTGCCTGGTCGCCGCGGTGCTTCTTGCCCTCGCCGGCAGCCTGGCATGGAAAACGTCCGAACGCTTCCATGCCCGGATGGAGCGCAGCATGCTGATGGTTCAGGGAACCGATCAATCCATCGACACCGCACTCAGCGGCCGGCTCGACATCTGGCATGCCAGCGTCGGGATGATCGCGGCGCATCCATTCAATGGCGTCGGCGTGCGCGGGTTCCGTTATGCCTATCCGCATTACGCACCGGCGAACGATCATTTCGTGGTTTCTGCCGAAGCCTGCGGCGTGGACGAAGGTGCATGCCATGCGCATCAGCTGGTGCTGGAAATCCTCACCGAGACCGGTGCGATCGGCCTGCTGCTGTGGCTGGCAGCTTTCGTGCTGGCGTGGCGCGCGTGGCGGCGGGTTGGCGCGGCGGCGCGGACACATGC
>Ga0157373_10003802_pt1 | contig 11415 bp, 10 predicted proteins | sample C65metaG_FD_113460 | JGI IMG/M metagenome (GOLD analysis project Ga0157373, IMG submission 113460) | Corn rhizosphere microbial communities from Kellogg Biological Station, Michigan, USA - C6-5 metaG | ecosystem: Host-associated > Plants > Roots > Rhizosphere > Soil | place: USA: Michigan...
AAGGAAAACGGCCAACACGTCGGGCGGTGCTTCTTCGATCTCTATGCCCGCGCCAACACGCGTGGTGCAGCCTGGATGGACGGTGCGCGGGACCGTCGTCGCACGATCGCTGGCGTGCTGCACAGCACGGCAGCCAACCTGGTGTGCAACTTCACGCCGGCTTCGGCCGGCAAGCAGGCATTGCTGACTCACGATGAAGTTACCACGCTGTTCCACGAGTTCGGCCATGGCCTGCACCACTTGCTGACCCTCGTCGAGCACGCCGGCGTATCCGGCATCAACGGCGTGGCCTGGATGCCGTGGAGCTGCCGAGCCAGTTCATGGAAAACTGGTGCTGGGAGCCTGAAGGCCTGGCGCTGATTTCCGGCCACTACGAAACCGGCGAACCACTGCCCCAGGATTTGCTGGAGAAGATGCTCGCGGCGAAAAACTTCCAGTCCGGCCTGATGATGGTCCGCCAGCTGGAATTCTCGCTGTTCGATTTCGAGCTGCACGCCACCCATGGCGACGGTCGCAGCGTGCTGCAAGTGCTCGAAGGCGTGCGTGACGAGGTGTCGGTGATGCGTCCACCGGCCTACAACCGTTTCCCCAACAGCTTCGCCCACATTTTCGCCGGCGGGTATGCGGCGGGCTACTACAGCTACAAGTGGGCGGAAGTGCTGTCGGCCGATGCGTTCTCGAAGTTCGAAGAAGACGGCGTGCTCAACGCCGACACCGGTCGCGCTTTCCGCGAAGCGATCCTGGCCCGTGGCGGTTCCCAGGAACCGATGGTGCTGTTCGTCGACTTCCGTGGCCGTGAGCCGTCGATTGACGCACTCTTGCGCCATAGCGGCCTGAGTGAGGACGCGGCAGCATGAGCGAGGGGCCTGTGATCACGAAAAAACGCTTTATCGCCGGGGCGGTCTGCCCGGCGTGCAGCGAGCCGGACAAATTGATGATGTGGAACGAAGACGGCGTACCGCATCGCGAGTGCGTCGCCTGCGGTTATTCCGACACGCTCAATGAACAAGGCCTGTCGGTGCCCAAGGAACTGGGCACCCGGGTCAATACGTCGGCGCTTAAAGCGCCGGACGCCAAGGTCCAGGCGGTGCAGTTCTTTCCCAACCCCAAGTTGAAGAAAAACACCGACTGACATGTCCGGCATCACCTTCCGGGCCGCCCGGCCCGGGAGCGATACATATATACCGCCAGGCTTCATACCTTCCTGCCCAGACTGGTCACCCAGCCCAGACAGACAGGAAGGCCCTCCATGCCCCACGACGATAATCCGCTGCTGCAGGCGTATGACCTGCCGCCTTTTTCGCAGATTCAAGCCGAACATTTCTTACCCGCCCTCGACCGACTGCTTGCCGAAAGCAGCGCTCAGGCGGCCCACATCATCCAGACCCAGACGCCCTTTCCCACCTGGGACGACCTCGTGTTGGCCATGGATGAAATCCACACACGATTGGAAGGCTTCGGTTACCTGCTGCACCTTCTGACCACGACCCGGAAAGGGGACGCCTGGGCGCGGGCCTCCCTGGATTGCAGTGAACGGTTGTATGACTTTCAGGCTTCGTTGAAACAACACCCCACGCTGTTCGAACTCTATCGGCGCTTGGCGGACAGCCAGATCGCCAGGCATTTCGCACCGAGTCGCACACGGGTCCTGAAGAAAATCCTGCGCCAATTTCAACAGAACATGCCGGCCGGCCTGAGCCTGCTGAAGTTGCGCATCAACGAGGTCCAGGGGTTATTCCTGGAAAACCTGCAACTGGCCAACCAGGCCTGGCGCAAGGCGATTGACGATGAAGCCCAACTGAGCGGCCTGCCGTCGCGGTTCAAGCAACAGATGGCCCGCCTGGCGCGGGAAGCCGGCCGCACGGGATGGCTGCTGACGCTTAACGATGAATCGTTTGGCATCGTCACTCGCTACGCCGACAACCGTACCCTACGTCAGCAGATGTACGAGGCCTATAGCACCCGCGCATCGGATCAAGGTCCCCAGGCGGGTCAGTTCGACAACGCCGACATACTCAGGCAATTACTCGATGACCGTCATCAGTACGCCACCTCCCTGGGCTATTCGAATTTTGCCCAGTTGGCGATCGAGCCGGAGCAAGCCGCCTCTACCGAAGAAGTCATGACGTTCCTGCGGGCACAGCTCGAACGACAGCAACACACATTCAAGCGGGACGCCGACCAGCTCAAGATCTTTGCCGTGCAGCAAGGTCTCAGCGACCTGCAGCCCTGGGACTACCCCTACCTGGCGAATCAACTTCGCCAGCAAGCGGCAGGCGTTTCCAGGGAAGCGCTGAGTGTCTGGTTTGCATTGGAACCCACGTTTGCCCAGCTATTGCGGATGGCGACGGAGTTGTTCGGCGTCGACTTCGTCGAACGACGGGATGTGGCGACCTGGCACCCGGACGTGCGGCTGTTCGAAGTCAGCGAATGGGGCGCGGTCATTGGCTACATCTATTTCGATCCGTTTTCGGATGCGAACCGAGACAGTTTTCCCAATACCACCACCTTGCGAAACCGCCACATCACCGCTGAGGGCCGCCCCCGGCATCCCATTGCCACGCTGCATGGCTGGCTGCCGCGCAGCGAGGGTCCAGACCCGGTCCTGCTCGATCATCTGCAGCTACGAATCCTTTTCCATGAGTTCGGCCATTGCCTGCAGCATGTCCTGACCCGCGCCGACTATCGCGATCTGTCGGGCATCAATAGCCTGCCTCGCGATGCCGCCGAGTTCGCCGGGATACTGTTAGAGCAGTGGTGCTTCTCCAGGCAATGCCTGGTGCGGATCTCAAAGCACTACCAAACCGGAGAAAAGATGCCTGACGAGGTCGCCACTCAACTGTTGACCTTCGCCCATACCCAGACCAGTTGGGAAACTGCAGAGCTGTTGCGCAGCGCATTGTTCGACATGGAGTTACACCGCACTCATGGCGACGGGCGGACTGTCCAGCAGGTATTCGACCAAGCCAGCGCACAGGTGGGGCATCTGCCTGTGTCGCCGAACGAGCGCTGGCCCAATGGCCTGGACTACCTGGTGACCGGCTATGGGGCGACGCTCTACGCCTACGTCTGGTCGAAGGAGTTGGCCTTGACCGTGTTCCAGCGATTCAAACGCGACGGGGTGTTCAACCCGGCAACCGGTCGTGCGCTGCGTGAAACCGTTTTTGCGCCGGGTGACTCGCGACCGTTGTCGGTATCCATCGCCGCCTTCTCAGGCACGCCACCGATCAGCGCTCGGGCGGGGTGAGCTGCGGCTCAAGGTGATGGGCAGTCGTGGTCGAATTGACCCAACTCTTCAAGGAGCAAAGGGCAAACACGCTGGTGCTGCATTCGCCGTTCGCCAATGCAACACGGAGTTTTTCCACATCGGCCTGCATCATGTAACGAACCCCATCCTTGAAGTGATGGCTGTCACCGAAGCCGCCTTCGGTCATTTCGTTCAGCGCGTCCTCTTTGCTCCAGCCCTGCACGACCACCCTGTACATCGCCGCCACCAGCCCGGTGCGATCCGAGCCGTGCTTACAGTGCATGAGCACGGGCCCCTTGGCTTCGGCGGCCTGGACGGCACGCAAGGCTCGGAGGATGTCGCTGTCATCGACATGGTTGGTGCGATACGGCAACTGCACCTGCTCAATGCCGGGATTGGAGAGCCAGCGTGCATCCGACTCCGGCAGGAAGGTGATGACCGTGCCGATCCTGAGCTTCGTCAGCAGCGGCAAGGCTCCACCATCCGGCAAGGAGCTGCGGTAAAGGGTGGGTGACATCTGGTAAAGGTTGTAATCCTTTTCCACAGGCTGGGCCCATTCAGCGGGCCTCGTCTGTACGACATCGGCGGCCTGGACGGAAGATCCAGCCAGCCCCATCAACAAGGCCAGGCAACACAGTGAACAAGAGCGGAGCTTGAGCATGCACGGATGACCGTAAACAAGAGAGTTCGAAGTGGAGCAGTTTCGGCTCGGCCCGGTTAAAAACCCGTAACAAGGACGTCAAAGTGTTGTGAATTGTCATCGCAAATGTGCAAGCGCCCCCCAGGCGCCGAGTGGCACTGGTCCAATCCGAATGCAAGCGATACTGTATGCACATACAGCATTGGAGTATTTCTCATGTCGGCCTCTCTTCCGCCTCGCGGTCGTGGCACCGCTGCCAACCCGCACAACCGCTTCGCCCCGAGCCGCTCGGTGCTCGAAGATGATGGTTGGTATCAGGAAGTACCACTGACCCAAGGCACCGAAGTGCGCTTCGAAACGGCGAAGACCATCATCACCCGCAATACCTCGCCGGATATCCCTTTCGATCGCTCGATCAACCCCTACCGGGGTTGTGAACATGGCTGTATCTACTGCTATGCCCGGCCAAGCCATGCGTATTGGGACATGTCGCCAGGGCTGGATTTCGAAACCAGATTGATTGCCAAGAGCAACGCCGCCGATGTGCTGGAGGAGCAGCTGTCCAAGCGCGGCTATCAATGCGCGCCAATCAACCTGGGCTCCAATACCGATCCTTACCAGCCCATCGAACGCGAACAGCGCATCACCCGCAGGATCCTGGAAGTGCTGCTGCGCTATCGCCACCCGGTGACCATCGTGACCAAGGGCTCGCTGATTCTGCGGGACCTGGACCTGCTCACCGAGCTCGCCCGGCAACGACTGGTGGCGGTGATGATCAGCCTCACCACCCTGGACGATGAGCTCAAGCATATTCTCGAACCCCGCGCGGCGGCGCCCAAGGCGCGGCTGCGAGCGATCAGGGTGATGCGCGAAGCGGGCATTCCCGTGGGGGTGTTGTGCGCGCCGATGATTCCGATGATCAACGACAGCGAAATCGAAAGCCTGCTGAACGAAGCCCATGCCGCCGGCGCCCAAAGTGCCTCCTACATCATGTTGCGTCTGCCGCTGGAGGTCGCGCCGCTGTTCGAAGAATGGTTGCAGGCCCACTACCCGCAGCGCGCCGCCCATGTGTTGAGCCTCGTCCGCCAGAGCCGTGGTGGCGAGCTGTACGACAGCCAGTTCGGCAAACGCATGCGCGGCGAAGGCCCCTTTGCCGACCTGCTGGCCCAGCGCTTCGCCAAGGCGATCAAGCGCTTGGGGCTCGACCGGCGCCAAGGCTACAATCTCGACTGCGAGGCCTTTTGTCCGCCGGGCCGACAGATGTCATTGATTTGATTAAAGTTGACCCAGCAGCACAGGCTGGACAGGATGGCACCTGCACTTTAGGTCATGCCTGTAATCATTGTCCTAGAGCCTCCGATTCAGTTTGAGTTAAGTTTCGACCGCTACCTTGTTCATCGAGTGACTGACGGGTCGAACCCTTTGACCTGGACGTTTTTTAACCAGCCACTGGCGTTATGAGGATGAATCATGAGTGAAAAGGATAAACAGCCGTTGGCTGCGTCGGCTTCAGCCCAACCCGAGGCGGAAACCGCCGATGCAGCGCTGCAGCATATTGTTGACGGCTTTTTGCATTTCCATCACGAAGTCTTCCCGCAGCAGGAAGAACTCTTCAAGAAACTCGCCACCGCCCAATCGCCCCGGGCGATGTTCATCACCTGCGCCGATTCGCGCATCGTGCCCGAGCTGATTACCCATAGCTCTCCAGGCGATCTGTTCGTGACCCGCAACGTCGGCAACGTCGTTCCGCCTTATGGACAAATGAACGGCGGCGTCTCCACCGCCATCGAATACGCCGTACTGGCCCTTGGGGTGCAGCACATCATTGTGTGCGGTCATTCCGATTGCGGCGCCATGCGCGCGGTGCTCACCCCCGAGACCCTGGAAAGAATGCCCACGGTCAAAGCCTGGCTGCGCCACGCCGAAGTGGCCAAGACCATGGTTCACGACAACTGCCCGTGCGGCGACGAAAAACAGACCATGCCCATCCTCACCGAAGAAAACGTGATCGCGCAGTTGCAGCATTTGCGAACGCACCCTTCGGTGGCCTCGCGCATGGCCAGCGGTCAGTTGTTCATCCATGGCTGGGTGTACAACATCGAGACTAGCGAGATCAAAGCCTTCGATGCGGACCAGGGGCGTTTCCTGCCGCTCGATGGCAGCCATCCGATCCCGGTCGCGACGCCCAAAGCGCGCTTCTAATCGCTCCTAAATAAATCCTAGCGTGGTCAAGTCCTGTCTGCTCTTCGAGCGGCCGGGCCTTGCCATGCCTGAAGAATCTTCGGGAGAGTCGCCATGCGTGCTGCTCAATTAAAAGCTGTTCTGCCACGGGAGCTGCTGGCTTCGGTGGTTGTGTTTCTGGTGGCGCTGCCCTTGTGCATGGGCATCGCCATTGCGTCCGGCCTGCCGCCCGCCAAGGGCCTGATCACCGGTATCGTCGGTGGTCTGATCGTGGGCTTTTTCGCCGGTTCGAAGTTGCAAGTCAGCGGGCCGGCCGCCGGGTTGGCGGTACTGGTTTTCGAACTGGTGCGCCAACATGGCGTCGGCATGCTCGGGCCGATCCTGTTGCTGGCCGGGTTCCTGCAATTGCTGGCCGGGCGTTTTCGCCTGGGCTGCTGGTTCCGGGTCACCGCGCCGGCCGTGGTCTACGGCATGCTGGCAGGTATTGGTGTGCTGATCGTGCTGTCCCAGGTCCATGTAATGCTCGACGCGGCGCCCAAGCCGTCAGGGCTGGATAACCTGGCGGCGTTCCCCGGCGCAGTCGCCCAGGCGTTGCCGTCGTTCGGCTGGCAGGCCGGCCTGCTGGGCCTATCGACGATTGCGGTGATGTGGCTGTGGGAAAAGTTTCGCCCCCATGGCCTGCGCTTCATACCCGGCGCCTTGCTCGGCGTGGGCCTGGCCACCGTGGCCAGCCTCTTGCTGGCCTTGCAGGTCAAGCGTGTCGAAGTGCCGGACAACCTCGCCGAAGCCATCGATTGGCTGCGCCCGGCGGACCTGCTGAACCTGGCTGATCCGATGTTTCTGGTCGCCGCCTTGACGGTCGCGTTCATCGCCAGCGCCGAAACCTTGCTGTCGGCGGCCGCCGTGGATCGCATGCACAGCGGCGAGCGTGCGGACTTCGACCGCGAACTGTCCGCCCAAGGAATCGGCAACATGCTCTGCGGCCTGCTCGGTGCCTTGCCGATGACCGGGGTGATCGTGCGCAGCTCGGCCAACGTCCAGGCCGGCGCCACCACGCGGATGTCGACGATTTTCCATGGCCTGTGGTTGCTGCTCTTTGTCCTGCTGCTGTCCAGCGTGCTGCAAAGCATTCCGGTGGCGAGCCTGGCCGGGGTGCTGGTCTACACCGGTTTCAAACTGGTGGACCTCAAGGCGTTTCGTGGCCTGGGCCGTTATGGCCGGATGCCGATGTTCACCTATGCCGCGACGGCGTTGGCGATCATCTTCACCGACCTGCTGACCGGCGTACTGATCGGTTTCGGCCTGACCTTGGCGAAGCTGGCCTGGAAAGCCTCGCGACTGAAAATCAGCCTGGTGGATCTTCCCCAGGAAGGTGAGATGGAACTGCGCCTGGTCGGTGCGGCGACCTTCCTCAAGGTGCCGGCGCTGACCCAGGTACTGGGCACCCTCCCCGAGGGCGTGACGGTGCATGTGCCGCTCAACAACCTGAGCTACATCGACCACTCGTGCCTGGAGTTGTTGGAAGAATGGAGCCGGGCGAACGCCAGCAAGGGATCGAAGCTGCTGATCGAATCCCGCGGGCTCAAGCGCCGGTTGGAAGGACGATTGCGCACGACGACAGGGGTTGGCGCTGCGGCATCCTGACACCCTGATGAACGAATGTGGGAGCGAGCCTGCTCGCGATGGCGGTGCATCAGCCAACATTTTCGTTAGCTGATACGTCGCGATCGCGAGCAGGCTCGCTCCCACAGTTTTTTTGTCGGCACTTGGGGACCGGTGTACCCACGTACACCTGTCAGCTATGACAGTAGACGCATCCGTTGAGCGAGATTTAGTTTGTAGAGGAGGTATCTTCCCTATCTCTCCATGGAGCATTCCATGAACTACGCACTGGTATACGAGTTCAACGACTCTAATGAAGATGGTGTTCCAGAAGCCATAATCTCTCGCTACAACAATGGGTATAAGCCTGGGCTCAAACCCGATCTCGTCGTCACGGTCTATGCCAATTCCATCACCAGCCTCTATGAAACCGCCGAAGGTGTGGACGATGTCGAGGGCGATGACGACATTGATGAAGATGACGCGTCCTACTACACCCTTGCCGCCGACCTGGCCAGCGCCATGGTCACGTTGAGTAGCATGGACGAGAGGCGGCTGTACAAGTGCATCATGGTTTCGTTTGGCAGCAATAGCCAAAACGCTGCACTGCCTGACGTCGATATTGGCCTCTACAAGAAAGATTCCGACATGACCGCCCCCGATCTAGTCGTGACGGTGACCGGCTACAACAAAGGGCTTTATCGAGAGGTCGTCAACGCCACTGACGCCGACAGCGATGGCGATACGGATCTGGACGATCACTTGATTTATCGGAAGATCGCGAATTCCTTTGCCTCGATGAAAGACTTCAAGGCCTGACAGCGAAGGGCATCCTTATGAACGAATGTGGGAGCGAGCCTGCTCGCGATAGCGGTGCATCAGACAACATTTTAGTCAGCTGATAGACCGCTATCGCGAGCAGGCTCGCTCCCACAGGGGTTGGTGAGAATCAGCTCTGGATCAAGCCGCCGGCTGATCCAGCTCCAACCCCACGCCCAGGCGCCGCGACATGCACGGCCAGCGCTTCCAGGCGGCGCCGGTGTGAGGGCTGCTGAGTTTCTCGCGGTAGGTTTCTACCGACTCCAAGGCGAACGTCTCATCGTTGAGCATCTCATCAAAGGCGTGATGCACCACTTCGTCGAGCTGGTTGGCAAAGGCTTCGCCGATCAACTGGTGGGCAATCAGATTGGCGACCGTCATGTCCAAGGGGATCAATGGCTGGCCGAAATGCTTGATGTACAGGTCGTTGACCTCTTCGACGAATCGATGCGCCAGGTAGGCCTCGTCCAACAGGCTATCGAGCCCGACATGGCCGGCCATGATCGTTGGCGGCTGGAGGAAATACTGCTCGGCGATTTTCAGCACCGGTTTGATTTGCGGCTCGATGCCCGCCTCCTTGGCGACCTCGTTGGCCGCATCCAGCAGGTCAGGTACTTCATCGATGTAGGCGGCGACAAACCGCGCCAGGACGTCGTTGGCGTTCGCCTCTGGCAATTGGATAGCCCGGTGCAGGTGCGGTAACTGGCCTTCCAACTGACGGGCCAATTGGCCAGTTTCGGCTTCGTGTTGTTGGGCTTTTTGGATCTGCTCGCGCAATGCGGCGGTGTTCATGACAACTCCAGGAAAACAAAGGCAATGAAATAGGGAAGACATAACTTAGCTGGCGAATAAACACGCCTAAGACCTATTTGTCATAAATGCCTCTTCCTTGATGCAACGCTGTTATATCGGTTTGCCATCATCTGGTTTCGCATCCTTCTCCATTCGCGGCCTCCAGCGCAAGTCCCGTCTGTTTCAAACGATTTACGCCATCGCGTTGCGAGGTTGCAGTCGCTGTCTATACTCGGTTCTGAATGGAGTTAGCTGATGAACCCGATGTACGGCAGCAAGGCATGGCGGTTCGAGTTCGTAGTCTGATGTAGCCGCTCTCCTTGCCGCAGGCTTTATGCCTACGGGATAACAAGAACGATAAGGGGAACCCGCAATGACGCGACATCCACATGTTTGGATGGGCCTCCTGTTGTGTTCGATTTTCAGCCAGGCACAAGCGGCCTGGACTGTGAATATGGCGCCTGGAGCGACACAGATCAGCAATGCAGTTTTCGACCTGCACATGACCATCTTCTGGATCTGTGTAGTGATCGGCCTCATCGTCTTCGGTGCCATGTTCTGGTCGATGATGATGCACCGCCGCTCGACCGGCCAGAACGCGGCCCACTTCCACGAGAACACCCGCGTCGAGATCCTCTGGACCATCGTGCCCTTCCTGATCCTGTTGGCCATGGCGATTCCCGCCACCGCGACCCTGATCAAGATGTACGACTCCAGCGAGTCGGACATCGATATCCAGATCACCGGCTACCAATGGAAGTGGCACTACAAGTACCTGGGCCAGGACGTCGAGTTCTTCAGCAACCTGGCGACACCCGCCGAACAGATCCATAACCAGAGCGCCAAGGGCGAGCATTACCTGCTGGAAGTCGACAAGCCGCTGGTGCTGCCGGTCGACGCCAAGGTGCGCTTTCTGGTGACCTCCGCCGACGTGATCCACTCCTGGTGGGTGCCGGCCTTCGCGGTCAAGCGCGACGCCATTCCCGGCTTCGTCAACGAAGCCTGGACCCGGGTCGACAAGCCCGGCCTGTATCGCGGCCAGTGCGCCGAGCTGTGCGGCAAGGACCACGGTTTCATGCCCATCGTGGTCGAGGTCAAGAGCAAGCCCGACTACGAAAAATGGCTGGGCGAACGCAAGGCCGAAGCCGCGCAGCTCAAAGAGCTGACCAGCAAGGAATGGACCCTCGAAGAACTCAAGGAACGTGGCGACAAGATCTACCACACCACCTGCGTGGCCTGCCACCAGGCCGAAGGCCAGGGCCTGCCGCCGATGTTCCCGGCACTCAAGGGCTCGAAGATTGCCACCGGGCCGAAGGCCGATCACCTGAGCCTGGTCTTCCACGGCAAACCGGGGACCGCCATGGCCGCGTTCGGCAAGCAATTGTCGGAAGTCGATATCGCCGCCGTCGTGACCTATGAACGTAACGCCTGGGGCAACAACAAGGGCGACATGGTTACGCCGAAAGAAGTGCTGGAACTCAAACAGGCGGAAAGCAAATGAGCCGGCCTGACGTGTGTTCCCGCAACCGGTCGGGGCTCATCGCCCCGCGCCGTCCAGCCCATTCGTTCGAAGGAGACAGGACATGAGTGCTGTGATCGATGACCACGGTCATGCCGGCGCCGACCACGCCCACGGCCCCGCCAAGGGTCTGATGCGCTGGGTACTGACCACCAACCACAAGGATATCGGTACGCTGTACCTGTGGTTCGCCTTCTCCATGTTCCTGCTGGGCGGCTCGTTCGCCATGGTGATCCGCGCCGAACTGTTCCAGCCCGGCCTGCAGATCGTGGAACCGGCGTTCTTCAACCAGATGACCACCATGCATGGCCTGGTGATGGTCTTCGGCGCGGTGATGCCGGCCTTCGTCGGCCTCGCCAACTGGATGATCCCGTTGATGATCGGCGCGCCGGACATGGCCCTGCCGCGCATGAACAACTTCAGTTTCTGGCTGTTGCCGGCGGCGTTCCTGCTGCTGGTGTCCACGCTGTTCACCGCGGGCGGCGGGCCGAACTTCGGCTGGACCTTCTACGCCCCGCTGTCCACCACCTATGCGCCGGAAAGCGTGACGTTCTTCATCTTCGCCATCCACCTGATGGGCATCAGCTCGATCATGGGCGCGATTAACGTCGTCGC
>Ga0157373_10003803_pt1 | contig 11414 bp, 8 predicted proteins | sample C65metaG_FD_113460 | JGI IMG/M metagenome (GOLD analysis project Ga0157373, IMG submission 113460) | Corn rhizosphere microbial communities from Kellogg Biological Station, Michigan, USA - C6-5 metaG | ecosystem: Host-associated > Plants > Roots > Rhizosphere > Soil | place: USA: Michigan...
TGCCATTATCATCTTGCAAACAAGTTCTATCTGTTGCTCTGTATATTCAAAACCAGGTAAAATGTCGCGGGCAATTTTACAACTCTCTTCCTCATGTTCATCTATGTTCGAACCAATAAAACCCGCGTCATGCAAAACCACTGCCGTTCTCAGTAACAATAAATCTTCTTCAGTTATATCTTCTTTGTTGGCAATGTATATTGCTTTAGATAAAACATATTTTGTATGATGAACATTATGATAATTTAAGTGCTGAGGTAATTTGTTTTCCAGCAACTCAAAAACGTACTTTTCAGCAAGGTCAGTTTTCATTTTATACGCTAATACGGCTCTTAACAAAATATGGAGAAAATAACACAATTGCAAATGCATTTCAGCATTCGGATGCTTTATTGCTAAATTTTCAAGGTCTGATTAATTCCGCTGTAAATTGCTTCAACAGCTTCACGAAACAAAGGATCAGTGATGATGGAGCTGTTTATTGTACTTTATTATAGGCAACGTTTGTTGCGCCGCAGAACTTTGCATTCCGGTTGGTGAAGAGAATTCCTGCGGTGTAAGAGTGCGACACCCCTAAAGAGGGAATACAATGCAAAATGAACTTGAGCACGCTTCTCCCTGCTGCCATATATTCTTCAGATGAAGTGATTGCGACGCAACAAAGACGCTATGAAAAACTAATGCTGGTATCATACAATCATTTCTAATCGTTAAATTCATTAGTACGAAAGCCGAAAAGAATTACTTTAGTTCGGTCCAAAAAATTTCTTATCCAACTATTTCCTTTCTTTGCTCGATAGTATTTATATGAATATTCGATCCCATGTTTTTTAAAAACTCTGTTCTTGTAACTTTAGCTGTCTTGTGATCGCCTGTATGACTCCAGCCCGGCGGCATTATAATGTATAGAAGTTTGTTTTTTATTCCGGGTGCATGCCTGATATCTTTTACTAAATACACTATCTCTCCGAAATATACATCAAGAAAACTATTAGGGTTCATTTGGCGCGTAATACCGTATTGCACGGGAACGTCCTTTCTTTCCGGTTGAAAAGTTCTGAACACTTTGTCCCAAATGTTCAGAAGATTGCAGAAGTTGGTATCCATGTACAAAGGATTCTTCGCATGATGCACACGATGATGCGAAGGTGTAAGAATGATCCTGTTGAGAAAACCCATTCTTCCATTTTTCAAAACATTTTCTCCAACATGAATAAAGCCGCCCCAGGTTCCGTCGATGAACATGATAAAAAATAACAGCGGCGGATTTACTCCGAGAAGAATGCAAATAGAAGTGCGTATCACATCAGCATACGGTGCTTCAAGAAAAAAGTGCGCATACGAAACGGTAAGATTCATGTGCTCCGGCGCATGATGTGTAGAATGCAAACACCAGAACAATCTTACCTTATGACCAAGAAAATGATAAATAAAATGTGAGAACTCCCAAACAATATATCCGTAGATAAGCCAGTACCATGTGAATGTTGTTTTGATGAGCCCATATTTTTCAAACAGCCCGATACAAAATGCAACCGCGGCAATAGAAAGAAAACGCGAAACAAACCTGTTGAAAACATAGATCATGAAAGGAATTTTATATCCTTCAATTTTGAATTTTTTGTAGATGGCGCCTCTTACAAATTCAATCAATAACAGTAAAGGAAGAACAGGCGAGATGACTGAAAGAATTCCATTGAGTGTAAGTAACTGATCATAATTTCCGGTTTTAAAAGTTTCGATCATTTGATTGATTCCTAAAAAACCAACAAGCTCATCATAGATAGTTTTCCATAAGTCCATACTGGCAGCAATTTTAACTGGTTAATAGTAAAGCGGTAAAATTACAACTGAATTTTAATATGACCTCTTGTACCGTTTTCTTTTTAAGATTCAATTAAATTCTTAACTTGATTTTTTATCGATGCCCTCATAAAAATCAACAAATAATTTCTTGTATGCAAAATCAAAGCGGTGCTGCAAATTTAACCGGAACAACTGTTGTTGTTTTAAAAGAAAATGTAGCCGAAGCAAAAAAAAGAATTCAATCTATCGATATACTTCGCGGCACTGTAATGCTTATTATGGCGCTTGATCACGCAAGAGATTATTTTCATATTCATGCATGGGATCAAAATCCAACGGATCTTGCAACTACTACCCCATTTTTATTTTTTACAAGATGGATCACTCATTTTTGTGCACCAACATTTGTATTTCTATCAGGCATCTCTGCTTTTATTTCAGGTCAAAAAAAATCCAAAAGTGAGTTAAGCACATTTCTTCTTAAAAGAGGTGTGTGGCTTATCTTCATTGAAATAGTTGTTGTCACATTAGGATGGACTTTTAATCCGTTGTACAACGTTATTATTTTGCAGGTAATATGGGCAATCGGTTGGAGCATGATCATCCTCGGATTGCTTGTAAGAACGAATACAACAGTAATAGTTATAACAGGCTGCATTTTATTTTTTGGACATAACCTGCTTGATTATGCAAATCTTCCAAAAAATGGAGCCGTAAATATTGTTTGGAATTTTCTTTTCACTTCTCCGCTTACTTTTTTTCCTTATGCGCCGCAAAGAGTGATAGGTGATATTTATGCAATACTTCCATGGACAAGTTTAATGTTGCTTGGTTATGGTTTTGGACGTTTCTATCGCTCATCATTTGATACAGCAAAAAGAAAACAAATTTTATTATGGAGCGGCATCGGAGTAACAGCTTTATTTATTGTGTTGCGTTTCATTAATCTTTATGGAGATCCAGCGCCATGGTCACAGCAAAAAGATACAGTGTACACTGTGCTTTCATTTTTCAATGCAACAAAATATCCTGCGTCGCTCATTTATTTTTGTATGACGCTTGGTCCTGCATTAATATTTCTTGCGTTTACAGAACAAGTACAAAATAAGTTCAGCAACATTCTGAAAATCTATGGCCGTGTTCCTTTCTTTTATTATGTGATACACATTTATTTTATGCATCTTATTTGTGTTATTTTATTTTTTGTTTCAGGGTTCGGCGCAAATCAAATCGTTGATGCAAATGTTCCTTTTCTTTTCCGCCCCACGCATTTTGGTTACAATCTGTGGGCAGTATATGCGCTATGGTTATTCCTAATTGTTGTGTTGTATTGGCCGTGCAAATGGTTCAACCAATACAAGAGCACGCATCACCAATGGTGGTTAAGCTATGTGTAAAAAAGAGCAGAGCTTTTGAAATATTTTTTTGGGACAAACTATATTGCTACTATCAACATTCGTTGTGTCACTCTCTTGTACGTTCTGTAATGCTATTCAACAATTAAATCAACTTACTTCAAAAAATAATTAAGATAAGTTTAAACGTTATTTGGAGCTATTCGGTTTCTTTCACCTAATTTTACTGAAATATCTTAACATGAAACTTTTTGTTGCAGGCTTCCCAAATGATTTTGATGAAATTGATTTGAAAGAGATGTTTGAATTATACGGGGAAGTGATTTCTGCAAAACTCGTTACCGACAGAGCCACCGGCAGAAGCAAAGGATTTGGCTTTATTGACATGCCCGATAAAACAGAAGCACTGCAAACAATTGAAGCCTTGCATGGTGCAACTATAAAAGGAAAAAAGATCTCTGTTCAAGAGGCTGAAGATAAAAACAAAAGCGGCAATTTCGGAAGAAGTACCAATGAAAGAGTCAACAGAAACCCGAACGACAGGTTTAATAAAAGGTATTAATACTTTTCACTCCTCTTCATCGGTTCCTGAATCCTTTATTAATCGTTGCTAACGTAATACTCTAAAAGACTTGCAATAACGTGTAGATTTGTTGTATAGAGTTTTGCAATGAGAAAAATTTCCGTTTACCTTTTGATCTTTTCTTTTTCCTGTCAGCGTTCTATTACCCTTGACGAAGAAATTTCTTCTGCAGGATTTTTTCAAAAAGATTTTAACGGAAATTGTAAACCTGTTATCATCGCGGGAAATTATTCAGTTGCACAAAATCTCAATGACAGCAACTATATTGAAGCGGAGGTAAATATTACATCTCCGGGATCATATCTTATAACAACAGATACCGTTAACGGATATTTTTTTAAAGCAACCGGAACATTTACAACCGAAGGACTTTTTACAATAAAACTACCGGGATTTGGTAAGCCTGTTGTTGCAGACACTGATCATTTCATCATAAAATATAATTCGAGCATTTGTGAAGTTTATGTTCATGTAACTGACACAGGTAAACCCGCATCGTTTTCTTTTGAAGGAGCGCCAAATGTTTGCATGAATGATACTGTTTACGGCAGCTATATAAAAGGTATCACTCTTGACACAAGCGCCAAAGTAAAAATAAGTTTGAATGTTACAACTCCAGGAACTTATTCCATTACTACAAACACAGTAAACAGTTACAAATATTCTTCATCGGGAACATTTTCTTCAACAGGTAATCAAACAATTTTATTAAGTGCATCAGGCACGCCTGTAAATTCAGGAACAGATGTATTTACTGTTACAACACAAAATTCTTCATGCAGTTTTTCGGTGAATGTTTTATTGCCTGTTGTTATCAGCAACAACGATCATTATCCTTTAACCGATAACAGTTACTGGACTTATGATGATCTGTTGCATCCGGGAGATACGATAAAAAGAATGATTGCGGATACCATTACACTTGATTCCAATGTTTATAAAGTGGTAAAGGAAGATGTAAAATTCGGCGGGCCTTACGAGTATTATCTTCGTAAAAATAATGATGATTACTTTGAATATGCGGCACCCAATAAATTCACCACGTTCTTTCAATACAAAAATCCGGTGTATGCAGAGATACCTTTCTTAAAAGAAAATCTTACAAGCGGCACTGTATGGAGTTCTCCTGAATATATTGATACCGCCACTGATGGAAATGTTTTTACTATCAGGTATGATTTCAACTGCACAGATGCCCATGCAACTGTAGCACTTAACGGAAAAGCATTTACCGAAGTTTATAAAATAACAATGTTTGCTTTAGTGAAATTAACAGGTCAATCATTTAATCGAACTGGTGAGCAATATTTATTTTATTATGCAAAAGGTGTAGGGCTTATTTACATGCAGAAAACTTTATCAGGATTCATTCAAACAGAATGGCGAATAAAAAACTGGCAGGTGAATTAGTGAATTAGTGAATAGTCAGTTGTGAATAATTGTGCTTGTCGTTTATCAGTATCTAAAATTTGAATATTGATTATTGAATATTGATTATTATTATTGTTCGTTCAACTACTCACCATTCACTACTCCACTCCTTTCACTTTCGTTTGAATAATATAAACAGATTTTGAAGCAGTGATAAATAAAACGTCTTTGTTTTTTCCGCCAAAGCAAATGTTGGCTGTCCATTTTTCAGGAACAGGAATATTCAAAATCTTTTTTCCTTCAGCATTATAAACGGTAACGCCATTGCCCGTTAAATAAATGTTTCCCTTATTATCTATCGTCATTCCGTCTGACGCTTCGTTTGCAAATAATGTTTTGTTTGAAAGCGTTCCATCTTTATTGATGTCGTACCTATACGTTTTCCAAACGCCCATATCTGCTACATACAAATATTTACCATCGGGTGTGCCAACAATACCATTTGGTTTTTTTGTAGTGCTGTCAACTCTTATCAATTCATTTTTATTGTTAGGTAAATAATAAACAAACTCTCCACCTAAGGCAGTATCAGGATTTTTTCTTGCCCAGTAATCACGTTGAAAATATGGATCGGTTATATAAATACCGCCACGAGCATCTATCCAAAGATCATTGGGCCCGTTCAATTGATGACCATGATAATCTTTCACCAAAACAGTAACATTCTTTTTTGGATCAATTGACCACAATTCATCATGTTCATCTGAACAACTGATGATATTTCCTTTCGCATCAAAATACAAACCGTTTGCTCTCCCTGTTTTATCCATGAAAACAGAAAGCTTGCCATTCATATCGTATTCCCATATCTTATCATTTGGTTGATCAGTGAAAAAAATATTTCCTTGCTTGTCTGTGGCTGGCCCTTCGGTAAAACTAAAATTGCTGTCACTCAAAATAAGTTTTGCATCACGTGCAAGTATTTCCGAATCTGAATTATTACTTATCGCAGTTGTTTGTGAAGATGCATTAAAGCAAACAATACATGCGATTATCACAAGAAGGATTTTGTGCGCTGATATTTTTTTCATCCTTTATGAATGTTGAAATAAAATAATGATAAAAATATTACAACAAATAAAAGTTGGCATTTTAATTTTTCCTTTTCCCATCTTTAAGTGTAAAAAAAATTCCACCATATAATAAAGAAATAAAAAGTTCTCTATGTGCAATAAGGCGTTCTGTTTTAGTTTTAGTGATGGCATGATTTTGATACCATATTTATTTTAAAACCGCAAAAAGATTTCTTATGAAATTTATTGAATCAAGAAATGCTGCTACAGGCGAAGCTGTTAAATTATCTTATGAAGATTATGGCAAAGGCGATCCTGTTATTTTAATACATGGCTGGCCATTAAGCAAAGAAATGTGGGAATACCAGTTAGAACCTTTGATAGATGCAGGTTTTCGCGTAATTACTTATGACCGCCGTGTCTTCGGACAATCTGATCGTCCCTGGCGGGGTTATGATTATGATTCTCTTACAGATGATCTGTATAAAATAATCCAGGAACTTTATTTAAATAATGTAACGCTCGTTGGTTTTTCAATGGGTGGTGGTGAAGTGGCAAGATATTTTACACGATATGGCGGAGAAAATGTAAGTAAAGTGATACTTGTTGCAAGCATACTTCCCTTTATGCTGAAGACAGATGATAATTTTGAAGGATTGGAAAAAGAAAAAATGGATGATATGATGAATAGTCTGAAGAACGACAGGATCGGTTTTCTTGATGATTTTGGGAAACATTTCTTTGGCGTGCATTTCCTCAATCATCCTGCAAGCGCACCTTTACGTGAATATTACAGAATGCTTGGCGCTCTTGCATCTCCGCATGCAACACAGGAATGCATGAAGTCGTTTGGCACCACAGATTTCAGAAAAGATACGCAGGCTATTTCAGTACCCACGCTTATTATTCATGGCGCTGATGACAAAATAGTTCCTCTGGAAACAGGCGGAAACAAAGCAGCAGCGCTTGTGCCTGATAATAACTTTATTGTGTATGAAAATGCGCCGCATGGATTATTCTATACACACAAAGAACGATTGAATATGGATCTTGTAAGTTTTATATCAACGGGGCAGCCTGCAATAGAAAGCACAGAGTCCGCATCTGTTGCTACAGAACTCGCAACAGGTGAATATGTAATATTGCCAAGCAACGAAAAAGGTTTGGCAACATGAATAAAAATGAATTACTGAAATAAAAGCACTTGCGGAAAAGTAAGCGCTTTTAGCCCACTATTTTATCTTTTTATTACGACTTTCTGAACAGTATTGGTGTTGTTATTCTTAAATAGTATAACCCCGGAGTAATGCCAGAAACATTGCTACCTTTGCTATTTATGTTTGCAGTCAGCAAAATTTTTCCCGATCGCCAAAAAATCAACAGTAAAAGTACTCTTTATGATCACTTTCTTTATCAATCCGGAGAATTCAAAGGTTGAAACATTAACTCTGAACTGATACTAAGAACACTGCCACAGGTTGTACTTGTAAATTGTATAAGATCCTCTGCCCTGCGTTTACTCTCATTAAAGTTTCTGATTTTTGGATTTATCGAAGGTCTTAATGCAGCATCCTTCACAGCCATGGTATCGTTGGCAGCATTGTTGTCAAAATCAATGGCTCCCCTTGCACCGGACTTTCCTGTTAGAAATCCTGACAGAGTAGCTTTTATTCCGAAAAAAACAGGGTTTACATGTGTGAAAGCTGTTTGTGTTTCTCCGGCATGACAACCGGAACAAGCATTTAATGAAAAGAAAAACCGGGCATTATTGTTTGTAATAAAAGTAGAGGCATTTGATGAATCAGTACCATCCCAATGATAAACATTGGGAGGTTCACCTACCGGGGAAAAAAGTACACGAGAAGCCCCAGCGGAAAAGGGCACGCCATTCCATGTTAAGGGAACAACATTCGTCTGATTGATAATGGCAGTTTTATTTTTATTGATATAATCAACCATAACTTTCACATCATTATTAGCAACCTGCCTGTTAAACTTATCTGCAGGTATTTGCTTTAACGCTTCTTCCCTAAGATTGCCTGTTGCACTATCTAAATTGAATTGCCTGAATTCCCATCTGTGAGGAGATGGCGATAGCGATAGTTCATTAGTGCGCAGCACATCAAGTGAACTTTGATTTGGGTTTGAAGGATTTGTTCCGCATTTACTAAATTGATCTGTGATATTTTGAAGCGCCCGGTTGTATGTTTTACTACCAATAGTAAAGTTTTTCAGGTTCATCCACTGCTGCGCCCATGCTTTCTGTGAATCACATGTGGAGGGTTTGTTAATGCCATATTCAAAAATTACCGTCATTCGTCTCGCGTTGGAGCAATTAGTTCTAATAGCGCAGAATATAAACCTTCCTTCACCACAAGGACTTCCGGGAATGCCGTCTAATGCCCCATCTCTCAGATCAAACCTGTTCACAATAGCAAGTAATCTGAATGGAGCAAACTTCATATTTAATTGCCCTTCGGGAGAGCCGGCATTTTTGCTTTTGGTAAGCCAGGGATCAAGTATTATAGTGTTTACAAGAGTACGCGCCTCAACCGTATCTCCATTTATAACCTGGGTTATAGCCCAATTGTTTAGCCAATTTTTTATAAAATCAGAAACGGCAGTATCACTTGCTATATGAGTTGGGTCCTTTGATGCAAGTTGTCTCATTAATGTTCCGAAAGTCCATGGCCCGTTAACATTTCCCTTTTGAGCGCAATAATTCCAAGTACGTGTTGAATCTTCTACAACTTTTAAATCAGTAATGATAATACAGTTTTGCCTGATCGAATCAAGAGTAGTGGAAGTCGCTGCTTCAGTATTAATCGTGCTGCTGTTTAAAAGACCGGTGGAAAGAGCATTTGTTAAGCCTGATACCGAAACAGGTTCATTGCTATCAAATTTTTGAACATCAAAACCTTCGGCCGCATCGGGATCATATATCATTACACGATGATCATACTTAAAACTTTTGTAATTACTTTTCTTCATCTTCTCCGCCATGCTTGCAGCTTCTGTTCTAAAAGCGATCGCATCTGCGGTTATTTTTGCAGTGTAAAGCCCGTCCCCGGCTTTCTTATCAAATCCTTCACCATTATCTCTGAAGACAATTTCGGAGCCGTTCCATAAAGTCAAAAATTTTTCTGAGTAATTTTCCCTTGAGTAAAAAGCCATCATCAATAAGTGATTATTGTCTCCCGGAATTTTTTGAACAAGAACGTCCTCTGCCGCCGGAACCTTATTATCGTGATGTTCTTCATTTTCATTTATGAAAGCCATCTCTTCTTTTGTTAGATTCATATTATCCGAGCGAAAAGACGCAGACACATCTTTTGATCCTGCTTTTGAATTTTTGAAAAAGTTCCACGATAAAAACAAAATGGCAAAAATCATAAGTAATATCAACGAATACTTTTTAAAGGTTTTTATGTTGTGCGCAGGATTGAGTGCACAGTAAGAGATCAATGATTTTGTTCTCATAAAATACGTTTTGGTATGAAAGGATGAAGAGTGATATTTTAAAACACATAAATGCCACCGGTAATTTACCAGCGGCATTTTTAACAAAAAGTGTCAGCGTTATTTATTACTCTTTTATAATTTTTTGATTATAGACCACTTTATTATTCTGCATTATCTGTACAACATACACACCGCGCTTAAGTTCCTTTCCAAATTTTACAGAGCCATTATGTATAATTTGAGTAGTTAACAGTTTGCCTTGTAAATCCGTTATGCGAATTACTGAAGTAGCAGTGGAAGTTGCAGGGATATTTAAAGTGAATTCTTCTTTAGCCGGATTAGGAAATACATTTATCAAAGTTCTTGAACTTAGAACATCATCTTCTTTATTTGCTGATAAAGTCTGATAGATGAAAGAGCCATCCGTGTTTCCCCGGAATACTTCAACGTTGCCATCATTGTGAAGATCAACCCAGCGAAGCGGCATATATGTATATTTATCTGCGGCTTTATTCTGAAAAACCGGTTCGTCATCATCAGCATGTGCAAATGCAGGTTTTGTTTTTGTTCCAATGTTTTTATAATAAGTCGTATTAACAAACACATCAATTAATCCATCGCGATTCCAATCTTCAAAAGATACATTATAAATTCCCTTCTGCGACGCCAAAGAGTAAAAAGGATCTTTTGAATTGGCAGCATGCACAAAGACCGGCTCTTTAGTTGTTCCTGTGTTTTCAAAATAATTTTCACTTCCTGCTTCATCTACTACAAGGCAGTCATAATCCCCATCTCCATCAATATCTGCAAATGCAGGACTGGCAGCACCTGAAGCAAAAAATTTTATCATACTTAAAGGATTAGTAGCTGCGGATTGTTTTTCAAATACGGGATGCGTTGCAGTTCCTGTATTTTTATAGTACATAATTGCGCCTGTGTATCCATCACCAACGAAACAATCATAATCGCCGTCTCCGTCAATATCAATAAAGTAAGGAATGGAAAGTGTATTTGCTAATACTTTACTGAGTGGATTGGCCGTTCCTGTTATTTGTTTAAAAACGGGATACTTATTATTACCATCATTGCGATAAAAATAAACCTTTGAAAGCTCGCCATTGGTATATTCTCCGCTAAAACAATCGAGATCACCGTCTTTATCAATATCTATGAAAAAAGGATGACTTTCCCTGTTTAAGGGAATGGAAAAATTTTTTAAAGGATTATTAGAATTATTGACAGTAAAAACTTTTCGTTGTGCAGAAATATGAAAGGACAAAGCCGTCATAAATAGAACGACAACAAGAATTACGGCAATCCGGCTTTGAATTATTCCTGATATATTATGCGATTTCATAAAAGACGATTTAGAAATGTGTACAAATTCAAATGCTCTGTTTGAAATAAAGTTTCAGGTTGAACAACCTTTTTGTTCATTCTTTATTAATCCGGCGAATTAAGCGGCTGAAACATTAATTCTGAACTAATACTGAGAACACTGCCGCATGTTGCACTTCCAACGTTTTTAAGATCTACCGCCCTTCGTTTGATCTCATTAAAATTTCTAATCTTCGGATTGGTTGAAGGTCTTAATGCAGCATCTTTTACAGCCATAATATCATTGCCAGGCTTTTTATCAAAATCAATGGCAAAAGCGCCTGCAGTGCCGGTTATCATTCCTGAAAGAGTTGCCTGGGTTCCAAAAAAAACAGGATCTATATGAGTAAAATGTGTTTGTGTTTCTCCTGCATGACAACCTGCACA